>Ga0228698_1001430_pt1 | contig 11730 bp, 6 predicted proteins | sample McNCre117_Aug_MG_FD_178015 | JGI IMG/M metagenome (GOLD analysis project Ga0228698, IMG submission 178015) | Freshwater microbial communities from McNutts Creek, Athens, Georgia, United States - 1-17_Aug_MG | ecosystem: Environmental > Aquatic > Freshwater > Creek | place: USA: Georgia...
CCATAGCCCATGATCAAACGCCCCATCTCGGCATGGAAGGCCCCGAGGATGGTCATAACATCCTCCGGATCGGCGGTCTCGGTAAAGGCGGTGTAGCCCCGGATGTCGAGAAACACCACGACGATCTCGCGCCGACGCGTCTTCTGGATGTCCTCGGTCTTGCCTTCCAGGATCAGATCGGCCACCGATGGGGAGAAGAAGCGTTTGAGCCGAGTCAGCCGTTCGGTTTCCTTCACCCCGGCATCAATCCGGGCCTCGAGCGTCAGATTCCACTGCCGCAGCTCCTCGGCCTGCTCCTCCAGCTGCTTGACGAGCAAATGCAACTCGCGCGCCTGCTGGCGCAGTTGCAGACAGGTGCGCACCCTGGCTCGGACGATCGGCGGGCTGATCGGCTTGGCGATGTAGTCGACCGCGCCAAGCGCAAAGCCCCGCTCCTCGTTCTCGACATCGGACATGGCCGTGACGAAGATGACCGGGATGTCTCGGGTCGCCGGGTTCGCCTTGAGCCGGGCACAGACCTCGTAGCCATCGAGGCCGGGCATCATGATGTCGAGCAGGATCAGATCCGGGGGATCGGCCGCCACCAGGGCCAAGGCACGCTCCCCGTTCGGGGCCAGCTTGACGCGCAACTCTCCACGCAGAACCTCAGCCAGCAAGGCCAGATTGGCGGGAGTGTCATCGACGACAAGGATGGTGGCCTTGTCCGTAGCGGCGTCCTGGCTCATCAGCAGGTCAGGGATGGGTTAAGGCGACGGGATTCTAGGGCCAGCCCTCAGAGAAGCGTCCAGTTCCTGAGGCGGGCCCCCGCCTCGAAGGCCTCCTCGAAAACCGAGTAACCCGCCAGATCGGCGTGAGCCAGCTGGATGCACCCCGGCAGCAGGGCCTGCAGACGCTGCAGGTCGGACGAGTTGCGGGTACCCGGCCGCGGAATCCGCATGGCGTGGCCGTGACGCATCAGATCGATGCGCTGCAGCTTGTCCGGCAGATCGGGGTGGAGCGGCGTCATCGCGGCCAGCACCCGCCGGGCCCAGGGCCTCCAGTCCGGATCAGCCAGGGCGGCCCGCTCGGACGGAGCCAAGGCGAAATAAGCGGTCAAGACCGGTGCAACGGGCCGGGGATCGAGCCGTTGATGGCGAGCATCGACATAGCCCAGAAAGGCCGGATCAGCCGGTTTCCAGACCACGTTGTCCCAGGCTGGCGCAGCACCCACCCGCTGCAGCAATGGCGCGCTGAGCTGCAGATTGGCCACCAGCCAGGGGGCCTGCTGAAGCCGGGCAGCCTCGCGCATCAGCTCGGCGGGGCCCTGGGACCACAGTCGTGCAGCCACCCTCAGGGGGACGGCCAGCACCAGTTGCCGGGCCTGCCAGGTCTCGACGTGATCGCCGAAGGCATTCCAGACCGTTACGCTCACCTGTCGACCGGTATTTCGCACCGACAAGGCGACCCGTCCCGCATGGAAACGATCTGCCAACGGCTCGGCCAGCCGTTGGGTCAGCCAGGCATTACCTTGGGGCCACGTGAAGACCCCCTCGCGTTCATGCGTCCCTTCGAGATCCTGTGATGGAACCCGGAACCCGTGGCGGCTGGCGAAATAGTTCACCCCGGCCCAGGCGGACACCTGTTCAACCCCGGCCCCGTAGTCGTCCTTGCAGCAGTAGTCGAGATAACCGATCAGCGACTCGTCACCCGCCAGCCCTTGCCGGCGTAACCAGGCCCCCAGACTGATCGCATCGAGATCGGCCAGCGCCGGGGTCCAGCGTTGCCCCAGGCTGGGCAGACCGAAATTCAGGGTTCGCTGCAAGGCACTGATCTGCTCGGCCATCCGCCGATAAGCATGGTCCGTATCCGAGCCCGGCTCGGCTGCCGGCAGCAAGCCATCCTGCCAGGCTCCGCGGATAAACAGCCGCTCCTGGGGGGCATGACAGAGGTGCCGCTCCTCGAAGTGCCAGCGTCCCAAGGTGTAGCGCGCCAGCCCGACGTCCTCCAGGAAGGCCAGCAACTCTGCCCTGGGCGCCGACATCGGGCGGGCCGTATCAGGAACAGGCAGGTAGTGCGCCCCGAGCGGGCAGGCCGCCATGCCAAGCTGATGGGCTCGTGCATTGCCCCCGGCAGAGTCTTCAACATCAAGGACATGAACATCCTCGATGCCCTTCAAGTGCAGGGCTCGGGCGGCGGCCAGCCCGGCAACGCCGGCCCCGATGACGAGCGCCTGAACCCGATGCACCGGGGCGCCGGTCGCCATCCGCTCCAGATCGGTGGACTGGACATCCCGCAGCCGATGCCCCTGATCGAGGCGTGCGCCAACCCATTGACCACGCGGTGCCCCGGACTCCGCCCCAGACAAGCCTCGATCGCATCCGTCGAGCCAGGAAACTGCTGAAAGCATCAGCGTCCGGCTTAGCAGTTGGCGACGATTAGAAGGGGGCGCCATCACACGTTGCCCCATGCCGTGAAAGTGCAGCGATGGTGCCCGGGACGGGGGTCGAACCCGTACGCCCTGTGAGGGGCTGCGGATTTTAAGTCCGCTGCGTCTGCCTGTTTCGCCACCCGGGCCGCCAATGCAACAAGGCCCCAACATTGTGGGGCCTTGAGATCTGGAGGCGCGGGCCGGAGTCGAACCGACCTACACGGATTTGCAATCCGGTGCATAACCGCTTTGCTACCGCGCCTTTGACGAAAAAGGGAAGCGATGCTTCCCTTCTTGCACGAACTGGAGCGGGAAACGAGTCTCGAACTCGCGACCTCAACCTTGGCAAGGTTGCGCTCTACCAACTGAGCTATTCCCGCGTTACTCACTGCTGTTTAGCAGCGAGAATCGAATTGTAGGCGACTTTTTGAACGTAATGCAAGCACTTTTGAGTGCTCAGTGCATCGAAGTCATCAAGCCGCCCCCGACAGCTCTCAGTGTTTGACCGAGCCCGTCACGGCAGAGCCTTCAGCACCTGCTGCAGCCACCTCGACCTTGGGGACCTCATCCGGCAAAGGCTGTGGCGGTGAAGCCAAGGCAATTTCCAGCACCTTGTCGATCCAGCGCACCGGAATGATCTCCAGCTGATTCTTGACATTTTCCGGGATCTCCTGGAGATCCTTGGCATTGTCCTCGGGGATCAGCACGGTCCGGATGCCACCGCGATGAGCCGCCAGCAGCTTCTCCTTGAGGCCACCGATTTCGGTCACTTCCCCACGCAGGGTGATCTCACCCGTCATCGCGACGTCAGCGCGAACCGGAATGCCGGTCAGTGCCGAGACGAAGGCCGTCGCCATCGCAGCCCCGGCACTCGGGCCATCCTTCGGGGTGGCGCCATCGGGCACGTGGATGTGGATATCGCGCTTCTCGAACAGCTCGTCCTTGATGCCCAGACGTGCCGCACGGCTGCGCACAACCGTACGCGCGGCCTCGACCGACTCCTTCATCACGTCGCCGAGCGAGCCGGTCCTGATGATGCCGCCCTTGCCGTTCATCACCGCCACCTCGATGGTGAGCAGATCGCCGCCGACCTCGGTCCAGGCCAGGCCATTGACCTGACCGACCTCGTTCTGCTTTTCTGCTTCGCCGAAGCTGTACTTTCGCACCCCCAGGAAGTCGTTGAGGTTGTCGGCCGTCACCACGACCTGACCCTCGTACTTCTTCAGCGACAGGCCCTTGACCACCTTGCGGCAGATGCGCGAGATCTCGCGTTCCAGCGAACGCACACCGGCTTCGCGGGTGTAGTGGCGGATGATGGCGCGGATCGCATCTTCAGCGATGTCGAGTTCCTCATCCTTGACGCCGTTGTTGCTGCGCTGCTTGGGCAGCAGGTAGCGCTGGGCGATCGAGACCTTCTCGTCCTCGGTGTAGCCGGACAGCCGAATGACCTCCATCCGGTCGAGCAGCGCTGGCGGGATATTGAGCGAATTGGACGTGGCGATGAACATCACGTCGGACAGGTCGAAATCGACCTCGACGTAGTGATCGGCGAAGGTGTGGTTCTGTTCGGGGTCGAGCACTTCCAGCAACGCCGAACTGGGGTCACCGCGGAAGTCCATGCCGAGCTTGTCGATCTCGTCGAGCAGGAACAGCGGGTTGCGCACCCCGACCTTGGTCAGCGACTGCAGCACCTTGCCCGGCATCGAGCCGATGTAGGTGCGGCGATGGCCGCGGATCTCGGCTTCGTCGCGCATGCCGCCCAGCGCCATGCGCACGAACTTGCGGCCGGTGGCACGCGCCACCGACTGCCCCAGCGAGGTTTTGCCCACGCCCGGAGGGCCGACCAGGCACAGGATCGGGGCCTTGACCTTGTCGACGCGTTGCTGCACCGCAAGGTATTCAAGGATGCGTTCCTTGACCTTGTCCAGACCGTAGTGGTCCTCGTTGAGCACCTCCTCGGCCAGCGGCAGGTCGTGCTTGACCTTGCTTTTCTTGGCCCAGGGCAGGTTGACCAGGGTGTCGATGAAGTTGCGCACTACCGTGGCTTCAGCCGACATCGGCGACATCAGCTTGAGCTTCTTGAGCTCGCCCTCGGCCTTCTTGCGGGCCTCCTTGGACATCTTGGCGGCAGTGATCTTCTTCTCGAGTTCTTCGAGATCGGCCCCCTCTTCGCCTTCGCCCAACTCCTTCTGGATCGCCTTGACCTGTTCGTTGAGGTAGTACTCGCGCTGGCTCTTTTCCATCTGGCGCTTGACGCGACCGCGGATGCGCTTTTCGACCTGCAGGATATCGACCTCGTGCTCCAGCAGCTCAAGCAGCTTCTCGAGACGGCCGGCCACCGGGAACAAGTCCAGGATGGTCTGCTTGTTTTCGAGCTTCAGCGGCAGGTGGGCCGCGATGGTGTCGGCCAGCCGGCCCGGATCATCGATGCCGGCGATGCTGGTCAGGATCTCGGGCGGGATCTTCTTGTTGAGCTTGACGTACTGATCGAACTGCTGCGTCACAGCCCGACGCAGGGCCTCGATTTCAGGGGCCCCGAGCTCATCCTGCGGCACCGGAGTGACCACGGAGCGGAAGAACTCCAGCTCCTCGTCGATGCTGACGGTGGTGGCCCGCTGCACGCCTTCGACCAGCACCTTGACGGTGCCGTCAGGCAGCTTGAGCATTTGCAGGATGCTGGAGACACAGCCCGTATCGAACAGGTCTTCAGGCGTGGGCTCATCCTTGCCGGCCGCTTTCTGGGCGACGAGCATGATCTGCCGACCGGACTCCATCGCTGACTCCAGCGCCTTGATGGACTTCGGACGCCCCACGAACAGCGGGATGACCATGTGCGGAAACACGACCACATCGCGCAGCGGCAGCAGCGGCAGCGTGACGGGGTCGGGAGGAAGAATCGGTTGACCGGACATGTGGGCCTCTTCGGTGTTGCGCTCCCCAGTTGGGAGCGCAGCGGGGGAATGCAAGAGCAGAACGAAAATTCGGGGAACTTCGTCCCGCCTCAGGCGGCGTCGGCCTGTGCAGGCTCGGCAGCCTCCGGCTCCTTGTAGACCAGCAGCGGCTTGCCGTGATCGGCGATGGTGTTCTCGTCGATCACCACCTTGGCGACGCCTTCGAGATGCGGAAGGTCAAACATCGTATCCATCAGCGACTGCTCGACGATCGAGCGCAACCCGCGCGCACCGGTCTTGCGGCGCAAGGCCTTGCGGGCGATTTCCTGGAGGGCTTCCGGACGGAACTCGAGCTCGACGTGCTCCATCGCCAGCAGCTTCTGGTATTGCTTGACCAGGGCATTCTTCGGCTCGGTCAGGATCTGAACCAGCGCGTCCTCGGTCAGTTCACCCAGGGTAGCGATCACAGGCAGACGGCCAACCAGCTCGGGGATCAGGCCGAACTTGATCAGATCCTCCGGTTCGATCTGGCGGAACAGGTCGGTAATCGAGCGCTGGGTCGGGCTCTTGACCGTCGCACCAAAGCCGATGCCCGACTTCTCAGAGCGGTTCTGGATCACCTTGTCCAGCCCGTCGAAGGCGCCACCGCAGATGAACAGGATGTTGGTGGTGTCAACCTGCAGGAAATCCTGGTTCGGGTGCTTGCGCCCGCCCTGAGGCGGCACGCTGGCCATCGTGCCCTCGACCAGTTTGAGCAGGGCCTGTTGCACGCCCTCACCCGAAACATCGCGGGTGATCGAGGGGTTGTCGGCCTTGCGCGAGATCTTGTCGATTTCGTCGATGTAGACGATGCCGCGCTGGGCACGCTCGACCTCGTAGTTGCAGTTCTGCAACAGTTTCTGGATGATGTTCTCGACATCCTCGCCCACGTAGCCGGCTTCGGTCAGCGTGGTGGCATCGGCAATCACGAACGGGACGTTGAGTAGCCGAGCCAGCGTCTGGGCCAGCAGCGTCTTGCCGGAGCCGGTCGGCCCGATCAGCAGGATGTTGCTCTTGGACAGCTCGACCTCGTCACCGAGTTGCTTGCCGCGCTCGGGACTGAGGTGACGCAGCCGCTTGTAGTGGTTGTAGACCGCCACGGCCAGCGAGCGCTTGGCCTGATCCTGACCGATCACGTACTGGTCGAGAATCGACTTGATCTCGCTCGGAATCGGCAGATCGCTGCGCGACAGCGCCCGGGAATCGGCCTTGGCAGCATCGACCGTCGCGGCCGGAGCCTCCTCACGGATGATGTCGTTGCACAGATCGATGCATTCGTCGCAGATGTAGACGGACGGGCCGGCAATCAGCTTCTTGACCTCGTGCTGGCTCTTGCCGCAGAACGAGCAGTACAAGGCTTTCTCGCCGGGAGAACCTTGGGATTCAGCCATGGGGACGACCTTGTGGATGGATGGGATGCGTCGAAGCGTACACCGCTCAGCCTCGGCGGCTGAGCACCTGATCAATCAGCCCGTACTGGCAGGCATCGTCTGCGGACATGAAGTAGTCGCGCTCGGTGTCATTGCGGATCTTCTCGATCGGCTGGCCGGTGCGCTCGGACAGGATCTGGTTGAGGATCTCGCGCAAGCGCAGGATCTCGCGGGCCTGAATCTCGATGTCGGTGGCCTGACCCTGGGCGCCGCCAAGGGGCTGGTGGATCATCACGCGCGAATTCGGCAACGCAAAGCGCTTGCCCTTGGCGCCCGCAGCCAGCAGGAAGGCCCCCATGCTCGCGGCCATGCCCATGCACAGCGTCGAGACGTCGGGCTTGATGAACTGCATGGTGTCGAAGATCGACATGCCGGCCGAAACGCTACCCCCGGGGGAGTTGATGTACAGCGAGATGTCCTTGTCCGGGTTCTCGCTTTCCAGGAACAGCAGCTGAGCGACCACCAGGTTGGCGCTCTGGTCATTGACCGGGCCGACCAGGAAGACCACGCGCTCGCGCAGCAGGCGCGAGTAGATGTCATAGGCCCGCTCGCCGCGGCCGGATTGCTCGATCACCATGGGCACCAGGCCCAGGTTCTGCGTCTCAATGGCACTCATCAGTAGGTTTCCAGGGATGTCGGACAACGGCGTCGATTATGAGGGCGCAAAGACAAGGGCGCCGCAGCGCCCTTGTGAGCTTCAGCCCGTCGAAGGGCCGAAATTCCGGTGAGAACCGGCGCAACCGCGCAGCCGATCAGGCTGCAGCAGCGCCGTTGCCCATCAGTTCGTCGAAGCTGACCGCCTTGTCGGTGACCTGAGCCTTGGACAGCACGAAGCTGGTCACATTGGCTTCCATCACGATGGCCTCGACTTCCGACAGACGCTGGGCGTCGCCGTAGTACCAGCGCACCACGTCTTCCGGACGCTCGTAGCTCTGGGCCAACTCCTCGATGTGGGCACGGATCTGCTCCGGCGTGGCATTGAGGGCGTTGGCACGCACCAGTTCGTTCAGGGCCAGGCCCAGACGGACGCGGCGCTCGGCTTGGGGCGTAAACATCTCGGCCGGAACCGGCATCTTGTCGGCGTCCTTGATGCCCCGGGCCTTCAGGTCCTGACGGGCCCCTTCGACCAGACGTTCGGCCTCGGCATCGACCAGCGCCTTGGGCAGGTCGAAGGTGGCCAGGGTTTCCAGCGCTTCGAGCACGGCCTGCTTGTTGCGGGCTGCGACGCGGAACTTGACTTCGCGCTCCAGGTTCTTGCGCACGTCGGCACGCAGACCTGCGACAGTCGCTTCGGCGATACCGAGTTGCTTGACGAAGGCGTCATCGACTTCCGGCAGGTTCTGAGCTTCGACCTTGGTCAGGGTGACCAGGAAATCGGCCTCCTTGCCAGCGACTTCCTGGCCCTGGTAGTCGGCCGGGAAGGTCAGCGGGAAGGTCTTCGATTCGCCCGTCTTCATGCCGCGCACGGCATTCTCGAACTCGGCCAGCATGCGGCCTTCGCCGATGATGAACTGGAAGGCTTCGGCACGGCCGCCGTCGAAGGGCTCGCCGTCGATCTTGCCTTCGAAGTCGATGGTGACGCGGTCGGTGTCCTGGGCGGCTTCGGCGTGCGGACGCTGAGCGAAGGTCCGGCGCTGGCTGCGCAGGATCTCGACCGTGCGATCGATGGCGTCCTCAGTCACTTCGGCAGAGGCGCGATCGATATTCAGGGTCGACAGATCACCGATCTGCACATCCGGATAGACCTCGAAAGTCGCGTCGAAGCTGATCTGGCCTTCTTCGGTGCCGGCACGCTCGGAGATGCGCGGCACACCGGCCACGCGCAACTGAGCCTCGTTGGCGGCGGCGGCAAAGGCCTCGCCCACCTTGTCGTTCATGACCTCGTACTGCACCGAGTAGCCATAACGCTGAGCCACGACGCTCATCGGCACCTTGCCGGGACGGAAACCGTCAGCCTTGACAGTGCGCGCCAGACGCTTCAGGCGCACATCGACCTCGTTCTGGATGTCCTTGGCGGACAGGGTCAGCGTGATGCGGCGTTCGAGCTTCTCGAGGGTTTCCACATTGAGGGCCATATGTCTTGCTCTTTCGTAGGAAGTCGCGTTGTCCTGTTTTTTTCTTCAGCCCCTGGAGGCTGGTGCGCGGAGCCGGACTCGAACCGGCACGCCCGTGAAGGCGTCAGGACCTAAACCTGGTGCGTCTACCAATTTCGCCACCCGCGCAACGCAAGCGGGGCAGTCAGCGCGGACTGCCCCGTCTGTTTTTTCAAAGCCCGCTATTCTAGCCGGGGTTCACAGGCACGGCCGGCGGTCTTTCGACACGGAACCACGCGGCATACATCGCCGGCAGCGCCAGCAGGGTCAGCAGCGTGGCCACGATCAGCCCGCCCATGATCGCCACCGCCATCGGACCCCAGAACACGCTGCGCGACAGCGGGATCATCGCCAGCACCGCCGCCGCCGCCGTCAGCACGATCGGCCGGAAGCGCCGCACCGCCGCTTCGACGATCGCATCCCAGGTTGGCACACCGCGGGCGCGATCCTGCTCGATCTGATCGATCAGGATCACCGAGTTGCGCTGGATCATCCCCATCAGCGCAATCACGCCAAGCAGCGCGACAAAGCCGAAGGGCCGGTTCAGGATCAGCAGCGCTGCGGCCACCCCCGCAATACCGAGCGGACCGGTCAGAAAAACCAGCAGCGCCCGGCTGAAGCTTTGCAGCTGCAGCATCAGCAGGGTGAAGGTGACAAACAGCATCACCGGCACGCCGACGGCAATCGAGCCCTGCCCCTTGCTGCTTTCCTCGACGGCGCCGGCGATCTGGATGCGGTAGCCCTCGGGCATGCGCGCCTGCAGCTGTTGCATCTGCGGCCAGATCTCGTGCGTCACGGTCGCACCCTGCACGCCGTCGATCACGTCGCCCTGCACGGTGGCCGCGTAGTGGCGCCCCTCGCGCCACAGCACACCGGGCTCCCAACCCTGACGGATGCGGGCGATCTGCGACAGCGGCACCGCCCGACCGCTGGCGGTGGGCACGTAGGCGCTGTCGAGATCGGCGATCAGACCGCGCTCGGCACCGGGCTGGCGCATGACGATGTCGATCAGCTTGTCGCCTTCGCGGTACTGCCCGACCGGCGTGCCGGTCAGCAACATGCGGGTGGACTGGGCGATCGACTGGCTGCTGACCCCCAACGCGCGGGCACGCGCCTGATCGACTTCGAGCCGCACGGTCAGGATCTGCTCGTTCCAGTTGTCATTGACGCCGCGCATCGCCGGGTGCTGGCGCAAGAGCTCCTTGGCCTGATCGGCCCAGACCCGCACCGTACCCGCCTCGGGGCCGATCACGCGGAACTGCACGGGATACGGCACGGGCGGACCGTTGGGCAGCAGCTTGATACGAGCCCGTGCTTCGGGGAACTCCTCGGCCATCAACTGCGGCAGCTTCTGGCGCAGGGCCTCCCGGGTTGCCAGATCCTTGGGCAGGACGATCGCCTGGCTGACATTGCCCTGCGGGAAAATCTGGTCGAGCGGCAGATAAAAGCGTGGCACCCCGGCGCCGATCCAGAAAGTCACCCCTTCGACCCCGGGCTCGTGCAGCAGCCGCGTCTCGACCCGCTGGGCCAGGGCCTCGCTGCTGGCCAGGGTACTGCCTTCCGGCAGCCACAGATCGACCAGGATCTCCGGCCGGCTTGAGTCGGGGAAGAACTGCTGCTGCACCTTGCCCATGCCGGCCAGGCCGAGCACGAAGGTGCCGATCGTCAGGCCGATCGTGATCCAGCGATGCCCCACGCACCAGTTCACCACGACGCGAAAGCGCGCATAGAACGGGGTATCGAACAGCTCGTGTGGATGCTCCCCCCCCTGCGGGGCAACGCGGGTCTTGAGCAACCGCGCGCCCAGGTAGGGCACGAAATAGACCGACACCAGCCAGGAGATGATCAGCGCAGCCGCCGTGACGGCAAAGATCGCGAAGGTATATTCGCCGGTCATCGACTTGGCCATGCCGATCGGCAGAAAACCGGCCGCAGTGATCAGCGTGCCGGTCAGCATCGGCATTGCGGTCACGTCGTAGGCAAAGGTCGCGGCGCGCAGCTTGTCGTAGCCCTCTTCGAGCTTGCGCACCATCATCTCCACCGCAATGATCGCATCGTCGACCAGCAGGCCCAGCGCGATGATCAGCGAGCCCAGCGAAATCTTGTGCAGGCCCACGCCCCAGTAGTACATGACCACGAAGGTAATCGCCAGTACCAGCGGAATCGTCACCCCGACCACCAGTCCGGGTCGGATATCGAGCGTGAACCCCCGTCCGCCCGGCCTGGCGTGCAGCCCCAGGCTGATGAAGCTGACTGCCAGCACGATCACCACCGCCTCGATCAGCACGCCGACGAACTCACCCACCGAACGGGACACCGCCTTGGGCTGATCCTGCACCCTGGACAGCTCGATGCCGGCGGGAAGTGTGGGCTGGATCTGCTCGATTCGCGCTTCCAGGGCCCGGCCCAGACGAATGATGTCCCCCCCCTTGGCCATCGAGACCCCCAGCGCCAGCACCGGTTTGCCCTGATGGCGAACCTTGACGGTGGCCGGGTCGACGTAGCCGCGGCGGATCGTGGCGATGTCGCCAAGTCGCACCGTGCTGGCCACGCCGGTGGCCGGGTTGACGACCCGCACCGGCAGGCTACGCAGCTCCTCGACCGAGCCGAACTGTCCGCCGACGCGCACCTGCAGGCTCTGGCCGGCGGTTTCCAGCGCTCCCGCCCCGTCGACGGCGTTCTGGGCGTTGAGTTGGGCGATCAGCGCATTCAGATCAATGCCGAGCTGCGCCAGGCGGCGCCCAGGGAGCTCGACGAAGAGCTTTTCGGCCTGTGCGCCGAAGATCTCGACCTTGGCGACATCGGGCACCTGCAACAGCTCGGAGCGCACCCGATCGGCGAACTCGCGCAGCTCCTCCGGGCTGAAGCCG
>Ga0228698_1001431_pt1 | contig 11728 bp, 6 predicted proteins | sample McNCre117_Aug_MG_FD_178015 | JGI IMG/M metagenome (GOLD analysis project Ga0228698, IMG submission 178015) | Freshwater microbial communities from McNutts Creek, Athens, Georgia, United States - 1-17_Aug_MG | ecosystem: Environmental > Aquatic > Freshwater > Creek | place: USA: Georgia...
TGCTGGGCATTGATGTGCAGGTCGGCCGCACCGGCAAACTCACGCCGGTGGCGCGCCTCGACCCGGTGTTTGTGGGGGGAACCACGGTGTCCAACGCCACGCTGCACAACCTGTTTGAGCTGCGGCGCAAACGGGTGCGGGTGGGGGATAGTGCCATTGTTCGCCGTGCGGGCGATGTGATTCCTGAGGTGGTGGGCATCGTGGCGGCAGCCCGTCCGGCCTATGTGCCCAACTTCCGTATGCCCCGCAGCTGCCCCATTTGCGGCAGCGCCGTGGTGCGCGAGAAGACAGAGATGAACCACCGCTGCAGCGGCGGTCTGTTTTGCCCGGCCCAGCGCAAGCAGGCCATCCTCCACTACGCGCAGCGCCGTGCGGTGGAGGTAGAAGGTCTGGGCGAAAAGTTGGTGGACCAGCTGGTGGAGAGCAACACCATCCGCACACTGCCCGATTTGTACAAACTGGGCCTGAGCACTCTGGCCGCGCTAGACCGCATGGCCGAGAAATCGGCACAAAACATCGTGGCCGCGCTGGAAAAGTCTAAGCAAACCACTTTGCCCCGTTTCTTGTTCGGGCTCGGTATTCGCCACGTGGGAGAAGCCACTGCGAAGGAGCTGGTGCGCCACTTCGGCACCCTGGATGCCATCATGGATGCCTCTGAGGAGGCCCTAACTGGCGTTAGCGACGTAGGCCCTATCGTGGCCAAGAGCTTGCACACCTTTTTCGCCCAGCCGCACAACCGGGAAGTTGTGGAGCAATTGCGCGCCTGCGGCGTCACCTGGCCCGAAGGGGCTCCTGCCGACGCCGGCCCCAAGCCCTTGGCCGGCAAGACCCTGGTGCTCACCGGTACCTTGCCCACTTTGGGGCGGGATGCGGCCAAGGACCTGATTGAAGCGGCCGGCGGAAAAGTCAGTGGCTCGGTCAGCAAGAAAACCCACTACGTGGTTGCAGGTACGGAAGCCGGCAGCAAGCTGGACAAAGCCCAGGAGTTGGGGGTGCCGGTGCTGGATGAGGCCGGCCTGCTGGAGTTACTGAAATGACTGTGCGAAACATCCTCAAAATGGGCGATCCGCGCCTGCTGCGTACGGCGCAGCCGGTGGTGGACTTTGACAGCGATGCACTGCACCTGCTGATCACCGACCTGCTGGACACCATGCGTGCTGCCAATGGGGCCGGCTTGGCCGCGCCGCAGATCGGTGTGGACCTGCAGGTGGTGATTTTTGGCTCCCACGACCGCAACCCCCGTTACCCGGACCGCCCCATCGTTCCGCCCACAGTGCTGTGCAATCCGGTCATCACCCCGCTAGGTGAGGAAGAGGAAATCGATTGGGAGGGCTGCTTGTCCGTGCCCGGTCTGCGGGGCAAGGTGCCGCGGTGGTCGCGCATCCGCTACACCGGGTTTGACCCGTATGGTGACCCGATTGACCGCACGGTGGAGGGCTTTCACGCCCGGGTCGTGCAGCATGAATGCGACCACCTCTGGGGCAAGCTTTACCCCATGCGCATGCGCGACTTCGGCCAATTCGGCTACACCGAGGTGTTATTTCCCAGTATCGCTGCAGCAGAAGACGACTGAGGCTTGGGGCAGGCGACCCTCAGGTGATTTTGAACACCGTGAGGATGCGCTTGCCCCCGGCCTTGCGCTCATACGCCGCCCATTGCTTGATACCTTTGACCAGAACCTGGTTGCTCACGTCTTTCACAGGCTTTTTGGCGCTCAACTGCGCAGTCACCCAGTCTTGAATGTGGGGCAAGGTCTCAAACTGCTGGCCGGTGGGAATCAGCAGCTCTTTGCCGGCAACCATGCCGGCCGCAGTCACGGTAATTTCGGTGGCGGGCATGGCGGTCAGGACGCGAGGGCGTCCAATATTTCGGTTTCGATGTCGATTTGCGCCCGGTTGTGTTGCAACTGCGCCCCGTGGATCAGAAAGGTGTCTTCCACCCGCTCGCCCAAGGTGGCAACTTTGGCGAGTTGCACCACGATCTGGTGCCGCGCCAGCACCCGGGCGATGCTGTAGAGCAAGCCCAAACGGTCACTGGCCGAAATATTGAGCAACCAGCGCTGCGCTTTTTCATCGGGCTTGAGCGAGACACGCGGCGCAATCGGAAAGCTCTTAACACGGCGCGACACCCGGCCCCGGCTCGGAGCGGGCAGTGGGCCTGCTTCGGCAATGGCCTGGGCCAGTCCGTTTTCCAGCAAACTGGTGATTTCGCGGTAGTGCTCGTCCATGTCGGCCGTGGTGACCACCTGAAAGGTGTCCAGCGCATAGCCTTGTTTGGTGGTGTGGATGCGTGCGTCCAGAATGCTGAAGCCGCCCTGGTCAAAGTAGCCGCAGATGCGGGCAAACAGGTCCGGCTGGTCCTGGGTGTAGACCAGCACTTGCAAGCCTTCACCGACCGGGGAGCGCCGTGCCCGCACAATGGGTTGCTCAGTACCCACTAGGCGGGAGAGTTGCTTGGTGTGCCAGGCGATATCCCCGGCATCGTGGCGCATGAAGTAGCCCACATCCAGCGTGTCCCACAAAGGTTTGTGCGCCTCAAAGGGGAGGGCATAGAGCGCGATCATGACCAACGCTTCGCGCTTGCGCAGTTCCACTTCTGCGTCGGTGTCCGGTGCGCGGCCGCCCAGCGCGCGTGCGGTGTATTTGTAGAGGTCTTCCAGCAGCTTGCCTTTCCAGGCATTCCACACCTTGGGGCTGGTGCCGCGGATGTCGGACACGGTGAGCAGGTAGAGCGCGGTCAGGTAGCGCTCGTTGCCCACACGCTGTGCGAATGCGCGGATCACATCGGGGTCGGACAAGTCAGACTTCTGTGCGATGCGGCTCATGGTCAGGTGTTCGCCCACCAGAAACTCAATCAGCTTGGCGTCCTCCACCGGCACGCCGTGGTCTTTGCAGAACCGGCGTGCTTCCACAATGCCCAGTTCGGAGTGGTCTCCACCCCGGCCTTTGGCAATGTCATGGAACAAGGCTGCGATGTACAAAATCCAGGGCTTGTCCCAGCCGGAAGCGAGTTGTGAGCAAAACGGGTACTCGTGGGCGTGCTCCACCATGAAGAAGCGGCGCGCATTGCGCAGCACCATCAGGATGTGCTGGTCCACGGTGTACACATGGAACAGGTCGTGCTGCATCTGCCCCACGATTTTGCGGAACACCCATAAGTAACGGCCCAGTACCGAGGTCTGGTTCATCAGCCGCATGGCGTGGGTGATGCCATCCGGCGCCTGCATGATCTTCAGAAAGGTGGTGCGGTTGACCGGGTCGCGCCGGTAGCCGGCGTTCATCAGATCGCGGGCGTTGTAGAGCGCGCGCAAGGTGCGGGCCGACAGGCCTTTGACCCCCACCGTGGTCTGGTAGACCAGAAAGGTTTCCAGAATCGCGTGCGGGTTGCGGCGGTACAGGTCGTCGCTCACCACATCGATCATGCCGGCTTTGTCATTGAAATGCCCATTGATGCGCCGTGGCGCATGGGTGGAGGGGTTGAGCCGCTCCTCAATGTTCATCAACAAAATCTGGTTGAGCTGCGTCACGGCCTTGGCCGCCCAGTAGTAGCGCTTCATGAGCGCTTCGCTGGCCCGCACCAACTGCTTGCGGTCGCCTTCCGGCGCGCTGGCCGTGTAGCCGAAGGACTCGGCCACACTGGTTTGCAAGTCGAAAATCAGCCGGTCTTCACGTCGCTTGGCCACGAAGTGCAGTTTGGCGCGTATGAGCAGCAGCAGCGCTTCGTTGCGCTCAATTTGCTTGACTTCAAATTCCGTGGCCAACCCACCACGGGCGAGGTCGGCCCAGTTGTCGCCATAGCCGGCCGCCTTGGCGACCCACAAAATCACCTGCAAATCACGCAGCCCGCCGGGAGACTCTTTGCAGTTGGGCTCCAGGGAGTAGGGCGTGTCTTCAAACTTGGTGTGGCGCTGGCGCAGCTCCAGGGTCTTGGCCACAAAAAAGGCTTTGGGGTCCAGTGCCCGGGTGAAGGCAGCCTTGAACTCTTGCACCAGTGCGGCGTTGCCGGTGATGCGCCGGCACTCCAGCAGCGCGGTTTGCACGGTGACGTCCTTGTCGGCTTCGGACAAGCAGTCCGACACCGTACGCACGCTGGAGCCGATTTCCAGACCCACATCCCAGCAGTTGCCGATGAACACTTCAATGCGCTTCTTCAGCACACTGTCGGTCTCTGCAGAGTGGCCATCCGGCAGCAAGACCAGCACATCCACATCCGAGTGCGGAAACAGCTCTGCGCGACCATAGCCGCCTACGGCCAGCAGCGCATGGGGCTCGCCCAAGCCTGCGCCTTCCCAGAGCTTGCGCAGCACGTCATCGGTGAGGTCTGCCATTTGCAGCAACACCTTGCGCACCAGCCGCGCAGTGGCTTTGGGGGAGGCGACGTGTTCCAGCAGCCGGGCTTTGCGTGCCCGGTAGTCGGTGCGCAGGGCTTGCAGCTCGGTCATGGGCAGCCTGTCAGGCTGTCACAAAGTCGGGCGTTGCCGGGCTGCCGGCCGACAGGGTGAGCACCTCGTAGCCGGTGGGGGTGACCAGCACGGTGTGTTCCCATTGGGCGGACAAGGAGCGGTCCTTAGTGACGATGCTCCAGCCATCTTTTTCCGGGCCGTCCTTGATGTCTTTGCCACCGGCATTGATCATGGGCTCGATGGTGAAGGTCATGCCTTCCTTGAGCTTTTCCAGCGTGCCGGGGCGGCCGTAGTGCAGCACCTGGGGCTCTTCGTGGAAGACCTGGCCGATGCCATGGCCGCAAAACTCTCGCACCACGCTAAAGCCTTTGCCTTCTGCAAATTTCTGGATCGCGTGGCCGATGTCACCCAAGTGCACACCGGGCTTGACCATCTGGATGCCGACCCACATGGCTTCATACGTGATGGAGCACAGGCGCTTGGCGGCAATGGAGCAGTCGCCCACCAAAAACATGCGGCTGGTGTCACCATGCCAGCTGTCTTTGATGACGGTGACGTCGATGTTGACGATGTCGCCTTTTTTCAGTTGCTTGTCATTGGGAATGCCATGGCACACCTGCTGATTCACCGATGTGCAGATGGACTTGGGGTAGGGCGTGCTGCCGCCACCGGTGTAATTGAGGGGCGCAGGAATGGCGCCCTGTACCTGGGTGATGTAGTCGTGGGCCAGCTTGTCGAGCTCGTTGGTCGTCACGCCGGGTTTCACGAAAGGCGTGAGGTAGTCCAGTACTTCGGAGGCCAGTTTGCCCGCGATGCGCATGCCGGCAATGCCTTGGGCGTCTTTGTAAGTGATAGTCATGGGGCAGGATTATCCCATCCGTCAGCATCTGGCGGGCCGGTGGGGAAAAGCTGGCCGCGCTGGCGGGTAAAATCCGGAGCTTCCATGCGCGTCCCCAGTCAGCGGCCGTGTGTGGATCACCACTCCCCAACGCTCCAGCCCATTACAAGGCCACCACAGTGACCCTGCACATCACCTCTTTCGAGGGCGGTAACGCCCTGAGCAATTTCCGCGTTCAACAACTCCTGCCCGCCTTGCACGGTGTGAGCGACAAGATTTCCGGCATTGCGGCCCGTTTTGTGCACTTGGCCGCCACCGAAACGCCGCTGGACAAGCCCCTGGCCGACAAGCTGGCCGCGTTGCTGACCTATGGCGACCCGTACGCAGGCCCAGTTGATGGCCCGACGATTGTGGTGAGCCCCCGTTTTGGCACCGTGAGCCCCTGGGCCTCCAAAGCGACCGACATCGGCCACAACTGCGGCTTGGCCGTGAGGCGCGTGGAGCGCCTGGTGGAATACCGCCTGACCTTGAAGAACGGTCTACTGAGCAAAGCTGCCTTGACGCCCGAGCAACTGCAGGCTGTAGCGGGGCTGCTGCATGACCGCATGACAGAAAGCGCCATGCTCGACCGCGCCCAAGCGCAAGAGCTGTTCAACGCCCTGCAACCCGCGCCCATGGACCATGTGGATGTGTTGGGCGGCGGCAAAGATGCCTTGGTGAAAGCCAACACCCAGTTCGGCCTGGCCCTGGCCACTGACGAGATTGACTACCTGGTGAACGCCTTCACCACGCTGGGCCGCAACCCGACCGACGTGGAGCTGATGATGTTCGCCCAGGCCAACAGCGAGCATTGCCGCCACAAAATCTTCAACGCCCAGTTCACCATCGATGGTGTGGCGCAGGACAAGAGCATGTTCGGCATGATCCGCAACACGCACCAGCTGCACCCACAGTACATGCTGGTGGCTTACTCTGACAACGCCTCGGTGATGGAAGGCGTGCAGGTGGAGCGGTTCATAGCCAAATCGGCGGCTGGCGCTGGTGAAGTCAGCGCAGCAAGCTATGAAAAACATAGCAAAACCAACCACATCCTGATGAAGGTGGAAACCCACAACCACCCGACTGCCATCTCCCCATTCCCCGGTGCCTCCACCGGCGCGGGCGGTGAAATCCGTGACGAGGGCGCGACCGGCCGCGGCTCCAAGCCCAAGGCGGGCCTGACCGGCTTTACTGTCTCCAAGCTGTGGGGCAGCACGATGGGCAAGCCCGAGCACATTGCCAGTCCGCTGCAGATCATGGTCGAAGGCCCCTTGGGTGGCGCGGCGTTCAACAACGAGTTCGGCCGGCCCAACCTGCTGGGCTATTTCCGCGAGTACGAGCAAACCGTGGCTAGCGATGTGGACACCGTGGCACGCGGCTACCACAAGCCCATCATGATCGCGGGCGGTCTGGGCATCATCGATGCCGACCAGACCCAAAAGATTGAATTCCCCGCCGGCAGCCTGCTGATCCAGCTGGGCGGCCCCGGCATGCGCATCGGCATGGGCGGTAGCGCCGCCAGCTCCATGGCCACCGGCGCCAACGCCGCTGAGCTCGACTTTGACTCGGTGCAACGTGGCAACCCCGAGATCGAACGTCGTGCGCAAGAAGTGATCAACCAGTGCTGGATGATGGGCACAGATGGCGGCCCCTCCGGTAGCGGCAACCCCATCTTGGCGATCCACGACGTGGGCGCCGGTGGTTTGTCCAACGCCTTCCCCGAGTTGACCAATGACGCAGGCCGTGGCGCGCGCTTTGATTTGCGCGCAGTGAAGCTCGAAGAGTCCGGCATGGCGCCCAAGGAAATCTGGTGCAACGAGAGCCAGGAACGCTATGTGCTGGCCATCGCCCCCGAATCGCTGGCCACGTTTGAAGCGCTGTGCGAGCGCGAGCGATGCCCGTTTGCGGTGATTGGCGTGGCCACTGAAGAGCGCCAACTCCAATTGGTGGACGAGGGCGCTGAGTCCCCCGTAGATATGCCGATGAACGTGCTATTGGGCAAGCCGCCCAAGATGCACCGCGATGTAAAGACTGTGACACGCCAGTTCAAGCCGCTGGACCTGACGGGTGTGGATCTGCAAAAAGCTGTGATCGACGTGCTGGCGCACCCCACTGTGGCCTCCAAGCGCTTCCTGATCACCATTGGCGACCGCACCGTGGGCGGCCTGACCCACCGCGACCAGATGGTCGGCCCCTGGCAGGTACCGGTGGCAGATTGCGCCGTGACACTGGCCGACTTCAAAGGCTTTGCCGGTGAGGCCATGTCCATGGGCGAGCGCACGCCATTGGCCTCACTGGACGCACCAGCCTCTGGCCGTATGGCAGTGGCGGAAGCCATTACCAACCTGCTTGCAGCCCCCATCGAGCTGCCACGCGTAAAACTGTCCGCCAACTGGATGGCCGCCTGCGGCGAACCCGGCGAAGACGCGGCGCTGTATGCCACCGTGAAGGCGGTAGGTATGGAGTTGTGCCCGGCCTTGGGCATTTCCATTCCTGTAGGTAAGGACAGCCTGTCCATGCGCACCCAATGGAAAGACGCTGGCACCGACAAGAAGGTGACCTCTCCCGTGTCCTTGATCGTGAGCGGTTTTGCCACCTTGCAAGATGTGCGCGGCACGCTGACGCCCCAGCTGAACGCGACTGAAGACACCACTCTGGTGTTGGTCGACTTGGGCAAGGGCCAGCACCGCATGGCCGCCAGCATTCTGGCGCAGACCTTGGACCAAGTGGGAGACAAGGTGCCAGATCTGGACGACGCCAAGGACTTGGTGAACCTGGTCAACGCCGTCAACGCACTACGCGCTAAGGACCAGTTGTTGGCCTACCACGACCGTGGCGATGGTGGTCTGCTGGCGACCGTGGCCGAAATGGCCTTTGCTGGCCGTGTGGGTGTGGCCCTGAACGTGGACATGCTGGTCACCGAGGGCGACGGCATTTCTGACAGCCGCATGGACGTGGGCGACAGCAAAAACTGGGCAGGGCAGGTGAGTGCCCGCCGTGAAGAAGCCACGCTCAAGGCCCTGTTCAGTGAAGAGCTGGGCGTGGTGTTGCAGGTGCGCACGGCAGAGCGCTCGGAAGTGATGGCTACTTTGCGTGAGCACGGGCTTTCCAAGTTCAGCCACTTCATTGGCAAGACCCGTCCTGCCTCTGACGGCATCGATGCTGGCAAGGGCGAGCTGCAGATCTGGCGCGACGCCAAGAGCATCTTCAGCGCCAAACTGGCCGACCTGCACCAGGTGTGGGACGCCGTGAGCTGGAAGATTGCCCAACAGCGAGATAACCCTGTTTGTGCCGATGCCGAACACGCCGCAGCCGGTGCTGAAAACGATCCTGGCATGCATGTTTACATACCAAATAAGGCCCTGGCGCTCGTGGAATCTGCGCAGGCAGCTATCAAATCAGGAGCGCCTTCCATCCTGACCAGCCGCCCCAAGGTGGCCGTGCTGCGCGAGCAGGGCGTCAACTCCCATGTGGAAATGGCCTACGCTTTCACCGAAGCCGGCTTTGAGGCCTATGACGTGCACATGACCGACCTGCAGACCGGCCGCGCCAAACTGCAAGACTTCAAAGGCGTGGTGGCTTGTGGTGGGTTCAGCTATGGCGACACCTTGGGTGCCGGTATCGGCTGGGCGCGCAGCATCACGTTCAACGACGTGCTGTCCGAGCAGTTCCAGGCTTTCTTTGCCCGTCAGGACACCTTCGGCCTGGGCGTGTGTAACGGTTGCCAGATGTTTGCCGAGTTGGCCGACATCATCCCCGGCGCACAAGACTGGCCGCGCTTCACCACCAACCAGAGCGAGCGTTTTGAAGCACGCTTGTCCATGGTGGAAGTGCTGGAGTCGCCCAGCCTGTTCTTCAAGGACCTGGCCGGCATGCGCCTGCCGATTGCGGTGGCGCACGGCGAGGGCTATGCCAACTTCAAGTACCGCGGCAATGCCGACAAGGCAATCGCCGCCATGCGTTACGTAGACAACAGCGGCGCGGCTACCGAGGCGTACCCCTTCAACCCCAACGGCAGCGCCGGCGGATTGACTGCGGTCACCACCGCAGACGGCCGCTTCACCGCCATGATGCCGCACCCGGAGCGCGTGTTCCGCAACGTGCAAATGAGCTGGACCAGCCTGGACAAGAGTGAATTCAGCCCCTGGATGCAGCTGTGGCGCAACGCACGCAAGTGGGTGGGTTGAGTGCGCAGGTAGCACATTCACACGCTGCACGCTGATGCACGGGCAAAGCAAGGCCCCTGTCTCCGAGAATTCGGGGCAGGGGCCTTGTTTTTGGCCGGGTGCACCCAAAATGCGTTCCCTTACTAACCCCTCATTGCTTTATTCACATGACAGACCTGATTAGCAAGCTGCAATGGCGCTACGCCACCAAAAAATTCAACCCCGCCAAAGTGGTGCCCCAGGAAAAACTGGACCGCATTCTGGAAGCTGTGCGCCTGACCGCCACCTCCAGTGGCTTGCAGCCCTATGAAGTGCTGGTGGTGACCAACAAGGCATTGCGCGATCAGATCAAGCCCGTGGCCTGGAACCAGGAGCAGATCACCGATGCATCCCACTTGCTGGTGTTTGCCGCTTGGGACAACTACACCGCCGAGCGCATCAACATGATGTTTGACTTGGTGAACGACGAACGCGGCTTCAAGAACGAAGGCTGGGAGAACTACCGCCAACTCATCCTGAGCACCTACGTGCCCCGCGATGCCGAGGTGAACTACCAGCATGCCGCCCGCCAGGCCTACATCGGCGTAGGTACTGCGCTGATTGCAGCGGCTGAAGAGCAGGTCGATGCCACCCCCATGGAAGGCTTCGATCCCAAAGCCGTGGACCAGATTCTGGGCCTGGACAAGCGCGGCCTGCGCAGTGTGGTGGTCATGCCGATCGGCTACCGTGCTGACGAAGGTGACTGGCTGGCCAACCTCAAGAAAGTGCGCCGCAGCCGCGACAACTTTGTGACCGAAGTGAAGTAATCGCATTGCGCGCAAGTAAAAAAAGGGCCGGTACACACCGGCCCTTTTTTATTGCAGTTGACGGACCTTAGTGCCCGAACTCTTGCTTGGGCCGGGTTTTGTGGAACGTCATGGGCACACCTTGGGCCGCCTCCAGCAATTCCTTGCGGCTCTGGTTCGCCACGCTGGTCTTCATCTTGCCCACCACATGCATTTCGCAGGGCTTGCAGTCAAAGCGCAGGGTGAGTTTTTCTTTGCCGTTGATGAGCTGCAATGGCTCCGCTTTGACCTGCCCCTGCACGCCAGTTACGCCCTTAGCCTGCTTGGGGCAGAGGCTTAAAGAGAAGCGCACGCAATGCTTGGTGATCATCAGGCTCACTTCGCCCAGCTCTTCCACCGCCTCGTAGGCCGGGGCAATCACTTTCACGCCGTGCTTCGCATAGAAGCCATGCGCCGCTTGGTTGAACACGTTGGCCAGATAGCTCAAGGTGTCTTCCGGGTAGGCCACGGGCGGCACCACCGCTACGCCGGGCGCAAGACGCACAAAACCATCGGCTCGGGCGCGCTCCAGCGCTTCCACGGCTTCACGCCGTAGGGGGTTGAGCACCGAAGCGGGCACAAACCACGGCTGGCTGAACTGCACCTGCACATCCAATGTGGCAAAGATGGTGGCGCCCATCTTGCTGACGTTCTCTTTCAGCGTGTCCATCGCGGTGGCCGCATCCTTGGCCCGCTCACGGGGCAGGGTGGTACGCGCGGTGGCCGCAAAGCCATCTTCGTCGGTCAGGGTCAAGGCTATACCGTCGGTGGTTTCGGCCAGCACGGCCCAGACGCCGATGCGCCGATCGCTGCTCTTTTTGTCGAGCACGCGGGTCCAGTTGACATCGCGGTTGCGGTTCACCTCCACGCCTTTGCGCAGGTCTTTGAAGCCGGGCATCGGATCTTTGGGGAACACGCGCCACAGACCTTTGGGGGCGTTGATGGGCTCAGCGCGGTTGATGGCCAAGCCCACCAGTTCCTTTTGCAGGTCGTAGTAGCACAGGCCGTCACCATTGCTGAGCGCCTTGCTGCGGTCCATCAGCTCCAGCTCCACGCTGTCGGCATTGACCTTGGTGACGTAGCCGATGGCCTGGCCCGGGTTCTTGGGGCTGTCAAAGGCGCCGATATCGATCTGCCGGCCTTGCACAAAGTAGTCGGTGAACTCGCGGTTGAAGTTCTGGTTAGGGTCGGGCTCGAAGGTAAAGGTCGTGCTGCCGCTGCTGCTTCGGGCCAAGGGTTGGTCCGAGTACTGGCGGTCTTCAATCAGTCGGTCCAGCAGCTTGCGGTAGTGGGCGGTGATGTTCTTCACATAGCCCATATCCTTGTAGCGCCCCTCGATCTTGAAGCTGCGGATGCCTGCGTCCACCAAGGCGGCCAGGTTTTCGCTCTGGTTGTTGTCTTTCATGGACAGCACATGCTTGTCGTGCGCCACAAAGCGCCCCTTGTCGTCCACCACCTG
>Ga0228698_1001432_pt1 | contig 11722 bp, 10 predicted proteins | sample McNCre117_Aug_MG_FD_178015 | JGI IMG/M metagenome (GOLD analysis project Ga0228698, IMG submission 178015) | Freshwater microbial communities from McNutts Creek, Athens, Georgia, United States - 1-17_Aug_MG | ecosystem: Environmental > Aquatic > Freshwater > Creek | place: USA: Georgia...
GTGCTCATTTCCAGGTCGCTGCTTTGGCCGGGGTTGTAGAGCACGGCCATGTCGAGGTTGCCCAGGCGCAGGCCCTCGTGCATTTGCACCGAGAAGCCCTCCGTCAGCGTCAGGTGGGCGTGGGGCAGAGCTTCGCGGAAGGCTTTCACCAAAGGCACCGTGATCAGCTTGGAGAGGCTGGGCGGCAGGCCGATGGACACGCGCCCGGCCAGCGCGCCGCGCGCCGCGCCCAGCTCCTCGCGGGTGAGCTGCACCTGGTGCAGGATGCCGCGCCCGTGTTCCAGCAGCAGCTTGCCGGCCTCGGTGGGCACGGCGCCCCGGCCGTTGCGGGTCAGCAGGTTCTGGCGCAGCTCCACTTCGAGCAGGCGAATCTGGCGGCTCAGCGCGGGCTGGGCCACGTCCAGCGAGATGGAGGCGCGGGTGAAACTGCCCATCTCGGCCACGCGCACAAAGTATTCCAACTGTTTCAAGTCCATAGCAACAAGTCCATAGCGGCTTTCCGGATTGACGGAGTTTCGTCTGAGAATAGCTGCGCGTCAATTATGCCGATATGTGATAGCTGCTAGTTTTTCCCTTGGCTTAACAAACCAGGCCCGCACCACCAGAATACCCAGTATGCAAACCCCTGCCTCCCACGCCGCGACCCAGTTGAACGCCATTTCGTCCATGGCCACCCGCCAGGTGCTGACCGAGTTGGCCGAGGCCTACCGTGCCGCCACCGGCGTGGTGCTGGCACTGGAGTCGGTGGGCGGTGTGGATGCTGCCAAGCGCGTGCAGGCCGGGGAGGCGTTTGACATCGTGTTTCTGGCGTCTGACGCCATCGACAAGCTGCTCGCCGCAGGCCATCTGCTCGCCGGCAGCCGGGTGGACCTGGTGCATTCCGGCGTCGCCGTGGCCGTGAGAGAGGGCGCAACGGCCCCTGACATCAGTTCCGAGGCTGCAGTGCGCGCGGCGGTGTTGGCCGCCCCCACCCTGAGCTACTCCACCGGCCCGAGTGGCGTGGCGCTGGCCAAGCTGTTGGAGCGCTGGGGCATTGCGGACGAGATTCAAAGCCGCATCGTGCAGGCGCCTCCGGGCGTGCCGGTCGGCACCTTGGTGGCACGCGGCGAGGTGGCCCTGGGCTTTCAGCAGCTCAGCGAGCTGATCCATGTGCCGGGCATCCGCATCGTGGGTCCGTTGCCGCCCGAGATTCAAATCACCACCACTTTCTCTGCCGGCGTGGGCGTGCACAGCAAGCAGGGCGCTGCCGCGCGTGCACTCCTGGACTACATGCGCTCGCCCCAAGCCCATGGCGCCAAGTTGCGTCAAGGTATGGAGCCGGCTTAACCCCCATATCTACAACATCACCGGAGACACGCATGATCATCGACTGCCACGGCCACTACACCACCGCGCCCAAGGCGCTGGAAAACTGGCGCAACGCCCAGATTGCCAACCTGTCCACGCCTGAGCTGGGCCCCAAGGTCGCCGACCTGAAGATCAGCGACGACGAGCTGATCGAAACCATCGAGCAAAACCAGCTACGCCTGATGAAAGAGCGGGGCTCCGACCTCACCATCTTCAGCCCGCGCGCCAGCTTCATGGCCCACCACATCGGCGACTTCAACACCAGCGCCACCTGGGCCGCCATCTGTAATGAGCTGTGCTTCCGCGTGAGCCAGCTCTTCCCCGACCACTTCATCCCCGCCGCCATGCTGCCGCAGAGCCCTGGCGTGGACCCGGCCACTTGCATCCCCGAACTGGTGAAGTGCGTGGAGCAGTACGGCAACGTGGGTATCAACCTCAACCCGGACCCCAGCGGCGGCCACTGGACATCGCCCCCTTTGAGCGACAAGTCGTGGTTCCCCATCTACGAGAAGATGGTGGAGTACGACATCCCCGCGATGATCCATGTCAGCACCAGCTGCAACGCCTGCTTCCACACCACCGGCGCCCACTACCTGAATGCCGACACCACGGCCTTCATGCAGTGCCTGACCAGTGACCTGTTCAAGCAGTTCCCCACGCTGAAGTTTTTGATTCCCCATGGCGGCGGCGCCGTGCCTTACCACTGGGGGCGTTTCCGTGGTCTGGCGCAGGAGCTGAAGAAGCCGCTGTTGGAAGAGCATTTGCTCAACAACATTTACTTCGACACCTGCGTGTACCACCAGCCCGGCATCGACTTGCTCAACACCGTGATTCCGGTGAAGAACGTGTTGTTCGCCTCCGAAATGATCGGCGCAGTGCGTGGCATCGACCCGCAAACCGGCCATTACTACGACGACACCAAGCGCTATATCGAAGCGTCCAAGATTCTGAGTAACGAGGACCGTTACCAGATCTATGAAGGTAACGCGCGCCGCGTGTTCCCGCGCCTGGATGCCGCGCTCAAAGCTAAGAATAAATAAGGAGACACCCCATGTACGAATTAGGCGTTTGCTACCGCAACATCACCCGCGCAGACCGCGCGTCCGCTGACGGCCTGGCCGCGCTCGGCTCTGCCACCGTGCACGAGGCCATGGGCCGCGTGGGCTTGCTCAAGCCCTATATGCGCCCCATCCAGAGCGGTGTGCAGGTGTCCGGCACCGCCGTGACCGTGCTGCTGCAACCCGGCGACAACTGGATGATGCACGTGGCGGCCGAGCAGATTCAGCCCGGCGATATCGTGGTGGCCACGGTGACGGCGGAGTGCACCGACGGCTTCTTCGGCGACCTGCTGGCGACCAGCTTCCAGGCACGCGGTGCGCGTGGCCTGATCATTGATGGCGGTGTGCGCGACGTGAAAGAGCTGCAGCGCATGGGCTTTCCCGTGTGGAGCAAAGCCATCAGCAGCAAGGGCACCATCAAGGCGACCTTGGGCTCGGTGAACATTCCTATCGTGTGTGCCGGCATGCTGGTCACCCCCGGCGATGTGATCGTGGCGGATGACGACGGCGTGGTCTGCGTGCCCGCCGCCAAAGCCGCTGCCACCTTGGCCGCTGCCCAGAAGCGTGAGAGCTTTGAAGGCGAGAAGCGCGAGAAACTGGCCGCCGGTGTGCTGGGGCTGGACATGTACAAGATGCGCGAGCCGTTGGCGGCCGCGGGCTTGAAGTACATCGATTAAGAGGCGCCCCATGACCAAACCTACTTCTGGCGACTTCACCAAAACTGCGGGCTGGATGGACTGGTACACCGGCCCTGCGAAGCCCACCTTCAAGCTCCCCGCAGGCGCGGTGGATGCGCACTGCCATGTGTTTGGCCCCGGTGCTGAATTCCCCTACGCACCCGAGCGCAAGTACACGCCCTGCGATGCCTCCAAGCACCAACTGTTCGCCCTGCGCGACCACCTGGGTTTTGAGAAAAACGTCATCGTGCAGGCTACCTGCCACGGTGCGGACAACCGCGCCATGGTGGATGCATTGGTTGCCAGCAATGGCAAAGCACGCGGCGTAGCCACGGTGAAGCGTAGCGTGACCGATGAAGAAATCCAGGCCATGCACGACGCCGGTGTGCGTGGTGTGCGCTTCAACTTCGTCAAACGCCTAGTGGACTTCACGCCCAAGGACGAGTTGATGGAGATTGCCGGCCGCATCGCCAAGTGGGGCTGGCACGTGGTCATCTACTTTGAAGCAGTGGACCTGCCAGAGTTGTGGGACTTCTTTACTGCGCTACCTACCACCGTGGTGGTGGACCACATGGGCCGCCCCGATGTGTCGCTGCCGGTGGACGGCCCGCAGTTCGCCTTGTTTGAAAAATTCATGCGCGAGCACCAGAATGTGTGGAGCAAGGTCAGTTGTCCAGAGCGACTTTCAGTCGCTGGGCCCCGAGCGCTCGACGGCGAGCAGCATGCGTACCGCGATGTGATCCCGTTTGCCAAGCGCATCGTCGAGCAGTTCCCCGACCGCGTGCTCTGGGGCACCGACTGGCCGCACCCCAACCTGAAGGACCATATGCCTGACGATGGCCTGCTGGTGGACTTCATTCCCCACATCGCGCCCACTGCCGAACTGCAACGCAAGCTGCTGGTGGACAACCCCAACCGTTTGTACTGGAAAGACTGATATGGCACTCGATAAACCCTACCAGGACATTCCCGGCACCATCATTTTTGATGCCGAGCAAAGCCGCAAGGGCTACTGGCTCAACCAGTTTTGCATGAGCCTGATGAAGCCCGAGAACCGCGCCCGCTTCAAGGCGGACCAGCGCGCCTACCTCAACGAATGGCCCATGAGCGAAGAGCAGCGCCAGTCGGTGATCGACATGGACCTGAACCGCGCCATGCAGCTGGGCGGCAACATTTACTTCCTCGCCAAAATCGGCTCCACCCACGGTCTGAGTTTTCAGCAGATGGCGGGCAGCATGACCGGCATGTCGGAAGTGGAATACCGCGCCATGATGATGGCCGGCGGCCGCTCGGCTGACGGCAACCGCTACATCGGTGAAGACGGCGACGCGCAGGCCCACCGTCAGCCCCAAGGCCAACACGCCGCAACTGGCGGCAAGAAAGACTGAACACCATGGCCAAAATCACCGCCTCTGTATTCACCTCCCATGTGCCGGCCATCGGTGCCGCCATGGACCTGGGCAAGACCCACGAAGACTACTGGAAGCCGCTGTTTGCGGGCTACGACTTCTCCAAGCAATGGATGAAGGACAACAAGCCCGATGTCGTCTTTCTGGTCTACAACGACCACGCCACTGCTTTCAGCCTGGATCTGATCCCCACCTTCGCCATCGGCACCGCGGCCGAGTACACCCCGGCGGACGAGGGTTTCGGCCCCCGCCCGGTGCCCAAAGTGCAAGGCCACCCCGACTTGGCCTCGCACATTGCCCACTCGGTGATCCAGCAGGACTTTGACCTCACCATCGTCAACAAGATGGATGTGGACCATGGCCTGACCGTGCCCCTGAGCCTGATGTGCGGTGAGAAAGACCCGGTCAAGGACGCCTGGCCCTGCCCGGTGATTCCCTTCGCCGTGAACGTGGTGCAGTACCCGGTACCTAGCGGCCAGCGCTGCTTCAACTTGGGCAAGGCCATCCGCAAAGCGGTGGAGAGCTACGACGAAGACCTGAACGTGCACATCTGGGGCACCGGCGGCATGAGCCACCAGTTGCAGGGCGCGCGCGCCGGCCTGATCAACCGCGAGTGGGACAACGCCTGGATGGACAAGCTGATTGCCGACCCGGCCGCTTGCGCCGCCACGCCGCATATCGACTATGTGCGCGAAGCCGGCAGCGAAGGCATTGAGCTGGTGATGTGGCTGATTGCCCGCGGAGCCATGTCCGACGTGCCCTACGATGCTGCAGAAATTGAAGCAGCTCGCGCCCATTCCGTGCGGGTTGCGCACCGCTTTTACCATGTGCCTGCCAGCAATACGGCGGTGGGCCATTTGATCCTGGAGAACAACTAATGTCTAAAACCATCAAAGTTGCGCTGGCTGGCGCAGGCGCCTTTGGCGTCAAACATCTGGACGGCATCAAGAACATTGATGGCGTGGAGGTCATCTCTCTCATCGGCCGTGATCTGGAAAAAACCCAAGAAGTCGCCACCAAATACGGCGTTGGTCACGTGACCACGGAGCTGTCCGAGAGTCTCGCAATTCCGGAGCTGGATGCCGTCATTTTGTGCACCCCCACCCAAATGCACGCCGAGCAAACCCTGGTCTGCTTGAAGGCCGGTAAGCACGTGCAGGTGGAAATTCCCTTGGCTGACAGCTGGGCGGGCGCCGACGCCGTGGTGGCCGAACAGAAGAAGACCGGGCTGGTGGCCATGTGCGGCCACACCCGCCGCTTCAACCCCAGCCACCAGTACGTCAACCAGCAGATCACGGCCGGCAAGTTCAACATCCAGCAGATGGATGTGCAGACCTACTTCTTCCGCCGCACCAACACCAACGCGCTGGGCCAGGCCCGTAGCTGGACCGACCACTTGTTGTGGCACCACGCTGCCCACACCGTGGACTTGTTTGCCTACCAGGCCAACAGCCCCATCGTGCAGGCTAACGCTATCCAGGGCCCCATCCACCCGGTGCTGGGCATTGCCATGGACATGAGCATCCAGCTGCGCGCGGCCAACGGCGCCATCTGCACGCTCTCCTTGAGCTTTAACAACGACGGCCCCCTGGGCACCTACTTCCGCTACATCGGCGACACGGCCACCTACATCGCCCGCTACGACGACCTGTTCACCGGCAAGGAAGAGAAGATTGACGTGAGCAACGTGGCCGTCAGCATGAACGGCATCGAGCTGCAAGACCGCGAGTTTTTCGCCGCCATCCGGCAAGGCCGCGAACCCAACTCCAGCGTGGGCCGCGTGCTGGACTGCTACCGCGTGCTGCACCAGCTGGAGCAGCAACTGGCGCAGCAAAAGTAAAACGCTGTTTCCAACACAGCCCCCGCCTGCCGGAGGCTCAGGGCAAGCCGTTAACAGGCTTGCCCTTTTTTATGTGCGCTATCAGTCCTCGCGCAGCCGGTTGGAGTCAAAGCCCACGCGCACCGCACCCCAGTGGCGGCCGCCAATGACGATGGGAATGGACAGGTCGTTGATGACCTCGCCCGTATCGCGCATGTAGGTTTGAAACAGGAAGGGCTTGGTGTTCGCCGCCAGCTTCTTGCCCACCGGGTCGTCAAAGATGCGCTTGTGGCGGCACTTGAGCAAATCGACTTCCGGTTGGCCCGAAGGCGGGTGCGAGAAGGCTTTGTTGTGTGCCGGCGCGTAGCCCTTGTTGTCCACCGCCAGGGCGTACACGCAGCCGGGCAGCTGGGCGAGCACGTTGTCGTACAGCGCTGTCAGGGTCTGGTCCACCAGCGCGTCGTATTGCGTGGTGTAGCGCGGCGGGTTGGAGTCGGGAATGCGCTGGAAATTCTGGTCAAACACGCTGACGCCGGATTTCTTCTCGGCGCTGGCCAGTACCTGCCCGGTGTCTTTGCACAGCTTTTGGGTGGCCCGCAACAGTTCGTCAAACACGGTGCCGCCGGTGCGGAACTCTGCCAGCACGCCCTGAATGTCTTCGGTGTTGATGCGCAGGTCGTCCACCTGCCGGGCGGACTCGGCCATGGCGTCGGACACCTCTTCGGCTGACGAGGCCACGCCTTGAATCCGGGTGTTCATGGTGCGGTTGATCTCGGCCAGCTCTTGCATGGAGGCCACGATGTCGTTGACCGTGCCGGTCATGGCGCGGAAGTCCTGCACAAAGGTTTCAAACCGGGCGGTGGTGCTGCCCACCTCTTTGACCGAGAGAGAAATGTCGGAGCTGATGGCCTTGGTGCCCGCGCTGGTGGTGCTGACCAGGTCAATCATCTCGCGGCTGCGCTCGCTGATTTCGGTGGTTTCCGCGTTCACCCGGGCGGCCAGTTTGCGCACCTCTTGCGCTACCACCGAGAAGCCGCGCCCGGCTTCGCCAGCCCGCGCCGCCTCGATGGCAGCGTTGAGCGCCAGCAGGTTGGTCTGCATGGCAATGCCCTGGATGATGCCGCCGATCTCGCCAATCGCCTGCGCGCCCTTGGCGAGTTGCTCGACGGTGAGTGAAAAGCTGGCCAAGGTGTTCTCCATTTGCAGCATACGGGCGCGCATGCTCTCCAGCTCGCTCATGGAGCTGACGGCGGCCTGCAGGTTGCTGTCGGAGGTGTGGGAGATGTGGTTCGCACCGGTTTCCACCGTGTGGGAGAGCTGGGTCACCCGCGCGGCCTCCTGGGCGAGTTGGGCGGCCTGGTCGCGTTGGTGGCTGGCTTTTTGGGCGCTGGCATCCACCTGGCGCTTCAGGTGTGCAGCGGCAATCGCGGTGCGTATGCTGCCGGCACGGGCGCTCACCACCAGCATGCGGGTGCGATGCAGCAGGGTGGCTGCCGCGCGGGCGAGCGGGGTGATGCGCAGCAGGGGCACATCCAGATCTGCCGTTCCTCGGTTGATGGCCTGGATGACCCCACGGGTGGTGCGTGGTTTGAAGATGGAGGGCATGGCGGGCAACGACGTTTGAATGGAGGTCCCGAATGATGCCGGAGCAGGCTGTAAGGTAGCCGTCAAGTTGATGGGGATTTACCCTGCGTGTCCGCCCCGCCGGTGCTCCAAAATGCTCTGAAATTCATAGCTGCTGGTGCACGTTTGATGTGGGTTGGCGCCATTTTCGCTTTGTGACGCATGGCTGCCGCCTACAATGGGCACTGCGGCGGTTTCAAGGTCGCATTGCAGTTTGAAAAGGGTGTGAAGTATGGCGTTTCCTGTGGACTCTGATACCGTCGTAAATGGCATCCGCTTGTCGGTGGCCCCGGTGTTTTTGCTGACGGCGGTGTCCGGCATGATCGGCGCCGTGGCCCAGCGCTTGGCACGCATCATCGACCGTGCGCGCAACGTGGAAAACCGCATCAAACACCTGCCGCCGGACGATGCCGACGCAGTCGATGGCTACCGCGAGCTCGACGAGTTGCGCAGCCGCGGCTTGTTGGCCAATAGCTGTATTGCGTTGCTGACCAGCTGCGGCTTCTTGATCGGCTTGACCATCGTGATGCTGTTTTTGGGCGAGACGATTGAGCTCCCCGTGATGAAGATGTCCATCTTCAGTTTCGTAGGCGGCGTCATTTGCTTTTTGCTGGCCTTGCTGTGCTTCATGGTGGAGACGTTCATCGCCACCCGCCTGCTCAACTTTGGGCGCAAGCGGCGCTGATTTTTTTCACCTCCACCGCGCAGTCGTAAAACGTGGGCGCCCGGCCGATATCGGTCAGGCGCTGGCTGGTCAGTTCGTTCACATTGGTGCCGTCGCGGCCCAGCTTGCGCCACCAGATGCCCAGGCCGTTGACCACGCCGGGGCGTGCACGCGGTGACACGCGGGCTAGGCAGCGGTGGGTGCCACGGGCATTGAACACCGCAACCTCATCTCCATCCGCAATGCCGCGTGCTGCTGCGTCGGTTGCGTGCAGTTCCACCAGAGGCTCGCCCTCGATGTCGCGAAGGCTTTTCACGTTCACAAAGGTGGAGTTGAGGAAGTTGCGCGCGGGCGGCGAGATCATGGCCAGCGGGTAGCGCGGGTCTGCGCCGGCCGGCTCGTAGTTGGGCATATGGTCAGGCAGGCCGTCTTCACCACGTGCGGCCAGACGTGCGCTGTAAAACTCGCATTTGCCGCTGGGCGTCGGGAAGCCGCCGTCGGCAAAGGGCGCATCGGGCATAGGCAGAGGGGCGTAGCCCTGGCTAAGTAACAGCGCGAAGTCCACCTTGTCGCCAAAAGCGGTGCGGCACAGGCTCTCATCGGTTTCTGCAAACACCTCGTCGGTGTAGCCCATGCGCCGTGCCAGGTCGCGGAAGAACTGAGTGTTGGTGCGCGCCTCGCCCAGCGGGGCGATCGAGGGGCGGTTGAGCAGGATGTCGGTGTGGCCGTAGCTGCTGTGCACGTCCCAGTGTTCCAGCTGCGTGGTCGCGGGCAACACGTAGTCGGCGTAGTCGGCAGTGTCGGTTTGGAAGTGTTCCAGCACCACGGTGAACAGGTCTTCGCGCGCAAAGCCTTGCACCACCTTGGCGGACTCCGGTGCCACGGCAACGGGGTTGCTGTTGTAAACAATGAGCGCCTCAATGGTCGGGCCGAACTCCGGGCTGGCGGGGCGCAGCAGGTCGTCGCCAATGGTGCTCATGTTGATGGTGCGCGGCGTACGGCCGGCCAGCAATTCGGGGCGCTCCAGGGCCGCTGTTTGCACCGACACATAGCCTGAGCTGGAGAGCAGCACGCCCCCCGCCCGGTGTCGCCAGGCGCCCACCAGCGCCGGCAGGCAGGCAATGGCCCGCACCGCGTTGCCCCCGCCATGTACCCGCTGCAGCCCGTAGTTCATGCGGATGGCCACCGGCTCGCCGGCGCGTGCCGTTTCGCCGTATTCGCGGGCCAGCGCGCGCACTTCGTCGGCGGTGATGCCGCAGATCTCTGCGGTGCGTTCGGGCGTCCACAGCAGGGCGCGTTCGCGCAAGCCTTTCCAGCCCAGGGTGTGGCGGGCGATGTAGTCGTGGTCCAGCCAGTCGTGGGTAATTAGCTCGTGCATCAGGCCCAGGGCGAGGGCCGCATCGGTGCCGGGCAGCAGGGCGATATGCTGGTGGCATTTTTCGGCCGTCTCCGAGCGACGGGGGTCGATGCAGATGATGCGCGCCCCGTTGCGTTTGGCGGTTTGCACATGGCGCCAGAAGTGCACATTGCTGGCAATCGAGTTGCTGCCCCAAATGATGATCAGCTTGCTCTCGGCAAAAAACTCGACCTTGGTGCCGACCTTGTTGCCCAGGGTGAGCGTCATGGCTTCTGCGCCAGCCGAGGCGCAAATGGTGCGGTCTAGGCGGGCGGCGCCCAGCTTGTTGAAAAAGCGGGCGGCCATGCCTTCGCCCTGCACCCGGCCCATGGTGCCTGCGTAGCTGTAGGGCTGGATGGCCTGCGGGTCACGGGCGGCAATGTTTTGGAGCTTCTGCGCAATGTCGCTCAGTGCCTGGTCCCAGCTCACTCGCTCAAATTGGCCTGAACCCTTGGGCCCCACGCGCTTGAGCGGGTGCAGCAGGCGCTCGGGGTGGTAAGTGCGCTCGGTGTAGCGCGATACCTTGGTGCACAGCGCGCCGTTGGTGGCCGGGTGGTCCGGGTTGCCCTGGACCTTGATGGCCACGCCGTTCTGCACGGTGACCAGCATGGAGCAGGTGTCGGGGCAGTCGTGCGGGCAGGCGCCCAGCACCTGGGTCGTAGGGACTGCGGAATCGGGTGTCGCTGGTGTGTCTGGATGCATGTACCGACTTTACCGAATTGCGTATCCTCTTGCGCTTCTGGAGGGCACAATCCTCCTCTTGCAGAGGACATTTGCCATGAAATTGCTAGACCCCATTGTTGCCAATACCCCTGAAATTGCGGCGCTGCGCAAAGAAATCCACGCCCATCCCGAGCTGTGTTTCCAAGAGGTGCGCACCGCAGACCTGGTGGCTGCCAAGCTGACGGAGTGGGGCATTCCCGTGCACCGGGGCATGGGCACCACCGGGGTGGTGGGCATTGTGAAGGCCGGTACCTCCAGCCGCGCCATCGCCTTGCGGGCCGACATGGACGCCCTGCCCATGCAGGAGTTCAACACCTTCGCCCACGCCAGCAAACACACCGGCAAGATGCACGCCTGCGGCCACGACGGCCACACGGCCATGCTGCTGGCGGCGGCCCAGCATTTTGCGAAGCATCGCCACTTTGACGGCACGGTGTACCTCGTGTTCCAGCCCGCGGAAGAAGGCGGTGGCGGCGCGCGCGAGATGATCAAGGACGGCTTGTTTACGCAGTTTCCGGTGGAGGCGGTGTTCGGCATGCACAACTGGCCGGGCATGGCGGCGGGCACCTTTGCGGCCAGCGCAGGCCCGGTGATGGCGTCCAGCAACGAATTCAAAATCACCATCAGCGGCAAAGGCGGCCACGCGGCCATGCCGCACAACGCCATCGACCCGGTAGTAGTGGCCTGCCAGCTGGTGCAGGGCTTTCAGACCATCGTCAGCCGCAATGTGAAGCCGATTGATGCCGGCGTGATCTCGGTCACCATGATCAATGCGGGCGAAGCCACCAACGTGATTCCCGACCACTGCGAGCTGCAGGGCACGGTGCGCACTTTCTCGATCGAGGTGCTGGACCTGATGGAGCGCCGCATGCGCGAGATGAGCGAGAGCCTGTGTGCTGCGTTCAACACCCGGGTGGCGTTTGAGTTTGTGCGCAACTACCCGCCCACCATCAACTCCGCCAAGGAGGCGGCGTTTGCAGCCAAGGTGATGGAAAGCATTGTGGGC
>Ga0228698_1001433_pt1 | contig 11720 bp, 8 predicted proteins | sample McNCre117_Aug_MG_FD_178015 | JGI IMG/M metagenome (GOLD analysis project Ga0228698, IMG submission 178015) | Freshwater microbial communities from McNutts Creek, Athens, Georgia, United States - 1-17_Aug_MG | ecosystem: Environmental > Aquatic > Freshwater > Creek | place: USA: Georgia...
CAGCGTCAATGCCACCATGAATGCGGTGAACATCACGCTCCAACACACACCCGACAGCCAGAAGGCCATGCCCGCGGTGCGCATTTTGGCGAACACGTCCCGGCCTTGCGACAGCGGCAGATACACCCCCAGGCTCAACACCGTGAACGCGGCACGCCAAAAAGTCACTTCAAAGCTGCGGGCGGACTCCAGATGCCGGGTCACCACACCTGCGGTGGACCACATCAGGGTGACCGCCACCATCAGAAAAATGGCACGGTTATGGGTAAGTTTCATGGGTGTTGATTCCAAACAAAACGCCCCGGTGCCGGTCAAACCGGTCCGTGGGCGTAGGGTCCCCGTGGGAAAATGAGGCGGCACAAAGCCGCACCCACAGCTTAGTCGCGGCTGGCGCGCTTGCGTTCGTGCTCTTTCAAGAAGCGCTTGCGCAGACGCACGGACTTGGGCGTGATTTCCACCAGCTCGTCGTCCTCAATGAATTCCACGCCGTATTCCAAGGTCAACTCGATAGGAGGTGTGATCTTGATCGCATCTTCCTTGCCGGACACGCGGAAGTTGGTCAGCTGCTTGGTACGGGTGGCGTTCACCACCAGATCGTTGTCACGGTTGTGGATACCCACAATCATGCCTTCGTACACCGGATCGTTCGCCTTCACGAACATGCGGCCGCGGTCGTCCAGCTTGCCCAGGGCGTAGGTGAAGATTTCACCGTCGTCCATAGAAATCAACACACCGTTCTTGCGGCCACCGATGTCACCCTTGTGCGGCTCGTAGCTGTCAAAGATGTTGGAAATCAGGCCGGAACCACGGGTCAAGTTCAGGAATTCGTTGGAGAAGCCGATCAAACCACGGGCAGGAATGCGGTATTCCAAACGGACACGGCCACGACCGTCCGGTTCCATGTTGATCAACTCACCCTTGCGTTCGCCCAAGGCTTGCATCACGCCGCCCTGGTGCTGTTCTTCGATGTCCGCGGTCACCAGCTCGATAGGCTCGTGCTTCTCGCCGTTGATGTCCTTGAACATTACGCGGGGCTTGGACACGGCCATTTCGTAGCCTTCACGGCGCATGTTTTCCAGCAGGATGGTCAGGTGCAGTTCACCACGCCCCAGCACTTCAAACACACCTTCTTCGTCGGTTTCGTTGACGCGCAGCGCCACGTTGTGTTGCAGTTCCTTTTGCAGGCGGTCCCAGATCTGGCGGCTGGTCACGAACTTGCCTTCACGACCGGCCAAGGGACTGGTGTTCACGCAGAAGTTCATGGTCAGTGTAGGCTCGTCCACCTTCAGCATGGGCAGCGGCTGGGGGTTGGCGGGGTCCGTCACTGTCACGCCGATACCAATGTCTTCGATACCGTTGATCAGCACGATGTCGCCGGGGCCAGCCAGAGGGCTCTGCATGCGGTCCAGACCTTGGAAAGTCAACACCTGGTTCACGCGGCCTTTGACAGCCTTGCCGTCCGGGCCTTCCATGACCACCACGTCTTGCATGGGCTTGATCGTGCCTTGGCTGATACGGCCCACACCGATGCGGCCGACGAAACTGGAGAAGTCCAGCGCGGAGATTTGCAACTGCAAAGGCGCTGTCGGGTCACCAGAGTTCGGTGGAACGTGCTTCAGAATGGTGTTGAACAGGGCCGACATGTCGGGGCCCCACTGCTCACCGGGAGCGCCTTCTTCGAGGGAAGACCAACCATTGATACCGGAGGCGTACACCACGGGGAAGTCCAGCTGCTCGTCGGTCGCCCCCAGTTTGTCGAACAGGTCGAACGCAGCGTTCACCACCTTGTCGGGGTTGGCACCTGGCTTGTCCACCTTGTTCACCACCACGATGGGCTTCAGACCCAAGGCCAAGGCCTTTTTGGTCACAAAGCGGGTCTGGGGCATGGGGCCTTCTTGCGCATCAATCAGCAGCAACACGCTGTCCACCATGGACAGCGCACGTTCCACTTCACCGCCGAAGTCCGCGTGTCCGGGGGTGTCCACGATGTTGATGTGGGTGCCTTCCCAGCTCACCGCGCAGTTCTTGGCCAGAATCGTGATGCCGCGTTCTTTTTCGATGGCGTTGTTGTCCATCACAGTGTCGACCACTTTTTCGTGCTCGGCAAAGGTGCCGGACTGACGCAGCAACTGGTCAACCATGGTGGTTTTGCCGTGGTCAACGTGCGCAATGATGGCGATGTTTCGGATTTGTTTACTCATGGTTCACTTTCTGCTTACGCCCCGAGGGCCAAGGTTTCGTTACTCTGTTTCAAACTCTGTTCCAGGGCCTGCTGCTGGCCCAAGGTCTCGCTGATTTCCAGCGGACTCAGCAAACGCACCGGGATCAACTCCCCGGCCTTCACATGCGCAGTCCCCAGCAGCGACTTGGGCGCATCGGCATACACCGCCACCTGCTCTGCATCCGCCCACGCTCCGCGCCGGCGCATGCCACTCAAAAATCGTGCCGCATTCTCACTGTCCAATGTGACAGGCACATGCTGCGGCAACAAGGCCTCTACCGGCAGCAGACACGCCAGTCGCTGCTCCTCTGTCATGGCCTCCAAGGCCTCCAGACTGACACAGTGGCTGGTATCAAACCCGCCCGTGCGGATCCGGCGCAAGGCGCTCAAATGCGCACCACACCCCAAGGCCTCGCCAATGTCCTCACCCAGGGTGCGGATGTAGGTCCCCTTGCTGCACTCCACTACTAATTTGATAGCAGGTTGCGCACTATCCATGGGCGCTGGCAGCTGTTTCAACCCATAAATCACCACATGGCGGGGCTCGCGCTCCACCTCGATTCCTGCACGCGCGTACTCGTACAGAGCTTTGCCGTCCTTTTTCAAGGCACTGTGCATGGGCGGCACCTGGGCAATCGGCCCGGTGAAGCGCTGCAACACGGCATTCAGCTGCGCTTGCGAGACATCTACCGGCCGCTCACTCAGCACATCGCCTTCCGCGTCGGCCGTGCTGGTCTTAATGCCCAAGCGCACAGTCGTTTCATAGGCCTTGTCCGCATCCAGATGCATCTGGCTGAACTTGGTCGCCGCACCAAAACACAGCGGCAACACCCCGGTCGCCAAGGGGTCCAGCGTTCCGGTATGGCCCGCTTTTTCCGCCCGCAGTAACCATTTGGCTTTCTGCAAAGCCTGATTACTGGACAAACCAATAGGCTTGTCCAGCAACAGCACCCCATGCACGGGGCGCCTTGCAACCCGTGCACGTGGCGCGTTCATGGGTTTAATCCTCTTTGGCGCGCGACGACACCGCACGTGCAATCAAGGCATTCATGTCCGCCGCCCGCTCGGTGGTCTGGTCAAAAATGAAATGCAATGTCGGCACCGTGTGGATATGCAGGCGCTTGAAGAGCCCGGCACGCAAAAAACCGGCGGCTTGGTTCAAGCCCTCGGCCGTTTCTACCGGATCGCCCACCAGCAAACTGAAGAAGACCTTGGCATGGGCGTAGTCGGGCGTGACTTCCACGCCCTGGATGGTGACCATGCCGACCCGTGGGTCCTTGAGTTCGCGGGCAATCAGCTCGGCCAGATCCCGCTGGATCTGGTCGGCCACCTGAAAGCTGCGATTGGGTGTAGCGGACTTTTTGCGCACTCGATGTCTCTCGCTTACAGGGTACGGGCGATTTCTTTAACTTCAAAGAATTCCAACAGATCACCTTCTTTGATGTCGTTGTAGTTCTTGAGTTTGATACCGCACTCGAAGCCTTCTTTCACCTCGCGCACATCGTCCTTCATGCGCTTCAAGGAGTCCAGCTCGCCGGTATAGATCACCACGTTGTCGCGCAACAAGCGGAAATGGGCATTGCGGGTCACGAAACCGTCGGTGACCATACAGCCGGCCACCGTACCGATCTTGGACGCCACGAACACGGTGCGGATTTCAGCCATACCGATGACTTCTTCCCGCTTCTCGGGCGCCAACATGCCGGACATGGCCGCTTTCAACTCATCGACCGCGTCGTAAATGATGTTGTAGTAGCGGATGTCCACACCGTTGCCTTCAGCCAGCTTGCGGGCACCGGCGTCTGCACGGGTGTTGAAGCCAATAACAATCGCTTTGGAGGCGATCGCCAAGTTGATATCGGACTCGCTGATACCACCCACCGCGGAGTAAACCATCTGCACCTTGACTTCGTCGGTCGAGAGCTTGAGCAAGGACGCGGCCAGCGCTTCCTGAGAACCCTGCACATCGGCCTTGACGATGATGGGCAGCATCTTGACGTCGCCCGCACCGATATCGGCAAACATGTTTTCCAGCTTGGCTGCTTGTTGCTTGGCCAACTTGGTGTTGCGGAACTTGCCAGCACGGTAGGTTGCGATTTCACGGGCACGGCGCTCGTCCGACATCACCATGAACTCATCACCTGCTTGCGGCACTTCGGTCAAGCCCTGGATTTCCACAGGAATGGAAGGACCTGCGGTTTCGATCTTGTGAGCGTTTTCGTCCAGCATGGCACGCACGCGGCCATAAGTCTGGCCGGCCAGCACCACATCGCCCACCTTCAAGGTACCGGACTGCACCAGCATGGTCGCCACAGGGCCACGGCCCTTGTCCAGCTTGGCTTCGATCACCAGACCCTTGGCCATGGCATCCACCGGGGCCTTGAGTTCCAGCACTTCGGCTTGCAAGAGCACTTGCTCCAGCAATTCGTCAATGCCCATACCGGTCTTGGAAGACACAGGCACGAATGGGGAGTCACCACCGTATTCTTCCGGCACCACCTCTTCGACCACCAGCTCTTGCTTCACGCGGTCGGGGTTGGCATCCGGCTTGTCGGATTTGGTAATCGCCACGACCAACGGCACACCAGCCGCTTTCGCATGCTTGATCGCTTCCTTGGTCTGAGGCATCACGCCGTCATCGGCAGCCACCACCAAAATCACAATGTCAGTGGCCTGCGCACCACGGGCACGCATGGCAGTAAACGCCTCGTGACCCGGGGTATCCAGGAAGGACACCATGCCGCGCGGGGTTTCCACGTGGTAGGCACCGATGTGCTGCGTAATGCCGCCGGCTTCACCCGCTGCCACTTTGGCACGGCGGATGTAATCCAACAGCGATGTTTTACCGTGGTCCACGTGACCCATTACGGTCACCACAGGAGCGCGTGGCAAGGAAGGCGCTTCCTGGCCTTGCACTTCGTCATCCGTGAACGCTTCGGGATCGTCCAGTGCCGCCACCACCGCCTTGTGGCCCAACTCTTCCACCACAATCATGGCGGTATCCTGGTCCAGAGGCTGGTTGATGGTGACCATCTGACCCAATTTCATCAATTGCTTGATGACTTCGGACGCTTTGATTGCCATCTTGTGGGCCAATTCGGCCACGGTGATGGTTTCCGGCACGTGCACTTCTATGACGCGGGCTTCCACCGGCGCAGCTTGCTGGTTGTGGTGGTCATCACGATCACGGTCATTGCCACGGCGACCCTTGGGTCCTGCACGCCAGTTGCTGGAACGACCAGCACCTGCGGTGGTGTCACCACGGGTCTTGAGTTCTTTCTTCTTGGCAGTGTCGCCAGCCCAGCTGCTGGACAGCTTGGCGGACTTGACTTCCTTGCCATTGCCGGACGGCGCGCCGGCATTGCCAGCACCGGGTGCGGGCTTGGCAGGTTTGGCGACCGCAGATCCATTGGCAGGTTTGTGCAAGGTGCCCTTCATGCCTGCTTTCGCGTCGGCCGCAGGCTTGGGCTCTTCCACCTTCTTAGGCGCAACCATCACCTTTTTGGGCGCAGCCATCATGGAGCGGATCGCGGCAGCTTCCGCCTCGGCCTTGCGGCGGCGCTCGCTCAAATCGGCAGCGCGTGCAGCTTCTTCTGCCGCAGCGGCTTTGGACGCCTGTGCTGCAGCAGCGGCCGCGCGCTCTTGCGCGGCAGCCTTGGCGGCGGCTTCACCCGCTTGTGCAGCAGCTGCTGCATCCGCGACCTGCGCGGTCGGCGCCGGCTCGGCCTTCACAGGCGTTTGCACTTGCGCAGCAGCATGCTCTTTCGCCTTGCGTTCCGCAGCGGCTTGGGCTTCGCGCTCGGCAGCAGCCGCTTGCTCAGCGGCGGCTTTCGCACGGGCTTCTTGCTCTTCGCGTTCACGGCGGCGTTGGGCCAACTCTTCTTCCTGGCGGCGGATCAACTCAGCCTGGCGGCTGGCTTCTTCTTCGCGGCGGGCCAACTCGGCATCTTCAATCACCTGTGCGGCTTGCGCAGAGGCGGCTTCTTGTTCTTCCACCTCAGTGCCACCTTCTACGCCGTCATCACGGCGGACAAAGGTGCGTTTCTTGCGCACTTCCACCTGGATCGTGCGGGCCTTGCCAGTGGCATCGGCCTGCTTGATTTCTGTGGTTTGCTTTTTCACCAAAGTGATTTTTTTGCGTTCAGGGCTGGCGGTACCGTGGCTGTTTTGCAAGTAGCTCAACAGGCTGTGTTTGTCGGCATCGGTCAGCACATCACCTGCGGATGCTTTAGGCACTCCGGCAGATTTCAACTGCTCGAGCAGCGTATCGGTAGATTTTTTGAGTTCATTGGCAAACTCGGCAACGGTCGTACTGGACATATTCTGTGAAACCTTTCATGACCGTTACTCTTGAGAAGCGCTGTCATTGGTAAACCAATGCGCACGCGCCTTCATGATCAGGGCCTTGGCCTCGTCCGCAGACTGGCCGGTAATATCTGTCAATTCGTCAACGGCAAGGTCCGCCAGCTCATCGCGGGTATGTACGCCGCCTTCTGCCAGTTTGCCGATCAATTCAGGGGTCAAGCCCTCCAGGTCGCGCAGGTTCTGCGATACCTCTTCCACGCTCTCTTCGTGGGCAATTTCCATGGTCAGCAATGCATCTTTCGCACGGTTGCGCAGCTCATGCACGGTGTCTTCATCGAAGGATTCGATTTCCAGCATTTCTTGCAGCGGCACATAGGCCACTTCTTCCAGGCTGGTGAAACCTTCGGCAATCAGGATGTCGGCGATTTCTTCGTCCACATCCAGCTTTTCCATGAACAGCTTGCGGCCGGAGTCGGTTTCGTTTGCCAGCTTCTGGGCAGACTCGGCGGCATCCATGATGTTGATCTTCCAGCCGGTCAGCTCGGAGGCCAAACGCACGTTCTGACCGCCGCGACCGATGGCGATTGCGAGGTTTTCCTCATCCACCACCACATCCATGGCGTGGCGCTCTTCGTCCACCACAATAGACGTCACGTTGGCAGGTGCCAAGGCGCCGATCACGAACTGGGCGGGGTCTTCACTCCACAGCACAATGTCCACGCGCTCGCCGGCCAGCTCATTGGTCACACCGTTCACGCGGGTGCCGCGCACGCCAACGCAGGTACCAATAGGGTCTACGCGGGAGTCATGCGACACCACAGCGATCTTGGCGCGGGAGCCTGCATCACGGGCGCAAGACTTAATTTCCAACAGGCCTTGCTCGATCTCAGGCACTTCCTGGCGGAACAGCTCGATCATGAATTCGGGGGCCGAGCGGGACAAAACAATCGGCGCACCGCGCAGGGTCAGGTCCACTTCCATGATCATGGCGCGAACGCGGTCACCGGTGCGCAAATTTTCCTTGGGGATCATTTCGCTACGACGCAGGCGACCTTCGACACGGCCGCTCTCCACAATGATGTCGCCCTTGTCCATGCGCTTGACGGTGCCAACGAAAATCTTTTCGCCGCGGGACATGAAGTCGTTGAGCAGCATTTCGCGCTCTGCATCGCGAATCTTCTGCAAGATCACTTGCTTGGCAGCCATGGCACCAATACGGCCGATAGGCACCGAGGCCACGGGCTCTTCGATGTACTCGTCCACTTCGATATCGGCGATTTGTTCTTTGGCTTCGAACAGCAAGATTTCCTGGTCAGGCAGTTGCAAACCGGCCTCATCGGGCACCACGTGCCAGCGACGGAAGGTTTCGTAGTTACCGCTGTCACGGTCCAGCGCGACACGGATGTCCACATCTCCCGCATACAACTTCTTGGTGGCCTGGGCCAGAGCAGCCTCCACGGCGCCCAACACCACATCACGCTCCACGTTCTTCTCACGGGAAATTGCTTCAACCAGCATCAACAGTTCGCGATTCATGCCATGACTCTCCTGAACACTCTTATCAACCAATACAAAAACGGATGGGAACGCAGCCGGGCCTCAAGCCTCGTCTGCCTGCCCCTGGCCGCCACGGCCTTTGAAACTCACAATGGGGGCCAAACGCGCATCACGCAGCTCATCGAAGGTGAAGCCCAAAGCCTGCAAAGGTGGCGGCAGGCGCTTCTTGCTCACTTTTTGGCCGGGCTTGACTTCCGGCGCATCGCTCCAGACGATTTGCCAGCCGGTGCTGCCGTCTGCAGCCGGCACGCGCTCCAGCGTGCCGCGGAATTTTTTACGGTTGGCGCTGACTTGGCCGTTGGCCGCCGCGCCCATAGGGGCCTTCAAGGTGATGTCGATCACCTGACCGGCAAAACGCTCGAAATCCTGCACATGGCGCAAGGGACGGTCAATACCAGGGGACGACACTTCCAGACGCTTGTATTCCACGCCATCGACTTCCAGAGCGAATTGCAGCTGGCGCGTGACTTTTTCGCAGTCTTCCACATTGACGAACTGCTCGACAACAGGCTGACCATCTACAGGTGCCACCCAGGGCAAATCAATCGTGATGCGCAGCAGGCCTCCGGCAGAGCGCTCGATCTCTACCAAGTCATATCCCAATCCTGCTACGGTTTGTGCAACGATGTCCTGTAATGCCACGTCTTTAAAGCCTGCCTGAAGTTCGAGTGAAAAACGATCGACCAAAAAAAACGGGCGGTAATTACCCGCCCGTTTGGTCGTGAGCTTTGGATTGTACTCCAAAAGCGTGCCAAAGCCCTTGATTCTTAAGGAAATTAGAGGCTCGCCGCCAGCAATTTGCGGGTGTAAGGGTGGCTGGGTGTGTCGAATACCGCATCCAGCTCGCCGGATTCCACAATTTCACCGGACTGCATGACCAGCACGCGGTGCGCCATGGCCTTGACGATGGCCACATCATGGGTGATCAACAGATAGGCCAAGCCACGCTCGTGTTGCAGGCGCTGCAACAGGCGCAGCACCTGCTGAGCCATAGTGACGTCCAGCGCACTGGTGGGCTCATCCAGCACCAACACCGCCGGCTCCAGCACCAAGGCGCGAGCAATCGCCAGACGCTGCCGCTGCCCGCCAGAAAACTGGTGGGGATAGCGCTGCAGGATGCCGGGAAACTGGGCCTGCCCCATACCAACCACCTCCAACACCTGCATGACACGCGCTTGCCGCTCACCGCGGGACAAGGCGGGCATGTGCACATCCAAGCCCTCGCCCACCAACTCTTCCACCGTGAGCCGGGGCGACAGAGAAGAAAAAGGATCCTGAAACACCACCTGCACCTGCTTGCGCAAAGAAAGGTCACTCGTTGCACGTCCAGACCACGATGCACCGCCAACGCGAACCACCCCGTCGTGCCGCACCAACCCTAGGGCAGCCAATGCCAGCGAGGATTTGCCGGAGCCGGACTCCCCGACCACCCCTACGGTCTCCCCTCGGTGCAAGCGGAAATCTGCAGACTGCAGGCCCACAAAGCGTCCGCTGGAAAACCAGCCACGTAGCCCTGGTTTGGGAATGGGGTACTCGACCCGTATCCCCTGAGCTTCTAACAGCACCGGAGCGTCCAGTGCCGGAGCGCGCACATCCCGCACCGGCAGGCTGTCCAGCAACTGGCGGGTGTAGGCATGTTGAGGGCGGGCAAATACTGCTGCCACAGCGTCCTGCTCCACGATCACGCCCAGCTCCATCACCGCCACGCGGTCCGCGAACTTGCGCACCAGATGCAGATCATGCGTGATCAGCAGCACGGCCATGCCTTTGCGCCGCTGTAAATCTGTCAACAGATCGAGAATCTGCTGCCGCACACTCACATCCAGCGCTGTGGTGGGCTCGTCCGCCAGCAGCAGCTTGGGCGCACACGCCAGCGCCATGGCGATCATGGCCCGCTGACGCTGGCCGCCCGACAACTGGTGCGGATAGGCTTTGGCCCGGCGCTGCGGGTCGTCCATGCCCGTCTCCGCTATCAAATTAATAGCTGCTTGCGCAGATTCAGCGGGCGCTAGGCCTTGTTTTTCTTCCAAAACTTCTGCAATCTGTGCGCCGATGGTGAACACCGGGTTCAGCGCCGTCATCGGCTCCTGGAACACCATGGCAATGTCCTGCCCGCGGATGCCCCGCAGCTGCCGCTCTGGCGCCGCCAACAGATCGAGCGGCCCGGCGCTGGAGGCAAAGTCGGCCTTGCCACTCACATGCGCCCCCTGGGCCAAGCCCAGCAAACTCAGCGCGGTGATGGTTTTGCCGGAGCCGGACTCCCCCACCAAGGCCAATTTCTCGCCGGCCCGGATGTCAAAACTCACGCCATGCACCACCTCGCGCCCGGCAAACGCGACCCGCAAGCCATTTACTGATAAAAGCGTGGTCGGGTTCATGCGTCTTGCTTCCGGGGGTCCAGCGCGTCGCGCAAGGCATCGCCCATTTGCGTCAGCAGCAGCAATGTGATCACCAGCACGCCAAAGGTGGACAGCGATATCCACCACGCGTCGATATTGTTTTTACCCTGTGACAACAACTCCCCCAGAGACGGCGTACCCGGTGGCACGCCGAGCCCGAGAAAATCCAGCGAGGTCAGCGCCAGGATGGCCCCGCTCATGCGAAAAGGCAAAAACGTAACCACCGGCGTCAGGCTGTTGGGCAGGATGTGCCGGGTGATGATGACGCGGCTGGACACCCCCAAGGCCCGCGCCGCCCGCACATAGTCCAACTGGCGATTGCGCAAAAACTCGGCCCGCACATAGTCCGACAGCCCCATCCAGCCAAACAGACTCAGCAACACCAGCAACAGGCCCACGCTGGGTGCAAACAAGGCACTGAAAATGATCAACAGGTAGAGCTCCGGCATGGAGCTCCAGATTTCGATGAAGCGCTGGAAGACCAGATCCGTCTTTCCGGCAAAAAAACCCTGGATGGCACCGGTGGCGATGCCCAGGAGCACGCCAGTGGCCGTCAAGGCCAGCGCAAACAGCACGCTGACACGGAAGCCGTAAATCAACTGCGCGAGCAAATCGCGGCCGCGGTCATCGGTGCCCAGCCAATTCGCAGCACTCGGGGGGGCGGGGTTCGGTGCGGTAGCAAAGTAATTGAGCGTTTTGGGCCCATAGCGGTTGGGCGCAAACACCGCCCAGTTGCCGGGCTCTGCCAGTTTTTGTTGAATAAAGGGGTCGAGGTAATCCGTGGGGGTGGCGAAGTCGCCGCCAAACGTGGTCTCCGGGTAGTCGCGCACCATGGGCCAGTAGATGCTGCCTTGGTAGACCACGACCAGCGGTTTGTCGTTGGACACCAGCTCCGCCCCCAGGCTGATGAGCACCAGCACGCAAAAAATCAACAAGCTCGCAAAACCCACGCGGTTGCGGCGAAAGCGCCGCCAGGCGCGCAAGGCAGGACCGGGATTAGTCGAAGGTAACACGGGGGTCCACCCAGGCGTAGCAGAGGTCAGACACCAGCTTGGTCACCAAGCCGATGAGGGTAAAGAGATACAAGGTGCCCATGACCACCGGGTAGTCACGGCGGACCACGCTCTCATAGCTCAGCAGGCCGAGGCCATCCAGCGAAAACTGGGTCTCGATTAACAGGGAGCCCGTGAAAAACGCGCCGATAAACGCGGCCGGAAAACCGGTCACGATGGGAATCA
>Ga0228698_1001434_pt1 | contig 11715 bp, 11 predicted proteins | sample McNCre117_Aug_MG_FD_178015 | JGI IMG/M metagenome (GOLD analysis project Ga0228698, IMG submission 178015) | Freshwater microbial communities from McNutts Creek, Athens, Georgia, United States - 1-17_Aug_MG | ecosystem: Environmental > Aquatic > Freshwater > Creek | place: USA: Georgia...
CGGAACAGCGACAGCGCGTCGGCCGGGGTACCCGGGGCCACGCGGCCGGACAGCACCAGCACCTGCCCCTGGGCCACGCGCTCGCGCAGGGCCTGGCACAGGGCGGGATCGACCAGCAGGAAGGCCGGCACCTCGATGAGCCAGTGCGGCGGCGGCTCGCTGCGCACCAGGGCCTGCAGGCCGGCCTCGCTGGCCAGGCTCAGCAGCAGGGGGCCGGCCTGGGACGGCCACACCCGGTCCAGCTCCTCGCGCAGGCCGGCCAGGTCGGGCACGGCGTCCGGGCGCTGGGGCATCACGGTCAGGCGCGTGGCCATGGCCTGGCGGCGGGTGTCGAACAAGGCCCCGGCGCCCAGCACCAGGGCGTCGAGGGCGGGGTGGGCCGTGAGGGCGGCGTCGGTGTTCATGGCGGATCCCTGGGTGGGTGGGGGCAGGACACCGCGCGGGGGTGCCGGATCGAGCCGGCACGTCAGCGGGCGGTGGGCAGGTGCGCGGTCAGACGTTGATGTACTGCAGCAGCGACATCTTCTGCACGGTGGCGTAGCTCTGCAACGCGGCCTGGTAACCGGTCTGCTGGCTCTGGAACGTGGACAGGGCCTGCACCATGTCCAGGTCCTCGGCGTCCGAGCGGGTGGTCTCGCCCCACAGCTTGGTAGCGTCGAGCCGGCCCTGCACGCCGTCGATCTGGTTGAGCACCTGGCCGGCGAAGCTGCGCGCGGACTGCAGCTTGGCCGAGGACTGGTCGATGTCGCGCAGCCCGGTCTGGATGGTCTGGGTGACCTGGGACGCGCTGGGCGCGGGCTGGCCCGGGGCGGTGGGCGTGAGCGCGTTGACGATCTTGTCGATGGAGCTGAACACCGACAGCGTGGGCGTGGAATGCTGCAGGCCGAAGGTGTCGCCCGCCGTGGGCTGGCCGGTGACGGCGAAGGACATGCCGTCCACCGTGATCTGCTGGCCCGTGGTGAAGGCCGCACCGCTGACCAGGGTGGTGCTGGCGCCGGCCGAATCGGTGCGCACGATGTCGTAGGTGCTGCCGGCGCCCGCACCGCTGAACTGGATCGCGTAGCTGTCGGTGGCGTGCGCGGCGGCCAGGGACGGATCGGCCACGTGGCCGGCGTCGATCCAGGCGGTCTTGGAGTTCGAGGTGTTGACGGTCTCGAACACGCCGTTGCCGGTGTTGCCTTCGAGCCAGATGCCCTTGCCGTCCAGGGTCAGCGGCAGGGGCTCGTCCGAGGCCACCTGCACCTGGCCGGACACGCCGTTGTACTGCACGCCGCCGGGCGCGTCGCTGAAGGGCTGGGTGCCCGAGCCCTGGCCGGCGAACACGAAGCCGCCCGAGCCGTCGGGGCGGTTGGCCACCGACAGCAGCTGGTCACGCAGCGCGCGGATGTTCTTGGCCACCGAGCCGCGTTCGGCGTCGGTGTAGCTGGCGTTGCCCGCGGCCACCACCTGTTCGCGGATCTGCTGCAGGATTTCGCCGGCGTCACCCAGCGCCGACTCGGTCAGCTGCATCGCGTTGCGGCTGGCGTCGGCCGCCCGCTTGCCGGCATCGGCCCGGCCTTCCAGCGTGCGCGCGCGCTCGGCCCGCGCGGCCGCGGTCGGGTCGTCACTGGCGTGCAGCACGCGCTTGCCGCTGGTCATCTGCACCTGGGTGTTGCTGAGGGCCACCTGGCGCTGCATCAGGTTGTTGATGGCACCGGCGTAGGCACTGGCGGTCGAGATGCGGTCCATGGGGGGCCTCGCTGGGATCGGAGTCGGGGGCGCGGTCGGGTCGCGGAATCAGCCGGGGCCGGGGCCTCAGCCGCCGGCCACCTGCAGCATGGTGTTGAAGATGGACTGGGCCACCTGGAGCACCTTGGCCGCGGCCTGGTAGCCCTGCTGGTACTGGATCAGGTTGGCGGCCTCTTCGTCGATGTTCACGCCCATGCGCGCGGACACCGCCTGGTCGGCCTGCTGGGTGCCGGCCGCCGAGATCGAGGCCGAGGTCTTGGCCGCCTGCACGCGCACGCCGATGTCGGCGATCGCGCTGGCGTAGGCGTCGGTGACCGTGGCGCCGCCGGCCAGCGCGCCGCCGCTCTGCACCTGCTGACCCACCATCTTGGCGTCGCGCAGCGCCGCAAAGCCCAGCGCGTTGCCGTTGTTGCTCTCGGGGTGGGCGGTGGCCGACAGGGTCACCTGGTCGCCCACGGCGGGCACGCCGTTGAGCATCAGGTCCTGGCCGTTGACGTGGATGGCCGTGCCCGAGCCCCAGTTGCCGCTGCTGATGGCGGTGTTGGTGCCCAGGTCGGTGGCCGTCCACTGCATCGTGGTCACCCCGCCCACCGTGGTGGTGCCGGTGAAGTCGATGCGGACGGCCTTGGACGGCACGTTGGTGTTGTCGGTGACGTTCAGGCGGGCCACCGAGGCCGTGCCGGTGTTGGTGGCGGCCATCACGGCGGTCTGCGGCGCGGCCGCGGCGATGCCGTTGGGGTCGTCCAGCACCCGGCTCATGCCGCTGGCGGCGCGGCCCACCGGCTGCAGCAGGAAACGGTCGGTGACGGCCGGCGCGCCGCCGCTGAGCGTGCTGAGCTTGAGCGAGAAGCCGTCCATGCTGCTGCCCAGGGCCATCGGGGCCCCGGCATAGCTCAGCGCGCCGGTGCTGGCATCGACGCTGGGCTTGCCCAGGCGCTGGAAGGTGAAGCCGCCGCTGCCGTCGGGCGCGGCGGAGAAGTCCACGCCGTCGGCCAGCCGGGTGATGGTGTAGCCGCCGGCCACGGCCGGGTCGGCCTTCATGTCGTAGTCGCTGGCCTGCAGTTGCGTTCCGTCCACCGTGGTCATCGTGACCGTGGCGTCGTAGTTGCCGCCGGCCGCGCGGGCGTTGTTGCGGTTGGCCACCGCCTGCGGGTCGGTGACCTTGAACATGTCCACGCCCGCCACGGCCGGCTGCCCCAGGTCCAGGCCATGGTGCTGCGTGTCGTTGACCTCGTAGGAAAAGCTCGCGGCCATCTGCCCGAGCTTGTTGCGGGCGTCGACCAGGTCCTCGTTCTGGAATCGGATCAGACCCGAGATCGAGCCGCCCACCAGCAAGTCGGTGCTGATCGGGCGCAGGCCCTTGCCGTCGTCCATGGCCAGCGCGCTGCGGCTGGAATCCGCGGCGTCGGGCACCACCTGCAGGGCCGTGGCGCTGCTGCCCAGCACCAGGCGCTGGCCGCCGGCCACGAACACGCCCGTGGTGCCGTCGTCGGCCTCGATGGTGCTGACCTTGACATAGCCGCTGATCTCCTTGACCAGCTCGTCGCGCTTGTCCATCAGGTCGTTGGGCGGCTGGCCCAGGCCGCGCGCGGCCGCAATCTGCCCGTTGAGCGAGGCCACCTGGCCGGCCAGGGTGTTGACCTCGGCCACCGAGTTCTTCAGGTCGTCGTTGACGCCCGACTGCAGCATGTCGATGTTCGAGCCCGCGGTGGCAAAGCGCGCGGCGACCTCGCTGGCGCGGGCCAGCACCACCTGGCGGGCGGACGAATCGGCCGGGGTGTTGGCCAGGTCCACGAAGGCGTTGAGGAAGTTGGACATGGACGAGCCCATGCCGGTGTCGCCCGTGGGGAACACGTTCTCGAGCTGGGCCAGCTGGGTCTGGCGCGTGTCGTCCATCTTGGACATGGCCGTGGCGGCCTGGGCCTGGGCGGTCAGGAAGCGGTTGCTGGCGCGCTGCACCGTGACCACGTCCACGCCCTTGCCGAAGTAGCCGTTGCCGGTGTACTGGCCTTGGGACGTGGCCAGCACCACCGATTGGCGCGAGTAGCCGGCCACCGACGCGTTGGCGATGTTGTGACCGGTGGTCTGCATCTCGGAATAGTTGGCGAACATCGCCCGCATTCCGATGGACATCAAGCCGGAGGAAGCCATGGTGTACCCCTGCTCAGGCCATGCTGCGTTGCAGACGCAGCGTCGTGTTGATCACCTTGGCCAACTTGTCGGCGTAGGCGGGATCGGTGGCATAGCCGGCCTTCTGCAGGCCCTGGGCGAAGCCCTTGGCGTCGGCGCCGGCGGCCACCACGCCCGCGTAGCGCGGGCTGTTCTTCATCAGGTTGGCGTAGTCCGCGAAGGACTCGGCGTAGCTGCCGTAGGCGCGGAAGCGCTGCACCATCTTGTGCGGCTGGCCGTTGATGTATTCCGTGGTCATGGTCTCGGTGACCGGCCCCTTCCAGTTCGGGCCGGCCTTGATCGCGAACAGGTTGAAGGAGTTGCTGCCGTCGGCGCCCTTGATCTCCTTGCGGCCCCAGCCGGTCTCGCTGGCCGCCTGGGCCAGCATGAAGGCCGCCGGGATGCCGGTGGCCTTGGACGCGGCGTCCGCGGCGGATTGGTGCTCGTTGATGAACGAGGCCGCGGCCTTCTGCGGCAGCTGCACCTTGGCCTCGGGCCGGGCGATGTCCACCGGGGCCGGGTTGGCCGTCTGCGGCTTGGCGCCCACGCCGTTGATGCCGATCTGGCGTTCGAGCTGCTTGGCGATCATGTCGGCCAGGCCGCCGGGGCGGCCGGCCATCTTGGTGGCCCACTGCGAGTCCAGCATTTCCTGGCCCATCTGCGAGCCTTCGTTCTCGAGCATGCCGCTGTTCATGCTGGACTGGCGCATGCTCTTGAGCAGCTCCTGCGTGAACATGGTCTCGAACTGCTTGGCGGCCTCGCGCACCGCCGCCTTCGGGTCCTGCTGCGCTTTCGCGCGCAAGCCCTCCATGCCTCCGGCGAGGTTCAGCGGGTTGGTGTTGATCGTGGCCATGGCGGTGGGTCCGGGCTCAGATGACTTCGATCTCGGCGTTGAGCGCGCCGGCGGTCTTCATGGCCTGCAGGATGGCCAGCAGGTCCTGCGGCGTGGCGCCCAGCGAATTCAGCGCCTTGACCACGTCGGCCAGCTTGGCCCCGGCGGCCAGCTGGATCAGGGCGCCGGGCTGCTGCGAGATCGTGATGTCGGCCTTCTCGGCCTGCACGGTCTGGCCGTTGCTGTTGGCCCCGGGCTGGCTGATCACCGGCTGGCTGTTGATGGTCACGGTCAGGCTGCCGTGGGCCACGGCGCAGGACGACAGGGTCACGGCCTGGTTCATCACCACCGAGCCGGTGCGGGCGTTGAGCACGATGCGCGCGGCCGGGGTCTGCAGGTCGATGGGCAGGTTCTCGATGTCGGCCAGAAAACTCACGCGGGCGTCGCCGTCGGTGGGGGCCTTGACCTTGACCACGCGACCATCGAGCGCGCGGGCCGTGCCCTCGCCCTTGGCCGCGTTGATGGCCGCGGCCACGGCGCGCGCGGTGGCGTAGTCGGCCGAGTTCAGGTCCAGTTGCACCGAGTCGCCCTGCTGCAGCGGCGTGGGCACGCTGCGCTCGACCGTGGCGCCTTCGGGGATGCGGCCGGCACTGAGGTGGTTGATCGTGACCTTGCTGCCGCCGGCCGAGGCCCCGGCGCCGCCGACGATCAGGTTGCCCTGGGCCAGCGCGTAGATCTGGCCGTCGGCGCCCTTGAGCGGCGTGGCCACCAGCAGGCCGCCGCGCAGGCTCTTGGCATTGCCGATGGAGGACACGTTGACGTCGATGGCCTGGCCCGGCTGGGCGAAGGCCGGCAGCTGGGCCGTGACCAGCACGGCCGCGATGTTCTTCAGCTGCATCGTGGTGCCGGGCGGCACGCTGATGCCCAGCTGCTGCAGCATCGAGTTCAGGCCCTGGGTGGTGAACGGTGCCTGAGCGGTCTGGTCGCCGGTGCCGTCCAGGCCCACCACCAGGCCGTAGCCCAGCAGCTGGTTGCTGCGCACGCCCTGCACCGCGGCCACTTCCTTCAGGCGCATGGCCTGGGCCGGGCCCGCCAGCAACACGGTGGCCACCAGGGCCAGGGCCGTGACCAGGCCCACGCGCAGCAGGGCCGCCCGGGCACGGGCCGGCGTGAAGGAGCGGGTGAACGACGGGGTGATCGTGGACATGATGGGTGGGGCGTCAGGGTGATCGGCGGACGGAGGGCGGGTCGGCGGCGCGCCGCTCAGATCGGCAGCAGGTTCAGGAAGAAGCGCGACATCCAGCCCATGGCCTGGGCATCGGCCTGCGCGCCCTTGCCGCTCTGCTGGATGCGCACGTTGGCGATCTGGGTGCTGGCCACCGTGTTGCCCGGCAGGATGTTGGACGGGTCGACCTGGCCGGTGAACTGCAGGGTGTCGACGTTCTGGTTCACGCCGATCTGCTTCTCGCCGCGCACCAGCAGGTGGCCGTTGGGCAGCACCGCGACCACGGTGGCGGTGATGGTGCCGGTGAAGTCGTTGGTGTTGACGGTGGAGCCCTTGCCTTCACTGGTGTTGGCCGTGGAGCCGCCGGCGGCGAACTTGGCCGCCAGGCTGGCCGGCAGCATGGGGATGGCACTGACGCTGGCCGACAGCTTGCCGCTCTTGTCGATGCTGCTGGTGGCCGTCTGCGTGGCCGAGAGCTTCTCGGTGATGGTGATGTTGAGGATGTCGCCCACCAGGCGGGCCCGGTGGTCTTCGAGCAGCGGGCGGTAGGCCACCGACTGGAAGATGGCGCCGTTGTTCTCGGCCCGGTAGCCGGCCTGGGGCAGGGAGTTGGCCGCGATCATCTCGGCGGGCGTGACCTGGGGCACCGGGTACAGCGTGGTGTTGACGCGGTCGATGGTGGAGCAACCGGCCAGGTCCAGGGCCAGCGGGGCCAGGGCGGCCAGGGTGATCAGGCGGGTGATCCGGGGGAGCGTGCAGCGGGTCATGGCGGGTCCTCAGGCGGGCGCGTCAGGCGTCAGGTCAGAGCTGGGCCAGGCGCTGGAGCATCTGGTCGGAGGTCTGGATGGCCTTGGAATTGAGTTCGTAGGCGCGCTGCGTGGAGATCATCGCCACCAGCTCCTCGACCACGTTGACGTTGCTGGTCTCGACGAAGCCCTGCTGCAGCGTGCCCAGGCCGCTGGTGCCGGCCGCGGCCGCGTTGGGCGTGCCCGAAGCCGGGGTCTCGGCGAACAGGTTCTGGCCGCGCGGCTCCAGGCCGCCGGGGTTGGTGAAGCCGGCCAGCTGCAGCTGGCCCACGGTGGCCGGGGCCACCGTGCCGGGCAGCTTGACCGAGACCGTGCCGTCGTTGGCGATGGTCACACTCTGGGCCTGGGCCGGGATCGTGATGCCGGGCATCACCGCGTAGCCGTTGTTGGTGACCAGCTGACCCTGGGCGTCGAGCTTGAACGAGCCGTCACGGGTGTAGCCCGTGGTGCCGTCGGGCAGCTGGATCTGGAAGAAGCCCGCGCCGTTGATGGCCACGTCCAGAGAATTGCCCGACTGCTGCAGCGAGCCCTGGCTGTTGTCGCGCGCGGTGGCCACCGGGCGCACGCCCAGGCCCACCTGCAGGCCGGTGGGCAGCTGGGTCTGCTCGGAGCTGGCCGCGCCCGATTGCCGCAGGTTCTGGTAGATCAGGTCCTCGAACACCGCATGGCTGCGCTTGTAGCCATTGGTGGCCACGTTGGCCAGGTTGTTCGAGATGGTGTCCAGCTGCAGCTGCTGGGCTTCCATGCCGGTTTTCGAAATCCACAACGATCGGAGCATGTGCCTTCTCCCATGAATGGGGTATGGGCTCCATGATCGGGCGAACTTGAGGGGTGGCAGCCCCCGATAAGCCACGCTGGAATCGCGTTGTTCGGGCCCTCCCGGGCCCGCCGGCTCAGTTCTGCGACAGCAGCTTGGACGCGGCCTGGTCCTGCTTCTCGGCGCTGGACAGCAGCTTCATCTGGTGCTCGAACTGGCGCGCGGCCGAGATCATCGAGACCATGGTCTCGACCGGGCTCACGTTGGAGCCCTCGAGCGCGCCCGACTGCACGCGGGCCGTCGGGTCGATGTTGAGGTCGTTGCCGTCGGCCGCGCGGAACAGGCCGTCGGTGCCGCGGATCAGCGGCGTCTCGGGCGTGACCACCTTGAGCTTGGCCACGGGCTGCGGCTTGCCGTTGCCGGTGCGCGCGCTGACCGTGCCGTCGGCGGCGATCTCGACCGTGGCATTGGCCGGCAGGGTGATGGGCCCGCCGTCGCCCACCACGGGCAGGCCCGAGCGGGTGACGAGCACGCCTTCGTTGTTGACGTCCAGCGCGCCGGCCTTGGTGTAGGCCTCGGTGCCGTCCAGGGACTGCACGGCCAGCCAGCCGTTGCCCTTCATGGCCACGTCCAGGTTGCGGTCGGTGGCCATCACGGCGCCGGGGGCGTCGCTGTAGCCGGGCGTGGTCTCGAGCGCGTACACGCGGGTGGACGCGCCGTCCCCGCGCACGGGCACGGCCCGGAACGCGTCGAGCTCGGCACGGAAGCCGGTGGTGGACACGTTGGCCAGGTTGTTGGCCAGCACGTCCTGGCGCTGCAGCGCGGCTTTGGCGCCGGACATCGACAGGTAGATCATGCGGTCCATGGCGGGCTCCGGGGCGGGTCAGGTCGGGGGGATGAGCGTCGGGGGCGGGGTCGGGGACGGCGGCGGGCGGGGGCCCGGGGCCCTCGTCAACGCAGGTTCACCAGGGTCTGCATGGACTGGTCCATGGTCTTGATGGTCTGCGCATTGGCCTGGTAGTCGCGCTGCGCGGTGATCATCGCCACCAGCTCGGCGGTCAGGTCCACGTTGGAGTCTTCCAGCGCACCCGACTGCAGCACCCCCAGGTTGCCCTGGCCCGGCGTGCCGCTGAGCGGCTGACCGGACGCGAAGGTCTCGCTCCAGGCATTGCCCCCCAGCGCCTGCAGGCCCTGCGGGTTGCGGAAGTTGGCGACCTGCAGCAGGCCGGCGGTCTTGGTCTGGCCGTTGGAATAGCGGGCCACCAGGTGGCCGGTCTCGTCCACGGTGACGCCGGTCAGCTCGCCCGCGGTGTAGCCGTCCTGCACCATGTTGGTCACGCCGTAGGTGGAGCCGAACTGGGTCGAGCCCCCCATGTCCAGCGTGATGCCGGTGATGGGCAGGGTCGAGGCGCCCGCGCTGGAGGTGCCGGCCGGGATGTCGAAGGTGGGCATGGGCGACGGCGAGACCAGGGTCGCACCATCGGCCGAGAACTGCAGCGTGGTGATCGGCGCCGGGGCGGCAGCCGTGCCGCCGACGGTGACGCCGTTGGCCGTGGCATAAACGTCCCAGGTATCGGCGGCCGTTTTCTGGAAGTAGTAGGTCACCGGCACGTCCTGGCCCTTGGCATCGAACATCGTGACCGAGGTGGCCTTGTTGAAGGTCTTCTGGTCGGTGAAGTCGATGTTGGTGGCCGAGCCGGCCACTGGCTTGGTGATGGCTTCGCGGGCATCCAGGTTGAACTGGATGGTGTTCTTGCTGGTGGCCACCGGCGCGATGCCGCCCGTGGGCAGTTGCAGCGGCACCATCTTGCCCTGCACCGGCACGCCCGAGGTGTCGGCCGCGTAGCCCATGAGCTTGTTGCCCTGGTTGTTGACGATGAAGCCGTTCTTGTCGAGCTTGAACTGGCCGTTGCGGGTGTAGAGCGTCTGGTTGACCGAGTTCTGGGTCTGGAAGAAGCCCGAGCCGTTGATCGCCAGGTCCAGCGGGTTGCCGGTGCCGGTGATGTTGCCCTGCGTGAACTGCGTGGCCACGGTGGCCACGGTCACGCCGATGCCGTTCTCGTTGCCGCCGCCGGCGCCGTTGAGCGAGGCCGCGTACAGCGAGGCGAACTCCGCCCGCGCCGACTTCGCGCCGTAGGTGCTGGCGTTGGCGATGTTGTTGCCGATCACGTCCAGGTTCTTGGAGGTGGAGTTGAGACCGGAGAGGCCTTGCTGGAAGCTCATGGGGGACTCCTGGGAGAGGTCGGGAGAAAGCGGAAGGGAAGGAAACGGCCGGCGGCGGGCCCGCTCAGTTGAAGGACCAGATCGCGTCGTAGGCCACGCGCTGGCCGTTGTCGAGTTCGAGCGCGACCGCGCCGTTGAGGGTGCTGACCGAGCTGATCTTGTTGTAGGCCAGCGGCAGGCTGCTGACCGCCGAGCCGTTGGCCGTGGCCTCGACCTTGAAGCTCAGCGCCTGGCCCTGGTAGGCCGAGGGGATGTCGGCGCTGAAGTCGTGGCGGCCGGCGGCCTGCGCACCCATGTCCACCGTGGCCACGGTGTGGCCGGCGGCGTCGCTGAGCGTGACCTTGACCGCGTTGGCCGCGCTGGAGAGTTCGAAGCCGCCGTCGCCCTTCTGCGTGCTGGTGTCGATGCGCACGGTGTTGCCCTCGGTGGTGACCTCGTGGCCCACCAGGGCCGCGCCCTGCATGGTCTGCATCTGCACGAACTGCGAGTTCAGGCTGCTGAGCGTGGTGTTGAGCGTCTGGATGCCCTGCGTGGTGCTGATCTGCGCCATCTGGCTGGTCATCTGGGCGCTGTCCATGGGGTTGAGCGGGTCCTGGTTCTGCATCTGCGCCACCAGCAGCTTCAGGAAGCGGTCCGACAGTTCCTGGGCCGATTGCGACTGGCCCAGGCTGGTGCTGCTGGTGCTGCTGCCGGTGCTGCCGGTGCTGCTGCTCGCGCCGGTGCTCGTGCTGGACGAGGTGCCGGTGACGCCGGTGGTGGTGGTGCTCATGGCGGGCGGGTCCGGGTTCGGGGTGGGCGGGGGCGGGTGAGGTTGCGCAGGCGGTGGGGAACGCGGGCGGCGGTGCCTCAGCCCTGGCCCATCTGCAGCGTCTTCATCATCAAGGACTTGGCCGTGTTCATGACCTCGATGTTGTTCTGGTACGAGCGCGAGGCCGAGATCATGTTGACCATCTCGTCGACCGCGTTGACGTTGGAATAGGTGACGTAGCCGGTGGCGTCCGCGCTGGGGTTGGCCGGGTCGTGCACGCGGCGGCCCGGGCTCTGGTCCTCGCTGACGCCGGCGACCTTGACGCCCGCGGCCGGCATGCCGTCCTGGGTGTTCATCATCACGGTCTGGAAGCTCACCTGGCGGGCCTTGTAGGCCGAGCCGTCGGGGCCGGCCACGGTGTCCACGTTGGCCAGGTTGGACGCGACGATGTTCAGGCGCTGGCTCTGCGCGCTCACGGCGCTGCCGGAGATGTCGAAGATCTTGAACATGCTCATGGCGGGCTCCTGGGGTCTGGTTCGGTGTGAGCGCGCGGGCTCAGCCCTGGCTGGGGCTCTTCATCGCATCGAGCATGGTGCGCACGTGCGTGTTGATGAAGCGCAGCGTGGCCTCGTACTTCACCGAGTTGTCGGCGAAGCTGGCGCGTTCACGGTCCATGTCCACGGTGTTGCTGTCCAGGTTGGTCTGCGAGGGCGCGGCGTAGCGCAGGCCGCTCAGGCCGCTGGACAGCGAGCGCAGCGGGATGTGGCCGGCGTCGGTGGTGGCCATCAGGCCGGGCGTGGCGGCAAAGGCCGCGGACGCGCCGCCCGAGACCGGTGCGGCCAGCGAGCCGCTGACCGAGCCGGCACTGGCCGTGGCCTCGCGCAGCGCGCTGGCGAAGTCCATTTCGCGGGCCACGTAGCCCGGGGTGTCGGCGTTGGCGATGTTGCTGGCGATGATGCGCTGGCGCTCGCCGCGCAGATCCAGGGCCTTGGCCTGGAAATCCAGCGTGTCGGTGAGGCGGTTGACGTTCATCGGGAACTCCGGGTCCGGCTGAGGGTGCCGCGGAGGGCGGCAGGTCGGGGGGCAAGATGTCGGTGGGTCGGTGGGTCGGCGGGGGCATCGCGGCGGGGCCTTCGGGCCGGGCAGCGACGGATGAACCGCCTTGGCAGCGATTGTGGAAGTCAAGCCGGCGGACATTGAGGCCGATAAGCCGGGGGAAGCACTTGC
>Ga0228698_1001435_pt1 | contig 11711 bp, 8 predicted proteins | sample McNCre117_Aug_MG_FD_178015 | JGI IMG/M metagenome (GOLD analysis project Ga0228698, IMG submission 178015) | Freshwater microbial communities from McNutts Creek, Athens, Georgia, United States - 1-17_Aug_MG | ecosystem: Environmental > Aquatic > Freshwater > Creek | place: USA: Georgia...
AAAAACGCCGCCAGCAGCCAGCGCCAACCACACGGCCAACGCTCTGGGGCCACGCAGTCGCTGCCGCAATGCGTTCATCATTTTTGCACTGTGAGCACCCAGCGCGCCAGCTTATTGATGTCTTCCACGTTCATGGAGGAATGGGCCGGCATGGGAATGCGTCCCCATTTGCCCTTGGAGCCGTACTGGATCGACTGCGTCAAAGACGCGGCAGCATCGCTCTGGCCCTTGTACTTTTCGGCCACGCTGGAATAGGCGGGACCGACAATTTTTTCATTCAGTGCGTGGCAAGTCAGGCAGCCACTTTCTTTGGCTAGTCCCATCGCCGCGGTCTGCTCGGCCGCACTCATCTCAGCTGCCTGGCTAGCGCCACACAACAACAGGAATGGAAACAGTAGTTTTTTCATGATTTTTCGGGCAAAAAAAGGGGGCGGCTGGACGCATTGTCCAGCACCCCCTCTGTCGTCAGGAAATAAGGTTTTTAGCTCTTAGGCAGCTTGAAGGTCCAGACAGAACCGCCCTGCTCCAGGAAGTTAACCTTTTTGGCCACTTCGCCACCCCACAGCGGAACCGCACCACCCCAGCCGGAAACGACGCTGATGTATTGCTCGCCGTCCTGCGTCCAGGTAATGGGAGGAGCAACCACGCCGGAGCCGGTCTGGAACTGCCACAGCACCTTGCCAGTCTTGGCATCGGCGGCCTTCAGGAAGCCTTCCGGTGTACCCCAGAACACCAAGTCGCCCGCAGTAGTCAAGACACCACCCCACAGAGGCGCGTTGTTCTTGACTTCCCAGGCCATCTTGCCGGTCTTGGGGTCATAAGCGCGCAAAGAGCCGATGTGGTCTTCGTACAGAGGCTTGATGGTGAAGCCAGCACCCAGGTAAGCGCCGCCCTTCTTGTAGCTGATGGGTTCGTTCCAGATGTCCATGCCCCATTCGTTGGTCGGCACATAGAACATCTTGGTCTTGGGGTTGTAAGCCATAGGCATCTGGTTCTTGCCACCCAGGAAGCCGGGCGCTGCGAACACAGAGGAGCCCTTCTTGCCGTCAGCAGAAGCAGTCGGGTCGCCAGGACGGTTTTCAGGAACGAAGTTGGGACGGCCGGTCGCAATGTCGATGCTCTTGGCCCAGGTGTTGCCGTTCACAAACGGGAAAGCGTTTTGCAGCTTGCCGGTGGTGGCGTCGATCACATAGAAGAAGCCGTTGCGGTCCGCCTTGCCGCCCATGCGCTTGCCGTCCATGTCGAAGGTGACAAACTCGTTCACACCGTCGAAGTCCCAAGCGTCGTTGGGGGTGGTCTGGTAGTGCCAGGCGATCTTGCCGGTCTTCACGTCGATGGCGACAGTGGAGGCGGAGTACAGGTTGTCACCCTTGCGCACGTGGCTGTTCCAGGGGCCGGGGTTGCCAGTGCCGAAGTAAGCCAAACCGGTCTTGGCATCGTAGGTGCCGCCCAGCCAGGTCGCTGCGCCGCCGGTTTTCCATGTTTCACCAGGCCAGGTGGCGTTGGTGGTACCGGAGATGCCGTTTTCTTTGCCGTCTTTGTAGCCCATGTGGCCTTCAACCACAGGGCGGCTCCAGACCATCTTGCCGGTCTTGGGGTCACGGGCTTCCACGCGTCCGACCACACCGAACTCACCGCCGGATACGCCGGTCAGCAGCAGGCCGTCAGCGATCAGGGGGGCCGCAGTCTGGCTATAGCCGGCTGCGTAGTCGTCAATCTTTTCTTTCCAGACGACCTTACCGGTTTCCTGGTCCAGCGCAACGAGTTGCGCGTCCAGCGTGCCGAAAATCACCAGGTTGTCATACAGAGCGGCGCCACGGTTCACCACGTCGCAGCAGGGCATGATCCCTTCAGGCAGACGGTGCTCATATTTCCACAGCTTTTGACCGGTCTTCACGTCCACCGCGAACAGACGCGAATAAGAAGCGGTGACAAACATCTTGCCTTTGTAAACCAGCGGTTGCGATTCCTGACCGCGTTGCTTTTCTCCACCAAAAGACATGGACCAGATAGGCGCCAGATTCTTTACGGTCTTGGTATTGACTGCAGTCAAGGAAGAGAAGCGTTGGCCTTGTGTGCCCATACCCCAGGACAGCACGGAGCTTTCGTCTGCGGCATCGTTGGCGATCATGGCGTCGGTGACCTGCGCCGACACATGAGCGACTGCGGCCGTCATGAGCAAGGCAAATAATTTCTGTTTCACGGTGTTGTCTCCTGGCAATTTGTTTGCGGTTACCACTTCGAATGAAGTGACTCCGGGCTGTCGCAATGCAGCAGCCCGTAACATGACTTTCCGCAAGGACTGTGCCAAGAATCAGAGCGCTTGAATTTCCGCAAAAACCGGAAAAAATTCAGGGTAAACGTGAACCCGAATTGCCTGTGTCATCGCCTTCATACGTTACAGCCTGTCACACTGTTCCAATTTGACGCAACACATTCCCCGCGCGCTAGACTTGCTGCAACGCAACACCGGGACTGGCCTGCCAGCGCCCCTGCTTGCTCACCACCAGCACATCCACACCCCACTTGGCCGCCAAGGGCAAAGCGCGCGCATACCCAGCCATGAAAAACACCTTGGTCAGCGCATCCGCCATCACACAGGTGTTCGCCAACACACTGACGCTGGCCAGTTCTGCCGGAGAGCGGCCGGTATGGGGATCAAAGATATGGTGATTGGAAAAGTCGGGGCTGAAAGTGCACTGGTCATCGGCCGAAGTCGCCAAGCACCGGCCCTTCAAGGCAATACCGGCAATCAGCTGGCGGGCATTGCGCGGGTCGGCAATGCCCAGCGTCCAGTCGCCCGCGTGTGCTGGTTGGCCCAGTGCCGACCATTCGCCTGAATCGACCAAGGCGTGGGCGATGCCGGCTTTTTGAAGGCGCGCTTTCACTTTGTCGGCGGCGTAGCCTTGCGCGATGCCGTTGAGCGTGATGCCCATGCCGGCGCGCTCCAGCCGAATGGCGTCCGTCGACACCCGCACTCCGCGCCAATCCACCCGTTGGCGCGCGGCGGCAATTGCGGCTGTGTCGGGCAGGCGGCCCTGGCGCTGGGCCGACTCGAAGGCCTGCCAAAGCGGCTGCACCGTCACATCAAAAGCGCCATTGCTTTTGCGGGAAACGCTTTCTGCGATCTGCAATATGGCCACCATGTCCGGATGGGGGTCACGCAGCATGCCGGTGCGATTGAGTTCACTGATAGCGCTATCGGGCCTAAACAGGCTCATCTGGTCTTCAATGTGTCGGATATCGGCCACCGACTGGTTCAATGCACGCTCTGCAACCGCCGGGTCCGCGTGCGCTACCTTGAACGTCATGGATGTGCCCATTGCGTTGAGCGTGCGCTGGCTCCACTGCAAACCACCTTGCGCGATTGGCAATGCCCAAGCCGGCGCTACTCCCATGGACGCCGTCGCCAGCGCTCCGTAACCCAGACCGAGCTGTAAAAAGGACCTGCGTTTCATGGAGTGTCTCCTGCCGGGACGATGGGGATCACGGTGTTGCCACCCATCTTGCGGGTCTGGTTGTACAGCGGCACACAGAGGCTCTCGCTCTCATAGATCACGACGCAGTCCATGCACTGGAAGCACTCGTCGTAGTCCACTTTGCCGCTCTTTTCAATCGACTGGTAGGCGCAGTCGCTGCGGCAGCGCTGACAGGGTTGACCGCATTCGCTGCGGCGTGCGATCCAGTCGAAGCGGCGCAACCGGCCCAGCAATCCCATACCTGCCCCCAAGGGACACAGGTACCTGCAATAGCCCTTGTACACAAATGCACTCAGAAACAGCGTCGCCACCGCCCACACCACAAACGGCCAGGCACGCACAAAGTTCAACGTGATACTGGTTTTGAAAGGCTCCACCTCCACCAACCGGTCAGCCCAGGTCACCGAGACCAGTGCGGCGACCAGAATCACCGCGAGCACCCCGTATTTCACCCGCTTGAGTTGCTGGTCCAGCGCCGTCGCAACCCTGATCGGCTGAATGCCCATCGCTGCCGTCACTTTGCTCAGGAACTCCTGCAGCGCGCCAAACGGGCAGAGCCATCCGCAAAAAGTGCCGCGCCCCCAGACAAAGAAAGTCACCAGCACAAATACCCATAACAGCACCGTCATTGGGTCGTACAGGAAAAACGCCAAACTGCGCCGCGCAACCAAGGCTTGCAGCACCGCCGTGAAGTTCACGATGGACAGCTGCCCCTGCGCATACCAGCCGATGAACACCAAGGTAAACAGCAAATAGCCGGTGCGAAAGCGGTTGAGCCGCTGCGCACTGGCGGTAAGCCATTGCGGCTTCGCCAGTGCCCATGCCAGAACACCCAGCCCCGCCACCAGCAACAGCAACTCCCACCAGCGCGAGGTCCAGCTCAGCTTCCAGGTCTTGCTGTCCGAGCTGGCAGCTTCAAAATATTTGTCGGGCAATTCGGCAGTAAAGGCAAAACGCTTGTTCACCACCTCGGGCATGAACTGGCCTTTGCTGCGCGACACCAGCAACTCGAAATTCAAGGGGAGCGACGGGTCCAGCCCTGCCGGAGAAATAACCCGGAACACCCGCCACTGCGCGTCCTTGAGTTCGGCCGGAACAACGAGCTGCGTGTCCAGGTCCAGGTCACGCATTTCCAGCGGCAACTTGTTCTGGCTCAGTGACAGGCGATCCGGCACCGCGCCGCGCTGAAAATCGTCGGAGACGATGCCATAGCGCCCACGCGCCATGACCAGCAAGGCGTGATCCCCCGGGTCCAGGCGCTTTTGCAGATAGTCCCAGGTCGCCGGCGGCAGCAGGTTGCGCCCAACGCTGGGCACGTTCAGGTGGGCAAAGTACAGATCCACAAACGGTGCCTCTGGCGCGAGGCGGGTTTCGTCGTCTGCGCCTTCCACCACTGTCCCCTTGAACGCAGCCTCTACTTCGGAATTCTTGTAGGTCTTGCGCGTGACCAGACCGGCTTTGATCAGCCCGTTCCAGTCCAGTGTCTCGGCCACGTCCGGGCGGATGCGTGCGATCAGGTCCGGGTCATTGCCTTCGCCGTAGCCCATCTTGGCGCGCGCCACTTTAAGCGAGGCTGCCAACAGGCTCTGGTTCAGGATGCGCACGGACGCAGTCGCCTTGGCTACGCCATCGATGTAAACATTGGCGCTGTTGGTCTTGGTGGCCGTGCTCTGGCCGAGCCCGATCTTGATGCTTTGTTTGAGCGAAAGCTGGCGATACTGCTCGACAAACTTGAACAGCGGTTCGGGACCCAGTCCATCCAGAAAAACCGGCTCATGTTGGCTGAGCACTTTCACGTCCATGAACTTGCCGTCTTTGTCCAGCGCCACCAGCAAGTTGAAGGGCGTTCCCGAAAAACCGGGAATGGCGGCAAAGTCAATCGACTCAAAGGCATAGGCCACTACGGTTGTGCTGGTCAGGTCCTGGGCGTAAATCGGCCAGACCGGCACATCGCGCTCTTTTTCACCCACCACCAAGGGCGCCGGGAACGCCAGCGCCATGGTTTCCTTGGTCATCACGCCGGCATGCAGCAGCCCGGCAAACAGCAGGGCGATCAGTGCAGCGCCAGTCGCCTTGCATGCACGCACTGTTTTCCAAAAATGCATCGTGAACCCCTTCATGCGCGCTGCTTCACCCAGCCGCGCTGCGGGTCGTAGCCGCGCAATGCGAGGCCAAAGAAAACAGCACCACCGACCACCACCACGGCCAACGCGCCCGCGTTGAACTGACCTTGCAGGGCAAAGCGAATCAGTTCAACGACGTAGGTAAACGGGTTGAGCTGCGCGATCTGCACCAGCCACATCGCACCCGACTCTTCCACCTTCCACAGCGGATACAACGCGGTGCTGATGAAAAACATGGGGAAGATGACAAAGTTCATGGTGCCCGCAAAGTTTTCCAGCTGTTTGATGTACACCGACAGCATCAAACCCAGCGCCGCCAGCATGGTGGCTCCCAAGGCCATTGCCGGAACGGCCAGCAGCCAGTCCGCCAGATCGGCATCGACACCAAACGCCAGTGCGATCAGCAGGAAAACCAGCATCTGCACCATCGACAGCGTCGTGGACGCCACCAGCTTGAAGCCCAGCAACCAGCCGCGCGGCAACGGCGCGGTGAGCAACAGGCGCATGACCCCCATCTCGCGGTCATACACCATGGACAAGGAACTCTGCATGCCATTGAACAGTGCAATCATGCCCAGCAGACCCGGCAGCATATAGACCTTGTATTCCACGTAGGTCTCGTAAGGCGGGATGATGGCCACGCCAAACACGTTGTGAAACCCGGCGGAAAACACCACAAACCACAGCAGCGGGCGCACCAGACTGGAAGCCAGGCGCGAAGGCTGGCGCAAAAACTTCAACAACTCGCGGCCGACCACGGCACGCAGCGCGCGGGCCAGGTGCGCCATCAAGGACGGTTGCGACATGCGCTCTCCTTTTCATCGACACCCAGCGTGTCCAGCACTTCAGTGGGGTGCATCACCCCGTCAAATGGCGCCACCGCCGCCACGCCATCGGCATGGCCCAAAAACACGGGCTGGCGCAGCTGCCCGTCCCACGCCCGGTAAGACAGGCGCGGGCCCTTGAAGCCATCGACAAACACATCGCCTTTGCGCAGCATTTGCAATTGCTGCGCCACCGTTGCCTTGGGGTTCTCGGACAAGACGCCGACGATGGATTTAATGGCCGCCCATGCCGCCCAGTCCTGGCTGGACATAGGCCGCCGCGCCGCCTTCATGAAGCGGCGTGAGAGTTGTGGACCACCATTCAGGTCCCAATGCGGATGCCAGGCCAGCGCCGTCAGTCCATTGGCCCCCAGCACCGGGCGGGGGAACTGGGTGTTGTATGGAATCCCCCGCGCAAACTCGCCGTCGCTGTCGACTACCACCACCACGTCATAGCTCTTTTCGTTGGTGAGCAGGCGCACATTGCTGAGTTCCCGCTCGCGCGGGTCGGTGGACAGCTTGAAGGCAGTTTGTTTGCCCACTTTGACGCCGTAGCGGCGGGCAGCGCGCAGAAAGGCGTCCAGCTGCAAATTGTCCTGCGGGCGCGGACCGTACAGCACCAACGCCTGCGTCCAGGAACGCGATGCAAGGTACTGCGCCAGTGCGTCACCGCGCATGGCCTCGCTCGGGTAGGTGTGCAACAGGTTGGCCACACAGCCTGCCGCGCGCAGTTCGTCAGCGCCAGAGCCGACGTTGAAAAGGATCGAAGGGCCTAATGCGGCTGGCACGCTGGCCAACGCCGTCTTGAGCTCGGCGTCCGGCAAGTCGAGCACGACGTGTTGCACCTTGGCGGCCTTCATCTGGGCGATGGCTTTGGGCAAATCGGCCGCAGTTGGGGCAATGAAACTTTTTGCCACCAGCTTGTGGCCTGCCGCCTCCACTTCGGGGGCGGACTCGTCCACCGCCACCAAGGCCGCGTCCAACGCCCGTCCCGCGGGGTGCCCCGGGTAGTTGTGTTCCAGACGGCGGGGCGCATAGCGCGCGTCGTCTTCCACGCCCAGCACGCCCACGGTGATGGTGGCGGCGCCCGCAAGGTGCGGCGCGCAGGCCAGGCACAGCAAGGCGCACAAAATCAAACGGTTTTGAATCAAAGGGCTGGTCTCCATCGCGTTGTTCTGCGGTGTCTCTCAATTTGGGACACCTTCGGTGTACTGCGCAAGATTAATGCCAATTGAGCGCCACCATGGCGCTGCGCCCATTCCAATTTCCCGGCAGCGTCCCGGAACGACTTTTTGTTCAAGATCAAAGACTGCGCTCGCCCTTGATTTTGGTCATGCTTTTTGCTGCATCCGCATCAGGCCAGAGTGATATGCTGTTTACGACGGTGTGGCAAAGGATCTCAAACGTGAGCCACCAGCCGCACCATTTATGGCAGTTGCCTGGAACCATGTAAAAGGAGAATGAAAATGAAATTGACTATCAGCGGCCACCACATCGAAGTTACCGACGCACTGAAGTCCTATGTAACAGGCAAGGTTGAAAAGATCACCGACCATTTCGAAGAAGTGGTTGACGCCAAGGTCACGCTGTCCGTGGAAAAGCACCAGGAACGTGACGGCAAAAAGGCCGAGTGCACTTTGCATGTCAAAGGCGCTGATTTGTTTGCAGAGGCCTCCAACGCCGACCTGTACGCCGCCATCGACGACATGGCCGCCAAGCTAGACCGCCAGGTGACACGCCACAAGGAAAAAATGCAGAACCACAGCAAGGACGCGCCCAAGCGCGCACCGGTTCTCTGACACGTTTTATACGGGGGAATGACATGACCACGACCAACGCCCGGTCCTTCAAGGACGAATTGAAGGCCATTGAAGACGAGGCCATCACCGAAGTCGAAATGGGGCAAGTGGTTCTGCGCCCCGATGGCTACCACTGGCAGGCGGTCAACGGCAAGCACGAGTTCGGGCCCTTTGCCACCATGGAAGAGGCACTGGCCGAGATGGAAGCTGCCAGCTCCGAAGACGAGGCCGAACCCGGCGAATCGCTGGAAGAGGCCGAAGGCGAACTCGGCATTGCCGACTGGATTGACCCGGACACCGGCGAACCGGCGGAGGGCCAGTCCACCCCCAGACTGCACGACGAATAGCCGTCACCCGCAGCAAAAACCAGCGGCCTCTTTGGAGGCCGTTCTTTTTGGGTGGGTCGCAGTCTTGATTTGCCCGCCTTGCCCGTCCATGCCCGGCACCAGCGCTCAGCGCCCGCCATCCCCCACCAGCGCATAAGGCGCCCAATAGGCCGGGTGCGCAAACTCCGGGTTCTCCATCACCTGCAACATCGCCTGGCGCAAGCTCTCGGCTTTGGGGGCTTCGGGGTGGGAGGCGTAATGTGCAAAGGTGTTTGTGGTGAGCTGCATGGCCGATTCGCTGTCCACCGCCCAATGGGTCACCAGCAGACTTCTGCTGCCAGCGTAAAAGAAGCCACGCGCCAGACCGGAAAGCGCCTCTTCCGCCCGGCCTTCTGCGGCGGCGGTATTGCATGCCGACAGCACCACCCAATCCGCATTGAGCTTCAAAGTCAGCACATCTTCCAGCGTGAGCAACGGCGCCAACGGGTTGCTGGCTTCCTGCCCCGTGGCGGCCAGGGCCAGCGCGGGCTGGTTGAGGTTGGGCAGGTCACCGGCCATCAGGCCATGCGTGGCAAACGCCACCACGCGCCGGCTCGACAGGGTGCCGTCTTGGCTGGCTTGTAAAACACTTTCGCGCGTGGCCTGCGCGCCCAGCCTGAGATCGTCCTGCGCGCTGGCCTTCAATGTGGTGGCAATCGCCAGCAGTTCATCGCGGGTTTCGGGCAGAGCCGGAATGTTGGCGTACTGGATGGCCGATGGCGCGGGGGCGGCTAGCTCGGCTGCATCCAGCTGCGTCAGAGTGGCTGCGCGGGTGAGCACCACGCTGCGTGCCTTCAGGCCCTTGGGTTGAAGTGGTGCGTCTGCGGCCAGGTTGAAGGCCGGGTCCCCCCAACCCGCAAAAGACCGACTGGCCGATGGGGCCTTGGCCAGCTTTTTGATGGCCAGCCACGCGGTCAGGCTGGGCACCTGCGCAACAGACGCCTCTTTGATGAGCCACGGGGCTTCCTTGCCCACACCGCCTGCGGCCCGGGTTTGCAGAATGCCAAACGGGATCTGGCTCAGGCGCCCGCCCGCGGCCACGACCAGTTGGGTCTTGCCCTTGATGACGCTGGCCACAGGGCCCAGCAATTGGTCATACAGCGCAAAGGCTGCGGCGCTGTTGAAGGCCGTTCCGGCTTGTGAACTGGCGCCAAAGTCGAGCTGTGCCCGCAAGCTGGCGACCAAGCCATTGAGGCGCTCTTCGTCCATCTCCACGCGCGCAAAACCAGCCGGCCGATCCGCGGCCACGGCCCACACGTACACCGCATGCTGGGTTGGCAGCAGCATCAAAAGGGCCTGCGATGGATCGAGCTGCGTAGCAATGTCCTGCACGGAAGGCGGTTGCGGGCGAACCAGCCGCTCGTATTCCGGGAACTTGGCCTTGATTTCGGCTTGCAGCTTGGTGCGTTGGCTTTCCAGCACGGCAATGCGCTCGCGCATCTTGGTGGCCACCTGTGGCAAGGGCGTCTCGGCCGAGCCGGCATCGCCCGACAGGTAGCGGCGCAAAGCGGCCACTTCGTTCTTGGCATCCTGCTCCTGGCGAACCACTTCGGCCAACGCTGGCGTGCTGGCAGCTGAGCGCGCGGCGGCGTCACCCAAGGCTTGCTGCACCACGCCGCTGCGAACCCAGTCGGCCGCCCCCATGGCCTGTGCGGCGTCCTCGCCCGGCGTGCTGGCCATGGCATCGAGGTAAGCAGAAAACACAATGTCGCGCCACTTGTAGGTGTTGCCCAGGTTTTCCTGCCGCTCTGCATTCTCGGGTGCCATGTAGCCTTGTACGGCGGCCTTCAGCAAGGGCAGCGCAAGCCGGCGGTTTTCATCGGTGCCACTGCGCCACAAGGAGGCGCCTTGCATGCCCGCACTCTGCGCCGTGTAGAAGTGTGTGTCGCCCCATTTCTCGCGGACAACCTTTGCATTCATTTCAAAAAGTGCGGCAGCTTCTGCAAACCGCCCGTTGCCGAAATACACACCGGCCCGCTCATAGGGGTAACGGACCTGGGCTTTCAGCTTGGTGTCATCACCGGCCAATGCATCCAGTTTCTCAAACTCGTCCAGCGCTTCGCGCCATTTGTTCTGGCCGACGAAAATTGTCGTGAGGCGGCGAACGCGGTCGGTGTTGCCCGCATTCTTCGGGTTCGGAGTCAGCTTGTTCCACTCGGCCATCGTGCGGCGCATCAATGCTTCGGCCTGCACGAATTCGCGCTGCCGGAATCGCAAGTCGGACGCCTTGCCGAATATGGGTGCAATCCGATCCGCCGGAAGTTGCACCTCGCGCGCAAAGCGAACGTATTCACCCAAAGTGGCCTCCGCCTCGGCCAAGCGGCCAGCCCAGGTGTACATGTCCAGTTTGTTGCCCAGCGCCCACGCTACATCGATTTGCGCAAACTCCAGGAAACTTGCGTCAGGACGTGGTGACCTCATGTAGCCCGCCAATGCCAGTCGGGCATTTCTCTCCGCCTCTTCCGCGTACGCGATGGCCTTGTCGCGGTTGCCCGCCCGGTCTTCAAGCCAGCGCAGGCAGCTGGCATTCACGGTCGCCGCTCGGTAGGCCCAATAGCGCTCCCAATCAAACCGGGCGTTCGCCAGTACCGTCTTGATGCGCCCCTGCACATCTGCACTGGCCGTCTTCGCGGCGTCATCGCTCTGCTGGCCGACCAAATCGCATACCCTTCGCGCATAAAAAAAGGCGGCGTTTGCTGGATGGGGTGGAGGCAGGTACATCGCATTTCCCCCCGCAATGTCGCCCTTGGCGATGAGCGTGGACGCCAGGTCGTTGCGAAAGTACGGGATATTGGGCAGTGCCGAGACTGCGGCCCGCAGTACCGCCTCCAGTGCAGGCCCGTCGCTTAATTTCCAGGCGGACAGACGCTTATTAATGAAGTGTTTCTCAAGCACCTCGGGTGAGACCCCCGCAGGCACCGGCTCTGCCAATACCGCGCGATGCGCCTGTTGCTCTTCTTGGCCCAGGCGCTTTACCCCTTCGTCCATTTCTTCGGTCTGGGCCCAAGCCACCAACGCAAACAGCCACAGAACGAGGCCGACTGCAAAACGAGACCAGACACTTTTCATCATTTCCCCACCTGCTTTATTGGAGCCTGCATTGAGCCACACGGTGCCAGAC
>Ga0228698_1001437_pt1 | contig 11699 bp, 8 predicted proteins | sample McNCre117_Aug_MG_FD_178015 | JGI IMG/M metagenome (GOLD analysis project Ga0228698, IMG submission 178015) | Freshwater microbial communities from McNutts Creek, Athens, Georgia, United States - 1-17_Aug_MG | ecosystem: Environmental > Aquatic > Freshwater > Creek | place: USA: Georgia...
CTGCCCAAAAAAATGACCCCCGCCAACGTGCTCAAGCTCAAGGTGGACGATATGCGTGCTGCCGGGCTCAGCGTGCGCAAAGTGGAGTACGTGGTCGATTTGGCCCTGCATTTCGACAATGGCGCCCTGCACGTGAAGGACTGGGACAGCATGGGCGATGAGGAAATCATTGCCGAGCTGGTCTCCATTCGCGGTATCGGTCGGTGGACGGCCGAGATGTTTTTGATCTTCCATTTAATGCGTCCCAATGTGTTGCCGCTGGATGATGTTGGCTTGATCAATGGCATCAGCCAGAACTATTTTTCAGGCGATGTGGTGAGCCGCAGCGACGCGCGCGAAGTCGCCGCCGCTTGGGCGCCATATTGCAGTGTGGCGACTTGGTATATTTGGCGGTCTCTCGACCCGCTACCGGTCGCGTATTAGTAGGAGAAAAACGTTGGCAAAAAAGACTTTCCTCGATTTCGAGCAGCCCATCGCAGAGCTCGAAGGCAAGATTGATGAATTGCGCTACGTGCAAAACGAGTCGGCGGTGGATATTTCTGCCGAAATTGACCAGCTGAGCAAAAAAAGCCAGCAACTCACCAAAGATATTTACAGTGATTTGACCCCGTGGCAGATCACCAAAATTGCCCGTCACGCCGAGCGTCCTTACACACTGGACTACGTGAATGAAATCTTCACGCATTTCGTGGAGTTGCATGGCGACCGCCATTTCGCCGATGACCTGAGCATTGTGGGCGGTTTGGCCCGCTTCAACGGTACCCCTTGCATGGTGGTGGGTCAGCAAAAAGGGCGCGACACCAAGGAGCGTGGACTGCGCAACTTCGGCATGAGCAAGCCCGAGGGCTACCGCAAGGCTTTGCGTTTGATGAAGCTGGCCGAAAAATTCAAGCTGCCTGTGTTCACGTTTGTGGACACCCCCGGCGCTTACCCCGGCATTGATGCGGAAGAGCGCGGCCAGTCCGAAGCCATTGGACGCAACATTTTCGAGATGGCGCAGCTGGAAGTGCCCATCATCACCACCATCATCGGCGAAGGCGGCTCGGGCGGTGCGCTGGCCATTTCGGTGGCGGATCAGGTCATCATGCTGCAGTACTCGGTGTACTCGGTGATCAGTCCCGAAGGCTGTGCTTCCATTTTGTGGAAGACGTCTGAAAAAGCCCAAGAGGCCGCTGATGCGCTCGGCATCACCGCCCACCGCCTCAAAGCCTTGGGCTTGGTCGACAAAATCGTCAACGAGCCCGTGGGCGGTGCTCACCGCGATACCAAGCAGGCTGCTGCCTTTTTGAAGCGAGCCTTGTCAGACGCTTACCGCCAGATCAGCGACCTCAAGGTCAAAGAGCTGCTGGATCGCCGCTACGAGCGCCTGCAAAGCTATGGCCGGTTTACCGACACCAAGGCAGCAGGTAAGTAAATGCCACACCATGCCGCATGACACAGCGGTTTGACCAAGCAATGCGGGCCTTTGAGCCCGCTTTGCCTTTGGGAGTAGCCTACAGCGGGGGGGCTGACTCCAGTGCCTTGCTCCTGGCCTGTGCCCGCAAGTGGCCGGGGCAGGTGGTCGCGCTGCATGTCAACCACGGCTTACAAGCTGCAGCGGCGGAGTTTGAGGCGCATTGTGTGAATACTTGCGCGCGCTGGCATATTCCGTTGCACATTGCCCGAGTCGCTGCTCAAGCGCAGCCAGGCCAAAGTCCCGAGGATGCTGCCCGCATCGCGCGCTACAAGGCTTTTGATGCTCTAGCGCTCGTGGAATGTGCGGGAGTAGCTATCAAATCCATAGCACTTGCTCAGCATGCGGATGACCAAGTGGAAACTGTATTGCTGGCGTTGAGCCGGGGGGCGGGGTTGGCCGGCCTCAGTGGCATGCCGCAGCAGTGGCAACGGGCGGGGATTGATTTCCATCGCCCGCTGCTGCAGGTGGCAGGCAGTGTGTTGCGCCCATGGCTGGCTGCGCAAGGCGAAGCCTTTGTCGACGACCCGACCAATAGCGACACGCGCTACACCCGTAACCACATTCGTGCGGAGCTGTTGCCGGTGCTGGATACGGTGTTTCCCCAGTTTCGCGAGACGTTTGCCCGTAGTGCTCGGCATGCGGCGGAAGCGCAGTCTTTGCTGGAAGAGGTGGCCATGGAGGATTGGGCGGTGGTCGTGCATGCCCCCACCGGTTTACCGCTGATCAAGGCCGTTCAAACCTTCTCTCCTGCCCGCCAGTCGAGTGTTCTGCGCTGGTGGCTCAAGCGGTCTTACGAGGTGATTCCCAATGCAGCACAACTGCAGGAGCTACGTCGCCAAGTGCAGGCTTGTACCACCCGAGGGCACCACATCCATATCAAAGTGGGGGAGGGCTTCGTGGAGCGGCGTGGATTGGTGCTGGAGTGGTTTCAACGCCAGTCACCGGGCTGACTAACCTGTAGCAATACACGCAGTCAAAAGCCGGCGAGCAAAGAAAAAGCCTCAAGCAGCGGACTGCTTGAGGCTCTGACTTGGCGGAAACGGAGGGATTCGAACCCTCGATGAGGCTCTACACCCCATACTCCCTTAGCAGGGGGGAAAATTAAAAGCGAAAAACCTCGTATCCATAGGCATTTCAAGCGTATTGCGGTATGCTTTTTTGAATTTCGGTGCCAAAACGGTGCCACTAAAGGCCAGGTACAAAGAGGATTAGAAGATGGCGGTTTTCGACCAACGAGACAGCGGGTATTGGCAAGCGCGCGTTCGTCGCAAGGGCTGGCCTGCGCAAAGCAAGACATTCAGAACCAAGGCTGAAGCGGAAACATGGGCGCGTAAAGTCGAGGCTGAAATTGACCGAGGTTCGTTCGTATCGGCAACCCAAGCAGAAGGCACAAGCTTTAAGGAGCTGGCCCAACGTTTCAAAACCGAATTCGCCCCCCAGCACTATCGCGGCAGGTCATGGCAAAACAAACTTGATCGCCTTGTGGAACGCCTTGGCGACTACGCCCTTTCAGCCATCACATCAGAACGGGTCGGCTGGTACCGCGACGCAAGGCTTAAAGATCCCGACCCACGCTACAAGGACCCCAAAAAGGCACCACGGATCAGTGGAGCAACGGTAAAGACAGAAGTTGATCTGCTGTCCAAAGTGCTCGATGTGGCATCAAAAGAATTTTCTATCACTCTGCCCCGAGGTAATCCGGTTACTGCAGTGCGCAAACCCAGCGATAGTCGGGCTCGGGAGCGCCGCCTGGACTCTGTCGAATGGGATTCACTACAACAGCAGCTCAAACAATCACGCAACCCTTGGCTCTGGCCCGCAACCCAATTGGCAGTGGAAACCGCCATGCGACAAGGAGAGCTGCTGGCCCTTCGATGGGAAAACATCGATCTGGAAAAGCGAACGGCGTATTTGCCTCAAACAAAAAATGGAGCATCACGGACCGTGCCACTGTCTAGCGCCGCAAAAGCAGTACTTGTGGCGTTACCACGCACCAGCGATGGGAGCGTCCTCCCAACCCAAAAGCAAAGTTTGTACAGCGCATTTGCGGCAGCGTGTAAACGCGCCGCCATCTATGACTTTACGTTCCACGATTTACGCCATGAAGCCCTTTCTCGCTTGGCTGAAAGGGGCGATCTATCGGTCCTGGAGTTAAGTGCCATCAGCGGCCATAAAACACTGCGACTGGTACAACTTTACGTACAGCTGCATGCATCACAACTGGCGCAAAAACTGGGGTGACAGACATCCTTCTTCAAATCGCACCCAACTTGCTCAGCACAAGCAATGATGGTTTGTCCACCGCCAAGCCCTTTGCCATACATACGGGCAGGCACACCAACAGGGATGACGGCAACAGGCGATTACCGTAACTACCGTAATTACAGTAATCGCCTGTTGCCGGAGCGCAGGTTACCGGTACGCTGAAACTCTCACACTCGTACTGTGAGTTCGCCTTGAAGCGGTCTCATGCCGTAAACCCCATCGGCTTGCGAGTTGGGTTGGACATGTCTGACAGGTCGCACACCCGAATGTGATCCCGCTCTTCTCGGGCCGCCCGCCCCAACGCGCGCTTCAATGCAAGCCCCAACGTTCTGGGCGGCAAGTTCTTCAGCTTTTCCACCACCCGTTCATCCAGCTTCGGCGCAAAGACCGATCCCCATGGGCCCTCTGCCCGCATGCGTCCATAGATTGCCTGCGCGATGTGGGCCACCTGCTCCGGCGTAGGTGCCTGCACCTGAAGCACGGTCATGCGCGACAGCAGCGGCGCCGGGATGCTGTCGATGCTGTTGGCCGTTGCGATCCAGTTCACGTGGCTGGCGTCGATAGCGAAATCGCGGATCGAGAGGTCGATGAAGTCGCGTGCGCTGCGAGGTTCCAGCAGGGTGTAGAGCGCCGCGAGCGGGTCGTACTGACGTTGTTGGTCTGTCTTGTCGAGCTCGTCCAGCACGATCACCGGATTCGCCAGCGGCTGGTAGGCAAGTAGTTCAAAGACCATGCTAGGCTCCGAATTCGACCAAAACGACTCTGATCCAGCCAAAGGCGCGCTTGACTGGGTGCTGGCCATGTCGATCACCCTGAACGGCAAGCTCAGACGCGCTGCAAGCCATCGCGCGGCCTCTGTCTTGCCAATGCCGGCAGGACCCACAAGCAGGATGGGAGACCACTCCACACGGCCATCGCCCATGGCGTGTAAGGCGAAATGGTCGTGCATCACGTCCGCCAGTTCAGCGAAATTGGGGAAGTCGCGCTGGAAGTCTTCGATCAGCTGTGTCCAGTCATCGGGCAGTTCACCCAGGTTGCGTCGTTCGTGGCCAGCGGCACGGATGCGCTCGGCGATGTAGTGCGCCCGCTTGGCCTTTTCGTCGGGCTTGGCGCGGTGGCGCTCGACAAAGCTGCGCAGGCCTGCGGCATCCAGAAAGGCGATTTGGGGTGTTGCCCGAGGTGCCTGTGGTGCGGGCTGCTCTGGCGCCGCAGCTGGTGGCTTCATGTCTGGCGACGACTGCACCAGCGAGTGCACGGCTTCGTCGATGGACGGATCGAGCGGCTCGCCACGCACAGACTTCTCGGGCTTGGTGGCGGCCGGCAGCAGCCCCCCCGCCACGGCCAGTTTGTGATTTCGCTTGACGTCTTCGGCGAAGAGCCCGATGGTGGCTTCGTGCTGCTTGCAGCGCACGCCCTGGCCTGCGTTCGCATCGCCGCCAATCACCGGCGCCGAGCAAACCGGGCAGTGTTGTTGGGCAGCATGCCGGGCAGCCTCGATCAGATCCAACAAAGCTCGGTCCCTGTTGATGCTGGCACCCACAAGCTCCACCCGCAGACTGAGCTTGTCGCGCTGGCTGGTAGCACAAAAGAGCGGTAGGTGACGGTAGTCGGCCGGTTTCATCAGCAACTCGCATTGGCCCACGAAGTGCGCCAGCACCGCCAAATGGCCTGGGGCAGGCTCCACGACTTGCTTGGCCAGCCATGGATGTGCGGTTTTCAAGGCCGCCACGCTAGCTTGGTATGCGGTGCGGCTCATTGGGCGACGGCTGTTGGGACGACTCATGACGGTCTCTTTTAGATTAACTATAATTTACTATAACACTATGAGGCACGAAAACTCAGCATTCGCCTTTCGCATCGGCCTTAGTTATAGTTATTTACTGTGATTTTTAAGGCCTATATGTCCGCGTTGAACAGCGAGCAACTCCCCATACTGGCTGGTGCACTCTTGCGTCTGCGAGGCCTCACTTTGGCTGCGGTGTTCGACGCCACCGGCATCCGCGCGGCTAACCTTTCTGCCTGGCTGAAAGGCAAACCGCAGGTCATATCTGCAGCGCGGGTGTCAGCGTTGCTTTACCACCTGGGTGTCCAGGGTGGGCAGCTTCGGTCAGACATGGTGCACACCTGGAGCGACCAAGGTGACTGGGCGTACCTGCGCAGCGTTTTCAACTTGCTTCAGGAGCCAGTGGCGCCTCGATGCTTGTTTCTCGATGAGCAACCTGGCATGTCCCACACAAGGTTCTTGCAGTGGGGCCAGGCATGGGTTCGACTGTCTCTTACGCCGGGTCCTACTGCGCAGGACGCATTGGCCGCGATGGTCAGTCCTGACCGAATGATCGTGCTGCCCGTCGCGCTGGAGGGCATCCCCGCCCAAGACCCGCAAGCGACCGCTTCAGCGCTCTTGAGCCTCGCCGAGCAGGGTGGGCAAGAGATTCCGACAGGCGAACTGGCCCATGGCTTCATGCAACGTCTCGGGGCGCCGCCTGGGCAGGACTTCGTGCTCACGAGTGGCGACTCGCTGGGCTGGCGCATCTTGGAGGTGAGCTTGCGCAGTGCAATGCGCAGGGGATTGAGCCCCACCCAATTAGCGTTGAAGATCGAGACGATGCGTCTCGATGAAAACGACTTCGCCCGTTCAGGCAAAGCCAAACCTGGCTGAACTGACGAACGAACGCGACTAGGACGCAGGCAGCCAAACGGCTTCCTGCTCCAATGCCAGACCCAGGTGCTGCATCTGCTCGGCAAGTTCGCGCACGGGCGCCGGCAGTTGCGACACGGCGGTGGTGAAGTGGCGCAAGGTGTCCCGCCACAGCTGTACGCTGCCATAGCGCTCCAGCTTGCTTCCCCACTCCGGCATCAACCAAAAATCGCAAGTATCGCCCAGTACTTCACGGAGTCGCGCGAAGTTGCTCAGACCCACCCCGTCATAGTCGGCAAAAAGGATCACCTTTCTGGCACGGGGGCGATGAGCCAGCCATGACAGCAGTCTGCCGTCGAGCTGCCCGCCGTAGTACAGCAGCGAGGCCTGCGTGCCTTCGGGCAGCCAATCAATGCGATCAAACAAAGCTTGGTTCTCGACGAGCCAAAGCGCTTGCTCGGAATGCCAGGCATCATCTGGCTGAATGCAAAGTGAGGCCGCACCGAAGTCACGTGTACAAGCGCTCAGTGCTAACACCGCGTCCCTTTGGGCCTCACGCCAGCTGACCGCGTCACCGACGCCTTTGAGCAGCAGGTAATGACTGCCGTGTTGATGACGCCGGGCCTTGCTGTCGCGGGCATGGGCTACGTGCTGTGCGCGCAAAGGCAGTAGTTCTGCGATAGACGGCTCCACTTGAGGTGAGAGCTGGGTCACATGCGCTGCAAACACAGCCTGATTGCAAACGTTGTACACGTCTCCTCTGCCTTGGCGCTGACAGTTCACGGCACCTGTTTGCCGGGCAAACTTATCCAGGGCCATGCGCTGTACCGAGGTGAACTGGCTGGCGGGCAAGGGGTTTTTGCCTTGCAGCTTTAATAACGCCGTGCGCAGTGCCTGCTCCGTCATCAGGCCTCCACGGGTTCGATGATCTGCCAGCTGAAGCGACTGATCTGGTTGCTGCCCTGTCGGTGATGAATAGGCACGCAGTAGCGCACGGTGGTCAGCGGCGCTGGGGATGCAAAAATCAGCGAGAAGCCGAACTCGCCAGCGGTCTCAATCAGACTGCGCTGGTTGCGCGCATCCAGGGCCAGAGCTTCGTCCAGATAGCAAATACCTTGGATGGGGCGGCGTTGATCCTGCATCAGGTGCAGCATCGCCAAGCCTGTCACCAGCTTGGCCATCAGCACTGTGCCATTCGAGGCGGCGCTGTCGAGGTCATCGAAGGCTTCCGGCTCGCGACCAGCCTTACCCACCCAGAAACGCAGGCGGAACAAGTCGGCCACGCGCAAACCGTGGCGGGCGTTGCCCTCCTCGATGAGCAGGGTCTTGGCACGGTTGAGCTTGTCATCATCCAGTACGCTCTGCTGGTTGAAGAGTTCGAAGGTCTCTCCATTGCCTACCGTGGCTGCCGTGCTGATGAGTAGCTCGATGGCCTCTACCAGCGCGGTTTCGTCTTCGGGCTCGATCTTGAAGACAGCCAAATCGGAGAGCTGGCGCCCGCTGATCTTGCGATTGAACTCGCGCATCCGGCGTTTGAAGGCGGCCAAGCCATCGCGCAGTTCGCGCAGGCAAGCTGCCACATTCACCACCGCCGACCGCACCTTCTTTTCCAGCGCCTCGGCTTCCTGCGGCAGGTGATGGGCGAACTCCACCAGACGGACGATCTCGGCCTCAGGGTCGCCGACGAACTGATACTTGTTAAGCCCGCCCACGTGGATGTCACCTAGCAGTCGGCGTATCAGCTCATCCAGCTCCAGCAACTGGCGGCAGTCAGCCTGATAGGTCTGCAGTCGATCGGCTAGCTGATCTAGCGCAAACTCTGGCTGTGCCAACCAGGGTTGGTAGTGCAAGTCGGACAGCCAGGTGAACGGGCCTTCGTGATCGATGCGCTGGTTGCGGCGTTGCTCAATCTGGCGGTGCTGCTGCTTCAGGGTTTCCAAATCATGCTGCCGCTGTTGCCGCTGCTGATCCAGCGCCCGGTATCGGGCAGCCGATTGCGCCAAACAGTTGGCCAGCTCGGCTAGCTTCTGGTCGAGTGTCACCAGCAGTGCTTGCCGCTCAGCGTCGCTGTCTTGCAGGGCCTGCATCTGGCTGTAGTCCCGCAGTTCCGCGTCCAGCTGCACCAGCTGCTGCTCCAGTGCATCCCGTTCGCGCTGGACACTTTCCTGCCCTTGTGCCGTCTCCAGCTGCTCATTCAGTTGCGCTTGCTGTTGCTGCAGATCCCGCAGCAGCTCGCCCAGCTCTGCAGGGCTGCGCTGTTGATGTTGCTCAGAAAGGGCCGCAACGCGCAACTGTAGGCCTGGCAAGCCAATCTGCGCACCGTCGGCATAGCCCAAAGCCTTGGACAGCGTCCGGCCATCGAGCTGGAAGTCTTCGGCCCCTAGGGTCAGCACAGGCTTGGCCAGCACCTTGTTCAGCGCCTCCAGTTGCGCGGGCAGCACTGCTGCCGCCAGCTGCTGGTGGAGGTTGTGGCCCTGGGTGCGCATCTCTTGGGTCAGCAAGGTCAACTCCCTGCCCACGCGCGCCAGCTCGCGTTCGATGGATGCAGGGGGTCGGCTTTGCGCCTGGCCTAAGCGAACCACAAGGGCATCGCGCTGTTCCTGCACGTCGCGGCGGCATGCCTCCAGAACCGCCCTACTCTCCACCAAAGCGAATCGCTGCTGCAGTAAATGCAATTGTTGGCTCTCCTGGCGAAGCTGCTTCTGCTCCAGCTCCCACTGGCTCTGCTCGCGCACGGCCTGTCGATCCTGTTCTCGCAAGCGGTCCAGCTCGCCGTCGCATTGTTGCAGCTCGTGCTGAAGGGCTTGTTGGCGTGATTCGAAGTGCTGCTGCCATTGGCCCAAGGCCTCATCGATCATGGGCCGCCAGCAAAGCAGCTTGCCGCGCAGTATGAGCCTAGCATCTTGCTTGCGCTCCAGCTCAGCGAGTGTGACTATCAGGCGTTCGGCGGCCAGGTACTGGGCGCGCTCTGCGTTGAGGTCGGCGAACGCCTTGTCCCACTCCGCCTTGAAGTCAATGCTGGCGTCCGGCAGATCACGCCGGAAGATTTGCAGCAGGTAGTCTTTTACCTCGCTGGAGCGCAACTTGTCCAGCCGCAGCGTCCGGGTGAGCACGCGCTGAAAAACGCTGGCGTCACTGGAGTGCTCCAGGCGGAACACGCAAAAGTCTTGTGAACCGCTGAGCTTGCGGTTCCTACCACCATACACCATGTCGGCGAACTCGCTGCCGCTGTAACTGAACACACGGCGCCCATGGGTCGCCAGATGGCTGGCTAGCTTCGGCTGTGCCACGAGCGCGCCATCGGGCAGGCAGAAATCCTCGACCTTGAGCGGGCCGGCGTAGGCGAAGTACTCGTACTCGAAGCTCACACCCTTGCCCACACACCCGAGCACCACGGTGCCTGATTCCGGCAGCGACACCTCCAGCAACACATAGGCGCTGTTGTTCGGGAAGTAAAACCGCCGGCTCTTCTCCACATCGTGCGCGCCAAAGTCCATGCGGCGCCGGTCAATGATCAACAGGAACTGCAGTGCATTGATCAGGCTAGTCTTGCCCGTGTTGTTGGGCGCTACCAAGGAGACTGGGCCATCCAGCGGAAGCTCGGCACGGGAGTAGCCCGCGCTACCGAGCAAGACCAGGCGTTGAAAGCCATGCTGCATTAGTCGATCTCCTCGTCGTTCAGCACGTCGTCGGCGTTGTCTTCGGAGGCAAGGTCCGCTTCGCTGTCGTCATCTCGGGAGGCTGCTGCCAGGCCCTCAAAGTGGTCCAGGTAGCGGCAGACGGCGGGCAGCAGCCGCCAGCCTGCGGGCTCTGCCACTGCGAACCCCAGCGTGCTGGCACGCCCCAATAGGTCGATCAGCCCATCGGTTGACAGCCCTTCGGCGTCCAGCAGGTCTTTCTGCTGTTCGTACACCTCGGCCAGCCAATCCCGGTCGATGAGCCAGTCGGTGAAGCGTTGCAGTGCTTTTCCGGCATTCGCTTGGGCGTCAAAGATGACCATGAACAGCAGGGCCAGCTGACGGCTTACCTTGCCGATGTTGCTACTGGCATCGGCGCTGTAAAACCAAGCAAAGCCACGCGCATCCACGCGCAGCTCAAAACCGAGTGCAGCGAACAGCCCGGCATAACTCTCTTCTTGCTGTTCAAGTTCCGCCCAAAGTGCAGGCTCGGCCGTTCGGTTCAGGTGCTTGCCGGACAGGAATAAGCGGAAAAGCTCGGCTAGTGCAGGCATCTGCGCAAGTTGCGGCGTCAGTGGATAAGTCGTCGTCATTCCGGAAGGCTCACTCGGTGAGGATGGTGCAGCACACGGATGGCCTGCAAAGTAGTGGTCTCGGGACGCTCACTGGCCTCGATATACCAACTGTCCTCGTGCTGAAGCTCATGGAACAGCCGCAGCAGCGTTGCGTCCTGCAGATGGCCGTGATGGGTGTGCAGCCAGTCCAGCAGGCTGTCCACCGGCAGGCTGCTTCTCAGCTGTTGCCGGATGGCCGCCTCGTCCACGTGCTCCAGCAGCGGCGGAGCATTGCCGGGCTCATCTTGTGGGAAGACCACTGACTGCGGTTGGTACTGCCGTGCAGCGGCCATGACCGCGCGCACCTCATCGCCCAGTTGCAGGCGAAAAGCCCGTTCATTGCGCCAGACGGGCATTGCGGTGTTGGTAGTTTGGCGCGACAGCGCCCGGCGCAGGCCTCGCTTGCGCACCTGGCCCAGCAGCAGGCTGACCGCACTGGTCAGCGCATTGTGTTGACGCATCTCCTCTCGCAGAGGCAACACCGTGTCGGCACACTGTTGAGCGATCAGGCGTCCAAAGCGCCGCAGTTCTTTGGCTTGGTGTGCCACCTGCCTAAGCTGCAGGCGATGCGAGTACAGCCCGCCCTGAACCGAGAGCTGCTCAAAGGCCAGATCCAGCGAACGCTCGGCGTCTTCCAGGTAACGGTAAAACGTACCTTGCGGGCCGGTGTCCATCATCTGGTTCATCGGCTCGACGTACTGGTCGTAGGCCTCCAACACGCGCCGGTAGCGCTGGGCGATGGGCACGCTGGCGTCAGCACTCTTCGCGTCTTCAGCCAGTTCCAGCAGTGCGTGGCGGTCCTGATCCAGTTGCAGGCTGATTTGTCGGAACAGTTCGGCGAGCTTGTTGGCCGCCCCCCGCACCCGGTCCATGTCAGCACCTTGCATCCCTTCGTTGAGGCCCTCCGTGGCCTCACGGATGGCTGCAACACGTGCTTGAAGTACGGCAGCAAGACCGAGCTCATGCTCGCGAGTCAGCCCGCGCACGAAGTCCAGCACGTAGGCATTGAGCTGCAGGTCATTGCTACGGGCGCAGGGTTGGAGGATGTC
>Ga0228698_1001438_pt1 | contig 11698 bp, 8 predicted proteins | sample McNCre117_Aug_MG_FD_178015 | JGI IMG/M metagenome (GOLD analysis project Ga0228698, IMG submission 178015) | Freshwater microbial communities from McNutts Creek, Athens, Georgia, United States - 1-17_Aug_MG | ecosystem: Environmental > Aquatic > Freshwater > Creek | place: USA: Georgia...
AAGGAGCCCAGCATCTGATCGACCGCGTCGCGCAACTGCGTCTGCGCCGTGGCAACGTGTGTCGACCAGGTGCGCGAGGCCTCTTCCAGGCGGTTCACCAACTCGCCGGGCGGCGTGCCGGCGGCCGGAGCAGCCGTTTGCGCGCTGCCACTGCGGCGCAGCTGCCAGGCCACGCCCACAGCCACCGCAGCCAGCGCCCAAAGCCCCCAGGCCACGGTCATGCCGCCTCCCGCCAGTGCGGCGCCAGCCAGCAGCCACAGCCCGCTTGCGGCCACCACACGCAGGCGGCGAGGCGTCGCGGAGGCCGTTGCCGGGGACGCGCCCCCCGGTGCTCGAGGCGCAAATGATGGATGGCTCATCTTCGACCGTCTCCCGTCAGAGCTGCGACACGCCTGGCCAGGCAGCCCAGGCCACCGTGCTCAAGGAGCATCGTTAATATCAATCTTGTCGAATCAGCGCCCCGCTGAACAGTGCCTGCAAGCCGCCAAGGCATGGCTCTCGGGCTTTCTGCACAAAAAACTGGTTGTCGGGATCAGGTCGTGATAAGAGCGTCGGATGCTGCGGAAGCATTCGGCGACCGGCGGGGAATCGGTGCGCTCAAGGCTGTGCTGCGGTGAAAGCGCGCCAGAAACCGCGCCCATCGCGGCCCACCCACGGTCAGTTCAGCACCAGCGGACGAGGACGCGTGAAGCTTCGCTCCTGGGGCCATGCCTCTGTTGCAGGGCCGCCCGCTCACGCGGCGCCGGCTGCAGGACGCCACCGGCGTCGTCTGCATGGTCAACCGGGGACTCAAGCCCCCTTCAAGCCGCCGCCATCACGGCGGCGGGTGTGCTCAGCACTTGATGCCGGCGTGCAGCGCGACGATGCCGGCGCTGAGGTTGTGCACGTCCACATGGCCGAACCCAGCGGCCTTCATCATGGCCTTGAGGGTGGCCTGGTCGGGGTGCATGCGGATGGACTCGGCGAGATAACGGTAGCTCTCGGCATCACCCGCGAACAGCGAACCCAGCTTGGGCAGGATGTTGAACGAGTACCAGTCGTAGGGCTTGCGCAACGGCTCGGCGATCTTCGAAAACTCCAGCACCAGCAGGCGGCCGCCCGGCTTGAGCACGCGGCACATCTCCGCCAGCGCGAGGTCCTTGTGCGTCATGTTGCGCAGGCCGAAGGCGACGCTGACGAGATCGAAGCTCTCGCTCTTGAACGGCAGCTTCTCCGCATCGGCCAGGCTCGTGGGCAGGATGAGGCCTTCGTCGAGCAGGCGGTCGCGCCCCTGGCGCAGCATCGCCTCGTTGATGTCGGTGTGGACGACGACGCCGGTCTCGCCGACCTTGCGCGCGAACGCTCGCGACAGGTCGCCCGTGCCACCGGCGATATCCAGCGCACGCTCGCCCGGCTTCAGGTTCGCGACCTGCAGCGCGTAGGCCTTCCAGGCCCGATGCAGCCCGGCCGACATCAGGTCGTTCATCAGGTCGTAGTTGGAGGCGACCGAGTCGAAGACGCCGCGAACCTTGCCGGCCTTTTCCGACTCGTCGACCGTGCTGAAACCGAAATGTGTTTGAGTCATTGGAACCCCTCGTCCGACGGGTACGTCGGCCGATCCCCCGAGGGGATGCGGGCCGGCTTGGGAGCGGCCCGGCGCTCGGCCCGCTCCTTGGTTGAACAATTCTCTGGCCTCATCGGAACCCCTCGCCCGACGGGTACGTCGGCCGATCCCCCGAGGGGATGCGGGCCGGCTTGGGAGCGGCCCGGCGCTCGGCCCGCTCCTTGGTTGAACAATTCTCTGGCCTCATCGGAACCCCTCGCCCGACGGGTACGTCGGCCGATCCCCCAAGGGGATGCGGGCCGGCTTGGGAGCGGCCCGGCGCTCGGCCCGCTCGCTGGTTGAACAAATCGACGTCATGCGTCAGTGCGAGTGGCAGGAGCCGCCGGCCTTCACCGGCATGGGGTCGTCGCGCCCCTTGCCGGCCTCGGCCAGGCGGGCCTCGTAGTCGCGCCACAGCGCGTCCTGCTCGCTGCCTAGCTTGTAGAGGTAGTCCCAGGTGAACAGGCCGCTGGCGTGGCCGTCGCTGAACTCGGGCCGAACGGCGTAGTGGCCGACGGGGTCCAGCCCCGTCACGACGACGTCGCGCTTGCCGGTCTGCAGGACTTCCTGGCCCGGGCCGTGGCCCATGACCTCGGCGGACGGGCTGTAGACGCGCATCAGCTCGAACGGGATGCGAAAGCGGGCGCCGTCGTCGAAGGCAATTTCCAGCACGCGGGACTGTTGGTGGACGGTGATGTCGGTGGGCGCGGGCATGGTGAGAGTGTCCCTCAGATGTCGACGCGTAGGCCGTCAGAAGCTCTGGTAGGTCGGCATCTGCCCGTCCTTGGGGCGCACCTGCGTGAACCGCACGGCCAGCCGGGACTGCACGCTGACGGGCAGCGGCGCGAAGCCGGTGCCACGCGTCAGGTCGTCGCCGTGCATGAAGCACCAGTACAGGAACTTGAGCGCCCCCAGCGCCTTCGCGCCCGTGGCGGGCTCGGCGTCGACGAGGACGAAGCTGGTCAGCGTGATCGGCCAGGCGTCGCTGCCCGGGCGGTTCAGCAGCGTGGCGAGGTCGTCGCCCTGGCGGTACATGTCGCTCTCCAGGATGGCGGCGCGAAAGCCCGCCTCGGTCGGCAGCACGAAGTGCCCGTCGGCGTTGCGCAGCTTCACGGCGGCAAGCTTGTCGTGCAGCACGCGGTCGAACGACACATAGGCGATGGCGCCCGGCGTCGTGCGCAGCGCCTGCACCATGCCGTCGTTGCCCTCGGCCTTCAGCAGCTCGCCGGGCCAGGCCGGCGCCTGGCCGGCACCGACCTCGGCCTTGAACGCCGGCGACACGGCGGCGAGGTAGCGGGTGAAGCCGTCGGTCGTGCCCGACTTCTCGGCGCGCACGACGCGCTTGATCGGCAGCGCCGGCAGGTTCACGCCCCGGTTCAGCGCCACGATGCGTGCATCGTTCCAGACCTTCACGCGGCCCTGGAAGATGTCGGCCAGCAACTCGCCATCGAGCTGCACCGGCACCGCGACGGCCGGCAGGTTGACCACCGGCACCACGCCGCCCACCAGCATGGGAATCTGCACCAGCCGCTGGCCCGTCAGGCCGGCCGGGGGCAGCGGCGTGTCCGTCCCGGCGAAGTCCACGGCGCGGGCGCCGATCTGCTTGACGCCGTCGCCCGAGCCCGTGCCCTTGTAGGCCACCGTGCCACCCCCGGCCTTCTCGAAGGCCTTGGCCCAGGTGTCGTAGACCTTGGACGGGAAGGTGGCCCCCTGCCCGTGCACGGGCTGCGCGGCGGCGGCAACGGCCAGCAGCAGGGAGGCCGGGACGGCCAGGGCCAAGCGTTTGAGGACGGACATGACAGGACTCGAAAATCTTGTTGGAAACCCTCGATCATGCCCCGGACCTTCCGGCCCACGCCGAAGGCGAGCGCTCTAATCGAGCTTTTGATTGGCCCCGCCCCTACCCCCTACTCAACATGCCCCGCCCGCTTCGCCATCGCCTGGCCCTCGCTGCCACCCTCCTGGGCCTCGCCGCCCACGCCTCGGCTCTCGACCTCGGCGGCCTGTCCAAGGACGTCCAGCCCTGCGACGACTTCTACGCCTTCGTCAACGGCACCTGGGAGGCCACCACCGAACTGCCCGCCAGCCGCGCGCGCATCGGCAGCTTCGAGCAATTGCGCCAGAACAACGACGCGCTGCTGGAAAAGGCGCTGAAGGAGCTGGCCGACAAGCCCGCGCTGCAGACAAGCCCCGGCCTCAAGCTGATTGCCGCCTATTACGCCAGCGGCATGGACGAGGCCGCCATCGAGGCGCGGGGCCTCAGCCCCGTCACGCCGCTGCTGAACCGCATCGACGGCCTGCAGCGCCGCGAAGACCTGCCCACGCTGCTGGCGCTGCTGGCCCGCAGCGGCGTGGCCGCCCCGGTGGGCTGGGGCGTGGCCCCGGACCGCAAGGACACGCGCCGCAACGTGCTGATGCTGGGGCAGTCGGGCCTGGGCCTGCCGGACCGGGACGACTATTTCCGCACCGACGAGCGCACGCGCACGGTCACGACGGCCTACCGCGGCTTCGCGGCCGCCATGCTGTCGGCCGCCGGGCGGCCGGCGAGCGACGCCGAGCTCGACGCGCTGCTGGCCTTCGAGACCCGGCTGGCCGACGCCACGCGCGAGCGCGCCAAGCTGCGCGACCCCAACGCAAGCTACAACCCCATGAGCCCGGCCGAGCTGAGCACGGCGGCCCCGGGCCTGGACTGGGCGGGCTACCTGGCCGTGCTGACGGCCGGCGCCAAGGCGCCACAGCGCCTCATCGTCGGCCAACCCGAATTCGCCGCCCGCGTGGCCCAGCTGGCCGCCGACGCGCCGCTGGACGTGTGGCGCCGCTACCTCACCGTGCGCACGCTGGACGCTACGGCAGCGCGCCTGCCCAAGGCCTTCGCGAACGCCACCTTCGACTACCGCGGCAAGACCATCAACGGCCTGCAGGCGCCGCCGCCGCGCAGTGAAGACGTCATCCTGCAGATCGGCGGCCGCACCGGCGGCGAGCCCGTGGGACTGGCACTGGGCGAGCTGTTCGTCGCCCGCGCCTTCTCGCCCGTCGCGCAGAAGCGTTCGCTGCAGTTGCTGGAGGACGTGCGCGCAAGCATGAAGGAGCGCATCGAGAAGCTCGAATGGATGACGCCCGGCACCAAGGCCAAGGCGCTCGAAAAGCTCGCGGCAATGCAACCCATGATCGGCGCCCCCGACAAGTGGCCGCAATTCGAGGGCCTGCAACTGGCCGCCAACGACTACGCCGGCAACTGGCTGCGGGCCGCGCTTTGGCACAGCGGCCAGCAGGTCAGGGACCTCGACGCGCCGGTGGAGCGCGGCCGCTGGCGCACCAGCCCGCACATCGTCAACGCGTTCGCGGGCGGTCTCAACCAGATCATCTTCCCGGCGGGCATCCTGCAGCCGCCGTTCTTCGACGCCAAGGCCGACGACGCCAGCAACTACGGCGGCATCGGCATGGTCATCGGCCACGAGATCACGCACCACTTCGACGACAGCGGCCGCAACTTCGACGCCGGCGGCTCGCTCGCCGACTGGTGGACGCCGGCCGACGCCGCGGGCTACAAGGCGCGCGCGGAACAGGTGGCCCAGCGCTACGGCGCCATCTCGCCGCTGCCGGGCTACAACATCAACGGCCAGTTGACGCTGGGCGAGAACATCTCCGACATGTCCGGCCTGCCCATCGCCTACGAGGGCCTGCAGCGCGCGCTCAAACGCACCGGCGGCGCCGACAAGAAGATCGACGGCTACACGCCGGCCCAGCGCTTCTTCGTCAGCAATGCGCTCGTGTGGCGCAACAAGGTGCGCACGGAGTTCCTCATCAACCAGCTGCGCACCGACCCGCACTCGCCGGCCAAGTACCGCGTGCTGACACCGATGAGCAACTCGCCCTACTTCGCGCAGGCGTTCTCGTGCAAGGCCGGCAGCGCGATGGTGGCGAAGGACCCGCTGACGGTGTGGTGAAGCGGCGGCCGGCCCGGTGTCGATCGGGCCGGCGCCGCGCTGATAGAAAAGCGGCAAAAGCGGCCCGGCCATGCCAGGCCGCTTCGCTCACCACTGCAGCTTCAGCGTGTACGCCCCCGTGCCGCTGTAACGCAGCACCTGCACATACAGCGTCACCGACGCCGAGCCGCCATTGGCATAGCTGGCGCTGTCCACCTGCCCGGCGGACTTCGTGCTGCTGGCCAGCGTCGTGCCCGAGCTATTCTTCACGTAGAGGTCGAAGTCGTTGCTGCTGCTGGCCATCGTCAGCGTCGCCGCCAGCGTCTTGCCGGCCGGCAGCACCACCTTGAAGTAGTCGGTGTCGCTGGTCGAGCCGATCGTTCCACTGACCGTTGCCGCCGACGCCACGGTGTTGGCCGTCGCGATGGTGTTGTTGGACTCCGTCTCGCTGACCGTCGTCGGCGGTGTCGTCGTGCCGTTGATGGCCGCCACGGCCGCCGCCGCATCGAGGATGCCCGAGCCGCATTGCGAGCACGTGGCCGGGAAGGCACGTGCGCTGCTCTGCAAGGCCGCCTTGATCTCGTCGGGCGTGGCCGTGGGCTTGGCACTGAGCATCAGCGCCGCCACACCGGCCACGTGCGGCGTGGCCATGGACGTGCCCTGGTAGTAGGCATAGCTGTCGGCGCCCGGCGTCGTCGTGCCCGCATTCAGGGTGCTCAGGATGCCGTTGCTGGTGGACGAACTCGTGTCGCCGCCCGGCGCCGCCAGCGCCACGATGGCGCCGTAGTTGGAGTAGTAGGCGCGCCCACCGTTGCGGTTGGTGGCCGCCACGGCGATGACACCCGAGCAGTTGGCCGGGCTGGAGTTGCTGGCGTTGGTGCTCTCGTTGCCGGCCGCCACGACGACCACCGTGCCGCGCGAGCGAGCGCTGTTGATGGCGTTCTGAGAGGTCGTGTCGCAGGCACCGCTGCCGCCCAGCGACATGTTGATGACACGCGCCGGTGTGGCGTTGGCCGGCAACCCGGACACCGTGCCGCCCGACGCCCAGATCATGCCGTCGGCGATGTCGGACGTGTAGCCACCGCAGGTGCCCAGCACGCGCACCGGCTGGATCTTGGCGTTGAACGCGATGCCGGCAACGCCGAGCGAGTTGTTCGTCTTGGCCGCGATGGTGCCGGCCACATGCGTGCCGTGCCAGCTGCTGTTGTAGGCGGGCTCGCCGCTGGCGCACTCGTTGGCCGCGGTGTAGTCGCCCGGGTCGCTCGGGTCGCTGTCACGACCGTTGCCATCGTTGGACACGGTCGTGTCGATGATCATGTCGTAGCCGGCCACCGTTTGACCCGACAGGTCGGCGTGGGGCCGGATGCCAGTGTCCAGCACCGCCACGACGACGCCCGTTCCCGTGGCCAGGTCCCAGGCCGCCGGCGCGCGGATGCCGCCGGTGGTTTCGTAGAGATCCCATTGCGACGTGTAGCTCGTGTCGTTGGGCGTCAGCATCGGGTACATCTTGCGGTCGGGCTCGGCGTAGACGATGTTGGCATCGCTGGCCTTCAGCTCGGCCGCCAGGCGCGCCAGGTCGGCGTGCGGCAGCGCGCGGTCGAGCTTAAAGACGTGGGCCCCCGTGCCTGTCTGGCGCAGCACGCGGGCCTGCGCACCACGCACGCCCAGCGCCGTGTTGAGCCGACCCACGCGCTGCGTCATCGCATCGGTGTCGACGCTGCGCGCGCGCAGCACGCGGGCGTCGGTGGTGTCGGCCTCGGCCGCATCGCGGTAGGCAATGATCAGGCGGTCGGTGTGCGGCGCGGCGCGCTGCACGAGGCTGACGATGCCCAGATCGGACTGCGCCGTCGACACCCCGGCCTGACCAGCTCCAGCGGCCAGCAGGCCGCAGGCCAACGCGATCAGGGATCTCTTGTTTGCAAAGACAAAGCTCATCTTGAGGTTTCCGCAAAGGTCGCCGTGGCGGACGGCATGCCGGCTCGGCCACGTGGGATCTCCACGCGGGGCGCCGCCTGTTCGCGGTCTGCCGGCGGCCTCCCGCAAGGCCTTGATGTCCCCGCCGGCGTGGCGCCATCCGAAGCGGAATCGAGTCTGTCAGTTCGGCGAGAAGGAGCTGTCACCCGCCGCTGGGACGGGGTGGCCCGCAGCGGGCATGTCCCGATGGCTTGAACCTGACGAATGACATGGGCGGCATGCGGAGATGCCTGGCCACTGCCGCTTCGGTTCGTCCGCGCTTTCCGACAGGCCGTCGCACGCCCGCTGCAACTCATCGCTTGCACCTTGGGGCCCCATCAGGCGGCAACTAGCCTGACGTCAGGTCGATGCCATCCCGCATCACCGACGCCCCCCGAACACAGGAGACCATCATGCGCACCTCTCTCATCACCGGCCCGCTGTTCACCGCCCTCGCCGCCATGGCCGCCGCCAGCCCGCTGCTGGCGCAGGCCGAGGAGCTGGAGCGCGTCGAAGTGCGCGGCCGCGTCGTCGAGGCCACGCCGCGCCACAACGTGCGCGCCGCCTGCGTCGGCATCGATGAGCAGCTGCAAAGCGCCCTGGCCCGCCTCTGGAATGACGAGCACCTCTACGGCGAAGTGAAGGTGCAGATGGTGCTCATGAATGATGGTGTGGACGGCGTTCAGGCGCGTGGTGTCTCCAGCACCATCGCCCGCAGCGTGCGCAAGGCGGTGCGCCGGCTGGACTGCGCACCCAGCGACAGCGGCCCGCAGGTCTACCGCTTCAGCGTCGACTTCATCGACCCCGACCAGCCGGCCGGCGACGGCAGCACCCGCACGGCGAGCCGCCTGGGCGTTCGCATCAGCGGCTGAGCGCGCGGGCGATGGCGGCGTCGACCGCCGTCAGCGGCTGCGCCAGGCGCGCCGCCGCCCCGCCGGGCACGTCGTCGCGCTGCGGCGCAGCCCACACGGGCGCGGGGAAATGGCTGTCCCAATCGAAGCGTGCGATGACGTGCCAATGCAGGTGCGGCACGACGTTGCCCAGCGTGGCCAGGTTGACCTTGGTCGGTGCGAGCATGTCGCGCAGCACCTGCTCGATCGCCGTGACCGCGTCCATGCAGGCGTGCCGTTCGGCCGCACCGAGGTCGCTGAGCTCGGCCACGTGCGCGGCCCAGATGAGCCGGTAGAAGGCCGGGAAGCGGCGCGCCTCGTCACCATCGACCACGCGCACGACACGGAACTGCGACGTGCGGGCGACCAGCAGGCCGCCGTCGCCGACACACAGCGGGCAACTCACACCAGCACCCGCTCGATGCCGCCGGCGTTGGCCCTGGCCACGTAGTCGGGCATCCAGTTCTCGCCGAGGATCTGGCGCGCCATCTCGACGACGATGTAGTCGGCCTCCAGCAGGCCGTTCTGCAGGTCGTTGCCGTAGCGGCTCAGTCCCTGCAGACAGCTCGGGCAGGACGTGAGGATCTTGAGGTTGTCACCCGCGCCGACCTGGCCGGCCTCGCGCAACTGCGTCTCGACCTTGCGCAGCTCCTCTTCCTTGCGGAAGCGCACCTGCGTGGAGATGTCGGGCCGCGTCACGCCCAGCGTGCCGCTCTCGCCGCAGCAGCGTTCGCTCTTCACGACGCCGTCGCCCACCAGCGCCTTCACCGTCTTCATCGGCTCCTGCTGCTTCATCGGCGAGTGGCAGGGGTCGTGGTACAGGTAGCTGCCCTTGGAGCCCAGCGTGATGCCCTTCTCCAGCAGGTACTCGTGGATGTCGATGATGCGGCAGCCCGGGAAGATGTCCTCGAACTTGTAGCCCTGCAGCTGGTCAAAGCAGGTGCCGCAGCTCACCACCACGGTCTTGATGTCGAGGTAGTTCAGCGTGTTCGCGACGCGGTGGAAGAGCACCCGGTTGTCGGTGATCATCTTCTCGGCCTTGTCGAACTGGCCCGAGCCGCGCTGCGGGTAGCCGCAGCACAGATAACCCGGCGGCAGCACCGTCTGCACGCCGGCATGCCACAGCATGGCCTGCGTGGCCAGGCCCACCTGGCTGAACAGTCGCTCGGAGCCGCAGCCGGGGAAATAGAACACGGCTTCCGTCTCGCTGGGCGTGGCCGGCGGGCGGATGATGGGCACGTAGTCCTTGTCCTCGATGTCCAGCAACGCACGCGCCGTCTTCTTGGGCAGGCCGCCGGGCAGCTTCTTGTTGATGAAGTGGATGACCTGTTCCTTGATCGGCGCGGTGCCCACCGTGGCCGGTGGCGCGCTGGTCTGCTTGCGGCCCGCAGGCTTGAACAGGTCCACCGCCAGGCGCTGCGCCTTGAAGCCGATGCCCACCATGGCCGTGCGGGCCAGCTTGATGGTCTCGGGGCTGGTCGCGTTCAGCATGAACATGGCCGCCGCGTTGCCGGGGCGCCAGGTCTTCTGGCCCATCTTGCGCAACAGGTTGCGCATGTTCATCGTCACGTCGCCGAAGTCGATCTTGACCGGGCACGGCGTGAGGCATTTGTGGCACACCGTGCAGTGGTCGGCCACGTCCTCGAACTCCTGCCAGTGCTTGATCGACACGCCGCGACGCGTCTGCTCCTCGTACAGGAAGGCCTCAACGAGCAGCGACGTGGCGAGGATCTTGTTGCGCGGGCTGTAGAGCAGGTTGGCGCGCGGCACGTGAGTGGCGCAGACCGGCTTGCACTTGCCGCAGCGCAGGCAGTCCTTCACCGAGTTGGCGATGGCGCCGATGTCGCTCTGCTGCATGATGAGCGACTCGTGGCCCATCAGGCCGAAGGACGGCGTGTAGGCATTGCGCAAGTCGGCCGGCAGCGCGTCGTCCTTGAGCAGCTTGCCCTTGTTGAATCGGCCTTCTGGGTCGACACGCTTCTTGTAGTCGGTGAAGTTGGCGAGTTCCGCGTCGGTCAGGAACTCGATCTTCGTGATGCCGATGCCGTGCTCGCCCGAGATCACGCCGTCCAGCGAGCACGCCAGCGTCATGATGCGCGCCACGGCCTCGTGGGCCGTCTGCAGCATCTGGTAGTTGTCGCTGTTGACGGGGATGTTGGTGTGCACGTTGCCGTCGCCGGCGTGCATGTGCAGCGCCACCCACACGCGGCCGCGCAGCACGTCCTTGTGGATGCGCTTGAGTTCGGCAATCAGCGGCTCGAAGGCGGCGCCTGCAAACAGGTTCTGCAGCGGCTTGAGGATCTGCGTCCTCCACGAGGCGCGCAGCTCATGCGTCTGCAGGTCCTCGAAGAAGCCTTCGCTGTCGATGCCGTCCAGCCACTGCTGCCACTGGCCGCCGACCTCGCGCAGCAAGGCGAGCGCCTGCTGCACGCGGTCTTCCAGCAGCTCGGCGCTGGGGATCTCGCCCGCATCGTCGCTCTTGCCCAGCGGCAGCTTGCCGGTGGTGAACAGCGCCTGCAGCGCGTCCACCAGCGCCAGCTTGTTGCGCAGGCTGAGTTCGATGTTGATGCGCTCGATGCCCAGCGTGTACTCACCCATGCGGTGCAGCGGGATCACGACGTCCTCGTTCACCTTGAACGCGTTCGTGTGCTTGCTGATGGCCGCGGTGCGCTTGCGGTCCAGCCAGAACTTCTTGCGCGCATCGGCGCTGACGGCGATGAAGCCCTCGCCCGCGCGGCCGTTGGCCAGGCGCACGACCTCGGATGTCGCGCGCGCCACGGCATCGGCGTCGTCGCCGACGATGTCGCCGATCAGCACCATCTTCGGGAAGCCGCCGCGCTTGCTCTTGGTCGCGTAGCCCACCGCCTTCAGGTAGCGGTCGTCCAGGTGCTCCAGGCCGGCCAGCAGGACACCCGTCGACGCGACCCCGAACATGTAGTCCTTGATGTCGACGATGCTGGGCACGCAGTCCTTCGGGTTGCCGAAGAACTCCAGGCAGACCGTGCGCGTGTGCGCCGGCATGCGGTGCACGATCCAGCGCGCGCTGGTGATGAGGCCGTCGCAGCCTTCCTTCTGGATGCCCGGCAGGCCGGCGAGGAACTTGTCCGTGACGTCCTTGCCCAGCCCTTCCTTGCGGAACACGCGGCCGGGGATGTCCAGGCGCTCGGTGCGCTCCAGCGTCTTGCCGGTGGCGTCGAAGTAGCGCAGCTCGAAGCTGGCCACCTCCACGTCATGGATCTTGCCCAGGTTGTGGTTGAGGCGCACGACCTCGAGCCACTTGGCCTCGGGCGTCACCATGCGCCACGACGCCAGGTTGTCCAGCGCCGTGCCCCACAGCACGGCCTTCT
>Ga0228698_1001439_pt1 | contig 11689 bp, 10 predicted proteins | sample McNCre117_Aug_MG_FD_178015 | JGI IMG/M metagenome (GOLD analysis project Ga0228698, IMG submission 178015) | Freshwater microbial communities from McNutts Creek, Athens, Georgia, United States - 1-17_Aug_MG | ecosystem: Environmental > Aquatic > Freshwater > Creek | place: USA: Georgia...
CGTCAACGAGGCCGCACTGTTCGCGGCGCGCCGCAATGGCCGCCTCGTCGAGATGATCGACTTCGAGCGCGCCAAGGACAAGCTCTACATGGGCCCCGAGCGCAAGAGCATGGTCATGTCCGAGGATGAGAAGCGCGCCACGGCTTACCACGAGTCCGGCCACGCCATCGTCGCCGAGATGCTGGAGGGCACCGACCCGGTCCACAAGGTCACCATCATGCCGCGCGGCCGCGCATTGGGCGTGACGTGGCAACTGCCGGAGCGCGACCAGTACAGCAAGTACTTCAAGCAGATGCTCAACGAGATCAGTATCCTGTTCGGTGGCCGCATCGCCGAGGATCTGTTCGTGAAGGACATCTCGACCGGCGCTTCGAATGACTACGAGCGTGCGACGCGCATTGCCCGCGACATGGTCACGCGCTACGGCATGAGCGAACTGCTCGGCCCGATGGTCTATGCCGAGAACGAGGGCGAGGTCTTCCTCGGCCGCAGCATGACCAAGACGGCCAACATCAGCGAGAACACGCAGCAGAAGGTCGACTCCGAGATGCGCCGCATCCTGGACGAGCAGTACGCGGTGGCGCAGAAGATCCTCGAGGACAACCGCGACAAGGTGGAGGTGATGACTGCCTCGCTGATGAAGTGGGAAACCATCGACCGCGACCAGATCCTGGACATCATGGCCGGCCGCCCGCCCCGCGAGCCGGGTGGCGGTTCGCCGTCGCCCAGCAGCGGCCCCAGCGGCACGCCGCCGGTGAGCACCGACGGCGCCCCGGCTGCCGCCTGATCTCCCCCAGTACGACGGGCCCGGCTTCCACCGGGCCCGTTTTTCATTGCAGCAGACCCATGCACTGGCAGACCCGCCGCTTTCGCATCGACCTCAGCCGCCCCCGGGTGATGGGCATCGTCAACGCGACACCTGATTCGTTTTCCGATGGCGGGGCGCATGACGATGCCCGGGCCGCCATCGCTCACTGCGAGCGCCTGGTCAGCGAAGGCGCCGACATCCTGGACATCGGTGGCGAATCCACGCGCCCGGGCGCGCCGCCTGTGGATGCCGACAGCGAATGGGCGCGCATCCAGCCCGTGCTGGCGGCTGCAGTGACGATGGGTGTGCCGGTATCCGTCGATACCTACAAGCCGGAAGTGATGCGACGGGCCCTGGACGCCGGCGCGGACATCATCAACGACATCCAGGCGCTGCAGTTGCCTGGCGCACTGGAAGCCGTCGCGGGCAGTGAAGCCGGGGTGTGCCTGATGCACATGCGTGGTGATCCGGCGTCGATGGCGGCGTTGGCGGGCTATGGCGACGTGGTGGCGGAGGTGGGTGCGTTTCTGGCGCAGCGTGCTGAAGCCGCGCGGGCGTGTGGCGTGGCTGCGCAGCGCATCGTGCTGGACCCGGGCTATGGCTTTGCGAAAACCGGCGCCGACAACCTGCAGTTGCTCGCGGGGCAGCGCCGGCTGACCGAGCTGGGCTACCCGCTGCTGGCGGGCTGGTCGCGCAAGCGCACGCTGGGTGAGCTGACCGGCCGGCCGGTGGACCAGCGGCTGCCGGGCAGCCTGGCGGCGGCGTTGCGATCGATCAACGAGGGTGCGTGCATCGTGAGAGTGCACGATGTGGCGGCCACCGTGGATGCGATCAAGGTCTGGGTGGCCGTTGACGCGGCGACAATGCCGCCCGTTGCATAAGAGGAAGCGCGCCATGAGCCGCAAATATTTTGGAACCGACGGCATTCGAGGCACCGTCGGGCAGGCGCCGATCACGCCGGATTTCATGCTGCGCCTGGGCAATGCCGTCGGGCGCGTGCTGCGCAAGACGAGTCCGCGACCGACGGTGCTCATCGGCAAGGACACGCGCATCTCGGGCTACATGATCGAGTCGGCGCTGGAAGCTGGCTTTGCATCTGCTGGCGTCAACGTGCTGCTGACCGGCCCGCTGCCGACGCCGGGTGTGGCCTACCTGACGCGCGCGCTGCGCCAGGACCTGGGCGTCGTCATCAGCGCCTCGCACAACCCCTTCCAGGACAACGGCATCAAGTTCTTCTCAGCCAAGGGCGAGAAGCTGCCCGATGCCTGGGAGCTGGCCGTCGAGGCGGCGCTCGACGAGGAGCCGCAGTGGGTGGATTCCGCGAGCCTCGGCCGCGCCAAGCGGCTGGAAGACGCGCGTGGGCGCTACATCGAGTTCTGCAAGGCGTCGTTCGGGTCCGACCTCACGCTCAAGGGCCTGAAGATCGTCGTCGATGCCGCCCATGGTGCGGCTTATCACGTGGTGCCCGACGTCTTCCACGAACTCGGCGCCGAGGTCATTTCCATCGGCTGCAAGCCTGACGGCTTCAACATCAATGCCGGCTTCGGTGCCACTGCGCCCGGCGCGTTGGTCGAGACGGTCAAGGCGAACGGCGCGCACTACGGCATTGCGCTGGATGGCGATGCCGACCGCCTGCAACTCGTTGACGACCAGGGGCGCCTCTACAACGGCGACGAACTGCTGTTTGCCATGGTCGCGGATCGGCTGGATCAGGGGCAGCGCGTGCCCGGCGCCGTCGGCACGCTGATGACCAACATGGCGGTCGAGCTGGCGTTGCGCGCCCGTGACGTCGATTTCGTTCGCGCGAAGGTGGGTGACCGCTACGTGCTGGAGGAACTGGCGGCGCACGGCTGGCAGTTGGGTGGTGAGGGGTCCGGCCACCTGCTGGCGCTGGACAAGCACACGACGGGTGACGGCATCGTCAGCGCGCTGCTCGTGCTGCAGGCGGTGTGCCGCAGCGGCCGCAGCCTGTCGCAGCAGCTCGCCGGCGTGGATCTGTTCCCGCAGACGCTGATCAACATCCGGCTGCAGCCGGGCCAGGACTGGAAGAGCAGCCGGCGGCTGGCCGAGGTGCAGGCTGCGGTCACGGCCGAACTTGCGGGCAAGGGGCGGGTCCTGATTCGTGCGTCAGGCACGGAGCCGCTGCTGCGCGTCATGGTCGAGGCCTCGGATGCAGGCCTGGCGCAGCGCTGCGCCCAGCGCCTGGTGGACGCGCTGGCGGACTGAAACCCGGCGCCGCCGGCTGGCGGCAGCCGATACAACGACAAGGGCCGCTGCGATCAGCGGCCCTTGTCATTGGCGATCTGGCAATCTGGCTGTTACTTCTTGGGCGGCATCAGCACGCGGTCGACCACGTGGGCGACGCCGTTGCTGGCCTCGATGTCGGCGCGCTGGACGACAGCATCGTCCACGGTGACGAAGCTGCCGGCCTTGGCCAGGGCCAGGCTGGCGCCCTGGTGGGTCTTCGTGGCGCCCGGCTTCACGTCGGCAGACGCCAGGCGACCATCGATGACGTGGTAGCCCAGCACGGCCTTGAGCTGCGCGGGGTCGGCGGCCAGGGCTTCGAGCGTCTTGCTCGGAACGGCCTTGAAGGCGTCATCGCTGGGCACGAAGATGGTCAGCGGGCCGGCTGCGCGCAGTTCTTCGGCCAGGCCGGACTGCTCCGCAAGCCGGTTGAACGTCGTGAGCTGGGGGTCACGGGCCAGCGTCTCGGCCAAAGGGGCTGGGCGGGGCGTGGTGGCGCAGGCGCTCAGCAGCAGGCTGGCTGCCAGGGCGAGGGCGGGAGAGAGGCGGGTCATTCGGGCTCCGTGGGGCTTGAAAAGCGATGCACCGCACTCTAGAAGTCGATCATGACGATTGCATGACCGGCAAAATGACGTTGTCACAATCGCAGTGAGCCGGGATTTCCCTCTGGGCGCAGGCGCTCGGCAAGTGGTTTGTGAATCCGTCGTCACCGAATCGTCATATTCGATCCCTAGGATGCAGGCATCGTCAAAACCGCTTTGCGGAAGGTGTTTCAGATGAACTTTGTCCAGGTCAGCAAGTCGCTCGTGGTGGTCGCGGGCTTGTTCGGTGCCCAGGTGGCGCTTGCCCAGGACGTCACCGGCGCCGGTGCCACTTTCCCTGCTCCCATCTACGCCAAGTGGGCGGACGCCTACAACAAGGCGACGGGCGCGCGCATCAACTACCAGTCGGTCGGCTCGGGCGCAGGCATTCGTCAGATCAAGGCCAAGACGGTGGACTTCGGTGCTTCCGACATGCCGCTGAAGGACGAAGATCTGGCCAAGGACGGCCTCGTGCAGTTCCCGACGGTCATCGGCGGCGTGGTGCCGGTGGTGAACATCAAGGGCGTGGCCGCGGGCCAGCTCAAGCTGACCGGCGCCGTGCTGGCCGACATCTACCTCGGCAAGGTCACGAAGTGGAACGACGCAGCCATCACCGCGCTGAACCCCGGTGTGGCGCTGCCTGACGCGGCCATCGCCCCGGTCGCCCGTGCCGACGGCTCCGGCACGACCTTCATCTTCACGAATTACCTGTCCAAGGTCAGCCCTGACTGGAAGGACAAGGTTGGCGAAGGCACCACGGTGAAGTGGCTGGCCGGCACCGCCGGCAAGGGCAATGAAGGCGTTGCCGCCTTCGTGCAGCGTCTGCCCAACTCCATCGGCTACGTCGAGTACGCCTATGTGAAGCAGAACAAGATGACCTTCGTTCAGCTGAAGAACAAGGACGGCCAGTGGGTCAGCCCAAGCGATGACGCCTTCAAGGCTGCTGCAGCCGGCGCCGACTGGAACAAGACCTTCTACCAGATCACGACCGAGCAACCCGGCAAGACCGCCTGGCCGCTGACCAACCCGACCTACATCCTGATGTTCAAGTCGCAGGACAAGGCCGCGCAGGCCAGCGCCGCGCTGAAGTTCTTCGAGTGGGCCTACGTCAACGGCGACAAGATGGCCGACGAGCTGGACTACGTGCCGCTGCCGGCCAGCGTCAAGGACCTGGTGCGCAAGCAGTGGGCCGACCAGATCAAGGACACCGCCGGCAAGCCGGTCGCCTACAAGTGATCCCTGCGGGCGCTTGCTGATTTGAAGGCGGGCCCGACCTCGGTCGGGCCTTGCCACATCGAAGCGCCCCCATCCCTGAATCCATTCCCGGAGGTTCCTTGGCAGCCATCCTTCCCGCCGACCGTGCAGGCGCTGATCGAAGCGAACCTCGCACGCACACATCCCCGATGAAACCTCAACCGCAACGTCGCCGCGTCGCCCCCTGGGCAGATGCGCTGTTTGCCGGCCTGTCGCAGGGCGCCGCCTGGCTGACGCTGGCGTTGATGGTGGGCATCATCGGCTCGCTCATCATTGGCGCGGCGCCTGCCCTCCAGGCCTTTGGCCTGGGCTTTCTGACCAGTGCGGAATGGGACCCGGTGCAGGAGAAGTTCGGCGGCCTCGTGATGATCTACGGCACGGTGGTCACGTCGGTCATCGCGCTGGTCATTGCGGTGCCGGTCAGCTTCGGCATCGCCATCTTCCTGACCGAACTCTCGCCCAGCTGGCTCAAGCGCCCGCTGGGCATCGCCATCGAGCTGCTGGCGGCGGTGCCGTCCATCGTCTACGGCATGTGGGGCCTGCTGGTGTTCGGCCCCATCCTGGCCACCTTCGTGCAGCAGCCGCTGCAGTCCTTGCTCGGCGGCGTGCCGGTGCTGGGCACGCTGGTGTCCGGTGCACCCGTGGGCATCGGCATCCTGTCGGCCGGCATCATCCTGGCGATCATGATCATTCCGTTCATCGCCTCGGTGATGCGTGACGTGTTCGAGGTCACGCCGCCGATGCTGAAGGAGTCGGCCTATGGCCTGGGCGCGACGACCTGGGAGGTTGTTTCCCGCATCGTGCTGCCGTACACCAAGACCGGCGTCATCGGCGGGGTCATGCTCGGCCTGGGCCGGGCGCTCGGCGAGACGATGGCCGTCACCTTCGTCATCGGCAACATGACGCAGCTGAAGTCGTTGTCGGTCTTCGAGGCTGCGGCAAGCATCACGTCCACGCTGGCCAATGAATTCGCCGAAGCTGGCGAAGGCCTGCACCAGGCCTCGCTGCTGTATCTCGGCCTGGTCCTCTTCCTGATCACCTTCGTCGTGCTGTCCATCTCCAAGCTGCTGCTGCTGCGCTTGAAGAAGGCCGAGGGAACCCGCTCATGACCACTGCAATCGACTCGCGCCGTCTGGCGATGCACCACAAGCGCAAGCGCATCAACGCCATCGCGCTGACGCTGTCGCTGGGCGCCATGTCCTTCGGCGTCTTCTGGCTCATCTGGATCCTGTTCGAGACCATCTATCAGGGCATCGGCGGCCTGAGCTGGGCCACCTTCACGCAGATGACGCCGCCGCCGCAAAGCGAAGGTGGTGGCCTCGCCAACGCGCTGTTCGGCTCGTTCCTGATGGTGACGCTGGCCACGCTGGTCGGCACGCCCGTCGGCATCCTGGCCGGCGTCTATCTGGCCGAGTACGGGCAGAAGACCTGGCTGGGCAGCGCGGTGCGTTTCATCAACGACATCATGCTGTCTGCGCCGTCCATCGTCATCGGCCTGTTCGTCTACGCCCTCGTCGTCGCCAAGATGCACAGCTTCTCGGGCTTGGCGGGCTCGCTGTCGCTGGCGCTGCTGGTCATCCCCGTCGTCATCCGCACGACCGAGAACATGCTGAACCTGGTGCCCAACGCGCTGCGCGAAGCGGCCTACGCACTCGGCACGCCGAAGTGGAAGGTCATCCTGGCCATCACGCTGAAGGCAGCCCGTGCGGGCGTCATCACCGGCATCCTGCTGGCGCTGGCTCGCGTGTCGGGCGAAACGGCCCCGCTGCTGTTCACGGCGCTGAACAACCAGTTCTGGTCGACGGACCTGACGCGTCCGATGGCCAACCTGCCGAAGACGATCTATGACTTCGCGATGAACCCCGATCAGCATCTGCAGCAGATCGCCTGGGCCGGCGTCTTCCTGATCACCGTGGGTGTGCTGCTGCTGAACATCCTCGCCCGCGTGCTCTTCAAGAACAAACACTAAGGACTCCGGTCATGGACGCCAAGATCGAAACCTCCCTAAGCGAACGCGCCAAACTCTCGGTGCGCAACCTGAACTTCTTCTACGGCAGCTTCCACGCGCTGAAGAACATCAATCTCGACATTCCCGAGAAGAAGGTCACCGCCTTCATCGGCCCTTCGGGCTGCGGCAAGTCCACGCTGCTGCGCACGCTGAACCGCATGTTCGAGCTCTACCCCGAGCAGCGCGCCGAGGGCGAAATCCTGCTGGACGGCGAGAACATCCTCGAGAGCAAGGACGACGTGTCGCTGATCCGCGCCAAGGTCGGCATGGTCTTCCAGAAGCCCACGCCGTTCCCGATGTCCATCTACGACAACATCGCCTTCGGCGTGAAGCTGTTCGAGACGCTGCCGCGCGTGGAGATGGACGAGCGCGTCGAATGGGCGCTGAAGAAGGCCGCCCTCTGGACGGAAGTGAAGGACAAGCTCAACCAGAGCGGCGCCGGCCTCTCCGGCGGCCAGCAGCAGCGCCTGTGCATCGCGCGCGGCATCGCCATCAAGCCCGAGGTGCTGCTGCTCGACGAACCCTGCTCGGCGCTGGACCCGATCTCCACCGGCAAGATCGAAGAGCTCATCCATGAGCTCAAGAGCGACTACACCGTGGCCATCGTGACGCACAACATGCAGCAGGCCGCACGCTGCTCCGACTACACGGCCTACATGTACCTCGGCGACCTCATCGAGTTCGGCCCCACGGCCGAGCTCTTCATGAAGCCCAAGCGCAAGGACACCGAGGACTACATCACTGGCCGGTTCGGCTGATCAAGGAGGACGGCATGGTTGACAAGCATCTTTCGACCCAATTCGACGCCGAGCTCAGCGGCATCTCCACCCGCGTGCTCGAGATGGGCGGGCTCGTCGAGGCCCAGGTGGCCCAGGCCGTGCAGGCGCTCGGCGACTTCTCGTCGGAATCTGCCGACGACGTGCTGGCCAAGGAAGGCCGCGTCAACGCGATGGAAATCGAGATCGACCGCGATCTCTCCACCATCATCGCGCGCCGCCAGCCCACCGCCCGCGACCTGCGCCTGCTGATCGCGATCAGCAAGAGCATCGCCAACCTGGAGCGTGTCGGCGACGAGGCCGCGCGCATCGCGCGCACGGTGCAACGCCTGGTGACGGGTGGGGTGTCCAGCCGGCTGCGGCTGCCGATGGCCGACCTGGCCTTCGAGGCCGAGCTCGCCACGGCGCAGCTGCGCAAGGCGCTGGACTCCTTTGCGCGCCTGGACGTCGAGCGTGCGCTGGATGTGCTCAAGCACGACGACGAGATCGACAAGGAATTCGACGGCCTGCTGCGCAAGCTCATCACCTACATGATGGAAGACCCGCGCACCATCTCCTCGTCCATCGACCTGGTGTTTGTCGCCAAGGCCATCGAGCGCGTGGGCGACCACGCCAAGAACCTGGCCGAAGTCGTCATCTACGTGGTCAAGGGTCAGGACGTACGCCACAACACGCCTGAAGCCGTCGAAACCATGGTGCGCTGATCATGAGCCGCATCCTTGTCGTCGAAGACGAGTCGGCGATTGCCGAGCTGATTTCCATCAATCTGCGTCACGCCGGCTTCGAGGTCACCTTGGCCGCCAGCGCCAGTGCGGCGCAGTACGAGGTGGACCGCGTGCTGCCCGATCTGGTCGTGCTGGACTGGATGCTGCCCGGGCAGAGCGGCGTGGCGCTGGCCCGCCAGTGGCGCGGTGCCGCGCGCACGAAGGAGCTGCCCATCATCATGCTGACGGCGCGTGCCGACGAAGGCGACAAGATTGCCGGCCTCGATGCGGGCGCCGACGACTACGTCACCAAGCCCTTCTCGACCAACGAGCTGCTCGCGCGCATCCGCGCCGTGCTGCGCCGCAAGGCCCCGGAGGCGCTGGACAGCGCGGTCGAGGTCGGCCCGCTGTTGCTGGACCCGGGCACGCGCCGCGTCAGCCGCGACGGCGCCGAGGTCAAGCTCGGCCCCACCGAGTTCCGCCTGCTGCACTTCTTGATGACGCACCCGGAGCGCGTGCACAGCCGTTCGCAGCTGCTCGATCGCGTGTGGGGTGACCACGTCTTCATCGAGGAGCGCACCATCGACGTTCACGTCAAGCGTCTGCGCGAGGCGCTGGAGCGCGTGCAGTGCGCGCGCATGATCGAGACCGTGCGCGGGGCCGGCTATCGGCTGACGCAGCAGAGCAGCGCCGTTTCGGCTTGAGGTATTTCCGCCGTTCATGACCTGGCTGCTGCCGCGATTGTTGATGGCCCTGGTGGCCGCGCTGCTCGGATTCGTCATCGGCGCCGGCGTGCGCTCCGCGAGCGGGGCGGACGGGCTGGGGCTGGCGGTGGGCGTCGTCAGCGGTGTGCTGCTGATGATGCTGGTCGACGCTGTGCGCGGCTCCCGCCTGCTGGGTTGGCTGCGGGGCAACCAGTTCGAGAACGCGCCGCGCGACACCGGCCTGTGGGGCGAGGTGGGCTACCGGATCGAGCGCGCGGTGCGCGATCGCGACCGCGCGGTGGCCCGCAGCCGGCTGGAGCTGGAGCAGTTCCTGTCGGCGATCGAGGCGTCGCCCAACGGCGTGCTGATGCTGGACCTGCAGGAGCAGATCGTCTGGTGCAACCGCGTCGCGGCAGACCATTTCGCGCTGGACCCGCAGCGAGACCTGCGCCAGCGCATCACCAACCTCGTGCGGGCGCCGGCCTTCGTGGCCTACCTGCAGGCCGGCCGTTACGCCGAGCCGCTGGTGCTGGGCAACAGCCGCGGCCCCGGCACGCTGTCCATCGTTGTGCGCGAATATGGCGAAGGCATGCGGCTGGTGCTGTCGCTGGACATCACCGAGCGGCTGCGTGCCGAGGGCATGCGCCGTGATTTCGTGGCCAACGTCTCGCACGAGATCCGCACGCCCTTGACGGTGTTGTCCGGTTTCATCGAGACCATGCATTCGCTGCCGCTGACGTCCGTGGAGCGGGAGCGCGTGCTGGTGTTGATGAACCAGCAGACCCAGCGCATGCAGACGCTGGTCGCCGACCTGCTGACGCTCGCGCAGCTGGAGGGCAGCCCGCGCCCCGGCCCGGATCGCTGGGTGGCGCTGGACGCGTTGCTGCTGCGCGTCGCGGCGGATGCCGAGGCGCTGTCCGCCGGCCGTCATCCGCTGCATCTGAAGCCGATCACCGGCGTGGAGCTGGCCGGCATCGAGAGCGAGTTGCTCAGCGCCATCGCCAACCTCGTGACCAACGCCGTGCGCTACACGCCGGATGGTGGCGAGGTGGGTGTGGTGTGGCGGCTGCTGGAGGATGGCAGCGGCGAACTCACGGTCGTGGATACCGGGCCGGGCATCTCGCGCGAGCACATCCCGCGCCTGACCGAACGCTTCTACCGCGTGGACGGCAGCCGCTCGCGCGAGACGGGCGGCACCGGGCTGGGGCTGTCCATCGTCAAGCATGTCATGCAGCGCCACGGCGGTGAGCTGCTGATCCAGAGCGAAGTCGGCAAGGGCTCGCGCTTCCGGCTGGTCTTCCCGGCGGCGCGCGTGCGCCAGGTGAGCGATTCAGCGCTGGGCGACGAGGCCGCGTTCAACGCGGCGGTCGTGTCGGGTCACTGACGCTTCAGCAGCACGAGCCCTGAGCTGCCGCTGCGGTCGGTGGGCCGCTTGACCTGTGCAATGACCTGCCAGCCATGCGGCACAGCTTGGCCGTTGGTGATGACGGCGTGCGTGCAGTGGGTGCTGGCCAGCTCGCCGCGACCTTCCACGCGCCAGCGGCCATGCCATTCCAGCGCGGCCAGTGTCGGCAGGCTCTGGCCCGGCGCCGCCAGGCAGGCTACATCGTTCGGCAGCCGTGCCTTCAGTCGCGCCACCAGCGGCGAGAGGCTGCGCGCGTAGTCCAGCGGCGGCAGCAGCAGGCTCATCACCAGCAGCCAGCCCAGCGCGACACCGCCGGCCGGCAGCGCGAGGCTCTTCCACAGCGCATGGCGATGCCGCGAGGTGCGCCAGCGCACGAGTGCCAGCCAGCCGGCCGTGGCTGCCAGCGCGAACACCAGCGCGAGCAGGCTGAACTCCGGCTCGAAGCCTTCGGCCAGGCGGCGCAGGTTGGCCAGCGGCCGCTCGGGCCAGCCTGCGTGCATGGAGAGGTAGTAGAGCCAGAAGAACAGCGCCGCGGCACTGAAGAAGAACACCGAGAACCAGTCCACGGCAGCCGCGAAACCGCGGCTCAGCGTGGGCAGCGCAAACGCGGCCAGGATGGCCAGCGATGGCAGCGCGAGCAGCAGCGGGCGTTCGGAGCCATCCATGGCGATGCAGGCGGCCAGCGGCACCAGCAACGCGATGGCCGGCACGGTGATGTGGCGGCGCAGGCCGTGGCGGCGCCAGCGCCACAGCGTCCACAGCGCCAGCGGCCCCGCCGGCCAGCAGAACCAGGCCAGCAGGCTGAGCAGCGATCCCACATCCAGCCCCGGCTGCGCCCGCCAGGCCCAGCCGTTGAACGCATAGGCCGACACCACGGCCAGCGTCAGCGAGCCCAGCAGCCAGACCCGTTGGTCCTTGGCTTCGATATAGCTGGAGCGGTGGTTCAGCAGCAGGCCGAGTGCGCCGAGCGCACAGGCGACGGTGGGGGCTTCGCTGGCGGCCAGCACCGGCAGCGCCAGCAGCACGGCCAGCCTGGACGGCCAGCGGCGAAACGGGGCCGCGGCCAGCCCGTAGATGTACACGGACACGGCCAGCAGTTGCACCAACTCCGGCGTGGTCTCGTGGCCCAGTTGCAGCAGGCCCAGCGAGGCCATCAGCGCCAGCAGCGCGCCGTCGGCGAGCGCGCGGGCGTAGTCCACGCCCTG
>Ga0228698_1001441_pt1 | contig 11677 bp, 10 predicted proteins | sample McNCre117_Aug_MG_FD_178015 | JGI IMG/M metagenome (GOLD analysis project Ga0228698, IMG submission 178015) | Freshwater microbial communities from McNutts Creek, Athens, Georgia, United States - 1-17_Aug_MG | ecosystem: Environmental > Aquatic > Freshwater > Creek | place: USA: Georgia...
TGTGACCTGGTACAGCAAGGGGCAGACGCTGTGGACGCGGGCCACGCGGACGCCTTTGCTGCGCTCTTCACCTCTGATGGCAGCTTGCAGCGGCCGGATGGCACGGTGCTGCAAGGCCGCGCTGCCATTGCTGCTGCCTATGCGGCCCGCGACCCGGACCGGCTCACCCAGCACCTGGTCTGCAACCAACACGTCGATCTCGATGCGCAGGCTACGGGCGCCACGGTGCGTAGCAAGGTGTTGCTGTGGAGCGGGCGCCATAGCAGCCCGCTGACACCGCAGGGCCGTGCTGCAGATGCACTGAGCCAAGTTGGTGAGTTTGTGGACGCGCTGGTGCTAACCCCGAAAGGGTGGCGCATACGCCACCGGGAGGCGCGTTTCATTCTGTTTCGCCGCGAAGGGTGATGCTATTGATTTGGTAGCTGCTTGCGCTTTTTAAATGGGCGGTAGGGGCTGCTTTGTTATTTATGAAGAACTACCTGTTGAAGAATTGGTGCGTGTTGTAAAGTGCTCCTGATTTGCCTATTCGAGGCAAGTAAGAGGGGCTTTTATAAATGAGATTTGCAGCGATTTGTTTGTCGTTTTTTTTATGTCATGTCGGGACGACGCACGCCGAGACAGTCAGTCCGACGCACTACGAAAATCTGGAGGTCGGCGCAGTGGTGCAGGGCGGCATTGGTTTGGGCATTTTTTCCAAACCCTTTCCCATGCCACCAGGGCAGTGGACCTTGGTGAGACACAACGTCAAAGATATCCCCTTGGTGAATACGCGGACGCGTGAAACCTCCGGGTCGATTTCCCAACATGACTTCACGTTCAAAAACAGCGAGCTTGGCAGTATGTTGCCATTGCTGGCTTTGTCCATCACGGGGCGCCTGACCAACTTGGACCAAGGCAAAAAACCTTGCAATCCGAGCACCAGCAAAAACCAATGGGTAGACAGTTTTTCTGAGAGGACGGCATCGGACGTTGCATCGTCTGGAGCCTATGTGTGTGCGACCAGCGTGGGTTTTTCCAACTTTAAAAAAGTGGTCGCGGATGCTGCTCTCAGCAGCAACGCATGGGTCAAAGCAGCCTTGTCTCCGTTAGCCTCTGAGGCGTTTTCCCTCCCGGAGAATGCCGTGCTCGTCAATATCAGTGCGAGTCGGTACAAGGGTTACAACTTTGATGCGGTGTTCTTTGTCAGGCAAGAGGGCAACTTGAGTGATCCGGCGTATGCCGCGCATTTGCAACCTTGGATCCATGCGACGGGACTCAGTTTGTTGGCCGCAACTGACGGTAGTGCAAGTAGCATCAGCTTGCCTGCCTCCTTCCCAGGGGCGGTGTTGGCCGGGCGTACCGTTGCAATCAATAACCGTGTTCAGTCCACTTTCACCGATGTCATTCCACTTGCTGACCTCCGCATACGCAAGACTGCCGATTTGAAAGATGTGACAGGCGACAACCTCAGGACCCAACTGCTGTCTTGCATTCCCCAATTCGGTCAAAACTACACCTTGCCGAATGTTCCCATGCAATCAGTGGTGCACACCACCTTCAAGGGTGCTGGCTCCTCCCGGATTTTTATTGTCAAAAAGTCGATGGGGCTGTGTCTGCAAAGCAGTTCAGCCAACTTCCCCATTTTTGCGGCAGATGCTTTTGGGGATACGGTGGTGCCGGTCGGCGTGAGCGATGACGTAGTGTCGGATTGGAATGCGGAGATAGCCCGTTTGGTGGCTACCAAGGGCAGCGCATATGTGGCGTATCTATATCCGACTCAAGCTGTTATGGCGGCGAAGTACTGGGTAGAGGCTAGCAACCCCGTCATTATTCGCTACGCCACCGAGTTCAAAGCCCAAGGTGCTTGGGTGCCGCAGGCCTTCGATACGGTTTTTGCGGACGTTGGTCTCACGGTCGTGAAGTCCGTCAATGTGAATGCCAAGGGGGAGGGCAAAAGAGACGTTCCCTTTTGATTTGCTATTAAAAATATAGCTAATAGTAGATTTTCTACAAGGGCTATCTGGCTATTGGGCAGAGATGTGGTTTGGGCGGAGGTCTTGGCAAGCACTGCGTCAGCTAGTGGGCGAAGAATCGGTGGATTCAACGCTTACACCCTTACGCAGGCCCCCCATGACGCACCAGCAGTCTTACGAACACAAACGCACCTCCGCCGACCAAGCCATCCGGCAGGTCCGTGATGGCGACACCATCATCGTCCCCACCGGTGTGGGGGAGCCACCTAGTTTGCTGAACGCGCTGTCAGAGCAGCGGCGCAGCTTTCGCGATGTGAAGGTGTGCCAGATTCTGGCCATGCGCAAGTACGGCTACATCGACCCCGCCACCACCGAACACGTGCGCCACGTCGCCTTCTTTTTTGGCGGGGCCACACGCGCCGGCGGGCAGGAGGGGTGGATTGATTTCATCCCCAACTACTTTTCCGAGATTCCAGCGCAAATCGAGCGGGGGCAGATGGCTGCCGACGTGGTGTTTGCCATCGCCTCGCCCATGGACGAGCACGGCTTTTTTGCGCTGAGCCTGAGTGCGGACTACACCATGGCGGCCGTCAAAAAAGCCCGCGCCGTGGTGCTGGAGGTCAACCCCAACGTGCCATTTGCCTTTGGCAACTGCCATGTGCACATCTCACAGGTGGCGGCGCTGGTGGAGAGCGATGCGCCGGTCATGGAAGTGGGCTTGCCCAAGATCGGGCCGGTGCAGCAGGCCATCGGAAAGTACGTGGCCGATTTGATTGACGATGGCTCCACCCTGCAGATCGGCTATGGCGGCATCCCGGACGCGGTGGTGATGCAGCTCACCGGCAAAAAGGACCTGGGCATCCACACCGAGATGATTGGCGACGGCATCATGACCCTGGTGGAGGCGGGCGCCGTGACCAACCGGCGCAAGAACTTCATGCCCGGAAAAATGGTGGCCACCTTTGGCCTGGGTTCGGCCAAGCTCTATCGCTTTATGCACCGCAACCCGGGGCTGGAGATGCACCCGGTGGAGTTCACCAACGATCCGGCCATTGCAGGCTTGAACGACAACCTGGTGGCCATCAACGCCACCTTGCAAATCGACTTCTTGGGCCAGTGCGGCTCCGAGAGCCTGGGCCACGCGCCGTATTCCGGCACCGGCGGCCAGTCGGACTTTGTGCGCGCGGCTAACCGGTCCAAGGGTGGCAAGGCCTTCATCGTGCTGCCGTCCACCGCCAAGGACGACACCATCTCCCGCATCGTGCCTTCGCTGTCGCCGTGCACACACGTGACCACCAGCAAGAACGACATCAACTACGTGGTGACCGAATACGGCGTGGCCCAGTTACGCGGCAAGTCCATGAAGCAGCGCACGCAAGCGCTCATCGCCATTGCACACCCCAAGTTCCGCGACGAGCTGACCGCGCAGGCCAAGCAACTGAAAATTTTGTGAGTCGTCGACCGGCGGTGCGTGTCAGAACTCGGTGATGACGGTAACGCCTGCCACCTCAAACTTGTCCATGTTCATCAGCGCATCGATGGACTGCTGAAGGGAGATTTTTTTGCCGACCAGTTTTTCAGGGGCTAGCTTGCCGGTGCGCACCATGTCCAGCATGGCGCCATAGCGGTGCGCCTGCATGCCGTGGCTGCCCAAAATCTCCAGCTCATGGGCGATGACCTTGGCCATGGGGATAGCGGGTGTGCTGTTCTCGGCCAGCATCAGCCCCACCTGAATGTGTTTGCCCCGTCGGCGCAGGTTGCTGATGGAGTTGAAGCAGGTCGTGGGGTGGCCCAGTGCGTCCAGCGACACATGCGCGCCGCCTTTCGTGATCTCCATCACCGCCGCCACCACGTTGGCCACCTGGGTGGCGTTGACCGTGGCCACCGCGCCCATGGCACGCGCCATGGCGAGCTTGTCTTCCGAGATGTCGATGGCCACCACATTGGCGCCCACCGCATGGGCAATCATGATGGCCGACAGGCCCACGCCGCCACAGCCGTGCACCGCCACCCATTGGCCCGCAGAGGTTTTGCCCTGGTCCACCACCGCGCGGAAGGAGGTCACAAAGCGGCAGCCCAGGCTGGCGGCGGTGGCAAAGTCCAGGCTCTCGGGCAGGGCCACAAGGTTCAGGTCTGCCTTGTGGATGGACACGTATTGCGCGAACGAACCCCAGTGCGTGAAGCCGGGCTGGAACTGTTTTTCGCACACCTGCTGGTTGCCCGAGTGGCACTCCGGGCAGCTGCCGCAGCCGCCCACAAAAGGCACGGTGACACGGTCGCCCACCTTCCAGCGGGTCACGTCTTTGCCCACGGCTTCCACCGTGCCCGCCAGCTCGTGGCCGGGTACGTGGGGCAGCACGATGTCAGTGTCATGCCCAACCCAGCCATGCCAGTCGCTGCGGCACACGCCGGTGGCCTGCACCTTGACGACCACGCCATGCGTCTCGGGCGTCGGGTCCGGCACAGTTTGCAGACGGGGTGGGGCGGAGAAGGCTTCGTAGACAACGGCTTGCATGTGGGGTCCTTGTGGGGGCTTGGAGAGAATCACATGCTATCAAATGAATAGCTGCTCGCGCACATTCGGTGTGTGCTAGAGGTCAATTTCATCTATAACGCGTTGACGGAAGGCGGCAGCCACGCCAGGTCTAGCACTGCCCAATTGTTAGTAGCGAGTTACTGGGTGCCGCCTTCGCGTTGACACACCATTTCAACTAAAAGCCGCAAGAGGGGTTTGGGCTCGTCGGCGCTGCTCACCAGTGGAACTGCCCAGGCCCCGCCCGACAACTCAAAGTGCTTTTTCCAATCCGGCAACGCAAGCAGCTCTGCCAAGGTGTAGTTCACGGAGTAACCCATCTCTGCGTGTCCACCGCCGATCGACTCTCCAATGGCGAAGGGCTTTTTGTGGAATGGATACAGGTAGACGCCATAGACGTGATGGCTGGGGTGCTTGTCCGTAGGAGCTTGGTTCTGATAGCCTAAACGAAGGTTTTCAAACTGCAGAGACTCGGGGGCTACAGGAGCAGATTTCTCATACAGGTAGTCAGCACCCAACATGCGATTCCCGGGCCATTCAATCTGCTGTTCGGTGTAGACGAAGTTCTTGAGTTTGTGGGGGGGAGCTAGCTCCTGCCAGTCGAATTCTTCTCGTGCAATGGACGCTTTGAAGAGGCGGTGTCCGTCTTCAAATTCAATCACGAGTTCCCATTTCTCGTTGGGCAAGACAAAGTAAATACGGTGAGTCGCCTGTTGCTTTTCAAGCGTGATGGGATTACTCGGCGGCTTTGAGCCTTTCAGGCGTTTGAGAAGTTTGAAAAACATCGGGCAGATTGTGAACTGGTTATTCGCCCAAAGGCTTCACGAGTACATCGAAGATAAACGGACCCCAACCCTCGCCATCGCCCCATCCCCGGAGCCCCTCATGTCCCTCGCCATACTCAAAACCCTGTTCGCCCAGAAGACGTAGGCCAATGCCGAGTTGTTTGATGCCATGCATCTGGTGGACCCGGTTCAGCATGCCGAGCCGCTGCACACAGCCACCCGCACGCTGAATCACATCTATGTGGTGGACCGCATCTTCCGCGCCCATTTGTTGGGCGAGGCACATGGCTACACCCAGACCAATACCGACGACACCCCTGCGTTAGGTGAATTGCATTTCGCCGCTGCCGAGACGGACCACTGGTTTGAGGCCTATGTGGCGGGCCTGGGTGACGCTGCACTGGCCGAGAACCTGAGCTTTCAGTTCACCGATGGGGACGTCGGCCGCATGACGCGCGAAGAGATGCTGTTCCACGTGCTGGCCCACGGCTCGTACTAATGTGGCAATGTGGGGCAGGTGCTCAAGGGCATAAGCATGGCGCCACCGCGTGACCTGCTCACCAAGTTCCTGCACCAGCGCGAGCCGGCAAGGCGCCAGCCCGCTTGATCATCCATGGATCGCTATCGATTTGATAGCTGCTCGCGAATATTCCACGTGCGCTAGAAGCCCATTTGGCTTGTAACCGGCCTACAGCGCCGTCCGCAGCGTCCAGATCTCGGGGAAGAGCACCACGTCCAGCATCTTGCGCAGGTAGCTCACGCCGCCGGTGCCCCCGGTGCCGCGCTTGAAGCCGATGACGCGCTCCACGGTGGTGACGTGGCGGAAGCGCCAGAGGCGGAAGGCGTCTTCCAGGTCGGTCAGCTCCTCGGCCAGTTGGTACAGGTCCCAGTGCGCCTTGGGGTCGCGGTAGACCTGCAGCCAGGCGGCTTCGACTTCGGGGCTGGCAGCGTAGGGCTGGGTCCAGTCGCGCGCCAAGTGGCTGGCAGGCACGGCAATGCCTCGGCGGGCCATGAGTTTGAGGGCTTCGTCGTACAAAGACGGCGCTTCATATGCCGCTTGCACCAGTGCCAGCCGCTCGGGCGCATGCGCGTGGGGCTTGAGCATGGCGGCGTTTTTGTTGCCCAGCGAGAACTCGATGCAGCGGTACTGAAAGCTCTGAAAGCCGCTGCTCTGGCCCAGGTAGGGCCGCATGGCGGTGTACTCGGGCGGCGTCATGGTGGCCAGCACGTCCCAAGCGTGTACCAGCTGCTCCATGATTTTGCTCACGCGTGCCAGCATCTTGAAAGCGGGTGGCAGGTCGTCCTGGGCGATGTGGCGCATGGCAGCCGTCAGCTCATGCAGCATGAGCTTCATCCACAGCTCGCTGGTCTGGTGCTGGATGATGAAGAGCAGTTCGTCGTGCGTGGGCGAGAGTTGTTTCTGCGCTGACAGGATGGTGTCGATCTGCAGATAGTCGCCATAGCTCATGGTTTCGCTGAAGTCGAGCTGGGCTTTTTCTTCGGCGACGATTTTTTCGGTAGAGGTCATAGTTAGCTTTGTCGTTTAGTCGTGTTTTGGTGATCGCTGAAACGAAGAGCGGGGTATGGGCTATGGCCTCATCAGATCCTTCGGATCAGCAAATCGGCCACAACCCATACCCCGCTCTCCGTTTCGGTTCCGGGGTGGGTGATACAACGGGTGCAGGTGTCTCGGCGTCACTGCCGCTCACACCCAAGGCGGGGAGGCGGTACAGGTCTGGGCCGATTTGCTGCTCCGAAGGAGCTGATGAGGCCCGGGCCTGTACCGCCTCCCCGCCGTGCGCGTACTCATCAAAGCCTTGTCAGCCGGCTTTTAGGTCACCGCGTGCTTGCGGTTGAACTCCGCCTTTTGCCACTCGCCAGTTTCCAAGACCTGGCGCAGATGCTCCACCGCGTTCCACACATCTTCAAACCCGATGTACAGCGGCGTAAACCCAAAGCGCAAGATGTCTTTGTGGATGCCGCCATCGCCGGCACGGTAGTCACCAATCACGCCGCGCGCAATCAGCGCTTGTACGATGGCAAAGGCGCCGGAGCCCAAGTCGCCACCAGCGGTGTGCTCGCGCGTCAGGCACACCTGCGAGCCGCGTTGGGCGTGCTCACGTGGGGTCGCCAGGCCCAGGCCGTAGCCTTGGCAACGCTCTTCCACCAGCTGAATGAACAGGTCCGTCAACGCCAGCGATTTAGCGCGCAGGGCCGCCATGCCACCAAGCTTCTCGGCTGCCTCAAAGCCTTCCAGGCCGCAGCCCAAGAGCGACATGCTGACGATGGGCTGAGTGCCGCACAGGTAGCGGGTGATGCCGGGGGCGGGTTGGTAATCGGGCGTGAAGGCAAAAGGTGCCGCGTGGCCCCACCAGCCGGCCAGGGGTTGCCAGAAGCGGTCGGCATGTTTGGGGTGCACCCACACAAAGGCTGGCGCACCGGGGCCGCCGTTGAGGTACTTGTAGCCGCAGCCCACAGCAAAATCGGCAGATTTTGATGCGCCTGATTCCTCGAAGTCGGCGCCCGAGGCCTTGAGCGTGACCGGCACGGCGCCCGCGCTGTGCGCCAGGTCCCAGATCATCAAGGCGCCGGCTGCGTGAGCCGCAGCGGTCACGGCGGGCATGTCGTGCATGGCGCCAGTGCGGTAGTTCACGTGGGTGAGCATCAGCAGGGCCACGTCGGCGGTGAGTGCGGCAGCAATCTCTTCGGGCTCCACCAGCTTCAATGTGTAGCCGCGCTCTTTGCACAGACCTTCGGCGATGTAGAGGTCGGTGGGGAAGTTGCTGCGCTCGCTCACGATGAGCTTGCGTTCAGGCACGTCCTGCGCGGCGATGGACAGGGCGGCAGACAAGACTTTGAAAAGGTTGATAGAAGTGCTGTCGGTGGCCACCACTTCATCCGCATCCGCCCCGATCAGCGGGGCAATGCGGTTGCCCAGGCGTTGTGGCAGACTGAACCAGCCGGCGGTGTTCCAGGAGCGGATAAGGCCCTGGCCCCACTCTTGGGTGACGACTTCGGCCGCACGGGCGGCGGCGGTCTTGGGCATCACGCCCAGCGAATTGCCGTCGAGGTAGATCACGCCTGCGGGAATATCGAACAGGTCGCGCAGCGGGCGCAGGGTGTCGGCCGCGTCGAGCGCCTGGCAGTGTGGGAGGGTGATGGGTGTCGTGTGCATGTCAGTCCTCTTGGTTGTAAAGCGGCGCAAAGTTAACACTGCGTTTGGGAGCGTGGTGTCGGTTATTTCCAACAGGGTCACAATCGGGTTTTGTTTGCCGCGGGGCGAGGAGTGGGTATGCCGGTTTTGTCTTACACGCATCAGGTTTTTTGGCGCTCCACACTGCTGATTGCCGCAGGTCTGGCGCTTGCAGTCAGCGCAAACGCGGGCAAGCCCGATTGGGCTGGCAAGGGGCATGGCAAGCATGGGGAGGATGAGCCGCGCTCAGAGCACCGGCAGGAGCCGGGTGGCACGGTGGACATTCGCGTGGGCGGCTACTTTGGCGATGCGCAGCGGCGGGCCGCTGCGGACTACTTCGGCCAAGAGCAAACCAAGGGCCGCTGCCCGCCCGGTTTGGCCAAGAAAAACAATGGTTGCCTGCCGCCGGGTCAGGCCAAAAAGTGGTTGCGCGGGCAGCCCTTGCCTAGGGATGTGGTGTTTTACCCGCTGCCGCAGCCGGTCAGCGTGCGCATCGGCTTGCCGCCCTCGGGCTACAAATACGTGCGGGTGGCGGGCGACATTTTGCTCATTGCCATTGGCACGAACATGGTGGTGGATGCGATGGAAGACCTGATGCGCTAAGCCCTGCGCGCATCAGGCGCAGGCCGCTCAGAGCTTGCCGAGCAGCAGGTACTCCATCAGTGCCTTCTGCACGTGCATGCGGTTTTCAGCCTCGTCCCAGACCACGCTTTGCGGGCCGTCGATGACTTCGGCTTCCACCTCTTCGCCGCGGTGGGCAGGCAGGCAGTGCATGAAGAGGGCGTTGGGCGCGGCCACCGTCATCATCTTGCGGTCCACGCACCAGGCGGCAAAGGCCTTGCGGCGGACTTCGTTTTCGGCCTCGTAGCCCATGCTGGTCCACACATCGGTGGTGATCAGGTCGGCGCCTTGGCAGGCTTCCATCGGATCGCTATAGGTTTTATAGCTGCCCGCGCCCATTCCACCGGCGCTAGCGGCCAATTTCTCATTGACTTCATAGCCGCTGGGGGTAGACACGCGCAAGTGGAAGCCCAGCTTGGCGGCGGCCTGCAGCCAGGTGTTGGCCATGTTGTTGCCATCGCCCACCCAGGTCACGGTTTTGCCTTGGATGGGGCCGCGGTGCTCGATGTAGGTAAAGATGTCCGCGAGGATCTGGCAGGGGTGGAATTCGTTGGTCAGGCCGTTGATGACAGGCACCCGCGAGTTGGCCGCAAAGGCTTGCAGCTTGGTTTGCTCGTAGGTACGGATCATCACGATGTCGGTCATGCGGCTGATGACCTTGGCGCTGTCCTCAATCGGCTCGGAGCGGCCGAGCTGGCTGTCGCCGGTGGTGAGGTGCACCACGCTACCACCCAGCTGGTACATGCCGGCCTCGAAGCTCACGCGGGTGCGGGTGGATGCCTTCTCAAAGATCATGGCCAGCGTGCGGTCGGCCAGCGGGTGGTGGCGCTCAAAGCGCTTGAACTTGGCCTTGATGAAGGCGGTGCGCTCCAGCAGGTAGGCGTATTCGTCGGCGCTGAAGTCGTCAAACTGCAGGTAGTGCCGCACCGGCGGTGCGCCTTGGGGCAGGGTGCTGGGGACAGCGTTGCTGGAGAGGCTCATGCGCTTTCCTTCAAAAAAGCAGAAATCAGGGGCGCGAGGATAGCAACGATCTGGTCGGCCTCGGCAGTGCTCAGAATCAGTGGCGGCACCAGGCGCACCACGCTGTCAGCGGTCACGCTGATCAGCAGGCCGGCATCCGCCGCACGCTGCACCAGTGCGCCGCAGGGTTTGGACAGGTCCACGCCCAGCATCAGGCCCTGGCCGCGCACTTCTTTCACGCCACCGTTGGCAATCTCGGCTTGCAGGGCGGCTTCCAAGCCTGCTTTCAGGTGAGCGCCGACCTTTTCGGCATTGGCAATCAGGCCCTCGGCCTCCATGATGCGAATGGTTTCGACCCCGGCGCGCATGGACAAGGGGTTGCCGCCGAAGGTGGAGCCGTGGTTGCCGGGTTGGAAAATGGTGGCCGCTTTGGGGCCCACCACCACGGCGCCGACCGGCACGCCGGAGCCCAGGCCCTTGGCCAGCGGCATCACGTCGGGCTGGATGCCCGCCCACTGGTGGGCAAACCACTTGCCGGTGCGGCCCATGCCGCACTGCACTTCGTCAATCATCAAGAGCCAGTCGCGCTGGTCGCACAGGGCACGCACGTCGCGCAGGTAGTCCATGTGCATGGGGTTCACGCCGCCTTCGCCCTGGATGGCTTCGAAGAACACGGCCACGACATTCGGGTTGCCTTCGGTAGCCGCTTTGAGTGCGTCAATGTTGTTCACCGGCACGCGGATAAAGCCGTCCACCAGCGGGCCGAAGCCGGCTTGCACTTTGGGGTTGCCAGTGGCGCTCAGGGTGGCGATGGAGCGGCCGTGGAACGCTTTTTCGTACACCACCACCTCGGGACGTTCAATGCCCTTGTCGTGGCCGAACTTGCGAGCCAGCTTCAGCGCGGCTTCGTTGGCTTCCAGTCCGGTGGAGCAGAAGAACACATTGCTCATGCCCGAGCGCTCTACCAACAGCTTGGCCAGCTCTTCCTGCAAGGGCACGTGGTAGTAGTTGGATGTGTGGATCAGCTTGGTCAACTGGTCCTGCAGCGCTGGCACCAGTTGGGGGTGGTTGTGGCCCAAGGTGTTGACTGCAATGCCACCCAGGGCGTCTAGGTATTCCTTTCCGTTCACATCCCACACGCGGCAGCCTTGTCCATGGCTCAAGGCGATGGGCAGTCGGCCGTAGGTGTTCATCACGTGGGGTGAGGACGGTGCGGATACGGTGGCGGCGGTCATGCGGTAACTCCGGTGTTGGCTACAAAACAGATCGGCCCGACTGCTGCAAAGGCCAGTCGGGCCGTTGAAGCCTGATTTTAGGCGCACCGCCGATGGCAGTTTCGTGACAAATTCACATCACACTGATGCCAGCCGGTATAGCTGGTTTGTCAACTCCAAGACAGCGGAGCAGGTAGAATTCTTGTGCGCTGCAACACATCTATAAGACTGTGTGCGGCGATCCCGAAATTTCTGACCTCCGAATGGCCACCACTCCTCCAAAAGAACTCTACATCCTGGGAATCACGCGGCAAGGCAAAACCTTTCGCCCCAGTGATTGGGCGGAGCGTTTGGCCGGTGTGATGAGCCAGTTCCGCCCTGGTGGCGCGACCCGGGGTAGCCACTTGGGTTACTCCCCG
>Ga0228698_1001442_pt1 | contig 11677 bp, 7 predicted proteins | sample McNCre117_Aug_MG_FD_178015 | JGI IMG/M metagenome (GOLD analysis project Ga0228698, IMG submission 178015) | Freshwater microbial communities from McNutts Creek, Athens, Georgia, United States - 1-17_Aug_MG | ecosystem: Environmental > Aquatic > Freshwater > Creek | place: USA: Georgia...
CTATTGCAGGCAGTCAACGCCGTATCGTTCACCCTGAAGGCCGGAAGGACACTGGCCGTGGTGGGCGAGTCGGGGTGTGGCAAATCCACATTGGCGCGCATGGTGTCGCTGATCGAGACACCCGCTTGCGGCACTCTGACATTGGCTGGCATCGATGCCGCCTCTGCCAAAGCGCGCCAGCAGCACGCCTTGCACCGCAAGGTACAACTGGTGTTCCAGAACCCCTACGGCTCACTCAACCCACGCAAACGCATCGGTCAGATTCTGGAAGCCCCACTGGAAATCAACACCGACCTGAATGCAAAGCAGCGTGCGGACAGTGCCCACGCCATGCTGGCCCGCGTGGGCCTGCGCCCCGAGCACTACGACCGCTATGCGCACATGTTCTCCGGCGGCCAGCGCCAGCGCATCGCCATTGCACGTGCCCTCATGCTTAACCCGCAACTGGTGGTCGCCGATGAACCCGTGTCGGCGCTGGACGTGTCGATTCAGGCGCAGGTGTTGAACCTGCTGTCAGACCTTCAGCGCGATTTGGGCTTGGCCTATCTCTTCATTTCCCACGATCTGGGCGTGGTACGCCACATTGCCCACGAAGTTCTGGTGATGTACTTGGGCTGCACTGTCGAACATGGCGATAAAGAAACCCTCTTCAACCACCCGCTGCACCCCTACACGCAGGCCTTGCTGGCCTCAACACCGGGTCTTCTGGGCGACAAGGCGGCAACCAGGCGCACGGTGCTCAAGGGCGAACTGCCTTCGCCTATCAACCCGCCCGTGGGCTGTGTGTTTTCCACACGCTGTCCGCAAGCCACGGGGCGCTGCCACGCGGAGCGCCCGGTATTGCAGGACTACGGCGGACGCAAAGTCGCCTGCTTTGCGGTGGCAAATGCCTCTGTCAGCGCTTAAACCGCCGCCCCATTGCGATCTCTTTCACGTAGTATTGTTTCTTTGATTTCGAGGACTGTGATGACCGCTGCCAAACCTATCATCGCCCACCGCAAAACTGCCCTCATGGGCGCTTTGCTACTGCCTGCCGTGTTATCGCTGACTCCGGCTTTTGCGAAGACGCTGGTGTACTGCTCAGAGGGCAGCCCGGAGAACTTTTCCCCCAGTATCAACACCACTGGCACCTCCTTTGACGTGACCGAGCAGATATACGACAACCTGGTGAACTTCGAACGGGGCGGCACCAAAATCGTGCCGGGTCTGGCGGAGAAGTGGAGCATCTCCAAGGACGGGCTGGAATACACCTTTCACCTGCGCCGGGGTGTGAAGTGGCAAGGCAACAAGGCCTTTGCACCGTCGCGTGATTTCAATGCCGATGACGTGCTGTTCATGTTCGAACGCCAGTGGAAACAAAACGACCCGTACTTCAAGGTCACCAGCCCCAACCACTCCTACTTTGATGACATGGGCATGCCCGGGCTCCTCAAATCAGTGGACAAAGTGGACGAGCACACCGTCAAGATCATCCTGAACAAGCCCGAGGCTCCTTTCCTGGCCAATCTGGCCATGCAGTTTGCCGGCGTGCAGTCCAAGGAATACGCCATTGCCATGCTCAAAGCCGGCACGCCAGAGAAGATCGACCAGGACCCGCTGGGCACCGGCCCGTTCCAGTTGGTGCAGTACCAGAAGGATGCAGTCGTGCGCTTCAAGGCCTTCCCGCAGTACTGGGCGGGCAAGGCTGCGATTGATGATCTGGTTTTTTCCATCACCACCGACGCCGCCGTACGCTGGGCCAAACTGCAAAAAGGCGAGTGCCATGTCATGCCCTACCCCAACCCGGCCGACCTCGATGCCATGCGCAAAGACGCCAACATTACCGTGCTGGAGCAACCCGGGTTGAACGTGGGCTACCTGGCCTACAACACCACCAAGAAACCATTTGATGATGTGCGGGTACGCAAGGCCATCAACATGGCGATCGACAAGAAGGCCATTGTTGCCGCGGTCTACATGGGTATTGGCGTGCCCGCCACCAACCCGATTCCACCGGTGCAGTGGTCGTTTAACAAAGCCACCAAAGACGATGCATTCGATCCGGCTGAGGCCAAAAAACTTCTGGCCGCGGCCGGGTACGCCAATGGCTTCAGCACCGACCTGTGGGCCATGCCCGTGCAGCGGCCCTACAACCCCAATGCGCGCCGTATCGCGGAGCTGATGCAAGCCGACCTGGCCAAGCTGGGCATCAAGGCTGAAATCAAGAGCTTTGAGTGGGGCGAATACCGCAAGCGCATGCAGGCCGGTGAACACCAGATGGGCATGCTCGGCTGGAATGGCGACAACGGCGACCCGGACAACTTCCTCTACACGCTGCTCGGTTGCGCCTCTGCCAAGACCAATGGCTCCAACGTCGCCAAGTGGTGCTACCAGCCATTTGAAGAGGTGGTGCTCAAGGCCAAGCAAGTGACCAACACGGCAGAGCGGACCAAGTTGTATGAAAAGGCGCAGTTGATATTCAAGGAGCAGGCGCCCTGGTTCACCATTGCCCACGCCGTGCAGGTGGCGCCGGTGCGCAAAGAGGTGGTGGACTTCAAGCTCAGCCCGTTTGCCCGCCACTCCTTCTACGGCGTGGACATCAGGAAGTAGGCCGCTTTACGCCGCTCAACACCCGCCCCAGAATCGGGGCTCCACGCACCGCCCGCTCCCATCAAGCGGGCTTTTTTGCGCGCCAGACGCTGCCTATGGCGCACCAAAAAACTTCCCAAAAGCTGAGTAGTTGAAGGATTTCCCTACACTTACAACGCTTTTTGCGTTAATCTTCCGCCAGATTTCCCGAGGAAATTCAGCCTCCGGCTTGGGCAGTTCCTGAACAGAACCGCTGTATCCCGGAATGAAGCACAGCCCACTGCCCGGAGATGTTCAAGTGACTGCCATTGTCCAACCGCTGCGTCTGATCGGCACCAAGCCCCGTTTCACGGGCGCGCGCGCGGCCACGACAGTGCGCATGTGCCAGGAATGTGTTGTCGAAGAATCGTCAGCATCTGAGCCCTGGGCCGATTTCTGCCGCACGCTGCAACGCCCCGCGATGCTGTTGGCCGAGACCGACTGCGAAACGTCAGCTTCAGAATAAGCCGGAAATTTTTCCGTCATCGTCAATGTCGATGCGGGCCGATGCGGGCTCCTTCGGCAATCCCGGCATCGTCATGATGTCGCCGCAAATCATCACCACGAACTCCGCCCCCGCAGCGAGCCGGACTTCCCGCACTTTCACCACATGGCCGCTTGGCGCGGCACGCAATGTGGGATCGGTGGAAAACGAGTACTGCGTCTTGGCCACACACACGGGGTAATGGCCAAAGCCATCTGCCTGCAATTTCTCGATGCGCGCGCGCACGGCTGAATCGGCTGTGATATCCGCAGCGCCGTACACCCGGGTGGCGATGGCTTTCATCTTGTCCCACAAGGTGTCGCTGTCTTCGTACACGAACCGCATTTGCGATGCCCCGGATTCGGCCAGCTTCACCACCGTATGGGCCAGTTCCTCCGCCCCCTTGGAGCCTTGCGCCCAATGCCGGGCCACCACCACGGGCACACCCAGTATTTCCATCCGGCTGCGCAACAAGTCGAGCTCCGCGTCGGTGTCGGCGGTGAAGTGGTTAATCGACACCACGCACGCCAGCCCATAGCGGTTGCGTACGTTGTCGACATGGCGCTCAAGATTGGCGATGCCTTGGGCCAAGGCCTCCAGGTTGGGCGTATTCAGGTCTTTGGCCTCCACCCCACCGTGGTGCTTCAAGGCCCGCAGAGTCGCCACCACCACCACCGCGTCGGGCCGCAGCCCCGACTTGCGGCACTTGATGTCAATGAACTTCTCGGCCCCCAAGTCGGCACCAAAACCCGCTTCAGTGACCACGTAATCGCCCAGTTTCAATGCCGCCTTGGTCGCGGTGATGGTGTTGCAGCCGTGGGCGATATTGGCAAACGGGCCGCCATGGATGATGGCCGGGTTGTTCTCCAGCGTTTGCACCAGGTTGGGCTTGATCGCATCCTTGAGCAAGGCCGCCATGGCGCCATGCGCCTGCAAATCGCGCGCCCGCACGGGCTGCTGATCGCGGGTATAGGCCACGATGATGTTGCCCAGGCGCTCCTTCAGGTCCCGGCGCGATGTGGCCAGACAGAAAATGGCCATCACCTCGGAGGCCACCACGATGTCAAAGCCGTCTTCGCGCGGATAGCCGTTGCCCGGGCCGCCGAGGGACACCACCATTTGGCGCAATGCGCGGTCATTCATGTCCATCACGCGCCGCCAGGTGATGCGCCGCACATCGATACCCAGCGCATTGCCGTGGTGGATGTGGTTATCCAGCAAGGCCGACAAGAGGTTGTGCGCCAACGCAATGGCGTTGAAGTCCCCGGTGAAATGCAAATTGATGTCTTCCATGGGCACCACTTGCGCGTACCCGCCGCCGGCAGCGCCGCCCTTCATGCCGAACACCGGGCCCAATGAAGGCTCACGCAGCGCAATCACTGTTTTTTTGCCAATACGGTTCAGCGCATCGCCCAGGCCCACCGTGGTGGTGGTCTTGCCTTCGCCAGCCGGCGTGGGACTGATGGCGGTGACGAGAATCAGTTTGCCCGTGGGGCCAGGGTGCTGGTCCAACCAACGCAGATCAATCTTGGCCTTGTAATGGCCGTAGGGCTCCAGGGCTTCTGCGGGAATGCCCAAACGGTCCTGGGCCCATTGCAGGACGGGAAGCAGGGTTGCCGCCTGCGCGATGTCGATATCTGAAAGTGCCACGCTGTCTCCTGTTTTTATTCCTGTTTCCAGAAAAATCATTCTGAGGAGGCTTCAGGGGCGCGCTATCACCAATGCGCCCTGCTCTATTGCAGACGCGGCAAAGAGAATGGCAGGCCCAATACCCGAAGACTGGCGCTGCCACTGACGCCGCGCCACGCCCGGCTCAACCCGCTAGAAGCCGATGCGCAAAAGGCTGTAGGCGGCCACCACCGTCATCACCAACGCACTGCCGTAGCAGAGCAACTTGGCAACCGTGCCGTTGTGAATACCGACGTCATGCAGGCTGTGAAAAATACGGTGCGCCGCATGCCAGGCAAAAAGCGCAATCACCACGAACACAAAGCCCTTGCCAATGAAATTGTGGGCAAAAGCCATCATGCGTCCGTAAGCCATGAAATCCGGCTTCAAGACCATTCCCAACGGCGTGGCCAGTCCGGTGATGAACACCAGCGCCGTGCCCAGCAAGGCCGACAACATGCCGCCGGCACCAAACATCAGCCAGAAAAAGGGAGCGTTTGAACGTTTTTTCATGATTGGCTCCAAACGGCCAGCGCCAGTGCAAGCACCGTCACCACAACGGCCACGGTCCAGCCGGTGCGCTGAATGCGTTCGGCAGACACCCGCTCACCGCCCACGATGATGGGCGCCATGGTCTTGGGCATGATCTCGAACCAGCTGTGCACATGCAACACCATCCCGAGCAGCAGCACCAGATGCAACACGATGGAGGCCGGAGACTTCATGGCGTCCAGCCACCCGTTCCAGGCGGCCTCGCCCTGGCTCAGGCGGACCACACCAAAAGTCAGCACCAAGGCATATATCCACACTGCCACCGCCGTGACCTCGCGCACCATGTAACGCACAAAAAACGGATTGCGTGTCCACCAACCGGCCATTGGACGCACATAGGGCGGGTTGCGGCGCACACCGCTTTCGTTGGATTGAGGCTTCATGGTCAGGCTCCTTTCTTGGGCAGGAAGCGGATGAAATAGTCCAACGCGCTGTTGACCTTGTTCTGATTCACCGCATTGGCCGGGTCCACGCCCTTGGGGCACACCTCGGAGCAATAGCCTACCGCCGTGCAACTCCACACGCCCTCTTCGGCATTCAGGATTTCCATGCGCTCTGCCCGCCCGCCATCCCGGGAATCGGCGTTGTAGCGGTGCAGCAATGCCAGCACGCCGGGGCCGGTGAACTCTGGGTTCAAGCCGAACTGAGGGCAGGCCGCGTAGCACAACATGCAATTGATGCAGGAGCTGAACTGCTCGATTTTCTCGAGCTGCGCTGGCGTCTGGAGGTATTCACCTTCGCTCAGGGCACGCGCTTCCTTTGGAATGATGTAGGGCTTGATGCTCTCCAGCTTCTTCACAAAGGGCTCCACGCTGACCACCAGATCGCGCTCGATCGGCAAATGGTCCAGCGCTTCCACCTTCACCGGGCCGGGCAGCAAATCACGCAAGAAGGTCTGGCACGACAGGCTGGGTTTGCGGTTGATCATCATGCCGCAGCTGCCGCAAATGGCCATGCGACAGGACCAGCGAAAACTCACGCTGCCGTCAATCTCGTCCTTGATGTATTGCAGCCCCTGCAACACCGACATATCTTCGGTAAAGGGCACCTGGTAGCTCTGCCAGACCGGCTCGGTTTCTTGCTCGGGCCGGTAACGCAGCACCTGAATTTCAATGGTTTGGGTCGGCTCAGCCATTTGCATTCTCCTTGGCATGCTGTTCGGCATCGGCTTTTTCGCCCGCTGCGCCATAGGCGCGGGTACCGGGTTGCGAACGGGTGATCTTGACCGGGCCATAGGCAATCGTCGGAGGCCCGTCGCCCTGGAAATAGGCCAGCGAGTGCTGCAGGAAGTTCACATCGTCACGCGCCTCAAAGCCATCGAGCCGCTGGTGCGAACCGCGTGACTCGCGCCGGTTGAACGCGGAATGGGCCATCGCTTCTGCCACTTCCAGCAGGTAACCCAGCTCAATGGCCAGCAGCCATTCGGTGTTCCAGCCATGCGAATGGTCGTCCAGCTTGACGGACTTGTAGCGCTGGCGCAGCTCGGCCAGCTTGGTGCAGGTTTGCTGCATGGTGACCGCGGTGCGGTAAATACCGCAACCGTCTTCCATGGTCTGTGCCATTTCCTTGCGCAGCGTGGCCACTCGCTCCGTGCCGCTGGTGCTGGCGCGCAAACCTTGCGCCGCCGCCTGCGTGGCGTTGGCCTGTTCCAGCAATCGCGCAGCTGGTGGCGTAGCGGTGCCTTGTGCCTTGGCAAACCGCGCAGCCTCTTCGCCGGCAATCTTGCCGAACACAATCAGCTCGGTCAGCGAGTTGGAGCCCAGGCGATTGGCGCCATGGATACCCACGCTAGAACACTCGCCCACCGAATACAGACCCGGCAGCGTGGACGCCGTCTTGCCATCCGCCACTATGCCGCCCATGGTGTAGTGGACCGCCGGCAAAACCGGAATCGGCTCTTTGGCCGGGTCCACCCCCAGGTACTCCACCGCCAGCTCATAAATTTGCGGCAAACGCTCGCGCAGCTTCTTTTCGCCCAGGTGACGCAGGTCCAAATGCACCACTTCGCCGTGGCGCGTCTTCACTGTGCGGCCTTTTTGTTTCTCGTGCCAGAAGGCCTGGCTCAGGCGGTCGCGGGGGCCGAGTTCCATGGCCTTGTTGCGCGGCTCGGGCGTGGCCGGGCCGAGGCCGTAGTCCTGCAAGTACCGGTAGCCATCGTTGTTCAGCAGAAAACCGCCCTCGCCCCGGCAGGCTTCGGTAAACAGCAGGCCGGTGCCCGGCATGCAGGTGGGGTGGTACTGCACAAACTCCATGTCCCGCAGCGGCACACCGTGCCGATAGGCCAGCGCCATGCCATCGCCCGTGACGATACCGCCGTTGGTGTTTTCACGGAACACGCGGCCCGCGCCGCCGGTGGCGATGATGACGGCCTTGGCCTGAATGAGGGTGAATTCGCCGGTGGCGATGTGAATGACGACGGCGCCCTGGACCCGGCCATCGTCCTTCACGAGATCCACACAGAAGTACTCGTCAAAACGCTGAATCGACGGGTACTTGATGGAGGTCTGAAACAACGTGTGCAGCATGTGAAAGCCGGTCTTGTCGGCGGCGAACCAAGTGCGCTCGATCTTCATGCCGCCAAACGCCCGCACATTCACATGGCCGTCAGCTTTGCGGCTCCAGGGGCAGCCCCAGTGCTCCATTTGCACCAGCGACTCGTGGGCTTGCGCGACAAAGGACTCCACCACGTCCTGCTCGCAGAGCCAGTCGCCACCGGCAACAGTGTCGTGAAAGTGCGCCTCCAGGCTGTCGTGCGCCTGCGTGACCGCCGCAGCGCCGCCTTCGGCCGCGACGGTATGGCTGCGCATGGGGTACACCTTGGACACCAGCGCAATGCGCAGCTTCGGGTCCGCCTCTGCCACGGCAATGGCGGCACGCAACCCGCCACCACCGGCCCCGATGATGGCCACATCGGCTTGAACAATTTGCATTGGATTCTCCTGTACTCAGCGCCATGCGCCGAACAGGAATCTACGCTTCCTTGCTGAGGGGAAAGTGACCTAAGTCAACAGCCGTTTAACTAGGTCGGGAAGAAAGTGACGCCATGGCCTGTTCGCAGGCTTTTTTGGCTGCATCGAGGTCCAGACTTTGCAGCGCTTCGTGCAATGCATGCAGATGCTCTGGCGCCAAAGGTGACAAGGTATCTGCGCGCTTTGAAAACAGCTCCAGCACCGCCAGATCGCTTTCGGCCAGAAGACGGCCCATCTCGCGCAGAAAAGCCCCGGCAATCTGGCGTTGCTGGGGTCCGATTTCACTGGGGTCCAGCACCTTCTGCGGTTCAGGCGGCGCGTTCAGCAAGTGGATGGCCACTTCGGCTGCCTGCGTGGTGTGGCGAATCAGGGTCAACAATGCCGGCAAATGGTCCAACGGCAGCAGGTCGTCCGTGGGTTTGCGAAACAACTTCTCCATGCGCGCGGCCTGCTCCGACAACCGGGTCGCACCCAGGGTGGCCGACGTTCCCTTGAGCGAATGCATTTGCGCGGCCAGCGCCGGCCAATCCCCCCGCTCTACCGTCGCACGGAAATCCGCTTCCAGCGCACCCAGCGATCGCACAAATTCCCGGGTGATGTCCACATACAAGGCCGTCATGCCACCGATGCGGGCCAACGCAGCGTCCACATCCAGGTAGGCGCTGGTGGCCTCAGCCACTGCCGCTGGCACGTACGATTCCAGTGGTTCGGCTTGCGGTGTGCCAATGTCCGCAGCCCCTCCTTCAGAGGGTTGCGCCCGGCCGGTGATGCGCAGCAACACCGACACCAGATGCCGCATATCAAAGGGTTTTCCGACATGCTCGTTCATGCCCGCCTCCAGGCAGGCGGCACGGTCACTGGCCATGGCGTTGGCGGTCATGGCCACGATCGGCAAGGCGCGCAGTCCCAGCTCGTCGCGGATCTTGCGGGTCGCGCCGTAACCATCCAGCACGGGCATCTGGATGTCCATCAGCACCACATCAAAGGGCGGCTGCGAGGCCTGCACGGCATCCACGCCAAGCTGCCCATTGGCTGCCAGCGACACCAGCGCACCTTCGGCATTGAGCAACTCTTCTGCAACCTGCTGGTTGATCAGGTTGTCCTCGACCACCAGCACCCGCATGCCAGCCAAGGTGCGCTTGCTGCTGGCTTGGCCCTTGCGCTGGCGTGCCGTTGCCGACATCCGCCCCAGTGCGGCATCCTGCAAGGCGCCGGGCGTTGCCGGCTTCAAAAGCAGATCGTGCACCAGCGCCTGCTCCTCACCGGTACGCACATCCAAGGTGTCCCGCCCATTGGCGCTGAGCATGACGATGCGCGGCAGCACGGTGGCGCCAGCATACAAATCGCGCAACTGACGCGCGGTGTGCCAGCCGTCCATGCCGGGCATCTGCCAGTCCAGAAAGATCGCATCCAATCTGGCAGCGCCACCGACCAGCGTGGCTTGCACCACTGCCAGCGCTTCTTCGCCGCTGCCCACACCTGTCACCTGCCAACCCCAGCCGGACGCCATGCGGCACAGGATTTCGCGGGCAACCGGGTTGTCATCGACCACCAGCACATTCAAAGCGTTCGTTGGCGCTGGCCTCGCATCGACACCCGACGGCTCGGCGCCTGGCAACGGGACTTCAAAACTAAACGTGCTGCCTTGCCCCGGCGTGCTCTGCAAAGTCAGCACGCCGCCCATTTTTTCCACCAGACGCTTGCAAATAGCAAGGCCCAGACCGGTGCCACCAAAGCGGCGCGTAGTGGAGGCTTCGGCCTGCGAAAAGCCACTGAATATGTGTTGCTGCTTGTCCGGTGCAATGCCGATACCGGAGTCCTGAATGGCAAAGCGAACCAGCGGTTGCGCGTCGGGCTCCGTAGGCGCCACACCGCAAACGCGCACCACGACTTGCCCTTCGCTGGTGAACTTGATGGCATTGCCCGCCAAGTTGACCAACACCTGTTGCAAGCGCATCGAGTCAGCAACCACCTCGGCCGGTACATTGGCGTCCACGTCGAACAGAACTTCAATCGATTTGCCACCGATGTTGGACGACAAAATCACGCCCAGATCCGCCAGCATCCGCTCCAAGCGGAATGGCTGCGGGTCCAGTTCCATCTTGCCGGCCTCGACCTTGGAAAAATCCAGTATGTCGTTCAACAGGCCCAGCAGCGACTGGGCGGCGCTCTCGCTCTTGCTGGCGTAGTCGCGCTGCACCGAGGTGAGGTCGGTTTTTTGCAGAAGCGAAAGCAGGCCCAAAATCGCATTCATGGGGGTGCGGATTTCGTGGCTCATGTTGGCCAGGAATTGGCTCTTGTAGTGCGAGGCGTTTTGCGCCTCTTCGGTTGCCCGGACCATTTCGGTGATATCCACCCGGATACCCACGGTGTTGCCATCGGGCGTGCGCCGGTCGATGACGCGCATGACACGCCCATCTTCGAGCTTCTGCACCCGTGTGGCATGACCCTCTCGGTGGGCCAGCAGACGCTCGGCCACCCACTCTTCCTCGCGACCAGCTGAATCCCGGTACAAGCCACGCTTTGCCCCGGCGCGAATCATGTCTTCAAAGCGCGCCCCCGGCACCACCACATCTTGCATGGCCGGGTACAACTTCACATATTTTTCGTTGCAATAGACCATGCGGTCTTCGGTATCGAACAGCACGAACGCCTCATCCACCGCATCGATGGCACCGCGCAACATGGCCGCGCTGCGTTGTATCTGTTCCTCGTTGTGTTTGCGGGCACTGAGGTCGCGGATAAAGGCAAAGTTGTACTCCTGCCCATCGAACTCAATGAAATTCAGCTCGGCTTCGATGGGGATGTCGACACCATCGGATTTGCGGTGCTCGGACTCAAACCGCAAACTGCCCGCGCTGCGCAACCGCTCCCAATGGGCAGGCCAATTCTCTGGCAACATGCGCGGATTCAGGTCCATGACGGTCATGGAAAGCATTTGTTCTTCGGTATAACCGTGCAACTCGCATGCCGCCCGGTTCACGCGCAAGACGCGCGCGTCCCGGCCAATCCACAAAGTCGGCAAGGTGGATTTCAAGACCGAAATCTCACTCAGCTTCAGTGCCGATTCGGCCTGAATCCGCCGACGCAGCTGGCCCATCATCAACACCGTGCTGGCGCCTAGAAAGGCCAGCAATGTGAACAGCCCAATGCCCTCGTACAAGCGCCGTTCGCGCCATGGCTGCAGTGTTTCATCCATCGGCATACCGAGCGCCACCACCAGCGGATATTCCGACAAAGCACGGTAGCTGTACAAGCTGTCGACGCCGGTTGCAACGACCTTCTGGCGCACCGTGCCCTCCGTCCGATGGGGCAGATGCTCCTTGAAAAGCGGGGAATCCAGCCAGTTGCGCGCAGCAACATCCGCAGAAAAAGGCCAGCGGGCAATCGCCCAACC
>Ga0228698_1001443_pt1 | contig 11673 bp, 18 predicted proteins | sample McNCre117_Aug_MG_FD_178015 | JGI IMG/M metagenome (GOLD analysis project Ga0228698, IMG submission 178015) | Freshwater microbial communities from McNutts Creek, Athens, Georgia, United States - 1-17_Aug_MG | ecosystem: Environmental > Aquatic > Freshwater > Creek | place: USA: Georgia...
TTTCAGCCTCTCCCTTTGTAATTTGCTTTAGTAGTACAAGCTGATTAATTACCTGCTCACGAATAGCTTTATTATAATCATACTTCTGACCGGATAACAATTTTAACCATTCGTCGGTAGTTTCTTTCAACTTAGTCATTTCATCATCAGCCTGACTAAGACTATAAACTAATGCACCTACTGCAATAGCTACAAGACCTATTCCTGTTGCCGATAGCGCAGCAGTCATTCCGCTTGTGGCTACAGTTACACCTTCCTCCGCAACCGCCGTAAGCCCCAATACCACCCGAAGGTTAGTAAACGCATCCTTTAACTGCATGACGCTGTTAACGCCTTGTGTCAGGTTTAACAACCCCTGCATTTTCATCAGCGTTTCATTCAAAGACTTGTTTTCAGCACCGAATAACTGCGCTGCACCCGTGATACCCTGAAACGCTCCGATTGTGCCTTGTAAGGTCTGATTTACTGCGTTGAATTTAGCATCAGGGTTGAGGGCTTTTACACGGTCGTTAAAATCGCCTAACTGATCGGATAACTTAGCAACCTTCTTTTGTGCGTCGATAGCTTGCTTTGACGTGTCACCGAACTTAGCAGCCAATGCCGTAGCTTCGTCTTTCGCCTCACGTATCTGCTGTTTCAGCGATTTAAACTGTGACGGGTCAGTAGCCTTTTTGGACGCATCGGCAAAATCCTTCATTGATACGCCAGCTTCTTGCAGGGCATCATTAATTCCTTGGTTGATCTCTTTTTGCAGGGATTGAAACGCCTTAACATCATCATCGGCAACCTTTCCAAGTTGCTTAACCTCGTCGATACCCGACTTTAGATTCCCCTCGTAGTCAACCTTTACTACTACCCTTTGCGTTACGTCTGCCATGTCTTAATAATCTGTTGCAATCCATTTAATACCACCTACACCGTCATTCTCTGTCATCAGAAACTGCCCACGTCTTATTGGTGGGCTAGGCATTGGAATACCTCCGATGCCCATCACTTTAATCGGGCTTTCGTATGACAGATCACCGCCCAGGTTTTCTAGTTGGTTTAGAATCCAGTCGTGAAGCGCATCGACATCAGCCATTTCGGGGCTTGTAACGTCCGAGAAGTTAAACGATAATTCGTGGACGGTCGAAGATTTGCCAATATTCCACCAATTAAAGACGATCAGACCATCAGCCGATCTAACACTAAGGTTACAGGTCAGCTTATTGATGATGTAAGGGAACTCATCCTCAAAAATCGTCAGCGTCCGAACCCCCGTATTTTGAATTTGTATTGCCACGGTCTTTTAATTCTTTAATGCACGTTAGGTACTCTATCAGCGTCATCTGTCTACTGTCTAGCCCGAATATCTTTCCGATATACAGACTGTTGAGGAAATTACGCTCGGCACTCTCACTCATTCGCTCTGCAAAACTGACTGCAATGTCTTGTCTTCCATCTCCACCATCGCTTGAATCACTCTCGAAGCTGCTTGAAAACTTTCCTTCGATATATCGGGAAAGCCCATTAAATCTCTCAAATTCATGCCTAAAAAAAAATCGTCTACACCGTGTTTACGCCAATGTGGTATTTTAACGTCCCGTGTGTAGAACTCATCAGGCTCGGCAGGGTCTTCAGTTTCGTCAAAGAACGCCACGGCTCCCATCTTAAACACCAATTCCGATGTCGGTACCGGAAACATTACACGTTCCTTCATCTTCTGAACCAGGTTGCCTATGTTGGTCAGCATGATTTTTGTCTGATTCAACTCTGTTTCCATTGCCTTTATAAACTGCAATAGACGCTCGTTGGTCATTCGGTTTTGCCATTCCTCCGATACCTCTAGCATCTTCATCCCACGCCCGGCATATGTACTGTAAACGTCACGGGTACGGTAGTATGTAACGCCTCCGCACTCGAATACAGGCTCAATACTTATTCCCCTGGGCGTTGGTTTTGACCACGGTTTAAGGTCTGTTTGGTTAATCATATTGTGGTGTTGGTTAGTATCTGTTCAATGTTTCCTTGTCCGTCTATTCGTGTGCCTTGTTTTCGTTGCCAATAGCCATTTCTGACCCTTGCCCGTAGCGTGAAACCGCCTTTAATCCATTTATGAGTACGATCAGCACAGGCGCATACTCCGTAATACTTCCATCCTGCGTCAATCAATGCCTGTATGATCTCTTGCGTTACCATCAGTTAGCACCGATCCACGGTTCGTTGTCATCTTCCGAATCTATCAGCTTCCATACAAGCGTACTGATACCTGCAAGCGTTGGAACGTATAGAAACCATCCCCATAACGGGAATGAGCAGTAATAGACAAGCAACCCGTACACATACGTACTATGAACCGATGCCATGCACGTACAACAGTCGTATAGTGGCCTTGCGATCCATGCCGGAAGATTCAAATGCTGGATGCGTCCGAAGATCATACCTTCCCAACAAGCCATGTGCAAGCCTGCAATAAGGAAGGCGTTAAGGACTAGGATAACGGCTAGTGAGGTCATAGGTTGTTGGTTGTAGTGGTTGTATGCTCGAAGGTCAATTGGATGCACCCGTAGATATGTCCGTTTGCCGTGATGTCAGCCTTTGTGGTAAGTCCCGAATCTTCATATACCTCGAATAAGAATCCCCCACTTTCCGGTGTAAGCAATCCCGATGGGATGTCGGTCATATCAATAGTCAGGTCGCCCGAACTGTCAGTAGTCACCGCTTGCGTGTATCGTACCTCATTACGATCGGTCAATACAACGGTGTATTCTGTTGATGCCGTAAGACCTGCAACGATGGTATACGATGCCTGGCAGGCACTAAACACCTTTTCTTGGCAGGTGTCGCAGGCTGTTACCGCATCCGATGTGATCGTAAAGAAGTAGTCGTCAATAATGATCTGAAACCCAAACTGATTCTGTACCGTGTACTGGTATGAATAATTGATGGAAAGGGTAGGGGCGGTATACGATGCCGATACGCTAACCTCCTTTGCGCCATTAGCTACAAAGAAGTCATTAAGGCTCTGCATTGCAGCGTCCAATGATGTCTGATTCGTGCAGTCAGGAGTTACAGTTGCCATATTTGAAAACTGCGCTATCGTTAGATAAATATCCTGACTTGTTGGATTTGCCGGGTCAATTTTAATCACTCCTTGGTACTGTGCCATCCGATCCGATAAGGTTTAAACTCAAAAACAGTATCGGTGGCAATGCACCCGGCAATAGCGCAAATTTACTATGAAAGGTCTGACAATCCTATACTTTTGATAAAATTTCTGTGGAAAGTATAGCAGTTGTACCGCACGCAGTCGATAAAATCAGCAAAACGTGAATCGTTTCGACGGTCTTTCAGAATATCCCCCTCCGAATCAACCTCGACAAGCCTAAGATCTCGTATAAGCCACTCACATGATGGATCAACGGCAAACTGCCCGTTCTGCATGATTGAGTTAACCAGCACCCTCGTATCACGTATTGACGGGTTTACGTGCGGTTGCTTCATCTGACCAACCGCCAATCCTAACTGCTGACGGATGACCGTGTAATAGTTCACGTTACCTTTAGTAAGTGCCGACCTTGCCTGACCCGTGGCATCCCCCGTAACCATCCAAACGGCATTCGGCCAGTCGGCCACCAACCGTTCGCACAGGTCGTAGATGTTTCCGTTCATCAGTCGGTATTCTCGTAGGATCTCGATATGCCCTAAATCGTAGTTCTGACACACGAAAGCCGAAAGCGGATCTACGTTGAAGTCTACGGCTAACGTCAGTTCGTGGTCAGGATTATATTGCAGAGGCTTAACGTGCTTCGATTCGTCAAATGCGTAGCAGAATGGGTTGTTAACGGCAAAAGCTGACCAATCGCCTAGAATATGGCGTTTATAGGTCATAGAATCCAGGTTCTGCAACTGCGCCATGTAGTTGGCGTCATTGGCTAGTTCTGGGTTATCCTCCAACGTAGCCGGAAGATAGAACCATCCTTTAGGCAAACTGTCAGAAATAGCAGGCTTATAGATCCGTTCCTTTACCCAGTTCTGCGTAGGGTTAACCGTGGCAATGATTAACGGCTTTGGCATCGGGTCAATCTTCCAACGTCCGGCACGAATCATGCAAACGTCTACTAACCCCTCCTGTAACTCCTCGATCTGTTCAAGCAAAAAACCGTTAACCTCTAACCCCTTGAAGCGGTCGAAGTCTTTGTCATTATACCAATCCTCGGCCATAAACAAGAACTGCGACCCATTTTGGAAGGTCACTACCTGGTCTTGCTGATTGTAGGACTTGATAAACCCTTCCGGTACTAGCTTCTTGAAGGTTTCTAGCGTGGTGCGCTTAAGCGTAGGTACTGATTCACGGATAATGCACCACTTTGACTTGGGGTAAATCCTTGCTAACATCAGCATTACGGCAATGCTTACGTATGACTTACCGCCACCCATAGCACCTCCATAGGTCAGGAATGAGTAATCACCGCTAAAGACGGCTGAAATAAACTCCCGTTGTCGTGGGTGTGGCGAAAAAAGTGGCTTATCCTCCAAAATCAAAACGCTTACCGTCAATCTCGAAGAATCCTTGTGTCTTTACGGTTGTTTCCTGCTTAACCTCGGTACGGGCAAGTTTAGGGATAGCAAACTCGGCAAGTCCTGCAATGATCTTTAAACGCTCTTCCGGTCGTTCAATGGCCATAAGATCGGTTAGCATTTGATCCAACCCGTACCCTTCTAAAAGTTGGTTGAACTTTTCACGTATGGGCGCAACGTCCTTATTCTGACTGCCCTTTGGACGGCCATTCGGATTGTTTACTTTACCCGGCTTTGGCATTTATCAGAATTATTTGTTTTTTAACCAATCTTGCGCCATATTCCCTTCCGTCCGTTATGCTGATACGTATTTTCAAGCGTTCCACGGAAGAAAGCTGCCCAAATGCCTGTATTGCCCGTGGTAGTTATCAGCCCATCCGCAAACGATGCAGCGTATAGCAAAGATAGAAAGTTTTGTCCGAAATACGGCTTACCCGTTAATGGCATCACGTACTTTTCGTTATTAGCCCTTATCCGTGGGACAAGATCGGAATAGGTGGTATTGGGCATCCGATCCATGAAATAGGCTATAAAGTCAGCATCATCCGTCTGAACGAAGAATTTATTATGCCCAGACTTCTTAGCCATCTCGACCATCGTTTCGTACGGGCATGGCTCGATTTCCTTTGCCTTGTCGTTTCCTCGGTAAAGGACGTAATACCGACCCTCCACAAGTGGTTTAATGCTCATGGCTATTTCCACGACCTTATCAGATACGGGACAGATCAATGAGGCAAGTTTAGCGTTCATGTAATAATCCACGTCATCTAGCCAGTTCCATTGCCATTCGTGGTGATAACTGCTGATGATGTTATCATGTGGCTTCATGTATCCGGCAATGTACATCGGGCTAATGTCCGTAGATTCATCGTCCTTGTACCACCAAAATTGCTTTGACGAATCAATATCATACGGCCATTTAAGGTGTTCACGGGCATAGGCGCAGGCATCTGAAAGCCTAACAGATAGGCATGAAGTTATTCCTGTGCCGTCTTTTGGTTGGATAATCATGCCTTAATGCCGTATTTGTCGTTGTGGTTTTCGTACCTGTAACGGTAGTGATACATGATCTTTGGGATAAAATGCTCGGTTTTCAGAAGTGGGTAGATGCGCTTGGCAAAATCTTCATCCTCCGCAAACCGCATATCGGCACATCCGACCTGCTTACAAATATCTGTCTTAATGGGAACCTTGAAAAATGGTGTCCGTTGAAGGTCGCCCCCGTTCCCTGGTTCTGATGTCCACTCGGTAGCCCGTAGCGTAATAACCGACATTTTACGGGCATGGTGTATTTGCTCAAAATACCCTATACAGTCAGCATCGTAAGTACAAGCCTCTAAAACGTCCTGAATGTAGTATCGGCTAATGGTATCATCATCGTCGATCATAACAAGATATGTCCCGTTTGCCTTGCGTATCAGATTATCCCGTTTCTTGCCGATGCTAATTTCCTTATTATCGCACTCACTAATGATCTCTACAAGGCTTTCGGCATCGTTCAGTTCGATCTGTTGCCTGATAGTGGCTACAAGTGCCTCAAATTGAACCTTACGGGATTCAATCGTTGGGATAGCTATCGTTAGTAGTGGTTGTGTCATCAATTCAATTTTGCCTGTTTAATTAAAAGCCAATTTTCTTTAATATCATCAAAAATCATATCCCCCTCAATTAGCCAAAACAGTTGCTTTATGCAAACCAAATCCCTTAGAGATAATTTAAACCATTCTCCCATAGTCCTTTTTGATTTAAACTGTTCATGTAGCCATTTTTCAAGGAAATGACAGCTTTCGTCGATGTCTTTTTCTAACGAAACACTTATTACATGAACTAAATCAACACCAGACTGTGTTGAAATTCGCCTTATTCTTTCCCTAAAATCACCAATACTCTTACCTATTTTAAAAGTATTGTTTAACGGGTTGTATATCACATACACCCATGCAATCTTATCTTCTGAAACAAGATGCTCTTCTAGTGGATAGTTTTGCTCCACATACTTTTCAACTAAATGTGTCATACCGGAAACCCCGCCTTTTCTCGTTCCTGAAATATTCGTTTACCTTCGTTAAATGCCGATGTAGATCCATGCCGTTGGTCGGTTTTGTCCGATGGGCGTTTGCCATTGGCATAGTGCATATGCTGAAACCTGATCGGGTAGGTGGTTAGTACGCCTAACCTACTGCAAGTTTCGTAAAGGTCGTTATCTACCCACATACTGAAATAGATCGGATTGTAAACGTACCCTAGCTTGTTGTAAAGCTGACGGCTGATGATTGGTAGCGTCAATAGTCGCTTAGGGTAGCTGTAACCGTCATCAATTTGGATGGCGTATAGTTCAGTTTCCAGCGTCCTGACCTTGTTGCTTAGTTCAATATCCCAATGCAGGGGACATTCAAAGTCATCCGAAACAACTATCAGGCAGTCGCCAGTAGCAACCTTCGCAGCTTGGTTCGAGGCATCTACGCATGATCGGTTATTCGACACCACAACCGTAACGCCCGTATTCTTGAACTGATCCACGTATACATACCGGAACTTGTCATCTTCATCAATCGAAAGAATGTACTCGATCTGGTGCGTGTCGGAAAAGCTATCTACCCACTTAACAAACGTGTCGTATGCCATCTTTGGGCGACCACGGGAAGGGTGCAATATGCTGAACTTCATGCCTGCTGTGTTATCGCAAAGATAATCCATTTACAATCAATCCACAACTACAATTTTTCATTTGTGATGTGGTTTATAAGTTGGTTTAGTTCTTCTTCAAAGTCTTGGTAGTTCAATGCAGTATATCGCAAGATCCTCCATCCGTTACAGGTGGTAAGGTTGTATTTCGTGCAGTCGTTCGTATACCCCGTAATGGACGTATGACGGGCTTTTGCCGATACGATGCCTTCGTATTCGATGGCGATTTTAAGGCTTTGGATGCAGAAATCGAATCGGAACTTGCGCCCCGGTATTCCTGTATATTCTTGGACAAACGGAATCTTTTTAGCCAGCAGGATAAGTCTGATATGTTCTTTGCCATCTGTCTTGGTGTGTTTACGGTATTGGAGGAAGGTCATTTGCGTATCTTTTTCAGGATCAGCGTTCGGCAGATGTCTGTAAGCTGATGGGCGTAGTAGTAGGAATCTTGCAGGGTCAGCATTTCAGATAGGTACCCGGCAATGTTATGCCCTGTTAGTTGTTTTATGGTCTTTGTAACCGCCACAATATCGACCGCCTTACCTTTTTCGTAGTTCAGTAGAACAGCCTCATATACCTTTTGGTTGATCCCTGTGAAGTGATGCGCCCGGCACATGGTAACAACCATTTCAGCTACCTGTGGCTCTATGAAGCATGAAAACAGTATAAAGCCCTGTTTCTTGCTATTCAGCTTTGGACGACAGTACTCGAACAAATACACCGAGTGGTGAATGGGATCTTTGCCAGTTTGGGCTATAAAGTGTCCGTAGTAAGCATCTGACCGCATAATGTGCAGGGCTTTGGCTTGTGAATTGTATCGGTTTATAATCATCAATATGGTGCCTCCTCGTTTCTTGGCATCGTTCCGGTCATCGTCGATGTATCGTGGTATTCGCTAAACGTGTTTGATGCCATGTTAGCCGTTATATCGATTGACGAAGCCGATTCCCCGTCCCTGTTCTTTTCGATCAACAGTCGCAGCTTTCCAACCATGTCAGGCTGTGCATCCCCGTATAGGTCGGGGCGGTGAAGCATGATGATACAATCAGCAGCCTCTTCGATCATGCCCGAATCCCTTAAATGGTGGGCTGATGGTTCTTTTGTGGTGTCCTTGGCAGCTTCACGGCTGACCTGCGAAAGCAGGATGATAGCCATGTCGTACTGGACGGCTAAGGCTTTGATGCGGTTACAAGCATCCCCCACAAGGCTTACCTTGTTGTCCTTGCCGGCAAAGTGAATCCGTTGCAGGTAGTCGATCACAAGTACTTTGGTGCCGTATGTGTAGTGCAAGTCGGTGATTGTAGCACAAATGCGGTTGATGTCGCACATCCCAAGTTTAACCCGTGGGAAACTGCTATCTTTCAGCTTGTCAGCCGATGCCACTAGTTTTCGGTAGTCGTACTGGCTAAGGTCTTTACCGCTTTTGATCTTGCTGTAAAATACCCCTGAATCCATTGCCAGTTCACGACGTGCCATCTGTGCGTCTGTCATTTCAAGGCTGATGAATGCAGATCCGATACCCGACTGATGCCACTTGTGTAACCACCACATCGTTAGGGCTGTCTTTCCGGTTCCTGGTCTTGCCCCGATCACGGTAAGGGTACCCGGCTCAAACCCTCCCGATAAACCATCGTCAAGGGATCGGATGAACGTGCTGATCGTTGGCGGTTGTTGCCCCTGCATGATCTGATAAGCCCTTGCCACAACATCATGGTAAACCTCCGATGAGGGCTTTTTAACCGTCTTTTCGATGGTGGTTGATAGGGTCGATTTCAGTTCCTCCACAACCGATACCCCGTCCGTGGTCATATCCATCATAGAATCAATTGCCTTGTACATCCGTTCGATGGCTTGTCGGTGGATGCGGTACTCATGGAGTAAGTCCGTGGACTTTGTAAGGTCTGCACCGTCCGACAGGTGTTTCCAGCGTAAAAGGTCGGAAAGCTCGATTGTGGAGCACTTTTGACGTGCTGACTGGTAAATAGTCGTGATGTCGATGGAAGTTCCTGTAAAGGCTTCTAATGCGCTATAAATGGCTTTTGTTTCGGGTATGGTGTAACAATCAGCAGATGTTCCGGCTAGTGTTTCCCGTAATAAACCGATTGAACGTAAGGCGATACCAAGTACAGCCTGTTCAGTTTCAGGATCGGATAGGTTGTATTGTTTCATCGGTAGACCTTACGGTTTTTGACGGGTTGAATCTTGTCTTTCAGCTTTTTAAGTGCTGATAGGTTCAGCCAGTTGCTAAAGTGCTTTTGGAAATCGCTGTATGATTTCCATTCTTTCTGCTCAATAGCGTTAGTAGCTACGAAGTCAGATAGGAGCCAACGAATATCTTCCGGATTACACCCGTGTTTCATACAATACCCTTCAACAGCTATCTGATCGTTTAGCATCCGTTCCTGTTCCTGTTTGCAGTTTCGGCTGTTTACGGTTTGGTTAGGGTGGTAGGTGTTGATGTCGATGATGGGGGTTGGTAGTGGTTGGGTACCTTCTGGTTCTTCTTCAATTCCATTCCCTTCATCTTCTCTCCTCTTCATCTTCTCTTCTTCTTCTCTTCTCTTCTCTTCAGGCCGTCCATTGTCAGCATGTTGCGGGCAATTGACCGCAGGTTGCGGACAATTGTCAGCGGATTTGGTAATTGGCTCCGGAAACTTGCTGTGTTTTTGTCTTAAACGCTGATCGAACTGATTGATCTGCATATACTTATTACCATTTTCTGCAACGTACTGATAAATCAGTCCGGCTACTTCCAGTTCCAAAATCATGCGTTCAACCGATTCATCCGGCAGTTTGTCGATTTTTAACGGGAAGCAGGTCGATCTGACAATTCTTGGGTTGGCATGGTACCTACCAAAGTCGTCAGCCTTCATTATAAGCCGTATGAAAAGGCATTCAGCCTCAAATGACAGATCGTTCACCTTGAACGAATCCGTGTAATCTCGTAGCATCCTATTAGGCATACGCAAAAAGAAAACCCTGCACCCCAACGGACGATGTGGTGGGTACGCCAGTTATCGGGGCGAACACATCTACCGGATGAGGTACAGGGTCTAGAATGTCGTTTATCATGATAACTTATTTTTCCCGCTACTAAATTAGTTATCCAAAAGATAACTGCAAGTGTTTGTGTTCAAGAGTTTTCAACAGTCCCGTGTTTCAGCGATTCAACGTATAGGTCGTAGAGTTCTTCTGATGTGAATCCTTTGGTATAGCTTGTATGCCAATTAACATCAAGCCATCCTAGACTGAAAAAGTATGACCATCCATTTTTGGCTATCCACTCCGCAAACCCCACCGCAGTTTCTTTGGTGATGGTGGCGTGTTCACGGGTTTCTGAATACAATAGTGTGCCTACTGATGAGTGCTTTTCTTCGATTGGGTTCATGGGGTGTGTAGCTTAATTATGAGATTTTCATTATCTCTTCTTAATTGCTTTACTAGGTGGGTGAGGGATTTAACCTGATTTCTCAATGACTGATATAGTTCCTCCTTTTTACATTTTGAGAGAATTTCTTTATTGGTAGCCTTGTTTTGTTCTTTATAGGCATTTAATTGCTTCAACTGTTCAGTTAGATAGTCTATCTCTGATTTCAGTTTTCCAATTTCTACTTTTAATTTGGCAACATCTTTCTTTGATTCTTCATAAAGAGCTTCTATTGGCAACTTTAATAATCCATGAATTTCTTTATCTTTCATCGTCTATCGTTTAATCCCGTTACAGCGTAGGTAGAGGGAGGTTTGTTCAACAAGATTCATCCGCTTTTCAAATGATGGTATTGATGTTGCAAACTCAACCGCAGCATCAATGACGTTTTGACCGCACTCTATTTTACAAGCCGTAACATACAGGCTTCCCCAATAATCAGCATCTATTTCACTTTCATACCATGAAAATGAATTTATGAATGAGGATAAGCTATCATGCACTCCTTTCTTTGGCATCCTTTCAAATTCCGGAATCCCTCCCGTAAGTTCTTCAAGCAGCTCGATCCAATACGCTGCGGGTTGTGGTTGTGGGGTCATGGTTTAAATGTGTTACCTTGCGAATCTACCAACAATGGGCAAAGGCAGTACTTGCAAGTTGATTTTATATTCATTTTCGCCATTGTTTTAGTGTCAATCATAGGCGTATGCCATCCAATAAAGCACAGAAACTTGTGCGCTATTCGTATAAGTTTGGTTGTGTACATGGTGAGTTCAATAATGATGTTTCGTTTCGATTGTTTGTGAATTGCAGATATGGTTGCTTTTTATCAGAATTCCATTTCTGCTCCTTTATAAGACCACACCTGATACATCTTGCTTTTGTGCAAGCCTTTTTACCATCTATGCCTATCCAAGCGTGATTACGCATATTTATGGCTGCGTTGCCTGTGTCAAGTCATTTCTTTCTCATTACTTTCCATCGGTGAGTGAGTTTATGCG
>Ga0228698_1001444_pt1 | contig 11673 bp, 8 predicted proteins | sample McNCre117_Aug_MG_FD_178015 | JGI IMG/M metagenome (GOLD analysis project Ga0228698, IMG submission 178015) | Freshwater microbial communities from McNutts Creek, Athens, Georgia, United States - 1-17_Aug_MG | ecosystem: Environmental > Aquatic > Freshwater > Creek | place: USA: Georgia...
GAGGTTTGTCCAGAAGAAATCGTATCCCGATCTTCTGAAAAGCCCAAGTGATAACGCTGATTCAGAATATCAAGGGCTTCACGTGTCGCATAGTGATTATGCTTTTGCGTGAAAAAAGTCAGATCTTTGAGTTGATGATTGGCCATATTGCCGGAGAAGAGCGTGGTTCGACCATGCGAAAGCACCATATGTTCGTCCATCCAGCGGTTTTCAATCCGGCCCACACCGCGCCGCCAGATCCGCAACAGCTTGAGAGGATATTGCGCGCCCCGCCGAATCCAACGATCAAGAAAGATCTGTTTGAGCTTGAGGACAATCCCGGTCACATCCTGCGGTAAGTCGGCCAGTCGTTGATTTAATTCATTGGCCAGATCCGCCTCAACCCATTCATCGGCATCGAGCCGCATCACCCAAGCCGTTGAAATCGGTAAAGTTTCAATAGCCCATTGCAATTGCTTGGCATAATTTTCAAAAGGATGCTGAACGATCTCGGCACCATATTGCCGGGCAATATCAAGTGTCCGATCCTTTGAATAAGAATCAACAACATAAACTTTTTTTGCAAAACTTTGGACAGAACGCAGAGCCCGTTCAAGGTGAACTTCTTCATTGAATGTTAGAATAATAATGGAAATGTCTGCCACGATTTTTTCTCCTTACCGATCGTTTATGAATAATCGGCTTTAGGGCTATGTATTATTTTATTTTTGTGGAGATGCAAGATGTCTTCGCCATACGCTCATGAGACAATGTGACGCGGCTTGATGAAGCGCGCGGGGTTTCCCGCATAGACTTCATCTGGTGGCAGGGATTTAAAGGTGACGCCTCTTGCGCCTAACACGGTTCGTGCGCCAATGGTGACGCCCGGCCCGACAAAGGCTTCTGCCGCCACCCAAGCTTTCTCTCCAATATGAATCGGGAATGCCTGGAGTTGGAAATAACTATCGGTAATGTCATGGGTGCCTGCGCAAAGATGTGCCCGTTGTGAAACCAAGGCATAGGGCCCCAGAGAAATCGGCGCCATACTATAGCAAATCACACCCGGCCCAAGGCAGCTATATTCGGCCATTTCAAGATTCTGTGGCGACCAGACGCGCACACCTGCATTGATGACAGCAGTCGGATGGAGCTTGGCGCCAAACAGCCTTAATAAAAAGCGACGCCAAGAGATGAGTGGGCGAGGCGTCCAAATGCCCAAGGTCATCCAGACGATTTCCCACAGACCACGGTACAATCGATTCTTGAGACTGAATGTCTTGCCGCCATGATAGGGATCGGTCTTGCGTGCATCCAGAATCGTCATTTACGCCTCTCAATGATCTCTTTGGCGAAATTTACGAGGTTTTGAGATGTGGTATCAATATTAAAATGGCGCAGAAAACACGGTCGGCAGGCTGCCTTCATCTGCAGCCGTTCCTCGGGTGTCAGAGTCAGCCACGCTTGTAGTAAGCGATTAATCCCATTTTGATGATCTGCTTCGACCAAGCCACAGCCTTCGGCCTTCACCTCATGCCAGATATTGACTTTATCTGTAATCAAGACCGGTGTTTCACACGCAAGGGCTTCGGCAACCACAATGCCAAAATTTTCCTGATGCGACGGCAGAACAAAGGCCTCTGCCGCACGGAAGGCCCCCCATTTGATTTCCCCTGAGAGCATTCCTGGCCAGAAAATGCGATCTTCTAGCCCAGATTCTGCGACCAAAGGCTTGAGGATGTCATCCGTCCAAGTTTCAAAATGCGGTCCAGCAATCATCAGATCCAAGTCTGGGTGTGAGGCTGCAATCTTTGCAAACGCAGGAATCAGCAGATCCGCGCCCTTTTTGGGATGAATACGGCTCAGATACAGCAGAAAACGACGGTGACGAAGATGAGGATATGCTTGATAAAAGGCGGCAATTTGGGCGTTGGGATCCCCAGTGACATCGGCAGTTCCATATCCAACGACTTTTTCTTTGTAGTCATATCCCCAGAACTGACCCCGTGCTAATATTTTCTCATCTTCTGTTGTGAAGAGAAGAGATTGAGCATTATGAATCAGCCGTCCTTCTCCCAATAACCAGAAGAGTTGTTTGAATAAATGCTTTTTCGGATAAGTCTGACGGAACCACGGATCAAGCATGCCATGGGAAAAAACAAGGTATGGAGTTTTGCTTCTAGAGAGGACTTGGGCAGCTCCAAACGAGGCGTAATTCCAGAGGCCATTGACAATGGCGAGATCATAATTCTTTAAGTTCTCTTTTAACCACGGGATAAGTTTAGGAGTATAGCCATAGCGAAGAAAAGGTATTTTTTTTCTCCAATGATGACTTTGCAAAACATGATGGCCAAGAGCATGAACCGGAATATCAAATTCTTTTAGAAATGGTGCATCTGGAAGATCAAGGGTGACAATCTCATGCTCAAATCTATTCTGACGAAAGCATAAAGACAAACGACGTACGCCTTCAATTGGGCCACCGCCAATCGGGTTAGCAGACGCAATGATGCTTAAGATCTTCATTGACGGATGTCTCATCTTTGGAATAGGCGGATGACACTCTGTGCAATCGCACAATACCTTATGCTGGCACCATACCGATGAGGTGACAAAATTGAAATACAAAAAAACAGCATGCATTTTAAAATTATCAATCTATATGTCATTCATATGACAGTAAATATACCGGCTATCGTGTGTTTCTTTGATCATCCGTATTCTTGTTGATTAGGGGGGGGACTGCCACCAAACGGGTGCAGGTGGAGGACTGCAGGATAATTCTGTCTCTCAACAAAAATAGTATATAAATTAAATTGATAGTATTTATATGGAACATTCTGATTCCTTATTCAAGGAAGAAGACAAGCAAGAAGAAATTTCAATTTCTTCTTGCTTGTCTGTAATCATAGCATTGTGACGCCTTGACTTTGTGGTCATGGCTCAGCAATGCTCTATAATGAGACGTTACTTGCCGCCAATTGTTCTTGCAAAGTGGCTTTCAACCGTTCCAGCCCTTCCGCCGTGCCTGATTCACAGCGCGCCACCAGCACCGCTTGGGTGTTCGAGGCTCGCAGCAACCACCAGCCATCAGGGGTGTTGACCCGCACCCCATCAATATCGGTGACATTAGCACCCGCTTCGGCCAAGCGTTGCTTGACTTCGGCGACGACGCTGAACTTGCGTTCATCGGCGCAGGCAAAGCGCAGTTCCGGGGTATTTTGCAGACGGGGCAGGGCGGCATGACGTTCCGCCAACGTTACCCCGTCCCACCGGGCAACCATGCCCAAGAAGCGAATCGCCGCATAAAGCGCATCATCAAAGCCATAATAGCGGTCGGCAAAGAAGATATGCCCGCTCATTTCGCCTGCTAACGGCGCCTTGGTTTCGGCCAGACGGGTCTTAATCAAAGAATGGCCGGTCCGGCACATCACCGGCTGACCGCCTAATTCAGCAATCCGATCAAACAAGCTCTGACTGGCTTTGACATCGGCAAGAATCGGGGCACCGGGATGTTGCTTGAGGACGTCTTCGCTCAAGAACATCAGCATCTGATCGCCCCACAAGATTTTGCCTTGGGCATCAATCACGCCGATCCGGTCGCCATCACCATCAAAGGCAATGCCAAGATCGGCCTTGTGATGAGCGACGGCTTCGATCAACTGTTCCAGATTTTCCGGTTCGGTCGGGTCGGGATGATGGGCCGGGAAGGTGCCATCGATCACTTCGTTCAACAGGATATGCGCACCGGGCAGGCGCGCGGCCAAAGCGGTCATGACTTCGCCGGTCGCTCCATTGCCCGCATCCCAGACGACGCGCAGCGGACGGACTCCATCATAATCGGCCAATAGCCGTTCAATATAGTCCGTCGTGATATCCCAATCGGTGGCGGCTCCACCGTCATGCACTTCCAGATCACCGGCTTCGGCCAAGCGGCCCAAGCTCTTGATTTGGTCGGCAAAGAATGGCTTGCCGCCAAACACCATCTTGAAGCCATTATGAGTCGGCGGATTATGCGAACCGGTGATCATAATCCCGCCATCGGCGTCAGCGATCTTGGCGGCATAATAGAGCATCGGGGTTGGGCCACGCCCGACCCGGCGGACCTGCACGCCGGTCGAGAGCAAACCTTGTACCAAGGCGGCTTCCAACTCCGGCGAACTCAGGCGACCATCATAACCGACAATGACCTTGGACCCACCGGCCCGCACCACCAGCGACCCAAAGGTCTTGCCAATCATTTCGGCATCGGCTGCGAACAAGGTCTCGCCAACAATACCGCGAATGTCATATTCACGGAGAATGGTCGGATGAAAAGAGTAGCTCATAAAATTCAGTCCGTTTGCTTAGTTCCGGCCATAGGTATCTTCCAGGCGCACGATATCATCTTCGCCCAGATAGCTGCCTGATTGCACTTCGATCAGATGCAAGGGAATCCGTCCCGGATTTTCCAGCCGATGCACGGTGCAGGCCGGAATATAGGTCGATTCATTTTCCCGCACGATCTGGGTAGTTTCGCCATTGGTCACGATTGCCGTACCTTGCACGACGATCCAATGTTCAGCGCGGTGATAATGCTTCTGCAAGGACAGCTTGGCGCCAGGCTTTACGGAGAGCAGCTTGACTTGATAGCGTTCGCCATTGCGGATCGACTGATAAAAGCCCCACGGACGATGCACTTGGGGGTGAGTCGCCAATTGGCTGCGGCTTTGGCTGCGCATTTGTTCGACCAGCAGCTTGACATCTTGTGAGCGATCTTTGTCGATCACCAAGACCGCGTCTTCGGTGGCAACCACCACCAGATCCTCGACCCCGACGGCGCCCAGCAACGGACCTTCGCTGCGCAGATAGGAGTTCTTGACATCTTGGGTCAGAACATCGCCTTGCACCACATTGCCGTTGTTGTCCTTGTCGCCGATTTCCCACAATTCCGACCAGCAGCCAACATCGGTCCAACCAATATCGCAGCCAATCGTCACGGCGCGATCAGTCCGTTCCATCACGGCATAGTCGATCGAAATCGAGGGGGCTCCGACAAAGGTGTCGCGGTCCAGCCGGACAAAGTCCAAATCAACCTTGCGCTGGCGGACAGTTTGGCTGACCGCATCATGAATCGCGGGGGCCAGACGTTGTAGTTCGGCCAAGAATGCACCAGCGGTGAACAAGAACATCCCGCTGTTCCAAACATAGTCCCCGGTGGCCAAAAAGGCTTGGGCGCGCTCGGTATTGGGCTTTTCGGTAAAATTGGCGACCTTATGGACGCCGGGGAAGTCACCAAGTTCTTGGCCTTGACGGATATAGCCATAGCCGGTTGCGGGTGCGGTGGGAGTAATCCCGAATGTCACCAGATAGCCCGCGCGGGCAGCAGGAACAACCGTGTTCAACACAGCATCAAAAGCGGCTTGATCGGTAATCACATGATCCGATGGCATGACCAACATCACCGCATCGGGATCCGTTTCCGCCAGCAGAAACGCTGCTGCAGCGACAGCCGGAGCCGTATTGCGGGCGGTTGGTTCAAGGACGATGGTGGCGTCGTCAATCCCGGCCAAGCGCATTTGTTCGGCGGCATGGAAGCGCAAGGCGTCGCCGGTGAGAATCATCGGCGCGGCAAAGCCCGACCGATTGGCAAAGCGCAAAGCTGTTTCCTGGATCATGCTATTGGCACTGCTCAAAGGGAGCAATTGCTTGGGATATTGCTCGCGGGACATCGGCCACAAGCGGGTGCCGGCTCCACCCGACAGAATGACGGGAGTCACTGGTGCCATTGCGTTCACGTTCAGGCTCCTTCTGCATTGCTCTGATTGAGCTGTACCATACGCGTCTTATGGTGTTCCGCCAAGTATCCCGGCTCTTTTTCTAAAGTTGAGACGGAGAATTGTCTCTATGATATCGGATCAATCAAATCGTGACCCGTACGCAGGATGATTCAATGGGCAATGCGTTATGAGAGGGCATGCCCTCTCTTCCCTTGCGAGGCCTGTTGGACAAAGGAGGTCAGGCGTGGACCTTGATGATTCTGCGGTCGATCTTGTGGATGCTGTGTTTTGACCACGCTAAAGGAGCAGGCGAGGGCGAGCCCAATTGAGAGGTGAGCAATGTGGTAGGCAGCGGCTGGACTGAACAGAATATCCCAAATTGATGAGATAAAAATATAAATACATCCCGTAATATAATGCGGATATTTTTTGTAGAACAAGAGCGCATTGTCATTTATAAATGACTTTATGATAAGGCCCAACATATAAAGACCAGCACCAAGACCAACGACACCAACATTTAGCCAGAGTGATAGAAAGATTGAGTGGGCTGGGATAACTTCTGATGTGCTCATCTCGATTGCGCGTTTTAGTTCGTCGATGTCTTGAATTGAATTAAAGATCATAAAGTTATATTTGCCAGTCCTATCAAGAGGGTAGCTTCCATGTCCAATAATTGGCGAATCGAGACATGCATTAATAGTTGCAATAAGCTCTCCGCGACCTCCAAGGAGAATGTTCCCTCCACCAATTTCAGATTGGAACTGATACTTTTCCAAGGCCTCTTCGCCGAGAAGACCTGATGTGACCGATATCGTATATGAGTAGTATGGGATTAATGATAAAAAACTAATGGCAGTAAGCATGCCGATCTTGTTCTGTGATATCCTATCCAGTATCTTATGATTGGTGAGAAGAACCGAAAATACTTCTGAAAAGAAGATGAAGCCAAACAAGCTGCGTGAATTGAGGATTAGTGATGTCGCCATGACAGCGATCCCAAATAGATAGCTGGCAATAATATATCTATTTGCGGGAAATAGCATTCTTGTTAGCAGAATCGTCATGTACAAAGATTTTCCAAGTGAGAATTTCCATGCATATGAGAATTCTGATGACAGAAGAACATCAATGCTATACTCATCTTCAATAACAAACCGAACAAAGTCGACTTGTAGTTTAAAAATAATATAATAAAGAATATATTTTGTTTTTCCTTTTGTTATGAAAAACAAAGAAAGAAGATCAATAATAATGAATAAATTTCTAGCTAATCCGCGCAAGATATAGTCAATGGGTGTTTGTGTAAAGTAATCTGTAAATAATTGAACGATAGCGACAATCATAAAAATTATACAAACCTTATAGGCTGCGCTACTTTGAGTGTGGTGTGCGTTCTTTGCATGTGCTGGAATCAGGCAAAATGCTAGGATAATATCTGAAATATACAGATTTCCGACTAAGTTAATATGGAATGGCGCTAATAAAGCGCATATAAAAATAAGTAGCTTCTCGACTATTCCGATGTCATCATTGTCGGTATCTCTTAAGTATCCCTGCTTCATGATATCCTCTTCCTGTCTTTTGTCAGATGGTGTAATTTTTCATGGTAATTTATGAAGAAGGGTTTCTAGAGTCTGAAATGTTGATGAGGCGTGCGCTGTCTGTAAAGCAATAAACGCACGCACCACGTCCTTCTGCGCTTTGGATAGCAAGAAGCATGAAATCGGTCAAGTCTTTACAATTTGGCGCAACGCGATCTGGTTCGCAGTATTATCTCATGATCACTCATCAGATGGCTGCTTCCGCGTGCGTCGAGCCTGAGCCAAGTCATGCAAGGCTGCAGTATAAATCATAAAGGGATTACAAGACGTATTGCGGCCAAACTCGGCCAAAAAGGAGTATTTGTCCAAGCAAGAGCACACAGCATGCGGGCAAGTCGCCACCCGCTGGCCATAGTGCGGCAAGGCCCAATCAAAAAACGATCCGGCGAGGTGGGGCATACATCCGACCCGGATATACCCGGCGGCCGTCATTTCATAGCTCAGTGCCGGATAAAGGCAGGGCTTGCCCTTGGGCGAGCTCAACGCCAGCCGATAGGGTCGGTCTTGTTCGAGAATATCAATTTCCAGATTCTGAATTTCCTCTGGGGTGAAGCTATGTCGTTCGGTAAATTCCGGACTGACATTCATGACCAATCCCATGGCTTCAACGCGGGCTTGGAACCGGCGGAAGGCGTCGCGTTGGCTGCGGCTGAGGACATAATTGATCATCCCAATCTGGAAACCGGCATCGCGTAAGCCTTGGAGATTGGCAAAATAGGTCTCTTCGGGAATCTGACTCGGATGATAGGAGCAGTTGAGGCGAATTTTGCGTTTATCAAGCGCGCTATATTTGCTGGCGCTCCAAGAGGCATTGGTATCAATCCGGATCGAATCGCACCAAGAGGCTTGTGCCAGATGGTCAAGCAGGCCGGTCATCGCGCGGACATCCAGCATGGGCTCGCCCCCCGTCAGGGTTAAGGCGACCCGGCGTTTGCTGAAATGACGCTCAAATGCGGCGATCCACTGATCGAGCGGATAGTTATCAAAAGCATGTGCCGAGAAGCCACCGGGTTTACTGGCACGGCGGTCATGGGTTTGGTCGCAATAAGGACAAGCAAAATTACACCATTCCGTCATCGTCCAGCGCACGACGTCGCAGGGGATGCCCTGGCGAGGACGATAGGCGGCGAGAACGGGGCCGAAGAGCCGCTGAGCATCATCAGAAAACTGTCGATAGCGCAATGTGGTTGACAGGTTGCGACTGACGGTGCGTCCTGCGCGCACCAGTCCTCGCACACGCTGGATCAGTTTCGGTGAAAACGGCGCAATGGCTTTGTTCTTTGGCGATGGCATGATCAATGATATCCAATATTGTTAATATATTTAAGAGTGCCCACGATTTTTTAAGTATCCCCTCTACTATGACGGATGGCAGACGATTTTTCTAGAGGCAAGAATGCTATGGATGTTTGAGATCTGAGACGGTCTTGCAAGGTCTTGCCCCAAAATGGCGTTTTATCCCGAATATGGGGCGATCTTACTATTTTATTGCAAAGTTGGGACGATCTCAGATTGCGTCTTATAATACTTTCGCAGCATCCTGCGCTGCATGAAATATCATGAAGCAAAAAGGGGTCTTTCATGAAGAAGATGATTGCAGCTGGCGTGGTGTCGGCATTCGCTCTGATGGCAGGCATGATGTCGGCACAGGCGGCTGATGCGGTTGGTCTTGGGGCTGGGGATATTTTGGTGCATGTTCGCGCCTTGGGTGCGTTCCCCGATGTGTCTGGGCATGATGATTTGTTTGAGGGCAAGGGCAAGATTTCGAATTCCTATGTGCCGGAAGTCGATGCCTCTTATTTCCTGACCGACCATATTGCTGCGGAAATCATCGCTGGGACCACCCATCACCAAGTGCGTGATGATAAGGCGGCGGGTGCATTGGGCGTTGGCGCGCTGGGTTCGGTGTGGCTGCTGCCGCCGACCCTGACCGCGCAATACCATATCTTGGCGCATAACGCGATTGATCCCTATGTTGGCGCTGGTCTGAACTACTCGATCTTCTACGGCTCGAAGTCGAAGGCTGGTCCGGGCACCTCGATCGACTATAAGAACAATGTCGGTTATGCGCTGCAAACGGGCGTGAACTATCAAGTCTCGAAGAGCGTGTTCGTCAATTTGGACGTCAAGAAGATCTTCGTCAAGACCACGGCGTCGGTGAAGGCTGGCGGTGCGACCATCGACACGGCGCGGGTCAATGTTGACCCGCTGTTGGTTGGGATCGGGATCGGCTTCCGTTTCTAAGGGATGAGGCGTGCAGGACGCGGTGTGAGACCGCGTCGATGCAAGCGTCAAGAAAATGGGCTGTCATCCTATGGGGTGGCAGCCTTTTTCATGGGGTATTGTCAAAATCTGGCGGAAGGGTGGCGCGCACAGCAGCAGCAAGCGGTGCATTGCCTTGTGCCTGTAAGGCCGTTGCCGCGCCAGCACGATCCCGGTCCTCGCGGTTTTGGCTGAGTTTTGCTTTGCCCAGCACCCGCGAAAGGGTGATCTCGACCCCGACGACCGCGCCGATCATCCGCGCGATAAACTCCGGCGGGCTCTCCTCCAAGGTCCAGGGGCGGGGCTGTGCCGATTCATGGCGGTCGGTTAAGCGGATCAGCAGAGCACGAATCCACGCCGGATCCTCGTGGAAGCTGATCCGGCCATAGGCATGGACGACGCGATAGTTCCAGGTCGGGACCTGTTTATGGGTGTCTTGCTTGCTGGGATACCAGTTTGGCGAGATATAGCCTTGCTCCGCCTGAAAGATCACCAAGACCTCAGCCTCCTTTTCGACGGCGCGCCAAAGAGGATTCGCGCGGGCGATATGGGCGCGCAGCACGCCAGACGGTGCGGGCTGGCGATCCAGGTCAAAGGGCAGGTGATTGGCATCGAGCCCGGCGGCCCCCGAGGTGACGAGACAGCCCAAGGGATGAGCCTCGATCAGATTATAGAGGGTGTCGAGGCTGTCTTCGCGGAAATGGGTCGGGAGATACATCGGGCAAAGAGCCTTTCTGTGCGAAAACAGGAGGATCAGAGATGGCGGAGCCGTTGGGCAAGGGTATGGGCAGGCTCTGGCCGTCCGCCCGCCATGCCGATCAATACGACAGTCAGCGTCCCGAGGCCACCACAGGCCAACAAGGGCCAGAACGGGATCTCGCCGGGTAAATGCCAGACTCCGACCAATACCAAACGCGCCAAGCCCCAGCCCAATCCTCCGGCCATGAGGGCCGCGACACTGCCCAGCAAGACAAATTCCAGCCCGCGCGAGAGCAGCAGCACGCGGCGCGACGCGCCGAGAACCCGCAGCAACACGGTTTCCTGTTGGCGTTGCTTGGCTCCCGAGGCGACGGCGGCGCTCAAAACCAAGAGGCCCGCCACAAGAGTCAGACCACCGGCCAAAGCCAAGACCGATAAAATGACGCGGGCCATCCGTCCGGCTTCGTCCAAGGCTTCTCGCACCCGGACAACCGTGATGCCCGGTAACGTCGTTGCCAAGGCGCGATCCAAAGCGGCGGCTTCTGGGCTGCCGGGCGGCAGGCTAATGGTGGCCAACTGAGCGACCGGAGCGCCAGCCAACGCCCCAGGAGAAAGGACCATGGCAAAATTCATTGACAGGCTCATCCAGTCAATTTGCCGCAATGAGGTAATCGTGGCCGTGACCGGACGCCCCAGCACCGAGATGGTCAGGCGATCCCCCACACCGACCCCTAATCCGCGCGCTACTTTGGCATCTAACGACAAGAGGGGCGGGCCTTGATAGGTCTCTGGCCACCATTCACCAGCAACAATCTTGCTATTTTCTGGGGGCGTTGCAGAGGTGGTGAGGCCACGGTCGCCTTGGGTGAACCATTGGGCGTCTTGTCCCACCGTCCACTGTTCGACCGATGTCCCATTAATGGCCAATAACCGTCCACGCAGCATTGCCGCCCGATGGATCTGAGCTCCCGGAAAACTGTGCACCAGCGCATCAAAGCGGTCAATTTGCGAGGGCAAGATATCTAAGCAGAAAAAAGCCGGGGCGCGGGCGGGCAGACTGTCTTGAATTTGTCGGCTTAACCCGGCCTGTAAACCAGCCAAGGCGGTCAAGATCGTCAGACCCAATCCAACCGCTAGAATGACAGCGCCGGTTGCGGCGCCAGGGCGATGCAGCGCCGAGACGGCAAAACGTAAGGCTAGCGGGGTCCTGGTCCCCGCCAAAGAGCGCGACAGCCGCACGGCACCGCGCTCTAACCCGCGCGCGATCAGTCGGGCGATGGCCGCAGTGCCGACCATGGCGACCATCACGACGCCAGCCAGTTTATGATCTTGACTGAGGCCGAGAATCAAGAGGGCTCCGCTCAGTCCGCACC
>Ga0228698_1001445_pt1 | contig 11671 bp, 9 predicted proteins | sample McNCre117_Aug_MG_FD_178015 | JGI IMG/M metagenome (GOLD analysis project Ga0228698, IMG submission 178015) | Freshwater microbial communities from McNutts Creek, Athens, Georgia, United States - 1-17_Aug_MG | ecosystem: Environmental > Aquatic > Freshwater > Creek | place: USA: Georgia...
TCGCCCGAGCAGGTGCCGTCCATCGCGAGCGCGAGCTCGACGATGCGGCGGTTGGCGGCCTCGGCCCGTTCGAGCTCATGCGGATCGGCTGGATCGACCAGCATCAGGGCGTGGAAGTTGCCGTCGCCGACATGGCCGACCAGCATCGACGGGATCCGCGACTCGTCGAGGATCTGGCGCGCGCCGACCAGCGAATCGGCCAGGCGCGAGATCGGCACGCAGGTGTCGGTGCTGATCGCGCGCGCGCCCGGGCGCGTTTGCAGGCCGGCGAGCAGCGCGTTGTGGCGCGCCTGCCAGAGCTGGCTGCGCTCCTCGGGCTTGAGCGCCCACTGGAAGTCCAGGCCACCGAATTCGCCTGCGAGGTCCTTGACCTGCTCGATCTGGTGTTCGAGCGCCGGGGCCGAGCCCTGGAACTCGATGAACAGCGTCGGGGCCTCGGTCAGGCCCGACCTGGAGTAGGCGTTGATCGCCGCGATCATGCGCTCGCACAGGAACTCGCAGCGCGAGAGCTCGACGCCGAGCTGGATCACGCCGATCACGCAGTTGACCGCGTCGGCGATGGTCGCAAACGAGACCACCGCCGCCGCCAGCACCTCGGGGATCGGGTGCAGCTTGACCGTGACCTCGGCGATCACGCCGAGCGTGCCCTCGGAGCCGACGAAGAGTCGGGTCAGGTCGTAGCCGGCGGCCGATTTCCTGGCGCGCGTGCCGGTCTTGACCAGCTGGCCGTCGGCGGTCACGACCTTGAGGCCGAGCACGTTCTCGCGCATCGAGCCGTAGCGCACCGCGTTGGTGCCCGAGGCGCGCGTCGCGGCCATGCCGCCGAGGCTGGCGTCGGCGCCGGGGTCGATCGGAAAGAACAGGCCGGTGCCCGCGAGCGCGGCGTTGAGCTGCTTGCGCGTGACGCCGGGCTCGACCACCGCGGTCATGTCCTCGGCGTGGATCGCCAGGATGCGGTTCAGGCGCGAGACGTCGAGCGAGACGCCGCCGCGCACCGCGAGCAGATGGCCCTCGATCGACGAGCCGGCGCCATACGGGATGATCGGCACGCCGAACTCCGAGCACAGCCCGACGGCGCGCACGATGTCGGCGACCGATTCGGCGAAGATCACCGCGTCGGGCGGGGTGCAGGGGAAGGGGGACTCGTCGCGGCCATGGGCGTCGCGGACCGGACGCGAGACAGTGAAGCGGTCGCCAAAGGCGGCCTGGCAGTGTTCGGTGAAGGCGCTGGAGAGCATCGGATCTTGCGGAACGGGTTCTGTCGGTGGAAACCAGGCCGACACGGCGCCGGCAACATGCGGTTGCCGCCGACCAGCGGCGCCAGCGCAGTCTAGCAGCCCGGTGCCGTTTCCTTGCAGGCGCTCGCCGTGCCGGGGCCGGGTCGCGTCCGGAGCCGGGCCGGCTGCAAATTCGCAACCCGCATAAGCAACTGAATTTTTATCAGTTCCAGTTCTTGGAGCCGGGCCGCATCATTTGCGCATGTCCCGAATCGATGCCTTGATTCGATCCTACCGATAGCCACAGGAATCCATCCCATGTCCGTCTTATTAATCGCTGGCAGTCCGACCGAGCAATCGCGCTCGGCGGCCCTGCTCGACGCGGTGCAGCAGGGCCTGCTGCACAAGGCGGGGCCGCGCCGCCTCTATGTCGATCGCGTGCAGATCCGCGACCTGTCGCCGCAGGCACTGTTGCTGGCCGATTGGAACCACGCCAGCGTCAAGCGCGCCATCGCCCAGGTCGAGTCGGCCAGCGCGCTGGTGATTGCGACCCCGGTTTACAAGGCCGCCTACAGCGGCGTGCTCAAGGTCTTTCTCGATCTGCTGCCGCAGACCGCGCTCAAGGGCAAGGTGGTGCTGCCGCTGGCCACCGGCGGCAGCCCGCATCACATGCTGGCGCTCGATTACGCGCTGCGCCCGGTGCTGCAGTCGCTCGGCGCGCGCCAGATCCTGTCCGGCGTCTATGCCACCGACAGCCAGATCCCGAAGGACGGCCAGGGCCGCTACCGCATCGGCGACGAGATCCAGGCCCGGCTCGACGACGCGGTGACCCTGCTGCTCGACGAGGGCCTGCAGCTGCCGGTCAGGTCCGATTTCGAGCCGGTGCCGTTCGCGGCCGTGCAGTACAGCATCTGAATCATTTTTCAACCACCGTTTCAGGAGAAACACCATGTCGATTCAAGCCATCAACGTGCGCAACCAGTTCAAGGGCAAGGTCAAGGAGATCATCCGCGGCGATGTCGTCTCGGAGATCGATGTCGAGACGCCCTGGGGCCTCGTGACCTCGGTCATCACGACCCGCTCGGTCGATGCGCTGGAACTGAAAGTCGGCTCGGAAGTCGTCGCGCTGGTCAAATCGACCGAGGTTTCGCTGGCCAAGCTGTGAGCGTGGCGGATTTGTCGCCGACATCGACAGCCGGCGCTCAGGATGCCGGCCGTCGGAAGCTTGCTGCCGCCTCTTGCAATTCCTCGGCGCTCAGGACGTATTCGCGGTTGTCGACGAGTCGCGCAATCACAAAGTCGATGAAGGCGCGCACGCGCGCCGGTTGCGCGCTTCTGCTGCCGTAGTAGACAAAGTAGCTGTAGCGGTCCGGCACGTGATTGACCAGCAGCGGTATCAGCTGCCGGGACCGGATGTACGGCACGGCTGTCACGCCGGCCAGTTGCCCGAGCACTTTCCCGGCCAGCACGGCATGCAGTTCGAGCAGGTCGTCATTGGTGTAGAGCGCGGGCACGACGGGCTGTTCAACTTCCTCGTCATTGACCTTGAAGCGCCAGGGCACGACGCGGCCGGTCCCCGGGTTGCGGTACACGCTGCACGGGTGAGCCTGCAGCGCCTCCAGGCTGTCCGGTGCGCCGAATTGGCGCAGGTACTCCGGCGACGCGCAGACCACCAGCTGGACCGGAAACAGCCGGCGTGCCACCACGCCCTCGTGTGGCGACAGGCCCAGTCGGAAACCCACGTCCACGCGGTCTTCGACCCAGTTTCCGACCCGGTCTTCGAGCTGGACGTCGGGCACGATGTCCGGGTGCAGCTGGCAGAACGCGTCGATCAGCCGCCACAGCAAAGGTTGGAAGGTCGCACGCGGGCCCACGATGCGCAGCGGTCCGGCGATCTCGTCCCTGGACTGCCGGGCTGATTGCAGCGCCCGACGCAACCCGAGCAACGACGGCTGGGCTTCGGCCAGGAAGCGCTGACCTTCGTCGGTCAAGGCCATCGACCGCGTGGTGCGGTGGAACAGCCGGACATTGAGGTGCTGCTCCAGTTGCGCCAAGGCCTGGCTGGCTGCCTGCGGACTGATGTTCAGCGCCGCAGCGGTCTTGCGCAGGCTGCCCAGCTCCGCTGCGGCCACGAAGACGGAAATGGTGCGAAGTTCGTTCAAGGCCATGGCGTTTTCTCGTCTGATTATCCGATTCTGATTGCCAATCTATCAGGTGATTTCAGACTTTTCATCGATCAATCATCCCTCTAGACTGCTTGGGATGACGCGGTCTGGCCGGTGATTTCTCGTTCCTGGCGGACATGACAAGCGCGAGATCTCAAACGTGGACGCCGCGATCACCCAGCTCAAGAGCTTCCATTCCCCCACCTTGTTGAACAGCAACGATTCGCAGCCCGAACGGGTGCCATCATGGACCATATCACTCTCAACAACGGCATGCGCATGCCGATCGCCGGTTTCGGCGTGTTCCAGATTCCCGACCCCGCCGAGTGCGAGCGCTGCGTCGTGGACGCGATTGACGCGGGCTATCGCCTCATCGACACGGCCGCCTCCTACCTGAACGAAGAGGCCGTGGGCCGCGGGTTGCGCGCCAGTGGCGTGGCGCGCGACGAGCTGTTCGTCACCACCAAGCTCTGGGTGCAGGACGCGGGATACGAGCGCACGAGGCAGGCCATCGACGCGTCGCTGCAGCGCCTGCGACTGGATTACCTGGACCTCTACCTGATTCACCAGCCCTACGGCGACGTGCACGGTGCTTGGCGTGCCATGCAAGAGGCCTACCAGGCGGGCAAGTTGCGCGCCATTGGCGTCAGCAACTTTCATCCGGACCGGCTGATGGACATCAAAGCCTTCAACCAGGTGCCGCCAGCCGTCAACCAGGTGGAGGTCAATCCCTTCCTCCAGCAGGCCGATAACTTGGCCTTCATGCGCGACAACGATGTCCAGGCCCAGGCCTGGGCGCCCTTTGCCGAAGGGCGCAATCACCTGTTCCAGAATGAAGTGCTGCTCGACATCGGTCGCAAGCATGGCAAGTCAGTGGCGCAGGTGGTGCTGCGCTGGGTCGTGCAGCGTGGCATCGTGGCCTTGGCCAAGTCGGTGCGCAAGGAGCGCATGGCCGAGAACCTGGCGATCTTCGATTTCGTGCTCGACGAGGATGACATGGCCCGCATCGCCACGCTGGAAACCGGGCAGAGCAGCTTCTTCTCGCATCGCGATCCGGCGATCGTGAAGTGGATGAGTGAGCGCCGGCTCGACCTTTGAGCCTGTTCTCAACTGCCTGCGACGAACCGCCAGCCTTGGGGCCGCTGGACAGGACACCGGTCACGGTCAGCGTAGCGCCGCCATTCCCCTGGCGTGCGCGAGCGCCAGTTCTTCCGAGCCCAGGACAAAATCCCGGCTGTCGGACAGGCGCTCCACGGCCAGTTCGATGAAGCGGCGCACCCGGGCCGGCTGCGCCGCGCGGCTGCCGTAGTAGAGGTAGAGGCTGTAGGCGTTGCTGACGTGTTCGAGCAGCAGCGGCACCAGCCGGCCGGCACGGATGTGGGGCGTGGCCGTCGGCCCGGCCAGCTGGCCGATCACGGCCCCGGTGAGGACCGCGCGCAGTTCGAGATCCTCGTCGTTGGTCGAGAATGCCGGCGTGACATGCTGGTCCTGCACGCTCTCACCCACCTGTACCCACCACGGCGCAAGGCGTCCATCGCTGCTGCGGCGGAACACGCTGCAGCGGTGCGCGGCAAGGTCGTGCAGGCTCTGTGGCACGCCATGCCGGCGCAGATAGACCGGGCTGGCGCAAACGATCAACTGCAGCGCAAACAGGCGGCGCGCGATCAGCCCGTCCTGCGGCGCCTGCCCGAGCCGGAAGCCGACATCGACCCGGTCCTCGACCCAGTTGCCGACCCGGTCGTCGAGCTGCACGTCGGGCTGGACCTCGGGGTAGAGCCGGCTGTACTCGTCGAGCACGCTGCCGATGATGGTCGGCAGCACCGTGCGCGGTCCGACGATGCGCAGCGGCCCGGCGATGTCTTCTCGGGTCCGGCGCGCGGCCTGCAGCGCCTGCTGCAGGCCGGCCAGCGAAGGCCGGGCGGCTTCCAGCAAGCGTTGGCCTTCCTCGGTGAGCGACATGCTGCGCGTGGTGCGGTGGAACAGGCGCACGCCCAGATCGGCCTCCAGCTGGCCCAGCGCCTTGCTGGCCGCCTGCGGCGAGATCTGCTGCACGTGCGCGGCCTTGCTCAGGCTGCCCAGCTCGGCCGTGCGCACGAAGGTGGTGATGGTCCGCAATTCGTTGATCATGCCTGCTACGGTGATTTACATCATCTGGTTGTAATTCATTTGCCAGTCTAGGTGCTAGTCCGATGTGGATCGGCGCCCTACAGTTCAGTCTACCGGCCCGCAGCGTGCGGTGCCATTCACCAGGACGACTCACATGGACAACTTCAGCTTCTACAACCCGACCCGGATCGAATTCGGCCAGGACAAGGAACGGCTCATCGGCGAGATCCTCGCCCGGCACGGCATCAGGAAGGTGCTGCTGGCCTATGGCAGCGAGCGCATCAAGCGCGACGGCCTGTTTGCGACCGTGACCCAGAGCCTGGCCGAGCAGGGCATAGCGGTCGTCGAATGCGGCGGCATCGTCAGCAATCCGGTGCTTTCCAAGGTGCGCCAGGCCATCGTGCTGGCACGCGAGCAGCAGGTCGATGCAATCCTGAGTGTGGGCGGGGGCTCGGTGCTCGACAGCGCCAAGGCGATCGCGGCCGGCACGCCGTACCCGGGCGACGTGTGGGACCTGTTCATCGGCAAGGGCCGGATCGAAACCGCGCTGCCGGTGTTCGCGATCCTGACGCTGGCGGCTACCGGCAGCGAGATGAACTCGGGCGCGGTCGTGACCAACGAGGCGACGCAGGAAAAGTTCGCGATCCAGTCGGTCCACACCTTTCCCAAGGTGTCGATCGTCAATCCGGCGCTGATGCAGACAGTTTCGCGCGATTACCTGGTGTATTCGGCCGCCGACATCATCGCGCACTCGATCGAGGGCTATTTCACCGCCACGGTCCAGCCCCGGATCCAGTCGCGCCTGGTCGAGTCGGTGATCACGACCGTGATCGAGACCACCGAATCCCTGTTGGCCGATCCGCATGACTACGCCGCGCGCGCCGAGTTCGCCTGGGCCGCCACGCTGGCCCTCAACGGCATCACCTATGCCGGCACCTCGGGCTTCGGCTACCCGAACCACATGATCGAGCATTCGCTCTCGGCGCTGTTCAACGTGCCGCACGGCGCCGGCCTGTCGGTGGTGATGCCGGCCTGGATGAAGTGGTATCACGGCCGCCACCCGGCGCAGTTCGAGCGTTTCGCGCAGCAGGTCTTTGGCCTGCAGACCGCCGAGGAAGGCATTGCCGCGCTGGAGCAGTGGTTCGACAAGATCGGCACGCCGACCCGCCTGTCGCAGCTGGGCATCACCGAGGCCGAGCTGCCGGCCATCCTCGGCAACCTGCAGGGCAACGCGCGCTGGTTCGGGCTGGCCGAGGTCTACACGCCCGACGTGCTGGCCGAGATTCTCAAGCTGGCGCTGTAACGAACGACGCCGATCAGCTCAGTCAGGCATGGCCCAAACCTCGCACCCCCTGCATCGCGGCGCGGTGCTCGCCATCATCATGGCGAGCTACCTGATGATCGTGATCGACATCTCGATCGTGCTGACCGGCCTGCCGCGCATCCAGGTCGAGCTGGGCTTCACGTCAGCCGGCCTGTCGTGGATACAGAATGCCTACACGCTCTCGTTCGGCGGCTTCCTGTTGCTGGGCGCGCGTGCCGGTGACATCCTGGGCCGGCGGCGCATGTTCATCACGGGGCTGGCGATCTTCACGCTGGCTTCGCTGGCGATCGGCCTGGCGCCAGCGCCGGGCTGGATGATCGCTTTCCGCGCCGTGCAGGGTTTCGGCGCGGCCGTGCTGGCGCCGTCCACGCTGGCGCTGATCTCGACGCATTTCGAGGAAGGCCACGAACGCACGCGCGCTCTGGCCTGGTACGCCGCAGCCGCCGGCATCGGCGCCACGGTCGGTCTCGTGCTGGGCGGACTGCTGGCCGACCTCGTCTCCTGGCGCGCCGGTTTCCTGATCAACCTGCCGATCGGCGCGGCACTGATCGCCGCCAGCCTGCGCCATATCCACGAGACACCGACGCACGCCGGGCGCTTCGACGTGGCCGGCGCATTCAGCTCGACGCTGGGCATGTGCGCCCTGGTGTTCGGCATCGTGCAGGCGGCCGAAGCCGGCTGGGCTGCGTCCCGGACCTGGGGCGGCATCGGCGTCGGACTGCTCATGCTGGGCGCCTTCCTGTGGATCGAGACACGCGCGAGCCAGCCGCTGCTGCCGCTGTCGCTGCTGACCGATGCGCAGCGCAACGGTGCCTACGCCGCGCGCCTGCTGTTCCTGTGCGGCATGGCGGGCTTCTGGTTTTTCACGGCACAGTACCTGCAGGGCGTGCTGGGCTTTTCCCCGATGCAAGCCGGGCTGGCTTTCGTGCCGGTGACAGTGCCGCAGTTCGCCGCCTCGGTGTCGGTGCCTGCCGTGGCGCGGCGTGTCGGCCAGCGCCGCATGCTGCTGGCGGGCCTGGCCTCGTGCGTGGCCGGCGTCCTGTGGCTCGGGCTTGCCGCCGAGCAGGCGTCTTACCTCCAGGGCGTGGTGCTGCCGATGATCCTGATCGGGCTGGGGCAGGGCTGGGTGCTGGCACCGCTGACGGTCGCCGGCATGGCGAACGTGGCGCGCCACCATGCCGGCGCCGCCTCGGGCGTGCTGAACGTGGCCCACCAGATCGGCGCCACGCTGGGCCTAGCGCTGCTGGTCGTCGTGTATGCCGGCGGCCAGGCGCTTGTGCACGACGCCGCTGGCATGGCACGCCACACGGGCGCGGCGCTGCAAGCCGCCGCGCTGTTCCTGTGCTGCGCCCTGCTGGTGTCGGTGCGCTACATCCGGTTCGGTCGTGCCTGAACGACGATGGCTAGCAAGCGGCGGATTCCCTGGACTGCCTGGAGATCGACCGCCAGGAAGGCGCCGAGTTGCTGATCGGCGGCGACATCGCCCGCCTGGACGGCGATCTCGCCGGCGGCTACTACGTGCAGCCGACCGTGTTCAAGCGCCACAATGGGGGCGCGGGGCTCGCTTCAGGCCGCGCGCGCCAGCGGCACCGCGTGGCGGCTGGCCGGGCGCTCCAGGCCCAGGTTCTCGCGCAGCGTGCTGCCTTCGTACTCGGTGCGGAACAGGCCGCGCCGCTGCAGCTCGGGGATTACCAGCTCGACGAAGTCGTTCAGCGAGGCCGGCAGCACCGGCGGCATGACGTTGAAGCCGTCGGCGGCGCCGTGCTCGAACCACTCCTGCATCCGGTCGGCGATGGTCTGCGGCGTGCCGACCACGACCCAGTGGCCGCGCGCGCCGGCCAGGTACTCGTAGAGCTGGCGCACGGTGTAGCGCTCGCGCCGCGCCAGTTCGAGCACGACATGGGCGCGGCTGTTGACGCCCGGGGGCGGCTCGGGGATGTAGGGCGGTGGCGCGTCGAGGTCCCAGCGGCTGAGGTCGGCGCCGGGCCAGAACGGCGCCAGCGTCGCCAGGCCGACCGAGGGGTGAATCAGCGCCTGCAGCTCGGCCCACTTGGCCTGTGCCTCGGCCTCGGTGCGCCCGACCACCGGCGAGATGCCGGGCAGCACCAGCAGCTGCTCGGGGCGGCGGCCATACCTGGCCAGCCGGCCCTTGACGTCGCGGTAGAAGGCCTGGGCCTCGGCCAGGCTGGTCCAGGCGGTGAAGATCGCCTCGGCGCTGGCGGCGGCCAGCTCCTTGCCGTCCTCGGACGAGCCGGCCTGCACGATCACCGGATGGCCCTGCGGCGGGCGCTCGATGTTCAGTGGCCCCTTGACTTTCAGATGCTTGCCGATGTGGTCGAGGGTGTGCAGCTTGTCCGGGTCGAGGTAGACGCCCGAGGCCTTGTCGCGCCGCAAGGCATCGTCGTCGAAGCTGTCCCACAGGCCCTTGACCACATCGACGAACTCGTGGGCCTTCTCGTAGCGCGTGGCCGGGTCCGGGTGCGCATCAAAGCCGAAATTGCCATGCACGCCCTCGGCGCTGGTCGTGACCACGTTCCAGGCCGCACGGCCCTTGCTGATGTGGTCGAGCGAGGCGAACTTGCGCGCCAGCAGGTAGGGGTCCTCGTAGGTGGTCGAGGCGGTCGCGACGAAGCCGATGTGCTGCGTGACCGCCGACAGCGCGGCCCACAGCGTGACGGGCTCGAAATGTGACAGCCGGCCCTGGCGACTCAGCGACTCGCGGTCGCCCTGGTGCCAGAGTCCCGGGCTGTCGGCCACGAACACCTGGTCGAACAGGCCGCGCTCGGCCGTTTGGGCCAGCTCGATGTAGTGGTCGATGTTGGTGCCGGCGTCTGCCTGCGCATCCGGATGCCGCCAGGCGGCGATGTGGTGGCCGGTCGCCATGATGAAGGCGCCCAGGCGCAGCTTGCGTTGTGCCATCTTGTTGCTCCGGTGTGGTCGGGATTCAGAACGCCTGTTCGGCGGTGAAGGTGATGCGGTGCAGCAGGCGGTGCGCCGGGAAGAAGTCGCCGACGGCGTAGTGCTGGGTCGAGCGGTTGTCCCAGACCGCCAGCGTGCCTTCCTGCCAGCGCAGCCGGGCCTGGAACTCGGGCACCTGGGCCAGGCTGAACAGCTGCGCCAGCAGCGCGTCGCTCTGGGCGCGCGGCAGACCCTTGATGTGGCTCGTGAAGGTCGGATTCACGTAGAGGATTTTCTTGCCGGTGACCGGATGCACGCGCACCACCGGATGCTCGACCGGCGGGTACTTGGCGCGCGCCTCGCGCAGCTGCTCGCCGCTGGCGTCCTTGTGCAGCAGGTATTCGGTCCAGCCGCTGATCTCCCAGCTGTGGACCGCAGTCAGCGTTTCGAGGTAGGCCTGGAACGCGGGCGGCAGGCTGTCGTAGGCCCGGGTCAGGCTGGCCCAGACCGTGTCGCCGCCGCTGGCCGGCAGCACCTGGGCGTACAGGCTGGTGCCGACCGGCGGATTCTCGCGCCAGGTGATGTCGGCGTGCCAGTTGCTGGCGGCCCGGGGGCGCTCGGCCGTGCTCTCGACGATCTCGATCTCGGGCTGGTCGGCCAGGCGCGGGAAGAAGGCCTTGACCTCGGCGACGTTGCCGAAGCTGCGCGTGAACTCGACCTGCTGCGCCGGCGTCAGCCGCTGGTCGCGCAGGAAGATCACCTCGTGCTCGGCCAGCGCGCGGCGCAGTTCGGCCTGGGTTGCCACGTCGAGCGGCTGGCTCAGGTCCAGACCGTGGATGACGGCGCCGATGTGGGGCGTGTAGGGCTCGACACCGAAGCGGGTATAGGGCGTGGCCAGATCGTTGAGTTTGGACATGAAGGACTCCGGTTTCAGATTGGGTGATGGGTGTTTTCACTGTAGTCACGGCATTTCCGGAGTTGAACGAAGCGATTGGCATATCAATATCTGGAAATCAAAAAGGATGGCCGGCAATCTGGTGCATCAAGGCACAGAATTTTTGTGAATTTGGATATCCGTTTTGATTTGTTTTATTCATGAGCCGCGGTCGGTAGATTCCAGTGCCTGATCAATTCGAATTCGCAAGGGAAGACCGAAATGAAGCAATGGATAGGCACCTGGGTCGCGGCGCTGGCGCTGGCCCTGACCCCGGCGATACCCGTGGCGGCGCAGACACCGGCACCGCTCAAGGTCATCCGCATCGGCGTGGCGACCGGCGGCGTCGGCTCGAACCCGATCCGCCACGGCGGTACCACGACCGCGCTGGCCTACAGCGACGGCGTGCTGGAGCAGGAATTCAGCAAGGACGGCGTCAAGATCGACTGGCTGTTCTTCAAGGGCGCGGGCCCGGCGGTCAACGAGGCGCTGGTCAACCAGCAACTCGATTTCGCCTGGCAGGGCGATCTGCCCTCGATCGTGCACCGCGCCAACGGCGTCAAGAGCCGCATCATCCTGGGCAGCGGCGTGCGTTCCGGTCTGTATCTCGGCGTGCCGCCGGACTCCGACATCAAGAGCCTGCAAGACCTCAAGGGCAAGCGGGTGGCCTTGTTCAAGGGCACGAACTTGCACCTGGCCGCCGTGCGCGCGCTGGCCGACAAGGGCCTGAAGGAGCGCGATGTCAGGATCGTCAACCTCGATCTGGCCGCCGGTCGCGCCGCGCTGATCAACCGCGACGTCGATGCGGTGTTCGATTACGTCGGCCTGTTCGAATTGCGCGACAAGGGCCTGGCCAAGGTGGTCTGGTCGGCGGCGCAGGACTCCTACAAGTACACGCGCCAGACCGCCTTGCTGGTCAGCGACGACTTCGCGCGGCGCCAGCCGGACGCGGTGCAACGGGTCGTGACCGCGCTCGTGAAGGTCGCGCACCGCTATTCGGACGAGGACCGGCGCGCCGAGCTGTTCG
>Ga0228698_1001446_pt1 | contig 11670 bp, 11 predicted proteins | sample McNCre117_Aug_MG_FD_178015 | JGI IMG/M metagenome (GOLD analysis project Ga0228698, IMG submission 178015) | Freshwater microbial communities from McNutts Creek, Athens, Georgia, United States - 1-17_Aug_MG | ecosystem: Environmental > Aquatic > Freshwater > Creek | place: USA: Georgia...
GACGGCACGATCGATATCGTGGTCGGCACGCACAAGCTGCTGTCCGAGAAGACCCGGTTCAAGAACCTGGGCCTGCTGATCATCGACGAGGAACACCGCTTCGGCGTGCGCCACAAGGAGGCGATGAAGGCCTTGCGCGCCGAGGTCGATGTGCTGACGCTGACCGCGACCCCGATCCCGCGCACGCTCGGCATGGCCTTGGAGGGCTTGCGCGACCTGAGCGTGATCGCGACCGCGCCGCAGCGGCGCCTGGCGATCAAGACCTTCGTGCGCAGCGAGAACCACGGCGTGATCCGCGAGGCGGTGCTGCGCGAGCTGAAGCGCGGCGGCCAGGTCTACTTCCTGCACAACGAGGTCGAGACGATCGAGAACCGCAAGCAGAAGCTCGAAGAGATCCTGCCCGAGGCGCGGATCGCGATCGCGCACGGCCAGATGCCCGAGCGCGAGCTGGAACGCGTGATGCGCGACTTCGTGGCCCAGCGCTTCAACCTGCTGCTGTGCTCGACCATCATCGAGACCGGCATCGACGTGCCGAGCGCCAACACGATCGTGATCAGCCGCGCCGACAAGTTCGGCCTGGCGCAGCTGCACCAGCTGCGCGGCCGGGTCGGGCGCAGCCACCACCAGGCCTACGCCTACCTGCTGGTGCCCGACATCGAGGGCCTGACCAAGCAGGCCGCGCAGCGCCTGGACGCGATCCAGCAGATGGAGGAACTCGGCAGCGGTTTCTACCTCGCGATGCACGACCTCGAAATCCGTGGCGCGGGCGAGGTGCTGGGCGAGAACCAGAGCGGCAACATGCTCGAAGTCGGCTTCCAGCTCTACAACGAGATGCTGAGCGAGGCGGTCGCGTCGCTGAAGGCCGGGCGCGAACCCGACCTGCTGAATCCGCTCAACGTCACGACCGACATCAACCTGCACGCGCCCGCGCTGCTGCCCGACGACTACTGCGGCGACGTGCACCTGCGCCTGAGCTTCTACAAAAAGCTCGCGACCGCCAGGAACGCCGACCAGATCGACCGGCTGCTGGAGGAAATCGTGGACCGCTTCGGCAAGCTGCCGGCCCAGGCCCAGACCCTGATCGACGTGCACCGCCTGCGCGTGCTGTCCACTCCCTACGGCGTGCAGAAGGTCGATGCGACCCCGGGCGTGATCCTGATCACTTTCCGCCCCAATCCGCCGCTCGACCCGATGAAGATCATAGAGCTGGTGCAGAAGAACCGCCACATCAGATTAGCCGGCAACGACAAGCTGCGCATCGAGCGCGCGCTGGCCGAGCCGAAGGACCGCGCGCAATTGGTGCGCGATGTGCTGCGGTCGCTGGGGCAGCCGGTGGCGTCAATTTGATGCACAATGATGCCGAAATCGACATCCAGGACTTGCCATGAGAACCACTCTGACCATCGATGACCAGCTGTTTGCCCAGGCCATGGCACTGGCGCAGCCCCGGATGGAAAAGTCGGAGCTGATCCGGGAATGCGTCAAGGCCTTCATCCAGCAGCAGACCGCGCGCCGCCTGGCGGCGCTGGGAGGCCAGGCGCCCGAGATCGAACGGGTCGAGCGCCGGCGTGAAGAAGCGGCCAAGCCGTGAACGTCTTGGTCGATACCTCGGTCTGGGTGGCTCACTTCAAGCAGCGCGACGAACGTCTGGTCGCCTTGCTCGAAGCGGGCCTGGTTGTTTGCCACCCTTACGTGGTGGTCGAAGTCGCCTGCGGCACGCCCCCCAACCGCAACACTGTCATCGAGCTGCTGAACGCACTCGAAACGGTGCCTGTCGCAACCCCCCAGGAAGTGCTGACGCTGCTCGCTCAACGTGGCCTGCACGGACGCGGTTGCGGCTTCGTGGACATGAGCCTGCTGGCCTCTACCCTGCTCGGTGCGCGCACCCAGCTCTGGACACTCGACAAGCGACTGCAGACGCTGGCCACCGAGCTGGGCCTGGCCTACCAACCTCCACTGCACGCCTGAATCACGAGCTTCGTCCACCGATCGACAAGCTCAAACCGACTGTTTTTCCCATCAACCCATGACCCCAGCCACCGAACTCTCCCCCGGCCTCGTGACCCAGAACCTCGGCGCCCACCTCAAGCTGTCCGACTTCAAGCTGATCGCCTTCGACATGGACTCGACGCTGATCAGCATCGAGTGCGTGGACGAGATCGCCGACGCGGTCGGGCGCAAGGCCGAGGTCGCCGCCATCACCGAGGCCGCGATGCGCGGCGAGATCACCGACTTCAAGGACAGCCTGCGCCGCCGTGTCGCGCTGCTCAAGGGCGTGACCGTGGCCGACATGGAGCGCGTCCATGCCGAGCGCCTGCAGATCAACCCCGGCGCGGCCGAGCTGATCGAGGCCTGCCAGGACAGCGGCCTCAAGGTGCTGCTGGTCTCGGGCGGCTTCACCTATTTCGCCGATCGCGTCAAGGCGCGGCTCAAGATCGACTTCGCGCGCTCCAACCAGCTCGAAATCGAGAACGGCGTGCTGACCGGGGGCCTGGTGGACCAGTGCTGGGGCGACATCTGCGACGGCGCCGAGAAGCGCCGCACGCTGCTCGAAGTCGCCAGCCTGCTCGGCATCGAGCCCCGGCAGTGCATCGCAATGGGCGACGGCGCCAACGACCTGCCAATGATGGGCGCGGCCGGCCTGTCGGTCGCCTACCACGCCAAGCCCGCCGTGCGCGCGCAAGCCATGGTCGCGATCAACGAGGGCGGCCTGGACCGCCTGCTCGAACTGTTCGCCTGAACCGGCCAGCGGACGCACGGGCGCCGTCCGGCCCCGCGCGCCCGGACGGGCTCAGAGGCCTGCCGGCACGCTCGGCAGTCCCGCCAGCGCCAGCGCGAGTTCCTGCTCGTCGTAGGGCTCGTCGCGCAGCTCGCCGGCAAAATACTTCTGGTACGAGGCCATGTCGAAGTGGCCGTGGCCGCTGAGGCAGAACAGGATGGTCTCGCTCTTGCCCTCGCGCTTGCAGCGCAGCGCCTCCTCGATCGCGCCCCGGATCGCGTGGTTCGACTCGGGCGCCGGCACGATGCCCTCGGCGCGCGCGAAGGTCACGCCGGCCTCGAAGCACTGGCCCTGGGTGTAGGCGACGGCCTCGATCAGGCCAAGTTCCTTGCAATGCGAGACCAGCGGCGACATGCCGTGGTAGCGCAGGCCGCCGGCATGGAAGCCGGGCGGCGTGAAGGTGCTGCCCAGCGTGTGCATCTTGGTCAGCGGTGTCATGTGGCCGGTGTCGCCGAAGTCGTAGGCGTAGCGCCCGCGCGTCATCGACGGACAGGCGGCAGGCTCGACCGCGACGATGCGCGACTTCTGGCCGCCGCGCAGGCCGTGGCCCAGAAACGGAAACGCGATGCCCGCGAAGTTCGAGCCGCCGCCGGTGCAGCCGACCACCACGTCGGGCCAGGCGTCGGCCATCTGCATCTGCTGCATCGCCTCCTGGCCGATGATGGTCTGGTGCAGCAGCACGTGGTTGAGCACCGAGCCGAGCGCGTACTTGGTGTCGTCGCGCTGGGCGGCCAGCTCGACCGCCTCCGAGATCGCGATCCCGAGGCTGCCCGGGTGGTCCGGATACTGCGCCAGCACGCTGCGACCGTAGACGGTCTCGTTCGAAGGCGAGGCCACGCAGCGCGCGCCATAGGTTTCCATCACCGCGCGCCGGTACGGCTTCTGGTCATACGAGATCCGGACCTGGAACACCAGCACTTCGAGCCCGAACAGATTGCCGGCGAACGACAGCGAAGTCCCCCACTGGCCGGCTCCGGTCTCGGTGGTCAGGCGCTTGACGCCGGCCTGCGCGTTGTAGAAGGCCTGCGGCACCGCGCTGTTGGGCTTGTGGCTGCCGGCCGGACTCACGCCCTCGTACTTGTAGAAGATCTTGGCCGGCGTGCCGAGCGCCTGCTCCAGGCGATGCGCGCGGTACAGCGGCGCCGGGCGCCAGAGCCGGAACACGTCGCGCACCGGCTCGGGGATCTCGATCTCGCGCTCGGTGCTGACCTCCTGCTCGATCACGGCCATCGGAAACAGCGGCTCCAGGTCGGCCGGCCCGATCGGCTGCAGCGTGCCCGGATGCAGCGCCGGCGGCAGCGGCTGCGGCAGGTCGGCCTGGATGTTGTACCAGAACTTGGGCATCTGGCTTTCTTCGAGCAGGAACTTGGTTTGCTGACTCATGTTTTTATCTCCGGTGGTGGGGGTAGCGCGCTCGACTCCTCCGCGCAAGCGCGGCTGCATTGTGCAGCGGCCCATACCTTGCCAGCCTTACAGGAAGGCCAGTTGGCCCTACACTCCCACCCCATGTCATTTGCCTCCCTCGGACTGTCTTCCGCGCTGGTCAACGCGACCCGCGAACTCGGCTTCACCGCCCCCACCCCGGTCCAGGCCGAGGCGATTCCCGCCATCCTGCTTGGGCGCGACGTGCTGGCGCAAGCCCGCACCGGCTCCGGCAAGACCGCTGCCTATGCACTGCCGCTGCTGCACGGACTGGCCAGCCTGCCCATGGGCGGCTACCGGCGCCAGCTGCGCGCTCTGGTGCTGGTGCCCACGCGCGAGCTGGCGCAGCAAGTCGGCGAGCTGCTGCAGGATCTGGCCCTGCGCCAGGCCGGCCCCTCCGGGCGGCCGCTCAAGGTGCAGGCGCTGTACGGCGGCGTCTCGATCAACCCGCAGCTGCTGGCCTTGCGCGGCGGCGCCGACCTGGTGGTCGCCACGCCCGGACGCCTGCTCGATGTGATCGACCACCACGGCCTGCAGCTCGACGGCCTGCGCCAGCTCGTGCTCGACGAGGCGGATCGCCTGCTGGATCTCGGTTTTGCCGACGAGCTGCAGCGTGTGCTCGATCTGCTGCCGGCGCGACGCCAGAACCTGCTGTTCTCGGCCACCTTCCCGGCCTCGGTGCAGGGCCTGGCCGATGCGCTGCTGCGCGATCCGGTGCGAATCCGCATCGAGACCCAGGACACGCCGCCACCGACGATCGAGCAGCAACTGATCGCGGTCGATACCGGACGGCGCACCACGCTGCTGCAGGCTCTGATCGAACGCCCCGTCTGCAAGCCGGCGCTGGTGTTCGTCGCCAGCCAGCATGTAGCCGAACACCTGGCCAACAAGCTCTACGAGCGCGGCCTGTACGCGACCGCCTTCCACGGCGGCATGAGCCAGGGCGCGCGCAGCCAGGCGCTGGCCGAGTTCAAGGCCGGACGCTGGGACCTGCTGATCACGACCGACCTGGCCGCGCGCGGCATCGACATTGCCAACCTGCCGCTGGTCGTCAACTATGACCTGCCGCGCTCGCCGGCCGACTACGTGCACCGCATCGGCCGCACCGGGCGCGCGGGCGCCAGCGGCCTGGCCATCAGCTTCGTCAGCGCCGACACGCTGGCGCACTGGCGCCTGATCGCCAGGCGCCAGGGCCTGCCGCTTGAACCGCAGACCGTGGCCGGCTTCGAGCCGACGCAGCCGCTCGAAGCCGCCCCACCGTCACAGCCCGGCAAGCTGCCGCCGGGCACCGGCGGCATCAAGGGCAAGCGCCCGAGCAAGAAGGACAAGCTGCGCGCCGCAGCCGCCACCACAGCCGCATCGAAGAATCCGCAATGACGACCCGCCGCCCGCGCCCGACCCCGCCGAGCCGCGAACAGATCGAGGCCATGGCGCCGTTTGGACGCCTGGGCCTGGATCGCATCACGCTGATCGCCAGCGCGGCCCATGCGCGCAGCGCCGCCGTGATCCTGCGCTCCGCGCCGGCCTGGGGCTTCGACACCGAATCCAAGCCGGTGTTCGCCGCCGGCCAGGCATCCGACGGGCCGCACGTGGTCCAGCTCGCGACGCTGGAGCACGCCTGGATTTTCCAGCTGCACGACCCGGACTGCGCGGCCGAGGTCGCCGCGCTGCTGGCCTGGCCCGAAGCGGTCAAGGCCGGCTTCGGCCTCGGCGACGACCGCAAGCGCATCCAGGCCCGGCTGGGCGTCGAGGCCGCGCGCGTGCATGAAATCGGCCACGACTTCCGGCGCCAGGGCTACCGGCAGCAGATCGGCGTCAAGTCGGCGGTCGCGCTGCTGTTCGGGCAACGCTTCGCCAAGTCCAAGAAGGCCGCGACCTCGAACTGGGCCCGGCCGGACCTGAGCGAATCACAGCTGCTCTACGCCGCCAACGACGCCTGGGCCGCGCTGCGCTGCTACCACGCGCTGCAGCCACTTCCGACCTGAAACCCCTGTGGCACAGGGCGCCGCATCTCGCGCCCCCGCCTCACAGCGCGGCAGCCAGCCGCGCCACACCGTCGCGGATCTTGTCGAGGTCCGACGTCGCGAAGCTCAGGCGCAGCGTGCTCGCGTCGGGCTGCTCGCAATAGAACGGCGCGCCCGGCACGAAGGCGACGCCGGCCTCGATCGCGCGGCGCGAGAATTCGGCCGCGTCGGCCACCTTGCCGCCGGCGCCGGTCAAGCGCGCCCAGACGAACAGCCCGCCCTGGGGCGCCACGAACTCGATCGCGTCGCCGAGCTGCTCGCGCAGGCCCTGACACAGGGTGCGCGCGCGCTCGGCATAGACGGCGCGCGCGCGCTCCAGGTTGGCCGCCATCCGACCGGCCTTGAGATATTGGGCGGCAGTGGCCTGGGCAAAGGTGCTGGAGTTGGCATCGCTGAACTGCTTGCACATCACGGCCTTGGCCAGCAGCTCGTCGGGCGCGATCATCCAGCCCAGGCGCAGGCCGGCCGAGAGCGTCTTGCTCAGGGAACCGCAATGCACCAGGCAGTCGCGGCTGCCCGGCACCTGATCGCTCAACGCCAGCAGGCTCGGCGGCGGCGGCGCGTCGAACCAGAGGTCGCCATACGGATCGTCCTCGACGATCAGGGTCTGGTGCTTGACCGCGAGTTCGAGCACGCGCTTGCGGCGCTCCAGCGTCAGCGTCGCGCCGCTCGGATTGCCAAAGGTCGGGATCAGGTAGACGAACTTCGGGCGGTGCTCGACGATCAGCTGCTCCAGACGCTCGACATCGACGCCGCTGCCATCGATCGGCGCGCTGACCAGCTCGGCACCATAGAGGCGAAAGCACTGGATCGTGGCCAGGAAGGTCGGCCCCTCGACGATCACCTTGTCGCCCGGCGACACCAGGGTCTTGCCGAGCAGGTCGAGCGCCTGCTGACTGCCGGTGGTCACGATCAGCTGGTTCGGCGCTACCTGCCCGCCCTTGGCCGCCATGAAGGCGGAGAGCTGCTCGCGCAGTGGCGCGTAGCCCTCGGTCGCGCCATACTGCAGCGCGCCGGCCGGCTCATGCTCCAGCGCGGCCAGCGTCGCGGCCCGGATGCCATCGACATCGACCAGCCCCACGTCCGGAAAGCCGCCCGCGAAGCTGATGATGCCGGGCTTGCCCAGCAGCTTGAACAGCTCGCGGATGGCCGAGGTCTCGACATTGTTCAGGCGATCGGCGAAGCGGACGGCGGAGGCGCTCATGTGAAAATCCAGGGGATGAAAAAGGAACAGATCGAGCGCTTCTTCGCCACCTTGCAGGCGGCCAATCCGCGGCCCGTGACCGAGCTGGAGTATACGAGCGTGTTCGAGCTGCTGACCGCCGTGCTGCTGAGCGCGCAGGCCACCGACGTCGGCGTCAACAAGGCGACGCGCCGGCTGTTCCCGGTTGCCAACACGCCGCAGAAGATCCTGGCCCTCGGCCAGGAAGGGCTCGAATCGTACATCAGCAGCATCGGGCTGTTCCGCAGCAAGGCCCGCCACCTGCTGCGGACCTGCCAGATCCTGATCGAGCGCCACGGCGGCCAGGTGCCACGCACGCGCGAGGAACTCGAAGCGCTGCCCGGCGTCGGGCGCAAGACCGCCAACGTGGTGCTCAACGTCGCCTTCGGCGCGCCAACCATGGCGGTGGACACCCATGTCTTTCGCGTCAGCAACCGCACCGGACTGGCGCCGGGCAAGACCCCGCTCGAAGTCGAACGCAAGCTGCTCCAGCGCATACCGACTCGCTATCTGGAACACGCCCACCACTGGCTGATCCTGCACGGGCGCTACGTCTGCCAGGCACGCAAGCCGCTGTGCCCGCGCTGTGCCGTCGCGGACTGCTGCGACTATCCCGACAAGACCGCCTGAGGCCCGCCGATGAAGCGCCCGCAACCGCTGCCCTGGCTCGAACCGGGCCAGGCCTTTCCACCGCTCGACCAGGCCTGGGGGCCGGGCGACCCGGCGCCCGGACTGCTGGCGGCCGGCGGCGCGCTCGACGTCCCGACGCTGCTGGCAGCCTACGGCCAGGGCATCTTTCCCTGGTTCAGCGCCGGCCAGCCAGTGCTGTGGTGGAGCACCGATCCGCGCATGGTGCTGCGCGTGGCCGACTTCAGGCTCCACCCCTCGCTGCGCAAGGAGATCCGCGCCGGACTGCGCAGCGGCCGGCTCGAAATCCGCATAGACCACGATTTCGCGGCCGTGATCCGGGCCTGCGCCAGCACGCCGCGCCCGGGCCAGGACGGCACCTGGATCGTCGCCGAGATGCTGGATGCCTACGGCGCGCTGCACCGCGCCGGCCACGCGCACAGCGTCGAAACCTGGTGGGACGGCGAACTGGCCGGCGGCCTGTACTGCGTCGCGCTCGGGCGGATGGTCTTTGGCGAATCGATGTTCAGCCACCGCAGCAACGCCTCCAAGATCGCGCTCGCGGCCCTGGTCTGCGCCTGCAGCGCCTGGGGCGTCGAGGCCATCGACTGCCAGCAGAACACCGCCCACCTGGCCTCGCTCGGCGCGCGCGAGCTGGCGCGGCGCGATTTCCTGCCCCTGCTGCGCCACAACGCCGCACTGCCCGCACCCATCTGGTGCTTCGACCCCGTATACTGGTCCGCATGCCTGAACCGTTCTTCCCCCGACTGAACGCGAGCGCCGCATGAACCCGGGCCACGAACTTCCGCTGCAGGCGCTGCAGTTCTACGCCACCGCCCCCTATCCCTGCAGCTACCTGCCGCAGCGCATGGCGCGCTCCCAGGTCGCCACGCCCAACCACCTGATCCACAACGACGCCTATTCCGAACTGGTCACGCGCGGCTTCCGGCGCAGCGGCATGTTCACCTACCGGCCCCACTGCGACGGCTGCCAGGCCTGCGTGCCGCTGCGCGTGGACGTCGAGCGCTTCACTCCCCATCGCAGCCAGCGCCGGGCCCAGGCCCAGCACGCCGGGCTGCAGACCCGCGTCCTGAGCCTGGGCTATGTCCGGGCGCACTACGAGCTTTACCTGCGCTATCAGCACGCGCGCCACCCCGGCGGTGGCATGGACCATGACAACATCGACCAGTACCAGCAGTTCCTGCTGCAAAGCCGGGTCAACTCGCGCCTGATCGAATTCTTCCTGCCCGCGACCGACACCACGCCCGAACAGCTCAAGATGGTGTCCCTGGTCGATGTGCTCAACGATGGCCTGTCAGCGGTCTATACCTTCTACGAGCCCGAACCGCAAACTTCCTACGGCACCTACAACGTGCTGTGGCAAATCGAACAGGCACGCCGTCTCAGGCTGCCCTGGCTCTACCTGGGCTACTGGATCGACACCAGCCCCAAGATGACCTACAAGCGCCACTTCTCGCCCTACCAGCTGCTGCGCGATGGCGACTGGGTTCATGACGGCCCCGCGCGGAATGATGCACCGCACAAAAACTGATTTCATCCTATAAAATGGCAGCGTTACAGCGATTGCCATGACCAGACGCCCCGAAATACTGCCCAGTCATCCCAGCGTCCAGGTGCTGGAACGCATGTTCACCCTGATCGATGTGCTCGCCTCGCGCGAGGAAGCCATATCCCTGAAGGAAATCAGCGAACGCACCGGACTGCACCCCTCCACCGCGCACCGGATCCTGAACGACCTCGCGATCGGCCGTTACGTCGATCGGCCCGAGCCCGGCAGCTACCGCCTCGGCATGCGGCTGCTCGAACTCGGCAATCTGGTGAAGGCGCGCCTGAGCGTGCGCGACACCGCGATCGGCCCGATGCGCGAGCTGCACAAGCAGATCCAGCAACCCGTCAACCTCAGCGTGCGCCAGGGCGACGAGATCGTCTATGTCGAGCGCGCCTACAGCGAGCGCTCGGGCATGCAGGTCGTCCGCGCGATCGGCGGCCGTGCGCCGCTGCACCTGACCTCGACCGGCAAGCTGTTCCTGGCCGCCGATGATCCGCAGCGCGTGCGCACCTACGCCACCCGCACCGGCCTGATGGGCAACACCCGCAACAGCATCACCCAGCTGCCGGCCCTCGAACGCGAGCTGCAGCACTGCCGCCAGCTCGGCGTCGCGCGCGACAACGAGGAACTCGAACTCGGGGTGCGCTGCATGGCCGCCGGCATCTACGACGACCACGGCAAGCTGGTCGCGGGCCTGTCGATCTCGGCGCCGGCCGACCGGCTCGACGAAAGCTGGCTACCCCGGCTGGAAGCCACGGCCGACGCCATCAGCCACGCGCTCGGCTGCCCCGACAAAAAGGCCTGAGCCACGGACCACCTTCCGGTGGCGGCTCAGGCCCTGCCCTTTGAAGCCTGGTTCGACGGCTCAGCCGCGCCGCAAGGCCGAGCGCTCAGTGTGCTCGGCATGGGTGGTGCTCTCGACCCAGCGGCGCACGCGCTGGGCATCGCCGATGCGCGCGGCCTTGTCGGCTGCATCGAGGAACACCATGATGACCTGACGCCCGGCCAGCTTGGCCGACATCACCATGCAGCGCCCCGCCTCGGTGATGTAGCCGGTCTTCTGCAAACCGATATTCCACTTCGGATCGTCGATCAGCCGGTTGCTGTTGCGGTACTGCAGCACGCGATGGCCCGACTCGACGGTATAGCCGGTCGAGGTCGAAAGCTCGCGCAGCAGCGGACGCTGATAGGCCGCCGCGACCAGCAGCGCGAGGTCGTGCGCGCTGGAGCGGTTCTCGACCGAGAGGCCGGTCGGCTCGACGTAACGCGTGTCGCGCATGCCCAGTTCGGCCGCCTTCTGGTTCATCAGGCGCACGAACTGGGCCAGACCGCCCGGATAGGTGCGTCCGAGCGCGCTCGCGGCCCGGTTCTCGCTCGACATCAGGGCGATGTGCAGCAGTTCGCCACGCGTCAGGCGCATGCCGATCGCCAGGCGCGAACCTGTACCCTTGTAGGTATCGACATCTTCCTCGGTGATCGTGATTTCCTCGTCCAGCGCCAGCTTGGCGTCCGCCACCAGCAGACCGGTCATCAGCTTGGTCAGCGAGGCGATCGGCAGGACGGCCCGGTCGTTCTTGCTGAACAGCACCTCGCGGCTGTTCTGATCGACCACGATCGCCGCGTTCGCGTTGACGCGCAACGGGCCCTCGTCGTGCGCCAGCGCATGATGGGCGCCACCGGCAGCCGCAACGCCAGCGGCCGCGACAGCGGCCGTCTTGGTAGCCTTGGAAACCTTGGAGGCCTTCGCGACGAGATGCTGCCGCCCCTTGGGCGCCACCCGCTCGGGCAGGGCCGCGCGGGCCACGTGCAGCACCGGTTTCTTGCCTGCTTTACCCGCCTTGCCACGCTCCGCAGCATGCGCCAGCACCTGACGCCCCGCCGACGCATGGGCCTTGCGCGGACTCTTGGCCGCCGCGACTTTCTGCGCCGCGACCGGTTTTTTCTTGCCACCGTGACTGGTCGCCCATGCCTGATCAGGCACCATCGCGGCCAAGGTCAACCCCAAACCCAGGGCGGCCGCGATACT
>Ga0228698_1001447_pt1 | contig 11667 bp, 8 predicted proteins | sample McNCre117_Aug_MG_FD_178015 | JGI IMG/M metagenome (GOLD analysis project Ga0228698, IMG submission 178015) | Freshwater microbial communities from McNutts Creek, Athens, Georgia, United States - 1-17_Aug_MG | ecosystem: Environmental > Aquatic > Freshwater > Creek | place: USA: Georgia...
CGGGACGCCCTATTTGGGGACCGACATCTATTCCGACATGGGGCCTATCTACTGGTATCCCCAGTCCACCCGTACCGTCTTGGGGTGGACCGTCAACCCTCTGTTTGGCCCCGTGCCGCAGATGACCTTGCAGTACACGCGGCCCCACATGAATCTGGCCGAAGTGGACCAATGGGACAACCAATGCGCCGTCCTGGATGCTTCGGCACGTTTCTCGGCCATCGATACGCCACATTGCGTGGATGGCCCCTCTACCAAGTTGATCGACGGGGTCCCTGTTACCCGCGCCTGCTGGAAATATGAGACCAATCTGTCTTGCGCCCAGAGTGGTGTCACTGACGAGTGCACGGCTTTGATTTCGGCTGGCTGCTCAGCACAAAGCGCTGTTTGCAGCCAAGTCAATCCCGTCACGGGCGTGTGCGATGTCACCGACAGCACCTATTCCTGCCCCGTGCCTCCGGGTACCCAGGTTGCTGCGTCCAATTGCCCATCCAACGTGTTTTGCCTGGGTGGCAGCTGCTTCAACACCAGTTACACCGGTGACGCAGACTTTGCGAAATCGATGACGTACATGGAGGCTGCACGCGAGGCCGGTGTCTACATTGACACCAACAACATGCAGGTGTTCAAGGGCGAGGCCAACAGCTGCAGGGATCGCCTCTTTGTGAATTGCTGCTCCTCCAACTCTGCGGGTGCAGGCATGAGCAACCAAAGCCTGTTCGGCACAGGCTCACGCTTGGTCTTTGACATCTTGATGAACTCAGACAACCAGCAGTTCTTGTACCAAGGCATGCAGGCCCTGCTTTTGGGCGGAGGCTTCAGCGGCAGTTTCACGTCCTATGGGGTGACGCTCGCTATCAATGGCACCGCCTTACCGGCTGGCTCTGCAGTTCTCTATGCCGGTGACAGCGTGGTTGTTGCTTTTGATCCCTGGAGTTTGTCGGTTGCCGTGGTGATGTATGCCGTAATGTCGCTGACCTCCTGCAGTGACAACGAAGGCAAATTGGCAATGAAGGAAGGTGCCGGTCTGTGCCACACGATTGGAAGCTATTGCTCCGACTGCATCAGCCTCTTTGGCTCTTGCATTTCCTGCATAGAACATACGACGGGCAAGTGCTGCTTCAACAGCCGACTTGCGCGCATCATCAATGAGCAAGGTCGAGGCCAGTTTGGCCGCGGCTGGGGCAGTCCAGAAGGCCCAGACTGTTCCGGCTTCACCGTGGCCCAGCTCCAGCAATTGAACTTCGCTGCCATGGATTTGACCGAGTTCTATGCATCCATCGTACCCACGCTACCGAACGTTGGCGCGCTCCAAGGTCGCGCCAACACCAAGGCTTCCAACTGCTACTACGGCCAAGGGAAATGCCAATGAAGCGCTCCATCCTCTTGTCCCTGGTGCTCATCGCAATTAGCGCCCAGGCCGATGAAATCACCGCCAGCTCCGCCAGTGCCGCTCGGACACCAGTTCCCGATGCCCGTCCCCTATTGATAACCGCTCTTCAATCCCCCAGCGGTGAGGCCCATGGAACGCTGACAGGTGAGATCGCGAACGCCATCAGCAAACGCTTCGCTGCGACCTCGCCGATCTTTATTGATGTCACGACCGAGCGACGCATGCGTCAGCAAGGTTGCAGCCGCTTGAAGGTTGTGTTCTGGCAAGACGGCGTTCAGCTGCCCGGTGCCTCCGCTGCGCGCAAGCAGACCATGGAAATGGGCATCAACTACTGCCTTGACGGTCTGCCGCCTCGCTCCCCGCTGTGAAAGCCCGCCCCATGAATTCTTTAGCCGCCTTGCGCCGCCATCCACTTCTTGCAAAGCCTCTGTGCATTGCTGCCATCTTCACCATGTGCACGCTGCCCGCCCATGCACAAGACTCGCCACGCCCCTACTGGACCGAGACCTGGCGCGGCTGGCATTTCTATGAAGACCCTGAAGACGAGATGCAAGTCAAACCGGCCCCACCACCCAAGGCACCCTCTCCAGTGGCGCCACTGCCCGCCACCAAGGCACCTGAACTGGTGGCCTTTGAACGCCTGCAAAAGGCCGTGGAAGAAACCCGCAATATCGCCATCATGCAGCCCACCGAGGCCAATGTGCGCCGCTACATGGAACTCGAATCCCAGGTGGTGGAGCGGGCTTCGTATTTCGCGGATGTGGCGCAACGCGTGGCATGGGCGACACCCGAGTTAGACCCCACCTTGCAAGGCCGCCCTGTGGGCGCCAAAGCCTTGGAGGTGTTTGAAAAGCAGCAACTCACCCAACGCTCCCGCTCCATTGCTGATCTCGGGCAGGACCATGTGCTGTTCTTTTTCTTCCGCTCGGATTGTCCCTACTGCCACGCGTTCGCCCCGACCCTGGAAATGTTTCAGACACGCCACGGCATCAAGGTGGTGGCCATCGGTGTGGACGGAGGTGCGATGCCAGGATTCCCGGATGCCCGGGCCGACAACGGCATAGCCACCACGCTCAAGGTCACCCAAGTTCCCGCCGTTTTCCTGGCCCAGCCCTTTACCGGAAAGATCACCCCGATTGGCTTTGGCGTGCTGTCCGAGTCCCAGTTGCTGGAGCGCATCACCATGGTCACTGCACCCCAGGCGGATGCGATGGTCCCTGGCGCGTCCCGTCAGATCGGCAGCTTGAGCGCCTATCCATGAGGTCCACCATGCCCCGCACTTTTCTGAAAAAGACACTCGCGTCCACCATGGCGCTCTCCCTGGTCGTCGCTACCACGTTGGCGCCTCAGCCTCTCATGGCCGGGGACCTCAATACCGAAGTGAACAACATGTTCAACAGCCTGGGTGCGGTTGGCAACTACACCGCGCCGGGCGCCTTCCGGGGGCAGACCTTCAACACCTATTCCGGGGGCAATCTGATGATGCGCACGCCCAACAAGGTGTACCAGCTGGCTGCCGTTCAGTTTCCCAGTGCCAAGGCGGGTTGCGGCGGCATTGATGTGTTTGGCGGCAGCTTTAGCCACATCTCCGCCACCGAGTTCAAGAACATGCTGCGCAACATCACTGCAGCATTGCCGGGTATCGCCTTTCAGCTGGCGCTAGAAGCGGTCTCGCCTTTGCTGGGCGGTTTGACCAAATGGGCCAAGGGCCTGGAGACCTGGATCAACAATGCCCGCATCAACTCGTGTGAGACCGCCAAGGCCATTGTCAGCACAGCGGCTGAAGCCACGGGGTACAGCTCCCAAGAGGCCTGCGCCGATCTGGCCATTGAACTGGGCCTGGAAACCGATCGGGACTCGGCACGCCGTCGCTGCGCCTCCGACCGCACCAGCATCTTGGCCACAGCCCGCTCGTCCACTGACGCAACGATCCGCAACAAGGCGCCGTTTGTTGGCAACCTGACCTGGAAGGCCCTGCAGTACACCGGCTCCTATCTGGATGACCAGGAGCGTGAACTGATCATGAACTTGGTGGGCACCGTGATCTTCTACCCAGAAGAAGCTGGACGTGACCCCGGTCCGATAGGCCCCACCATCACCTCGATCAGTCAATTGCTCTACGGGCAAGGCGCAGGCAGCGGTACCGATGTTGTGCAACACATGCTTCGCTGCAACAACTACACGGACTGCGATGTCGTCACGCTCGACACCAATTACACCCACACCCCGTTTACGGCCAAGGTGGAGGCCATGATGCGCTCCATTGCCGACAAGATCGCCAGCCGCACCGCCATCCCCAACAACTCGTCGGAGGTGGGGTTCGTGAACCAGACCACGGAGCCGGTCTACAAGATGCTCTCCATTGGCGCCACCATCCCAGGCTCGGGCCTCTCCGATAGCCTGATAGGCCAATACCGGGACGTGATTGCAGCCGATTACGCCTATGTCTTTCTGGAGCGCAATCTGCGCCTGGGTATGACGGCACTGGAAAAGAACTACACCCTGCAGCAATCCCAGCGCGAATACGCCAACCAGGTTCGCCAACGCGCGCAGGCCATGCTGCTGCAACTCTCCCAGGAAAAGAGCCTCCTGTACCAAAAGGTAGGATCGTTCCGTGCGGTCTCCAACCACCTGGAACAGCTCGAACGCCAGCTGCGCTCCAGCATGCCGCAGCACGTGATCGACATGCTGGGCCACCAGGCCGCATTCCTTTCTCGCTGACTCCGCACCGGACACGTCACCATGTGGGAAATCTACGCCTACCAAAATGCCGACAGCCTATTTGGGGTGTTCAATGCGGCCGCCGCCATCCACGCCTCAAGCGACTACCTGTCTGCAGTCGCAGCCGTGGCCTTCTGCGGCTTTGTGGCGGCCCTCATAGCCTATGCCTTCGCCCCAGAGAAGCTGCACGGCTGGAAATGGCTGGCCACCGTGCTGCTGGTCTATTCCGTGCTGATCGTGCCCAAGGTAACTGTTGGCGTCGTGGACAAGACCGGGGGCTCTGCAGTCAAGACAGTCGACAACGTGCCCTTTGGTGTGGCCGCCCTTGGGGGCATCACCAGCACCATTGGCAACACCCTGACCAGCCTTTTCGAGACCGCGTTTCAGGTGATCCCCGGACAAGGTGCCTTGCCGTCTGAGCTCAGCTACCAACAAAACGGGCTGATGTTTGGCAACCGGTTGATTCGGGAGACCGGCAATGTGGTGTTTCCAGACCCGGCTTTTCGGACGGACCTGATCAACTTCATCCACAACTGCACCACCTACGATCTGGTGGATGGCACGTTGGACCCAGCCACGTTCTCCAGTTCCGGCAACGTCTGGCCTCTAATGGCCACACCCAATCCAGCACGCTTCACGAGTCTGACCAGCGCCACGGGCGTGACCATTGATACCTGCTCCAACGCCTACCTGAACCTGGATACGCGCCTGCCCACCCAGCTCACCAAGATTCAGGGCCGTTTGGCGTTTCAACTCAACCCCACCTTGGCGGCGACCACGGCCGCCGCAGCCATTGCCGGACAGGTGCAACAGGCCTATCTCAAGAACAGCATTGCCGACGCAGCGGCCAGTGCCGCCGACATCATTCGCCAGAACGCCGTGCTCAATGCGATCGAAGACACTGGTAGTGTGGCCGACCAGAAGAGCAATGACCCTGCTGCAATGATCCTCGCTGTCGGAAGAGCGCAAGCGGTGGCACAACAAAATGCCTCCTGGCTCAACTACGGCAAGGTGGCCGAACAAGCCTTGCCAGTGTTTCGCAATGTCGTAGAAGCCCTGACCTACGCCCTCTTCCCATTGGTTGTCTTGTTGCTGCTTCTGACCAGTGGTCGCGAGACCATGTTGGCTTTCAAAGGCTATGCCGCACTTCTGATCTGGATTCAACTGTGGCCACCGCTGTTTGCGATCCTGAACTACATGGCATCCATCTACGCCGCCTACGACCTGGCCGCCGCAGCCGACTTGGGAACGGGCACCAAAGTGCTGGCCCTGCAAACAGCCTCCACCATCTATTCCCGCGCGGTTTCCGGAGAAGCGGTTGTGGGCTACTTGGCTATCAGCGTGCCTTTCATCGCATGGGCAGCGCTCAAGGGCATGCAGACCATGGGCACTGCGTTGGCCGGCGGTCTTTCCGGCCTGCAAGGAACACTGTCCAGTGCAACCAGCAGCGCAGCGGCTGGGAATGTGAGCATGGGCAATGTGGGAATGGATCAACTGCAGCTCGCTCCGAACCGCACATCAGCGTTCATGGGCAGCATGCAAAACGACCTCAGTGGTGATACCTTTACCTCCAATGCACTGACGGGACGCACCGCCGCGAGCTTGCTGCGCAACCAAGGTTTTGCGTCCCGTGTGGTGTCCATGCGCGTGTCCGAGCAGGACGTGACAGAAGCCAGCCGACAGGCGGACTCTGCGCGCAGCGAAGCCATATCAGCGGGCCAGCAGCGCTCGGCCACCTTGGCCGAAGCATTCACCCGAGGCGTGAACAAATTGCGTTCTACGCGCAATTCCGCAGGGTCCACCTCCAGCAGCTTTGAGCAAATGGGCGAAACCCTCAACAATCTCGATCAGATTGCCCAGAGCGTGGCGCAACGCACGGGCCTATCCCAGTCGCAAGTAGCGCAGATTGCGTTTGGTGCAAATGGTTCGGCCGGGTTTTCGACACCGGTGGTGGGTGCCAAGGTTCAAGGCAATGCCGGTAAGACCTACCAAAGCGGTGCACTCACGGATGAGCAGAAGGTGCTGAGCACCATGACCACCGAGCAACTGGCCGCTTTCAAGCAGTTCGGTGACAGGGTCTCGCGCGACAGCAGTGTGATATCGGCCATTGCGTCCGACAGCAAGGAAGGCCGGGATATGTCCTCGCGCCTGGCCACGGCCACGACCTTGGCCGAACGTGCAGAAGCCACCTATGCGCAGCGCAAGGGATTGGCAGAACGGATGAGCGCAGCCCACGAGCGGGGCGAAACCATGTCCATCGACATCGCCCAAGATCCCCACAACCTGGACATGTTCATGCGCTATGCAGAGCAGTATGGCGGCACCAGTGCTGCAGCACACGCCATGATGGAATCGGAATTGGCCCGGCAAGGACTTCGCCCCACCAGGGTGTTCAGCGACGGCACGGCCCTGCCCGCTTCGTTTGATGGTCTACGAGAGAACTATCTCCAGCAGCGCAGCGATGGTCAACTCACCCCGAATCTGGGTCTGACCCAGCAGGATAATGATGGGCGAGTATCAGGGCAGAGTTTCGGCAGTCAGCCGGGCAAAGTAACCACTGCAGCCCCCTCAACGGTCAGGGCTGAAATTGAACGTGCGCATGGTCACTTGAAGGGCCATACCGGAGAGGTAGCTGGCAAGTTCGATGCGAAGGCTGGAATTGTCAAATCGGACGATGGAACGCTGAAGACCAACAAGTCCCTGCTGGCTCAAACGGGCAAGCAGGTGGCGGCGGACGGAGAAGCATCGCTGGGGGCTGCCAAAGATGCAGTGAAGGGCTTGCTCAAGCGCGACAAGTGATCAGGGTTCCAGACTGTGAGGGTCCAGATCGTCCGCATGCGGGAGGCCCGGTGCGTCGCTGAGTCGCCCACGATCCAGCCAGAAGTGACGCGATTGATCATCGGACATTTCCAAGAAGGCATCCTGATCGCCGACGCTCGGCCCACGCCTGTGCCTTCCGGCTCCTGTCACCGCTCCACCTATGGCTGCACCGACCACCGCGCCGATACTCCCCAATACGAAGGCCAGCCCCGAGGACTCATTTTGGGCAGCAAGAACGCCTGCAGCGGCGCCTGCAAAAACGAGAAAGACAAAGATGAATTTGCGCATAGGTACTCCTGTGAATTCAGGGTACCTGCCTCTTTGGGGTGTTCAAGCACTTGGCGTTGACGTGGCGATCGATTTGAAAATTACCATCCGAAATGCTCTGACATCAAGGGCGAATGCAGACCTTCCAGGCTGAGCCGCGTCATCTATGCAGGATTCAAGTGCACCAACACGCTCAGTTGTTTACTCAGCGGGTTTCGTTCCGTCCGCATCCGTTTGCATCGACTGCCAAGCCAAATATTCAGACCGACGTAATCGGTAACGGGCAACACTGCCTTCGTGCAACTGTTGTAGAGCGGTCATCAACATCTTCGCGAACGCAGTGCGGTCGGCCTGTTCAGCATGTTGACTGGCCAGCTGTGCTACGGCGTCTTCGCTGGGCAGCATGCGTCCTTTGACAACGTTCTGAACCGCCTGAATCAAGGCCTCGCGGTACTTGATCTTCAATGGGTCAGGCTCCACCATGGTCTGTGCGATAGCCAAATAACGCTGACACGATCGCTCATAGGCCCACACAAACACGTCGCGCAGCAACTCGACCTGATTGAGTTCGTACACGCCCAATGTTCCCTCGATGTAAGCGCGCTCAGGCACGTCGATGAACGACAAGGGGCACAGGTTGTGTTTGATCAGCGGAATATTCGCGCCAATGCGCGATACCCGTTTGTTGACATCTTCGAAAGGCTGCAGGTACGGGAGCTGCACCATCAAAAAAAACGCCTGCTCAAAAGGGTCTGGAATGGCTGCAGCCTTGTCCAACAGAATTCCAAAACAGTCCTCAATCACCTGTGGCAACGCTAAGGGATGAAAGACCGTACCGGACACCTCGACCGGTCTGCGACGCAGTCGGCCACTGCTCTCAGGATCGCGCATCAGATCCTGGGACAGAACTGCATGCAAGTTTTTGAACGTGAAGGCATCAAAGCCTACCTCGTCCACGTCCTCGATCAGCATCTCGATGGCAGCCTTGTGGTTCAGGATCATCTGGGTCTCGATGGCATCCTTACCTCGCGCGATCTGACCGAACTCGATCAAGTTCTGGGTGTCAAGTCGGCTGTAAGTATTGCCTTCCAGCTTGGACGACGCCCAGGACAGATCCACCAGCAGCCGCCCCAAAATTTCTCGCGCATAGGTTCCAGCCGGCCGCTCGCCCTCAGGGGTGCGCCCCATGTCATGCAATTGACTGCGCAATGACTTCGGTAGATAGAAGGTAGTTCCCGGCAGGTAGGTCTGAAGGAAATCCCTTTGGTAGCCGACAGGACGACGGTGCATTACGGCGCGTCGGACCTGATCACGGATGGCGATGCTCTCTTGCGACACCGGCAGGTACAACTCCGCATCAGCAATCACTTTGGCCGTAGCGACCGCCATGGCAGAGGCTTGAACAATGGCTCCAGATGCCAATTTGTAAACCAAGGCGATGCTTTCACCTTCTGTTGCCAGGCGCTTTTCAGCAACGAGTTTGCGCAGGCGTCGCTGCAGGGTTCGACGGTTGGGCCTGTGGCCGTTCAGGCGCTCCATTTCAGCTTCAATGGCCGAAATCCCTGCTCCATGGGTAAAGCCTGACACGATGGATTCAATCTGCAAAAGCTCGTCGGCTGGGGTTATGCGTGACATCGGTCGTCCAAAAAAGGGGGGCTGTCCTGCGATGACGCACAAGCGCGACAAAACACGACAAAGCACGACAAAGCACGACAAAGCACGACAGTATTTTGTCGCACAATTTGTCGCGCTTCAAGTGAATTTTGTCGTGCCGTGACAGATGTGCAGCGGTTGCCGTCGCTCGCAGTTCAAGGTTGACTTGACGATCAGCAGCCAATAGCAGTCAGCCGAGCGTCTGCGTTCATGCTGAACCGACGCCCTGATTCAGGGGTAAGTTTTGCCTGTACGATGTACTTTGGCTGTGCAATTTCGGTTGCACAAGGGAGCATAAAAACCAATCGCACTATGGCATTTGAGAACCTCACCATTGGCCGCATCATTATTCACGAGATCTTCCGTCTTAATGAAGATCGGACCATGGTGGACCCCCACTATGGGAATGGGCTGATTCAGCTTGATGCCGAGGCCAAAGATGCCCTACAAAAGCGCATTACCGAGGCTTTGGGTAGCTCCTCGCACGGCGTTGAAATGAGCATCCAAGATTCGGGGGCTCAAAGTGCTTGGATGGCAGCCAGAAATATTCTTGACACTGCGGGAAATAACGCCCAGTTCATTGCCCTCTCACAAACCATCACCGCGAAGTTGGCTGCCTCGCAGACCACGAAAGTTGTGCCCGGTGGCATCGTGGTGGTGATTGATGGCACTGCAGGCCACCCAGCACGACCCTTTGTGTGCGCGATTAAGGCGGAGCCACACCCGGGCTTTATCAAGAAGGAAGAAAACGGTCAGCTTCTTTTGGAGTACCTCAAAGAGCTCATCCTAACCCCCGAGGCCAAGCTCTACAAAATCGGGGCCTTCATTCACGCTGACCCCGCGCAAGTGGACCCACAGCAGCCCACTGCTGGTTGGCGCACCTTTCTCTTTGATGACCTGATCACAAAAGGCAATCGCTTGGGGGCTGCTCACTATTTTTACTCGACGTTTTTGGGTCTGGTCTTCCCCTCCAACAGTGCATTTCAGACTAAGGAATTTCACACGCTCACCAAGACCTTCATCAAGTCGGCCAACATTGATGAAGAACGTCGAAGCGACCTTTTGAACGCTTTGACTGCGTACCTTAAAGCCGATCAGATTGCGACCATTCAAGTGGGCGTCTTTTCGGACACCTACCTTGGCACTCCTGAGCTGAAAGACGCCTACACCCACTTCATGGAACAAAACGAGTTCCCTGTGCAGGCCATTCACAAGGATCTGAGCGAGGTTGCTCCGGCCCTCAAAAAGCGCAAGATTACGTTTGGGCACAACATAAGCCTGACGGCCCCTCCAGAGGAATTTGAGGGGCTGGTTCGCATCCAAGCCATCGACGGCGATGCCGATGAACATGGGCAGGTGCCCAAGTGGACTCAAATCACCATCAGGGACCGCATTCGGGAACAGGAATGAAAGAAGCCGAGCTTCTTGCCAGATGGAGAGCGGAGAAGCCTCTATATGAGGCTTGGTCCGACTTCATCAGTCAAAAAGTACACGAAGGCCTGCATGCCTGCATCGCTCCGGTGTCGCTCGACTATTTCATCAAGGTTCCAGTGAAGCCCCGGCTAAAAGCCGATAGCACCCTGGTGGATAAGGCCTTGCATCGCAAAAAGTACGCGAACCCATATGAAGACCTCACGGACAAGGTAGGCATGCGGTTCGTCGTCCTACTGACCACCGACATCAAGACGGTGTGCGAGGTCATTGAAGCGGGTGCCGGGCAAGGCTTTTGGGAAGCCTCCAAGGATCGTGACTACGAGAAGGAGCGTCTGGACAAGCCGTTGGAGTTCTCCTATCAGTCGGTGCATTACGTTCTGCGGGCCAAGGCTGGGCTCATCCATCAAGGAGCACAAATCCCCGAGGGAGCCGCTTGTGAGGTTCAGATTCGCACCCTGCTGCAACACGCACACAGCGAGCTGACGCACGACACGATCTATAAGCCCAAAACGACTGCACAGCCCGAGGTCAAGCGCACGGTCGCAAAGAGCATGGCCCTCATCGAGGCCACGGACGAATTTTTCGAGAAGGCCATCAAGGACCTTGATGAGGCCGCTCGACCCGGCCGCGAGCTCTTGGCGTTTCTGGCAAAGCTGTATGAGAACGGCACCAAAGTTGCCCCTGGCCAAGAGCTATCCAATCAGATCGTCATAGACACCTGCTTTAACTTGGCACCCCAAGCCCCGTACAAGGAAATTGACGACTTCTTGCAGGCCAAGGGTTTCATCTTTGACAAGATCAAAGAGCGATTGACCGCTAGGCACTTTTTCACTCAGCCTTTGGTGCTATTGGCCTACTACCTGGCACAAACCAAACCCGCTCAAGTTAAAGATGTCTGGCCTCTGGACCGAGACGATTTGGCTCTGGTGTTCAGCGATCTTGGGAAGAAATTTGAAGACTAAGTTGATACTTATATGACATGTCATGCGAATGACGCGACGTGAAGAGGCGATAACAGGCCAAACACATGCACAGCGGTTCGCGGGGACAAAAACAGCCGTGGTAGTCCACTTGTGTCTGTGGTCTGCCTGATAAGATCGCCTTTCGTAGCTAAGTTGAGAATGTGGATTCGCAACGCCTCATGACGGTTCAATACAGCCCAGGATTTTTGTGGGGTGATCCGTGGGGTGAGGCACCTACCCTGTGGCGAAAAATGTATAGAAATCAATACCTTGCGGCTGGTCTCGAGATTCAGGTGCAAAACATAGAATAGACCGCTTTAGCCACTGCACTACACGCCATGTCACTGGACTACCCGGGAAATCTTTATGTCGTTGCGGCCCCCAGCGGGGCCGGGAAGTCCAGCCTGGTCAAGGCGC
>Ga0228698_1001448_pt1 | contig 11667 bp, 9 predicted proteins | sample McNCre117_Aug_MG_FD_178015 | JGI IMG/M metagenome (GOLD analysis project Ga0228698, IMG submission 178015) | Freshwater microbial communities from McNutts Creek, Athens, Georgia, United States - 1-17_Aug_MG | ecosystem: Environmental > Aquatic > Freshwater > Creek | place: USA: Georgia...
AATGCGGCGTACGGTCAGTACTTATGTGTCGGCGCATCGGGGGCCGCCTTTACCAGCCCCGACCGTACAACGTGGACACCGCAGACCACCAATATTTCGAGCGACCTGCTGGCGCTAATCGGTTCACCCACAGCCTACTATGCAGTGGGCACAGCCGGCACCAACGCAGTCTCGAAGTAAGACGGAAGCTGCCGGAACCTCCGGCAGCGGGTTAGGCCTATTGTTCGCGCTCTTGCGCTTCCAACTCGGCCATCTCTTCCGGTGTAAACACCCGTGAGCGGGTATGAAAGGCCTTGCCTTCGGGGCCTTCGAGCGAGAAGGTGCCACCGTGGCCTTCAATGACGTCAATGATGAGTTGCGTGTGGCGCCAATAGACGTACTGGGCCTTGCCGATATAAAACGGCGCTCCGCCCACATCGCCCAAATACACATCACCCGCGCCCATGGTGATTTCACCAGGCAGGTAGCAGTTAGCTGCACTGTTGTCACAGCAGCCACCCGACTGATGGAACATCAAGTCCGGTCCATGTTTTGTTTTGAGAAACTCCACGAGCTCTAAAGCGGCAGGTGTTGCAATCACTTTTTCAACCATGTTGGTCTCCAGGTTATTCTGCTCCAAAGAGAAAGGGGACAGTGACCTGTCCCCTCTCATTACCTACTTAAGCAGTCAGTCGGTTTAGAAGAATCCGAGCTTGGACTCGCTGTAGCTTACGAGCAAGTTCTTGGTCTGCTGGTAGTGGTCGAGCATGACCTTGTGGGTCTCACGGCCAATGCCGGACTCTTTGTAACCACCGAAGGCTGCGTGTGCAGGGTAGGCGTGGTAGCAGTTGGTCCAGACGCGACCGGCCTTAATGGCACGGCCCATGCGGTAGGCCACATTGCCATTACGGCTCCAGACGCCGGCGCCCAGGCCGTACAGCGTGTCGTTGGCGATTTCCAGGGCTTCAGCTTCGTCCTTGAAAGTGGTCACAGCCAGCACCGGTCCAAAAATTTCTTCCTGGAAAATGCGCATCTTGTTGTGGCCCTTGAACAGGGTGGGCTGCACGTAGTAGCCACCGTCGAGTTCGCTGCCCATGGAAGCCTGGTTGCCGCCGGCCAGCACTTCTGCGCCTTCCTGCTTGCCAAGGTCCAGGTAGGACAGGATCTTGGTAAGTTGCTCTTTGGAAGCCTGTGCACCCATCATGCTGTCGGTGTCCAGCGGGTTCTGCTGCTTGATGGCGGCGACGCGCTTCAGGACACGCTCCATGAACTTGTCATAGATCGATTCTTGAATCAGTGCGCGGCTCGGGCAGGTGCAGACTTCACCCTGGTTGAACGCAAACAGCACCATGCCTTCGATGGCCTTGTCCAGGAAACCGTCGTCCTTGTCCATCACATCGGCAAAGAAGATGTTGGGGGACTTGCCGCCGAGTTCCAGTGTGGCGGGGATCAGGTTGTTGGCAGCGGCCTGGGCAATCACGCGGCCTGTGGTGGTGGAGCCAGTGAAGGCGACCTTGGCGATGCGCTTGGAAGTGGCCAGGGGCATGCCGGCTTCGCGGCCATAACCGTTAACGATGTTCAATACACCTGGGGGCAGGATGTCGGCAATCAGCTCGGCCAGAATCAGGATGCTGATGGGGGTGGACTCCGCGGGCTTCAACACCACGCAGTTGCCGGCGCCAATGGCGGGAGCAAGCTTCCATGCTGCCATCAGAATCGGGAAGTTCCAGGGGATGATCTGACCGACCACGCCCAGGGGTTCCTGAAAGTGGTACGCCACGGTGTTTTCGTCAATGTTGGACAGGGCGCCTTCTTGTGCACGCAGGCAACCGGCGAAGTAACGGAAGTGGTCAATGGTCAGCGGAATGTCGGCGTTCAGGGTTTCACGAATCGCCTTGCCGTTGTCCACGGTTTCAGCGTAGGCCAGGACTTCCAGGTTGGCTTCGATGCGGTCTGCAATCTTGAGCAGCAGGTTGGCGCGAGTAGCCGCGTCGGTCTTGCCCCAGGCGTCAGCGGCAGCGTGGGCTGCGTCCAGTGCCAGTTCAATATCTTCTGCAGTGGAGCGCGCGGCTTGTGTGTAGACCTTGCCGGTGATCGGTGTGATGACATCAAAGTACTGGCCCTTGACCGGGGCTACAAACTTACCGCCGATGAAGTTGTTGTATTGGGCCTTGTAGGCAACCTTGGCGCCGGCAGCGCCGGGGAATGCGTAGATCATGCGTGTCTCCAGAATTTGTTAAGAAGTTGAAACGTTCCCTTGCGGGTGCTTCCTGTGTCTCAAGTCCTGTGCCAATAGGCACCAAATGCTGTTAACGCTTGATTTCATTGAACAAATTCAAAACTGTCCTCAGCGAGGTGACACCTCACTGTTCAGTGTGGAGCGTTGCATTACAGGGCAGTTGTCCAACTATTGAACAACTCGCCACTTCGGGGTCTATGCACGGAGCTTCATATCGCTGGGCTATCTCTTAATCGATAGCATCGACTCGAAATTAGGTGGCTGCGATCCGCGCCGCCGGCGGAGTAACTTTGCCAACCAAGCACCAGCCCCTCACTGCCCTTCAAGCGCGACAGCACTTGATGAACCATGGACAGTTGCCGGGGCACACCTTGCATCCATTGGTTGAGCGTTCGTGGCAGCGTAGCCTTGCTGCAGGCCTGTCGCCTGACCGCCCCGTACCTTCCGACACTCACCAGAGTGGCACCGCACTCAGGGAAACATTGCAATACAACCACCACCTGTTGGCACATGCCAGACCGGTGATGGAGTTCCTATTTGAGCAGGTACGTCACTTTCAGAACGTCGTGGTGCTGTCGGACAAACAGGGCACGCTGGTGCATACACTGGGTGATCCGTTGTTCCTCAATAAGACTGCCCGCGTGGCGCTGGCCTTGGGTGCGTCTTGGAACGAAGCGCATCGTGGCACCAACGCCATCGGAACCACTTTGGCCGAAGGCGCCGGGGTGGAGATTCATGGCGCTGAGCACTTTTTGCAACCCCATGAGTTCCTGACCTGCGCAGCGGCTCCCATCCTGGCCTATGACGGAAGCCTGTTGGGAGTGCTCGATGTGTCGGGCGATGTACGCGACGGCCACCCCCACACACTCGGCCTGGTAAGAACCGCAGCCCATCTTATTGAAAACCAGTTGTTGCTATCTGAGTGCAAACGCCAGGTCCGGGTGCATCTGCATGCCCAGGCCGAAGGCATCGGCTCGGTTGCCGAGGGCATTGTGGTTGTCTCCGATAGCGGTTGGATCGTGGGAGCCAACCCGAAAGGACTCGCACTCCTCCACATGCACCGGCAGCAACTCGGGACCACCCACTGGGACGGCGTAGTCGCAGACCGCCTGCATGACCTGCTAGGGCTGCGCCGCATGACAGCCCGCCATCCGATGCCGGTACGGCTCCACAACGGACGCACCCTGTTCGCGCGGGCCGACGCTCCCGAACCGATTGCGGTCCATGCGCCGGTCCCGGACATTGAAACCATTGAGCCGCAACACGACGCACTGTCTGCACTGGACACCGGCGATGCGAAGTGGCGACAGGCTGCTAGCAAAGCGCGCCGGGTACTCGACAAGTCCATTCCTGTGCTGATTGAAGGCGAATCCGGTGTGGGTAAAGAGGTTTTTGCCCGCGCCTGGCACGACAGCAGCCTCCGTCAAAAAGGGCCGTTTGTAGCCATCAACTGCGCGGCGATTCCGGCCAACCTGATTGAGGCCGAACTGTTTGGTTACCAGGCCGGCGCCTACACCGGCTCCCGCAAAGACGGCAGCCCCGGTCTCTTGCGACAGGCCGAAGGGGGAACGTTGTTTCTTGATGAAATCGGGGACATGCCGCTGCCACTGCAAACCCGCTTGCTGCGCGTGCTGCAGGAGCGCCGCGTGTCCCCATTAGGTGACGGCGCCAGTGTGCCAGTGGACTTTGCGCTGGTGTGTGCCACGCATGCCAACTTGCGCAGGAACTCGGGCACGGGGGACTTTCGAGAAGACTTGTTCTACCGCATCAATGGCCTCACGCTGCGTCTGCCGCCGCTGCGTGAGCGCAGTGATCTGGACGCACTGATACAAAAAATCCTGCGCCAGTGCCAACCGACTGGCAAGCTGCAGATGGCAGAAGACGTTTTAGCCGGGCTACATGCTTACCCATGGCCTGGCAATCTGCGCCAGTTGCATACGGTGTTACGCACCGCCACCGCCATGTTGGGCCCCGATGAACAGACCATCGGCTGGAATCACCTGCCGGACGACCTGGTTGAAGAGTTGCTTGAAGCGCCTGGTCCCGCGCAAAGCACTCCGCCTGCCACGCCAGAGGCCGCACCACAAAATTTGCAACAGTTGTCCAAAGTGCTGGTTCAGCAAGCGCTGGACCGCAATGCCGGCAATATCTCGCAAGCCGCGCGCGAGTTGGGCATCAGCCGCCAAACCCTTTACAAGAAGATGAGCCAACGATGAAACCACTGCGATGCTTGATCGGAACCCTGACCCTGGTGCAATTGATCGCTTGCAGCACGGAGAAGCAAACCATGAACTCCCTGGAGCCCATTCCCGCATTCAAGGTCTATGCCGCCGGCAGCCTGCGCGAGGCCATGACCCAAGTCGCGGCCGACTACCAGGCCCGCACCGGTCAAGCGGTCGAACTCAGCTTCGGGGCTTCCGGGCTATTGCGTGAACGCATTGAGAAAGGCGAAGCGGCCCAGGTGTTTGCTTCGGCCGATACCGATCACCCGAAGCGTCTGGCGCAAGGTGGTGCCTGGCAGGAACCCCGCGTTTTTGTACGCAACAGCCTGTGCGCCCTGACCGGCGCTAACGTCAACGCGACCCCCGACACCTTGCTGCAAACGCTGCTTCAACCCGCTGTGCGGGTCGGTACCTCAACGCCGGTTTCGGACCCGTCAGGCGACTATGCGTGGGCTTTATTCAGGAAGGCCGATGCACAGCAACCCGGCGCTTACGCCACGCTGGACAAGAAGGCACTGAAACTCACCGGTGCGGCCGACTCACCCAAACCGCCCGCCGGCCGAAGCTTTTACGCCTGGGCCATGGACGAAGGCCAGGCGGATGTGTTTCTGACCTACTGCACCAACGCGGTAGCAGCCCAAAAAGAAGTTCCGCGGCTCAAGGTGGTGTCGGTCCCGCCCGCATTGCAGGTGGGTGCGCCGTATGGCATGACGGTGGCCACAGGAGCCCCGCCGCAGGCGCAGGCGTTCGCACAAGCCCTGCTGCAGGCACCGGCGCAGCAGGTATTCAAGCGATTTGGATTTGAGGGGCCCTGAAGCCGCCCTTTTGCCAGAAACAAAAACGCGCCGTTGACCGGCGCGGTGTGTCGCGGCCGTGGTCTTCAGGCTGCGTTACGTGCCTTGCGCGCAGCCAGCGCGGATGCCCATTGCGCCTTGGACTCGGGGTAAATCATGGATTCTTCGAGTGCAATGTGGTCGTTCAGCAGGCCCAGGAAGGTAGCCACGTTGTGCTGGAATTCTTCTTCGGTGAACCAGTCGTTGCCCTCGGCAATGCCACGCATTTGCGGGCCCAGTTCGAGCCAGTTTTCTTCGATAAAGCCGTGGTCCTGTTGCAGGCTGCGCACCGCGGCTTTGACTTCGTCGGTACCGGTGGCCAGCAGCGGCGGGAAGACGATTTTTTCTTCCTGCGCATGGTGGTCGCGCGAGGTGCTGGAGAAAAAGGCTTCAATTTCACCGGCCAGTTTGCGATCCGCATCGCTCAGGGAATCGGTTTCCATGTGCTTTGCCATGCGCTCCAACTCGACCAAATGCTCTTGAATTTGCAGGTGGCAAGCATCCAGGGCTTTGAAGGGAAGTTTCGTCGCAGTCGTCATGGCGTACTCCAAATGTCAGGTGTTAAGCAAGTTCTTTCGGAAGATTGTGCAGATGCAAAACATCGGGCGTTTGACGAATGTCAAAGGGCATGCGAATCACCAAAACTGCCACTTACGCAGCCGCCCGCTCCGCTATAGACTGCGCCCATCCTGCGTCGGGCTGGGATAACCACAGCTGTGCAGGGCAAGGAGACCACTTTGCAAGCCACTAATAGCCAAGATCCGGCCTATTTCCACAAGGTCGTAGATTGCCAATGGGCCTGTCCGGCCCACACCCCCGTTCCCGAATACATACGCCTCATAGGCCAGGGCCGTTACGACGACGCCTACATGGTCAACTGGGTGTCCAACGTATTCCCGGGCGTTTTGGGTCGCACCTGCGACCGCCCCTGCGAGCCGGCCTGCCGACGTGGCCGCGTTGAGGAAAATAATCAGGGAAAACCCGAACCCGTCGCGATTTGCCGTTTGAAACGGGTGGCCGCCGACAACAAGGCCGACGTCAAGTCCCGCATGCCCGCCATTGCACCGTCCAACGGCAAACGGGTTGCCTGCGTGGGTGCCGGGCCATCCGCCTTGACGGTGGCACGCGATCTGGCGCCGCTGGGTTATCAGGTGACCGTGTTTGACGGCGAGAAAAAGGCCGGCGGCTTTATCCGTTCGCAGATTCCCCGCTTCCGCCTGCCCGAATCGGTGATCGACGAAGAAACCGGATTCATCCTGGACATGGGCGTCGACTTCAAGAGCGGCCAGCGCGTGGAGTCGATGCAGAAACTTCTCGACGAAGGCTATGACGCAATCTTTGTAGGTTGCGGCGCACCGCGCGGGCGTGACCTGGAAGTTCCCGGGCGCAAGGAGGCGGCGGCCAACATCCATATCGGCATTGACTGGCTGGCCTCGGTGTCGTTCGGCCACATCACCAGCGTGGGTGAGCGCGTCATCGTGCTAGGTGGCGGCAACACCGCCATGGACTGCTGCCGCTCGGCCAAGCGGCTCGGTGGCAAAGACGTCAAGGTCATCGTGCGCAGCGGTTTTGAGGAAATGAAGGCCTCGCCCTGGGAAAAAGAAGACGCGGTGCACGAAGGCATCCCGATCCTCAACTTCCATGTGCCGGTGGCTTTCGAGCATGAGGGCGGGAAGCTGACCGCCATGCGCTTTGAGATCGTGCGCGCCGAGTACGACGCCAAGGGCCGCCGCACCTTGGTGCCCACTGGTGAGCCGGAAGTACGCGTGCCCTGCGATACGGTGCTGGTGGCCGTGGGTCAGGAAAACGCCTTCCCCTGGATTGAGGCCGACTGCGGCATCGAGTTTGACAAATGGGGCCTGCCCAAGCTGACCGAAGGCACCTTCCAGAGCACCCGCCACAAGGTGTTCTTTGGTGGTGACGCCGCCTATGGCCCGAAAAACATCATCACCGCCGTAGCGCACGGCCACGAAGCGGCGGTGTCGATAGACCGTTTCCTGCACGGCGAAATTGTGGCCAAGCGCCCCGCCGCCAGCGTGAACCTGATGTCGCAGAAAATGGGCATCCACGAGTGGAGCTACCGCAACGACGTGTCCAACGACACCCGTTTCAAGGTGCCATGGGCACAGGCCGAAATTGCGCTGGCCAGCATCAAGGTGGAGGTGGAGCTGGGCTTTGATGCCGCCACCGCCTTCAAGGAAAGCAGCCGCTGCCTGAACTGCGACGTGCAGACGGTGTTCAACCGCGACACCTGTATTGAATGCGATGCCTGCGTGGACATCTGCCCGATGGACTGCATCACCTTCACCAGCAATGGCGAAGAAGCCGATTTGCGAGGGCGCCTGAAAGCCCCGGCCACCAACGCGGAACAGGACCTGTTTGTGTCGGGCGAACTCAAAACCGGACACGTCATGGTGAAAGACGAAGACGTGTGCCTGCACTGCGGCCTGTGCGCCGAGCGTTGCCCCACCGGCGCCTGGGACATGCAGAAGTTTTTGTTCTCAACGACGCAGGCCGGGCCACTTTGCCGTGATTCCCGTGAAGCTCGCACAACCGCCGTGGAGGCCGCATGAAGCGCATAGAAGCAGTCAACGATTTCGTTATCAAGTTTGCCAACGTCAACGGTTCGGGTTCGGCATCGGCCAACGAGTTGTTCGCCAAGGCGGTGATGCGCATGGGCGTGCCGGTCAGCCCGCGCAACATCTTCCCCAGCAACATTCAGGGCATGCCGACCTGGTACGAGGCACGCGTGTGCGAAAAGGGCTACCACGGCCGGCGCGGTGGCGTCGACATGATGGTGGCCATGAACCCGCAGACCTGGGACACCGATATTGCCGAAATCGAGAGCGGCGGCTACCTGTTTTATGACAGCACCCGCCCGCTTCCACCCTCCAAGTTCCGCGACGACGTGCTGACGCTGGGCGTGCCCCTGACGGACATTGCCAATGCCGCTTACACCGACCCGCGCCAGCGCCAACTGTTCAAGAACATCATTTATGTGGGCGCCCTGTCGGTGCTGCTGGGCGTGGACGCCGAGGTGTTTGAGAAGTTGTTCGCCGAGCAATACAAGGGCAAGGAACGGCTGCTAGAGTCCAACATCAAGGCGTTGCACATGGGTCGCGACTACGTCAAGACGCACATGGCTTACCCCTTGGGCATTCGCGTGCAGCGCGCCGACAACGTGGGCGACCAGATCTTTACCGACGGCAACAGCGCGGCGGCGCTGGGCCTGGTGTACGGCGGCGCAACGGTGGCGGCCTGGTACCCGATCACGCCCTCCACCTCGGTGCCCGAGGCATTCCAGAAATACTGCGAAAAATTCCGCGTGGACCCGGCCACCGGCCAGCACCGCTACGCCATCGTGCAGGCTGAAGATGAGTTGGCCTCTATTGGCATGGTGGTGGGTGCGGGCTGGAACGGCGCACGCGCCTTTACGGCCACCTCCGGCCCCGGCGTGTCGCTGATGACCGAGTTCATCGGCCTGGCCTACTTTGCCGAGATTCCGGTCACCATCGTCAATGTGCAGCGCGGCGGCCCCAGCACCGGCATGCCAACCCGCACGCAGCAGGCCGACATTCTGAGTTGCGCCTACGCCTCGCACGGCGACACCAAACACGTGCTGCTACTTCCGCAGGACCCGCACGAGTGCTTCACGCATTCCGCTGCCGCACTCGACCTGGCCGACCGCCTGCAGACGCCCATTTTTGTCATGACCGACCTGGACATCGGCATGAACCAGCGCCTGTGCAAACCCTTTGTCTGGGAAGAAGGCAAGGGCTATGACCGCGGCAAGGTGATGACCGCCGAGGAGTTGGAGGCCGGCAAGGACTTCGGCCGCTACAAGGACGTGGACGGCGATGGCATTCCGTGGCGCACCCTGCCCGGCACACACCCGACCAAGGGCGCGTTCTTCACCCGGGGTACGACGCGCAACCCGTACGCCATGTACTCCGAGCGCGGACCGGACTACATCTACAACATGGAGCGCCTGCTGCGCAAGTTCAAAACGGCCGCCAATCTGGTGCCGCAGCCGATTGTCCGCAAGGCCAAACAACCGACGCGTTTTGGCGTGATTTATTACGGCTCCACCAGCCCCGCCATGCGCGAGGCGCTGGACGTGCTGGAAACGCAGGACCTGCACCTCGACGCCATGCGGCTGTGCGCGTTCCCCTTCCCCGACTCGGTGCAGGAGTTCATTGTTTCGCACGACACCGTGTTTGTGGTGGAGCAAAACCGCGACGGCCAGATGCATTCGCTGATCGTCAACGAGCTTGACTTTGACCCGGCCAAGCTGCCGCGTGTGCTGCACTACGACGGCACCCCGATCACCGCACGCTTTATCGCCAGTGCCATCGCCAAGCGCATGGAAGCACAAGCCAAGAAGCAGAAGGAGACTGTATGACCTATATCGCAAAACCCCGTCTGCATCACCCCACGCTGCACACCAACAAGGTGGGGTACACCCGCCGAGACTACGAAGGCCGCATCAGCACGCTGTGCGCCGGTTGCGGGCACGACTCCATCAGCGCGGCCATCATCCAGGCCTGCTGGGAACTCGACATTGAGCCCCACCGCGTGGCCAAGCTCTCGGGCATTGGCTGCAGTTCCAAGACCCCTGACTACTTTCTGGGTGCGTCGCACGGCTTCAACACCGTGCACGGCCGCATGCCATCGGTACTGACCGGTGCCAACCTGGCGAACCGCGACCTGCTGTACCTCGGTGTGTCGGGCGACGGAGACTCGGCCTCCATCGGTCTGGGCCAGTTCGCCAACGCCATGCGGCGCGGCGTGCGCATGGCCTACATCGTTGAAAACAACGGCGTCTATGGCCTGACCAAGGGCCAGTTCTCGGCGACCGCCGACCGCGGCTCCAAGAGCAAGAAGGGCGTCATCAACAGCGACAGCCCTGTGGACCTGGTGGGCATTGCGCTGCAACTGGGTGCGACCTATGTGGCGCGCAGTTTCAGCGGCGACAAAGCCCAACTGATTCCGCTGATCAAGGGCGCCATTGCACACGGCGGCGCTGCGTTCATCGACGTGATCAGCCCCTGCGTGACCTTCAACAACCACGGTGGCAGCACCAAGAGCTACGACTACGTGCGTCAGCACAACGAGGCGGTGAGCCGCATCGACTTCATGGTGCCCGGTGAGGAAATCACCACCAGCTATGCACCCGGCGAAGTGGTGGATGTGGCCCAGCACGACGGCAGCATCCTGCGCCTGCGCAAGCTGCACGCCGACTACGACCCGACCGACCGCACGGTGGCCATGAACTACATGCAGCAACATTCGGCACGCGGCGAAGTGGTCACCGGCCTCCTCTACATGGACCCTCTGGCTACCGACCTGCATACGGCCCTGAACACCAGCGAGCACCCGCTCAACGCATTCAATGCGCCCGAGCTGTGCCCGGGCGGCAAGGCGCTCGAGAAAATCAACGCGGCACTGCGCTAATTTCAACCCGAACACCCCAACCGCACCGGAGGACCGCTATGCCCGAACGTACCGTTTTTCAATCCATGTCGCAGCGCCATGTGATCAGCGTGGGGCCGCAGGCCACCCTGTTTGACGCCGCTTGCGTTATGACCCGAGCCAACTGTGGCAGCGTGCTGATCATTGACGGCGCCAACACCTTGCTCGGCATCGTGACCGAGCGGGACCTGATGACGCGCGTGATTGCCAAAGGCGTTGACCCGGCCACGACACCGGCGTCTGCGGTGATGACGCGCAGCCCGCGCACCGTGCCGCCTGAAACCAAGGTGACCGATGCCGTGTTGATCATGATTGAGCGGGGCTTCCGCAATCTGCCGGTGATCACCGCTGAGGGGAAAATTCTGGGCGTGTTCTCGGCCCGCGACGCGCTGCCGCGTGAGTTGAATGCGGCGGTCAGCCTGGCCGAATTCAACGAACAGGTGAACGACGCGCTCGGCTGATTTTCGAGACTACCGACCGCATGCTTTGATGGAGGTTCGGTTTCAAGTCACCACGTCCGACGCACTACTTGCCGGGACATCCTGCTTGGCGGCAAAGGCACTGCCGGCTGCTGCCAGCATGATGAGCACAATCGCCAGCCATTGAAGTCCCGACAGGTGCTCATCCAGAACGATTAAGCCCAACAAGGCCGCCACCGCAGGCTCCAGGCTCGACATCACGCCAAAGGCTTCTTTGGGCAAGCGCTTCAAGGCCACCATCTCGCATGAAATCGGGATGGCGCTGGACACTGCAGCAACCCCGACCCCGTACAGCAGCGAGCCCGGGTCCAACAGCGCGGTGCCGGCGTGCCACACACCGATAGGCACGACGGCGCAAGCCGCCACGGTCAGTCCCAAAGCCACCGACTGGCCCGCGTGCAAGTGCCCCACGCGCTTGCCGAACACAATGTACGAACCCCAGC
>Ga0228698_1001449_pt1 | contig 11661 bp, 12 predicted proteins | sample McNCre117_Aug_MG_FD_178015 | JGI IMG/M metagenome (GOLD analysis project Ga0228698, IMG submission 178015) | Freshwater microbial communities from McNutts Creek, Athens, Georgia, United States - 1-17_Aug_MG | ecosystem: Environmental > Aquatic > Freshwater > Creek | place: USA: Georgia...
CTATCCGCCCAATCTTCCGGGCTGGGCGATTGTTCCGTTGCGCGACGAACTTCAGCAATGCCTGAGCGAACGAGAAGGGCTTTCGCTGCCCGTTTTGCTTGACAATGATGCCAATGTTGCCGCTTTCGGTGAAGCGGTGTATGGTGCCGGTCGGGAGTTTGAGGATTTTTTGATGGTAACGCTGGGCACCGGTGTAGGTGGTGGAATTGTGCTCGGTAGAAAAATCTATCGTGGAGCGCAGGGCACTGCCGGCGAGGTTGGCTTCATGATTCTTGATTTTGAAGGTGCAACGGTTCATGCCGGTATCCGTGGCACGTTAGAGAGCTTTATTGGCAAAAAGGGAATCTTGGCGATTGCTCGCCAGATGATCGACGCACATCCAACCGCATCCTCCGTCGGCGCGTTATGCAACCATGATTATGCAAAACTTTCGCCGCGCCATCTCGAAGAGGCGGCGCTTGCTGGCGACGAACTCTCGCTTGCACTCTGGCGCAGGGTTGGTTTCATCCTCGGCACCGGTCTTGCCAATGTTGCCGTGCTGATGGATATCCGAAAATTTGTGATTGGCGGCGGTATCTCTGCCGTCGGTGATCTGATTTTTGTGCCTGCACGAGAGCAGCTTCGGCGCTCCATGCTCCCGACGATGCACGACGGTCTTGAGCTTGTTCCAGCGCTGCTCGGCAACAAGGCTGGCATGTATGGCGCTGCCGCGCTCTGTTTTGGCTAACCATCAAACGGGCATATTGCCATGCGCGAACAGCTGCTGCACCTTCTTTTTCCCAACGTCTGCGTGATTTGCAAGCAGCTTCTTCTGCCAGATGAAGAGCACTGTTGCGCCACCTGCATCACTTTATTTGATCCCTTTGCTACTCCTGCCGATGCGGAGGCGGAGCTGCGGCGCACGATTGTCGAGCATTTTGGCGACGAATTTCCCTTTGAACGGGGCTGGTGCCGTTACCAGTTTCACAAGCACAATCCCTTGCAGCAGGTGCTGCACTCCATGAAGTATGAAGGGCTTTTTACGCTTGGCACCACGTTTGGTCGCCAGCTTGGTGCGTGGATGCTGTCGGCTGGAAATGTCGGCGCGATTGACGGCATTGTGCCGATGCCACTGCATCGCCTGAAAAAAATTGAGCGCTCCTACAACCAGTCGGAAAAGATTGCCGAAGGTCTTGCGCAATCGTTGCGGAAACCGGTTCAGCCAGAACTTCTTGTACGAAAACGGTTTACCGTTTCACAGACAGGACTTTCAGCCAAGGAGCGGCAAACCAACGCCGCCGGCGCATTTCAGGCAACAACCGCGGTTCGTGGTCGTCATCTGCTCCTCGTTGATGATGTTATCACCACCGGCGCCACGATGGCTGCCGCTGCGGCGGCGTTGCGCGAGGGTGGCGCAAAAAGCGTCTCGCTTGCCGCTATCGCTTTGGCAGCAAAGGAGTAACGCGCTGATGGAACTTTTTTATACAGCACAGGAACAGATTGATCTCGAAGCGCGGCGGCTTGTTGTTGATGGCGATGAGTTTCACCACCTTGTGCGGGTGCTGCGCAAAAAAGTGGGCGAGCAGATTCTTGTAAGCGATGGCAACGGTTTGCGCTGTGAAGCGATCATTTCGGAGATTGGCAAGCGTTTTTTGAGCGCTGAGATTCTCACTGCCACCACGCTTGACCGCCCAAAAACCGCAGTAACGGTGGCAATTTCTCTGCTGAAAGCGCCTCAGCGATTTGACTTTTTTCTCGAAAAGGCGACTGAACTTGGCGTTTCATCCATCATTCCCCTGCTGACGGCGCGGACAATTTCCCAACCATCGAGCGAGAAGGTGCAGGGCAAGCTCAACCGCTGGCGAACGATTCTCCTCTCGGCGGCGCGGCAGTCCAAGCGCTTTTATCTGCCGCAAATCACCGAGCCACTTGCGTTCAGTAACGTGCTTGCGCTTCAGGATTTTGATCTCAAGCTGATTCCTTACGAAGGTTCGGAGAGTGCACCGCCGCAGGTGCCGTGTGCTGGAAAAAAGCTGCTCTTTTTGATTGGCGGTGAAGGTGGTTTTACCGCCGGCGAAGTGCTGGCTGCCGAGGCGGCGGGATGTTGCCCGATCTCGCTTGGCAGCACGATTTTGCGGGCAGAGACGGCTGGCATTTTTGCTGTCGCTTATGTTCGTTCGCAGCTTCTGAAGGAGAGTCGCGAGCAGTGGCTCTAAGGATATGCTGAACAACTGGCTTGACAAAATCGCCCATTAGAAATCAACAAGTTACGAGGTCTGCGTGGTGCAATTTCGGACTTATGCAGAGCTTCCCTAAGGCTTTTTTGAGGTAAACCAACAACCCAAGTATGATGCGCATCAAGGCAAATCAGCTCATTCTGCTCCTGCTTCTTCTCGCTATTTCGGCGCTCTTTTTTGCCATGATTCGCTCTTTTTTTATGGTGATGGTGCTTGCGGCTCTTTTTTCAGCGCTCGCCATGCCGCTCTTTCGCCGCTTCGAGCGCTGGTTCAACGGTCGGCGCGGCGTGAGCGCAGCCTTGACGATGCTCTTGATGTTGCTCATCGTTGTTCTTCCGCTGACGATGCTTTTGGGCGTTGTTGCCAATCAAGCGATCCGCATCAGCCGCCTTGCCGTGCCGTGGGTGCAGCAGCAGCTTTTGGAGCCAGTCAGCTTCGATCAGCGGCTTCGTGCGCTTCCCTTTTATCCGCAGCTTGAACTCTATCGCGACGATATTCTCCAGAAGGCTGGTGAACTTGCCAGCAAAAGCGGCGAGATGCTTTTCAACTCCATCTCCGACTTTACCTATTCGGCGGTGACTGATATTTTTCTGCTCTTTGTTTTTCTCTACAGTCTCTTCTTTTTTCTGCGCGATGGACGGGAGTTGCTGGCAAAAGCGCTCTCGTATCTTCCTTTGACGCATACCGATCAGCACCGGCTACTCGACAAATTTCTCTCCGTCAGCCGCGCCACCATCAAAGGGAGCGTGGTGGTTGGCGTGGTGCAGGGTTCGCTTGCAGGTCTTGCGCTTCACCTCGCCGGTATTGACAGCGCGATCTTCTGGGCTGCCATGATGTCGCTGATTTCGGTGGTGCCGGTGCTCGGTCCGCCGTTAGTTTGGATTCCTGCGGTGATCTATCTCGCCGCTACCGGTCAGTATCCGCAGGCGATTGGTGTCGCGCTTTTTTGCAGTATTGTGGTTGGGCAGATTGATAATATCCTTCGCCCGATGCTCATCGGGCGCGACACCAAAATGCACGAGCTGCTTATCTTTTTTGGCACGCTTGGCGGCATTGGGTTGTTCGGCATCTTCGGCTTTATTCTTGGTCCGATTGTCGCCGCTCTTTTTATGACGATCTGGGAGATGTATGGCGAGAGTTTCAGCGACTATCTTGCTGATCTCAAAAGCGATAAGCCATCCAGCAATGATTGAGTACCAACAAAAAAAGCGACCTTGCGGATCGCTTTTTTGCTTCTCATTTCTGCCTGAATTTTAGTTCGCCCTGACAACCTCTTCGGCTGCAAAGAAGAATGCACCTTCAAGAGCGGCGTTCTCCACCGAGTCGGAGCCGTGAACGATGTTTTCGCCCTTGCTGTCGGCGTAGAGCTTGCGAACGGTGCCATCAGCCGCTTCGGCGGGATCGGTGGCGCCAATGACGGTGCGGAAGTCGGCAACGGCGTTTGCCTTTTCGAGAATCATCGGCACGCAGGGACCGGAGGACATGAACTCAACCAGCTCGCCATAAAAGGGGCGTTCGCTGTGGACGGCATAAAATGCTCCGGCGGTCTCTTTGGTGAGTCGGGTCTTTTTCATTGCAACAACGCGGAAACCGGCGCGTTCGATGTGGTTGATGACGGCACCGACAAGATTTTTGCGGACGCAGTCGGGTTTCAGGATGGTGAGTGTTCTTTCCATGGGGAGTGGTGCAATTTTTGCGTTACTGAAGAAAAAGTTCGGGCGAAGATACGGAAATGGGGCGGATTATCGAAACGGGCGAAATCTTTGATGACTTGGAGAAAAGCCTATATTTCAAACAGTTTAGTTTAAACAAATAACGGGAGGAGAAGATGTCAGTCAACCACTTGAAGAGCTGCGGTTTCCAACGTCTAGGCATGATGTTGTTTTTGTTCATCACTTTTTTTGCATCTGGAATGTCAACGGTGGCGGTTGCCGCTCCTGCCGTTCTTGATGTCGGCGTGAGCACAAGCCAGACTAATTGGGCGTTTAATCCACCGCAGCAAAACACGGAGGTGAAATTTTGGATGCGGGTTCAGAGACAGGGCAATCTTAGCCGATTTGGCACGTTCGATTACTATTTCAAAGTTCAGGTGCTCCGACCAGATGGATCGGAGGTGTGGAATACCAAGTATGGTTTCAGTGAAGAGGGGTATGCGGATCAGGTGTTCAGTCTGCCGATTCTTTTTTATGAACGGAGTGCGGACCGTGCGCATCCCTCGTTTGGTACATGGCGGATTCGCGTTGCTATGACAGAGAAAGATTCTGGGAATGAAGTGTCGGCGAAAGAGTATTTGTTCAACTTTAGTGACGGTAAAAACAGCTCGAATCTCCCTGTATCTCTCGGTACAGGGCAGTCAGGCAATCCGTTTCCTCTACGTCCGTTCACCTATCAGCGCTGGGATTTGAAGGGTTGGGGGGCAGGCATCTACGCTGAGGTGGCGACCGGAGCTGACTCTTACGACAAAGAGATCAAAGTGCGTGAAGTGAGAAGATCTTTTTCGGTACAAGAGGTAAGCAACGCATGGAATCAAGGTCATAAATTTGGTGTCTGGTTGACCGGTCCGCCAGTTGCAACCTATCGTAACAGCAATAATAATCCACTCTATCTGTTCGGCTATATCCTTTATCGTCCAAATGGTGATGCCGATGGCAAGAATCCTCAATTCCGGCAAAATTCCTACTGCAACAATCCCGGCACGGTCGGCTTCCCGTTTGATCTTCGGCAGCCGGGCAATTATCGCCTTGAATTTTTGATGCGTGAACGCGACAAAAATTCTTGGGAAGAGGCTTCATGGGTTTCCATTGGGAGTATCGACTTTACGCTTACGCCGTAGTGCTTGAGCGGTTTGTTCAGTCCACTATGTCATCTGACCGCATTCCCAGACTTCTTGAAGAGATCCGCATTCTGAATGAAGATCACTTCACGTTGCTTCAAGCCTTGAGAGAGCTTATTCTTGGTTTTGATGCCTCCGTTTCGGAAGAGGTGAAATACGGAGGTATTTTGTTCTCCGTAGGTAAGCCGTTCTGCGGAATCTTATCATACGCCAACCACGTCTCCGTAGAGTTTGGAGCTGGCGCGTCAATGCCTGACAAACACAATGTACTGGAAGGTAACGGGAAGTTGCACCGTCATATCAAGCTCTCTTCCTGCCAAGACATTGAGAACAAGCATATTTGCGAATATCTTCTGTTGGCGTTCAACGCAGCAGTGAAACTGTGAGAGGTAAGCTATTTAAAGTCAGTTAGCCTGATTTCCTTTAATGGGTTATATCAGCGCACGCCACGTTAAAATCCGCAGTATGAAACCCTTTCGCTGGAGTCACAAGAAGAATGATGCGTTAAAAATTGAGCGTCATATTTCGTTTGAGGAGATGGTGCTCGCAATTGAGATCGATGGTTTACTTGATGAATTGCGCCATCCGAACACAGAAAAATATCCGAACCAGTCCATTTTTGTTGTCGCGTTTGATGATTATGTTTATTTGGTAACCTTATGTTGAAGAGCAGGATTATTATTTTTTGAAATTTTTTGAAGACAGTCATTCCAAGCAGAAAGGCAACCAAAGATTACTTGCCGAGGAGCAAATAAAATGAAAAAGCTAGATGCGTTTGAGCAAGATATTTTGACCGCTTATGAAAAAGGCGAGTTGAAGTCAACGGCTCCATCAAGAGCAAAGCTGGATCAATTCAAAGCCGCTGCTTCTGCCACTTTTCTCAAAGAAAAACGGGTTAATATCCGCCTCTCAACACCTGATTTGATGGATATTCAAGCAAGGGCGCTCGAAGAGTGGTTGCCATATCAGACGCTGATTGCAAGCCGTATGACGGAAACGCCTCCACCTTTATAGCCCCCAGCGCTCTTTCTTCGTTTGTATTCTTTCTCGATTCCGTTACTGTATTTCCCCTCACACTCCATCAATCCTCGCTAACAAATCCTTCATCGGCTGATAGAGTATCGGCAGAAAGTCGCTGTAGGCTAACAGCACCACTCCCGCTTCATCAACCAGCACGTAGGCGCGTTGCGACATGCCGAGAAAACCGAGCGCGTCATAAGCTTTTGCGACGCTTTTTTCGGTGTCGCTCAAAAGCGTGAAGGGGAGCTGATTGCGCTCGGCAAAGCTTTTGTGCGAGGCGACGCTGTCTGAGCTGATACCGAGCACCGCAATCCCGCGTTTGGTGAACTCCAAAACGTTGTTGCGGTAGTCGCAGAGTTGCGCCGTGCAGACCGGCGTGTCATCGCCCGGGTAAAAGATGATGAGCACCTTCTTGCCGGCGAAGTCGCCGAGCGAAACCCGTCGTCCTTCGCCATCGGGCAGGGTAAATGCTGGCGCTTTTGTCTTTTCTGCTATCATGGTTGGCTCCTCGTTTCGTGTTAAACTCACTTCGTTTATATTCGCGTGCAACATACCACTAAATTGGTGAAAAGATGGGAGCTGGAGGCTCCTCGTTATGAAAATTCATTTCCGGCGGCTTCCGTCAGGAATGGTCATTGTTGCTCTTCTTTTTCTGTTCGCAGGTTGTGGCGCGAGCGACGAGCCGGAGCAGAAGCCGCAGGCGCTCTACAAACAGGCGGCAGCGTTCAGTCGCAGTCGCGACTATCTCAAGGCGATTGAGTGCTACAGCCGTGCGATCATCATTGATTCGGTGCAGGTGAACGCTCCACGAGTGGTGCAGGCGCTCTACGAAAAGCGACGGCTGGAAGGGTTCACTGGCGAATATTACGAGGCGCTGAAAACTGCGGCGCGTCTCGAAAAACTTCCTATCCGTGCAATTTCCGACTCACTTCGCAACCAGCTTTTTGCCGACCAAGCTATTTTGCTCCGCGAGCTTGGCAATTTCAAGGCGGCAGCAGCATCAATGGAGAAGATTGCTTTGCCTGTGCCGCGGCAGCGGTTGGAGCTTGCCGATCTTTTGTGTGCGAGCGGTGAGTATGAAAAGGCGGCGCTGATCTACCGCGATTATACCGGTTCGGCGAGCGATCCTGCAACTCGGATCACAGCGTTTGCTGGTCTTTTGCGTTGCAAGGTGGCGCAACCGGAGCTGCGCGGCGAAAGCGCTGAGGCGATTGCCGCTCACATTGCGGCGGAGTCGAAACGAGTTTTTGCTGGTGATGGCGAGCTGGTTCCGCGCATTCAGGCAATTCGGGTTGCTGCGCAGAGTCTTCTGTTGCTCGAAAAACAGCGGCGCAACGCCAGTTATCTGCTCTTTCGTGCGCTGACGTTGGCGGAACAGTCGCAAAACCAGTTTCTGATTCAGGTGCTTCGGCTGGAATCAAACGCCGTTATTGTGCAAAAAGCTGATGCGTTTCGTGAGGCGGCGGACTATTTCCGCATCAATAATCTGCAATATGCCCAAGCGGCATCGCTGTTTATGCTTTCTAGCAGCAAGTCGCTGAAGGCTTCGGAGCGGATTGCGGCGCTGCAACAGGGTTTTGCGCTTGGCAAGGATTTTGCGCCGCCCTCTCCCGCAGCCGAGCATCTTCAGCTTGAAAAACACGCTGGTCGTCGGTTGACCGCTCTGTTGATGGAGCAATCACGCATTTTTGAGCTGTTCGATGCGCAGGAGAAACAGGAGACACTGGCGCTGAAGCGAACGCTGTTGCGTTATCCGAACAGCTTTGCGCTTGGAAAAGGGCACGAAGCGCTGGAGGCGAAGGTGCGCCGGTTGCAGCATGAGATGGCAGCGCTGCTTCAGCGGAAAGCCACAATTTTCACGAAGGCTGAAGGCATTGAGCAGAATCGGGAGGTGGATCGGGCGCTCAATATCAAGCGTGGTAAAATGTTGGAGTTGTTGGCGGAGGTTCGGGCGATTAACCCGCTTGCCGCTGACGCGATGCAGCTCACTCCCGTAACGCTGCCGACGGTGCAGAGCGCGTTGCGTGAAGATCAGCTCATCGTCAAGCCGTTGCTCTCCGACAGTTTGTGTGGTGCCCTGTTGATTGGTAAGCGGCAGGTGCAGATTATCAACAGTCCGCTTTCATTTGACGCCGAGCACACTCCCGACGCTGCCATTCGCGCCCTTCGTCGCGATATCGCATCAAAAGCCACGTCTGCTCCTGCTCCACTGCCCGACAGTGAACAGGCATGGTTGAGCAGCGCTTTTTACAAGCCACTTGCCGGATCCATCAGCGGCTTCAAGCATGTGGTGGTGATTGCCGATGAACTGTTTCCCTTCCAAATGCTCGCCACTTCGCAACTTCCAGCTTCGCAGCAACGCTTTTCATTCGTGCAGTCGCTGAAGGAGTTTGTGCTCTTGTCGGCGAAACCAAGCGTTGCGCCCACCGCATCGCAGATCGCTTTTTATCGAGCAGAGAATATTGCCGGAGCGCGTCTGCACAAGCTCTTTTCACCGCGTGATCGGATTTTTCTGCTCTGGAAACCGTTCAGTGGCTCCGAACTTGAGCTGTTTCGTCAAAAAATTGCTCAAGAGATGCAGCGAAGAGTCTCCGGTTCGGAGGCGTTGCTGCTGCTTGGCAATGGTGCCGAAGGTGATAAGAGTGGTGAAAAAGCGGGTTGGCATTTTCTCTCCTCGTATGGCGTTGATTAGCAACGAGTTATGAGTCTGCACATCAACAGAAGTGAGTGGCGTTATCGCTTTTTTCTGCTCTTCTCACTTTTTCTGATAGAATCAGATAAAAAAAGTCTTATTTTCGACTTAATTTCATTTAACTTCCTTAATGATGCTTGAAAGGATGTTCGATCACCATTTTTTTGATGGTCTATACATTCAGAATGCACAGAACTAACCATCGTCGCTGAAACCGTAATTACTCAATATTAGATCTCTTATGGCAGATATGAAGGTTTATTTTGATCACAATGCCACCACTCCGCTGCACCCTGAGGTGAAACGTGAGATGATTGCAGCAATGGAGATGTTTGGTAATCCATCCAGCTTGCACGCTTATGGGCGTGAGGCGAGGGCAAATGTTGAACATGCGCGTCGTCAGGTTGCCAACTTTATTGGCGCAAAAGAGGGCGAAATCATCTTTGTTGGCAGTGGTTCGGAGGCGAACAACACCGTGCTGTCGCTCTTCGTCTGCTCTTCAAGCCAGTGTATTCCCGGCTCTCGGCGTAGCACCATCATCACCACCAAAATCGAGCACCCTTGCGTGCTGGAGACCTCCGAATGTCTTGCGCATCGCGGTGTCAAGGTGAAATATCTTGATGTTGATCGTTACGGCAAGATTGATCTTGATCAGCTTTCGAGCTTGCTGAACGACAAGGTTGGTCTCGTTTCGGTGATGATGGCAAACAATGAGATCGGCACGTTGCAGGATATTGAGACCATCACCAAAATGGTGCACGAGAGCGGCGCTTACATGCACACCGATGCCGTGCAGGCGGTCGGCAAGGTGCCGGTTGATGTGCGCCAGCTCGGTGTCGATTTTCTCACCATTTCAGCGCATAAAATCTATGGACCGAAAGGCGTTGGTGCGCTCTTTGTCAAACAGGGAATTCCCTATTGTCCCTTGATTCGCGGCGGTCATCAGGAGCTTGGGCGACGCGCTGGAACCGAGAACACGCTTGGCATTCTCGGCATGGCGAAAGCGGTGGAGATGAGAGCGCTGGAGATGCCGGAAGAGCATGAGCGTCTTCTGCTGCTGAAACAGCGGCTCCAAAGCGGTATTCAGGAGAAGATTGCTGATGTCTCGATCAACGGTCATCCAACCGATTCGCTGGTCAGCACGCTTAACGTCTCGTTTGCTGGCGTTGAGGGCGAGGCGATTTTGCTCTATCTTGATCTTGAAGGCATTGCGGTCTCTACCGGTTCGGCTTGTGCGTCAGGTTCGCTGGATCCGTCGCATGTGCTGCTTGCTACCGGTATTGATGCCGAACTTGCGCATGGCTCGATCCGATTCAGCATGGGGCGCGAGACCACCGCTCAGGAGGTTGAGTATTTGCTGGAGGTTTTACCGAGAACAATTGCGCAAATCAGAAACATGTCAACGGCTTATATAAAAGGAGGATTACATGCTACAAGCAGGTGAATGGGCGTATAGCGAAACGCTGAAAGAGCATTTCATGAACCCGAAGAATATTCTTCAGGGCGAGGATACCGATGCTTTCGACGGTGTGGGAATGGAGGGAAATCTCCAGTGTGGCGACCAGATGATGGTGGTTATCAAGGTGGACAAAGAGAAGGATATTATTACCGATTGCCAGTGGAAGACCTACGGTTGTGCCAGCGCCATTGCCAGTACCTCGGTTCTCTCTGAAATGGTGAAGGGCAGAACGCTCGATGCCGCATTTCATATCTCGCCAAAAGAGGTTGCTCAAGAGCTTGGCGGTCTTCCCGATCACAAGATTCACTGTTCGGTGCTTGGCGACAAGGCGTTACGTGCCGCCATCAACAACTATTATACGCGCACTGGTCAGACCGAGAAGGTATTGCAGGAGCAGGTGAAGGTGGTGTGCCAGTGCATGAACATTACCGATCACGATATTGAGGATGCCGTGCTCGAAGGCGCTCGTACTTACCTTGAGCTTCAAGAGCGCACCAAGTGCGGCACGGTCTGCGGGTTGTGCAAGGAGGAGTCGGAGGCGCTGCTCGAAAAATACAAGCATATCCATTTTGGCGCCTGATGACCATGAGCGCAGCACAAGGTAATGCCTTTTTTATCCACACCTTCGGTTGCCAGATGAACCAAGCGGATTCCGGCATTATCGCCGCATTGCTTCAGGCTGAGGGTTACGTTCAGGTTGAAAACGAAGCTGATGCAGGACTGGTGTTGCTCAACACCTGTGCCGTGCGCGAAAATGCGGTTGAGCGTGTTGAGCATTTTTTGCAGCAACTGCACGGTCGCACAAAAAGGGAGAAGGGGCTGATTGTTGGCGTTGCAGGCTGTATTCCGCAGTATCAGCGTGAAGCGATGTTTTCGCGCTATCCCGCGATTGATTTTCTTGCTGGACCTGATACCTATCGCACGATTCCATCATTAGTTGAGCAGGTGCGAACGGGTGGCAAAATGGCGTCGCTGGAGTTCAACGCTGCGGAGAGCTATGATGGTGTTGAGCCAATCCGGCAGGGCGCAATCAGCGCCTTTGTGCCGGTGATGCGTGGCTGCAACAACTGTTGCGCCTACTGCGTCGTCCCCTTTACTCGTGGTCGTGAACGGAGTCAGCCCTTCGATGCTGTTCTTCGGGAAGTTCGCCAGCTTGTTGTCTCCGGTTATCGTGAAATTACCCTGCTTGGTCAGAATGTGAACTCTTATGCTGATGCCGAAAAGGGCTGTGATTTTGCGGCGCTGCTCAATGCCGTCAGTCATGAAGCGCCGGAGGCGCGAATCCGCTTTACCACCTCTCATCCCAAAGATATCTCCGAAGCGCTGGTTCGAACCATCGCTTCTCGTCCCAACATCTGCAACCATATTCATCTGCCGGTGCAGTCTGGTTCGTCGAGAATGCTTTCGCTCATGAATCGTGGACATACCATTGAAGAGTTTC
>Ga0228698_1001450_pt1 | contig 11653 bp, 10 predicted proteins | sample McNCre117_Aug_MG_FD_178015 | JGI IMG/M metagenome (GOLD analysis project Ga0228698, IMG submission 178015) | Freshwater microbial communities from McNutts Creek, Athens, Georgia, United States - 1-17_Aug_MG | ecosystem: Environmental > Aquatic > Freshwater > Creek | place: USA: Georgia...
CCACACTCATGCGGGCCGAGAATTTGCCGGGCCTGGCCCACACCACCGAGAACCCGGCGCCGGCCAGGCTGGTGTGGTTGACATAGCTGGAGTCGCGCACCGTGGTGGTGGGATCCTGGCGGCTGATGACGTAGGCGCCGTCAAAAAAGGCCGCCATCACGATCTCGCGAGCCACCGGGCCCAGCCAGTCGGCCGGTGGCAGCCAGCGCAGCTCGAGTGTGCCGACCAGGCCGCTGTCGCCCGTGCCTTCGCCGGGGGCAAAGGCACGCACCCCGTCGGTGCCACCGGCGCGGAACTGCTCGGTGGCGTCCAGGTTCTTCAGGGCCCATTGGCCCTTGGTTGCCAGATAGGCCAGCAGGCGGCCGTCGATGATGTTCTGCAGCCGCGAGTAAGCCGCGTTGATCTTCATGTACTGCGGCGCGTCATCCAGGCCCGATGGCCGGCCGTCGGGGTAGTTCAGGCGGCCACTGGCCAGGTTGAACTCGAAGGTGTTGACCCCGCCAGTGAGCAGCGCATCGCGGAAATCGCCGCTCACGCCCAGCGACAGGTCGGTGGCCTGCTTGCGGGTGGACAGTGACGAGACGTTGTCGCTGTAGGTCTTGAGGTTGGCCGCGCCCAGCGCAAACAGATTGAGGTTGCGTGAGCGCACCCAGGGGTACAGCCCGAACACGTTGAGCGTGGCCCCCGTGCCGTCCAGGCCCAGCGGGAATTCTTTCTGATCAAGCTTGTACTGCAGTGCTGACAAGGATGCACCGGCCTTGAAACCGTCGGCACCGATGGGTGTGCTGTAGCCCACCAGCGCAAAGCGCAGGCCGCCCGAGATGGACGTGAGCAGCGAGGCGGATACGCCATCACCCCGGCCGAAGGGGCTGCCCAGCGTGACGCTGCCGCCCACGCGCTGGCTGCCGATGTAGCGCGAGCCGTTCATGTCGGCATCGACCGAGCCGCTGTACGTGGGATCGGGCTTGGGCGTGAACGCCAGGATGGCCGTGCCTGGCTTGCTGCCGGCGCGCACTTCGGCCTTCACCGTGATGCCGCGCAGATCGTTGATCAGGAACACCGTGCGCTCGACATCCTGCACCGTGAGGATGGCACCGGGTTGCAGCTTGTCGAGGTAGGCCTGCACCACCTCGCGCCTGACCGGCAGCTTGTCAGACCACACCAGCTCGACGCGATCCAGGCGGCCTTCCAGCACCGCGATGCGCACCGCCTGGCCGTCCATCACCTGCTCGGGGATGTAGGCATAACCCAGGTAGTAGCCCAGGTCGCGCTGCAAAAAGCGGGTGACCTCGTTGGCGGCGTTGACCAGGTCTTCAAAGCTGCGGCGCTGGCCCACAAAGCCGGCGGTCAGCCGGCCCAGTGCTTCGCGCAAGGCTGCCGGAGCGTTGTCGTCCACCACGTAGCGGCTCACGTCGATGAGCAACTCGTCTTCGGGCTTGCCGAGCTCGCGCGGGGCGCGTGGCCGATCGGGCAGAGCCTGGCTGTCTCGCGAGGTGGGGGTTGCGGGGGCCAACTGGGCGGGCGTGGGCACGTTGCTGCGGGGGTCGGCCGCGGCCACCTGGGGGGCGGCCTGGGTCAGCAAGGGCCAGCTCATCAGGCCGGCCAGCACACAGGGAGCCAAACGCGTGGGCTGCAAGGGGAATCCTTCGGGGGGAAGACGGTGGGAACTGCAGGCGCCGCAGGCTTGCAGCCACCGGCTGCGAGGGGCAGGTGTCAGCGCTGCTGGCGATGAGTAACGCCGCCGCGCGAATGGTTCCGGCCGCAGCACCCCCCAGGCAGGTGGCAGGCCTAGACGGGTGCCAGCGCCGCCTTCAGGTTCTTGAAGGCCGGCGGCACCAGGCCCCACCTCTGTGTGGCCACCACCTGGGCCAGTACCAGTACATCGCCCACGATAGTGATCAGCTGCGATACCGCCTGGATGCGCGCGATCACCTCGCGCGCCTGCTGGGTGGCGGCGGTGAGCGCAGCCACTGGCGTGGTGGTTTCGGCCAGGATGGCTTGCACCGCCATCAGGCGCAGGTTGGAGGCCGCAGCGCCCAGCCCCTGGCCCAGGTTCATCAGCTGTCTGGCCTGGTCTTTTTCCATCTGGCGCTCGATCGGCAGGTCTTCAACCAGCTTGTCGAGTTGCTCGGCCAGCGCCAGCAGCGCATCGGTGTCGTAGGTTTGCGGCATGCTGTGGCTCCTCAGGAGATCTTGCCCAGGGCGACGCGGGCGGCGTCCAGCTCCTTGGCGGTGTCGGCAATGGCCTTGAGCGTGCTTGCCAGCTGGGCCTTGTCCAGGCTCAGCGCCTGCCGGATGGCGGCGTGGTCCTGGCGCACCTTGTCCAGGGCCTTCTGGTAGTGCTGCAGGCTGTCCAGCTCGGCCTTGTATTGCTCGGCCACGCGCTGGGCCTCGCGCCGGCCCCAGAACTTGTCGCTGATGTCGCCCGTCGGGCCCATCGAGCACCGGAAGAACAGCGCGGCCTGCACACCCTCGCCCTGCACCTCGGCGGCGTACACCGAAGCCAGACGCGACAGCAGGCCGATGCTCAGGTCGACATCGGCCTTGGTCTGGTTCATCAGGTCACGCAGCCTGGCCTGGCGGTAGCCGTCCAGTGCCCGCGACAGCAGCTGCGACAGCGCCGACACCGCTGCGGCATCGGCGTCACTCACCGCCACGCCGGCCTTCTTGATGGCGGCCAGTGACGTGGTGGTGGCCGCTGACGGCAAGGGCAGCTTGTCAGAGGCCAACTCACCCAGGGCCTTGAAATAAGCGCCCAGCACGGCGTGCACCTGGGCGGCCTGCTCAAACGCGGCGTCAAAGTCGGCTTGCGGCTGGCGCCCGGGGCGGCCCACCGGGCAGGCATCACCTGGCCGGCCCCAGGCGACCAGGTGCCTTTCAGAGTCTCGCCATCGCGCCGCCGGTTTGGTGTCGGCCAGCACCGCGCCCGCCGAGGCGCTGTAGTCGCTGATGGCCTGGAGGTTGACACAAGCGGCCAGCGACAGACTGGCCACACACAGCAAGGATCGGAACAACGGTTTCATGGCGAAGGCACCTGGGTCACCCGGCTCGGGGCTTGCCATCATGCGCTCAGCACCCCGGCCGTGAATCAGCATTTATGAGGATCGGGTGCCGGCGGGCCGGCACGGTTTGCCGCAGGGTTGCGCGGCCCTCAGGCTTGCCGGCCGCTGCCGGCTGCGCGGGTTCAGCGCAGACGTCGCCGAACCAGCATGGCCGATGCCAGCGCCAAGGCATACATGGCCAGGGTTGAGGGCTCGGGCACCGGGTCGGCCGCCGGAACGGCTGCGATGTTGACCAGCTCGAACGAGGCCACCGAGCCAATGAATGGGCTGGTGGATGCGCCGTAGCTGCCACCCTGGCTTTGAGTCAGGATGACGTCGGTGGAGCCGACGGCCAGCAGGGCCTCGAACGACAGCGTGAACAACGCATACTGGCCCGATGATGCGGGCGTGTCGCCGCTCAGGTCGATCTGGTAACTGGCAACGTTGGCGACACTGGCCGCGCCCCCATAGCCTGCGGCGGCAATGTTGAACGAGCCATTGCTGCCCATGAAGGCACTGAGGCTGGCGGACGGCGTCAAGGGGTGATCCAGAAGCCTGAGGTACCTGGGATCCCAGTCGACGCTGAGATTGGCGAGGTATTGGCCATTCAAACCGCCCCGGTCGATGCCGTAATCAGTGATCGAAAGCGTCACTGTGTCGCCAACGGCGTAGCTGCCTGCATCAGCCTGAATCACCGGGTCGGCCAGCGCGGGCTGCGCTGCCAGGACAAAGCTGGCGCAGAGTGCAACCGCGGCCAGGAATGGGCTTGTCTCCATGATGCTTCCTATCCATTACTGCTAAACAAGGATCGTCAGGATCGGGTGCCAGCCCAGCGCCGACAACGCTTGAACGGTTGTCGCGCCACCCGCCTCATGGCTGATTGAATCAACAGGGGCTAACGCGCATTTTACCCTGCAAGCGGTGATTGGCCTGGGCACCCAAGGCAAAGACCACGCCCACAGCGGCCTGGCCGGTGCCGGTCAACCGCCCGCAGGCCCAGTAACATCCCCCCATGTCCAATCGACTCACACAGATAGCCACCCGCACGGGTGATGACGGCACCACGGGGCTGGGCGACGGAACGCGGGTGCCCAAGCACCATCTGCGCGTGGCCGCCATGGGCGATGTGGACGAGCTCAATTCGAACCTGGGCGTGCTGCTGGCCGAGCCCTTGCCCGACGATGTGCGCGAATTGCTGGTGGTGGTGCAGCACGAGCTGTTCAACCTGGGCGGTGAGCTGTCGATCCCCGGTTACACCTTGCTCAAGGCCGAGGCCCTGCTGCGGCTGGACGAGGCGCTGGCGCATCACAACGCACAGTTGCCGCGCCTGGCCGAGTTCATCCTGCCCGCTGGCACGCGCAGCGCGGCGCTGGCGCATGTGTGCCGCAGCGTGGCGCGCCGCGCCGAGCGCTCGGTGGTGCTGCTGGCCAGCCAGCCTGAGGGCGGCCCGGTCAATGAGGCCCCCCGCCAGTACCTCAACCGCCTGAGTGATCTGCTGTTCGTGCTGGCCCGTGTGCTCAACCGCGCCAACCTGGATGGGCTGGGCGGCGACGACGTCTACTGGCGCAGCGAGCGCCTGGCCCGCGAACAGGGCCAGGGCACCGATTGACGCTACGCTGAATCAGAACGTCACCGCGCTGGCGGCCACGTCCACGCGCACGATGGGGCGCGCCAGGGCGCCCACGGTGGCGCGGGCAAAGGCGGTGGCCCAGCCGGGGTCGCTCACAAAGCGGGCATCACCCACGGTGCTGGCCAGCACCAGCACCTTGTCGGCCACCAGCACCTTGCCGCTGGCGCGCAGCGGTTCGCAGTCGTTGGCCACAAACTCGTCGTCCAGCCAGCGGCGGGCCACGTCGGGCATCAGGGGGGCCACATCGGCGGGCACCGCGATGGCGTGCCGCTGGGTGGGGCTGAAACTGACAATCACTTCCTGGCGCATGGTGCACCTCCTTTGCGCACCAGCTTACGTCGGGCGGCGTTGCCGCAACTAGACGAAGATCAAGACCCGGCGCCGCCCAGTTCGCGGTGCAGCCAGGCGCGCGCCAGTTGCCAGTCGCGCTTGACAGTGGCCAGCGAGATGCCCAGCGCCTCGGCGATCTCTTCGTTCTCCAGGCCACCAAAAAAGCGCAGCTCCACCACCTTGGCGGCCCGCGCGTCCAGCGCCTCAAAAGCCAGCAGGGCCTCGTGCACGGCCACCAGGTCGCGGTCGGGGGGCGCGCCCAGTGCGTCCAGCCCATTGAGGGTGAGCGGCACCAGATCGGCCTCGCGCTTGGCGGCACGCCGGGCCATCTCGTGGTTCACCAGGATGCGCCGCATCATCGTGGACGCCACGGCCAGAAAGTGGCTGCGGTTCTTCCACTGCGTGCGGTTTTGTTCGGCCATGCGGAACCAGGCCTCATGCGTGAGCCCGGTGGTCGACAGGGTGTGCTCCAGGTGCTCGCGCCGCATGTGGCTGCGCGCCACCCGGCGCAGGTCGTCGTAGAGCATCTCGAACAGCCGGTTGGCTGTGCGGGCGTCAATGTCGGGGTTCTGGCTCAGCCATTGGGTGACCTGGCCGGGGTCAACGGGTTCAGCAGCGTCCATGGAAACGGGCAACACATCGGCCGGAAAAGGGGAACTGCTGAATCACAGGCCATGAGCCTTGTGGCGCCCCCGCCCGGCGTAAGCAGGGGTTCACACGCCGCATCATCGCAAAGCCGCGTGGCATTGGCTACCGCCGATGCAGGCGGTCACCGCTGGCCTTGCCTGCCCAAGGCCGCCAGAATCCCATCTGCCCCTCACCCGCCGCCCATGCCCACTTCTTCTCCCATTGATCCCGCTGGCTGGGCCAGGGTGCGCGCGCTGTTCGACCAGTTGCAGGATCTGCCGGCCGACCAGCGTGAGGCGGCGCTGGCCGCCCTGCCCGACAGCCCGGCCGTGGTGAGCGAGCTGCGGTCGCTGCTGCAGCATGCCGCGCAGGCCACGGGGGGCACCACCGACGACGGCTTTCTGGCCGGCGCTGCCGCGCAGCGTGTGGATCTGCCGGCGTCAGGGCCTGATGTCAGCGATGCCGGCCAGGCACCGGATGCGTTGCCCAGCCGGGCTGGCGAGCGCCTGGGGCCCTGGTGCATAGACCGTTTGCTGGGCCGGGGTGGCATGGGCGAGGTCTGGCATGCCCAGCGCGCCGATGGCGCCTACGAGGGCCAGGCGGCCATCAAGGTGCTGCGCCCGGGACAGGATTCGCGCCGTGTGCTGGAGCGGTTTGCGCTGGAGCAGCGCGCCCTGGCGCGGCTGAACCATCCGCACATTGCGCACCTGCTGGATGCAGGCCGCACCGCCGACGGCCTGCCTTACTTCGTGATGGAGGCCGTGGACGGCCAGCCCATCGACCGCGCCTGCAAGACCCTGACGCTGGAGCAGCGCCTGGCGCTGTTCCTGCAACTGGCCGACGCGGTGTCGCATGCGCACCGGCAACTGCTGGTACACCGCGATCTGAAGCCCAGCAATGTGCTGGTCAACCGCGAAGGCCAGGTCAAGCTGCTGGATTTCGGCATCGCCAAGGCCATCGACCCGCTGGAAGGCGAAGACGGCCACCACACCGTGGCCGGCGAGCGGCCCTTCACGCCCAATTACGCCAGCCCCGAGCAGGTGCGCGGTGAGCCGGTGGGCACCGGCACCGACCTGTACAGCCTGGGTGTGCTGCTGTACGAGATGCTCACCGGCCTGCGCCCCTACGGCCGGCAGGCCACCACCGCCAAGGAGGCCGCCCGCAGCGTGCTGCAAGATGAGCCCACCCGGCCCAGCGCCCTGTCGCCGGGCCTGGTGGCCGATCCACAGTGGATGGCCACCCGCCGCCGGCTGGTGGGCGATCTCGACAACATCCTGCTCAAGGCCCTGGACAAGACCCTCGAAGGCCGCTACCCCAGCGTGGACCTGTTTGCCGCCGACATCCGGGCCTTTCTGGCGGGGTTCCCGGTCAGTGCCCGCGCACCCAGCGCCGGCTACCTGATCGGCAAGTTTGTGCGCCGCCACAAGGCTGCGGCCGCTGCCAGCCTGGCTGCGGTGCTGGCCCTGGCCGTGGGCCTGGGGCTGGCGCTGTGGCAGGCCCAGGTGGCCGATGCCCAGCGGGCCGTGGCCCAGCAGCGCTTCAAGCAGGTGCGGCAAATGGCCAACCAGCTGGTCTTCAAGTACCACGACCAGATCGAGAACCTGCCCGGCGCCACCAGCGCCCGTGAAGCCCTGCTGCTGGACGCCGCCCAGTTTCTGGACAACCTGGCCCAGGCCGCCCGCACCGATCTGGCCTTGGCTGATGAGTTGGCAAGCACTTACTACCGTATTTCACGGCTACAAGGCGTGGACACCTCGGTCAACATTGGCAAGATCGACGAAGCCGAGATCAACCTGAACAAGGCCCTGGCCCTGGCCGCCACGTATGAGCGCAGCCCCGAAGTCAGCACGGCCGGCCTCAATTCGGCCATCAGCATGCACATCAGCTGGGCCGAGCTGCTGCAGCGCCGTGGCCAGGTGCGCGAGGCCGAGGCCGCCCTGCGCGACACCCTGCCCCTGCTGGATGCGGCCTACCGGCGCGACCCGAAAGACAACTACGCCCAAACCTATGCGCTGTCGTCGGCCATCACCTTGCATGGCGTGATGGCCCGTGTGCTGGGCAGCCACCTCAACGTCGCGTCGCTGGGCCGCTGGCGTGAAGCCTGCGCCAGTGCCGATCTGGCGCGCAAGGCCGCCGACGAGATGCTGGTGGTGGATCCGGGCAACAACTACGGCCCCGACAGCCTGGCCTTCACGGTGGGTGAGCAGGCCCGCTGCCAGGAAATGGCAGGCCACCTGGATGCCGCCCAGGCGCTGTACACCCAGCAGATCACGCTGCGCGACCGCATGGCCGAGCGCTTTCCCAACGACATGGATTTCCGCTACCAGCGGGCCATTTCGCGCCAGGGCATGGCCGGCGTGCTGTCGGCGCAAGGCCAGCATGCGGCAGCCCGGCAGTTGCTGGCCACGGCGCTGCAGTGGGTGCGCGAAGCGCAAAAGGCCGACGCCGGCAACCACGCCGGCCAGCGTTTGATCAATGGCCTGGAGGTGGCCAGCGCCGTGGCCGCCCTGGCCGCCGGTGATGCGGCGGCCGCCCGCCAGCAACTGGAGGCCGTGCTGCCCCGACTGGCGGGCCAGGCTGGTGCACCGTTTGGGGCGGTGCGTGCCCGCTTTGAGGCCCTGCTGTGGGCCGCCCGTGCCTGGCAGGGTTCCAATAAAAAGCGAGCACTTACTTATGCTGTAGAGGCCGCCGAACTGATGCGCCCGGCCCGCGAGCAGGACGACAACGTCACCCGTCGCTGGTTGTTGGCCATGGCCTGGGGCGAACAGGCCCAGGCGCAGGCAGCACTGGGGCAGCCCGATGCGGCCCGCCGTCTGGCGCAGCAGGCGATGCAAGCCTGGCAGGCCACGCCACCGGCCGACGGGCCGCCGCCTGCCTTGACCAGATGGGTGGATGCCGCGCGCGCCCTGGCGGCGCCGTGATCAGTGACCTGCGGGCAGGCCCAGCAGGGCCGACAGGCGCTGGCCCGCCTCACGCAGCGCCTGGATGCGTGAGGTGGCCGCCAGCGCCAGGCAATCGCGGGCATAGGCCGGATCGCGTTGCAATTGCTCCACATGCACCCGATGGCCGTCGCCCGCCATCAGCCACTTGAAGTCGATGATCTCGACCAGGCTGAGGGCGGTTTGCTCGGGGGCGGTGACGGCGTTCATGGCGGGCTGTGCGTTGAGCATCCCAGGTTAACGGCCATTCATTGACCGAAACTGACAACCCTTTTTCGGTCACTTCGGCAGCAAATCACGCCTGCCGACGGGCCTTCACCGCATCGCTGAGCACCTGCAGCGTGGTCACCGAATCGTCCCAGCCAATGCAGGCGTCGGTGATGCTCTGCCCATAAGCCAGCTTGGCCGGGTCGTCCTTGCCGGGGCTGAACTTCTGGGCGCCGGCCACCAGATGGCTTTCCACCATCACGCCAAAGATGCTGCGGTCGCCCGCACCCATCTGCTGCGCGATGTCGCGGGCCACCACCACCTGGCGCTCGTGCTGCTTGCTGCTGTTGGCGTGGCTGCAATCGACCATCACGCGCTCGGGCAGTTTGGCGGCAGCCAGCTCCTTGTTGGCGGCGGCCACACCGGCCGCGTCGTAGTTGGGCGCCTTGCCGCCGCGCAGGATGACGTGGCAATCCGGGTTGCCCTTGGTTTGCACAATGGCCACCTGGCCGTTCTTGTGCACCGACAGGAAATGGTGCGGGCGCGACGCCGCCTGGATCGCATCGGTGGCGATCTTCAGGTTGCCGTCGGTGCCGTTCTTGAAGCCGATGGGTGCCGACAGGCCCGAGGCCAGTTCACGGTGCACCTGGCTTTCGGTGGTGCGCGCACCGATGGCGCCCCAGGCGATCAGGTCACCGATGTACTGCGGGCTGATGGTGTCCAGAAACTCGCTGCCAGCCGGCATGCCCAGGCGGTTGATGTCCACCAGCAACTGGCGGGCGATGCGCAGGCCTTCGTCGATGCGGTAGCTCTCGTCCAGGTAGGGGTCGTTGATCAGGCCCTTCCAGCCGACGGTGGTGCGGGGCTTCTCGAAGTACACGCGCATCACGATCTCCAGCGTGTCGGCGTATTGCTCGCGCAGCGGCAGCAGCTTGCGGGCGTAATCCAGCGCCGCCTGCGGGTCGTGGATCGAGCAGGGGCCGATCACCACCAGCAGCCGGTCGTCGCTGCCGTCCAGGATGTTGCGCACGCTTTGCCGCGTGTCACTCACCAGCTTCTCGATGGGCGTGCGGGCAATCGGGAAGAAGCGGATCAGGTGCTCAGGCGGCGGCAGCGGCGTCACCTCCTGGATGCGTTGGTCGTCGGTCTGGCTGGTCTTCTCGTTCAGGGTGTAGCCATAACCGGCTTCAGTCTGGCTGGCGGGGCGCTGGATCTGCTGGGGTGCCATGGTGTGCTCCGGGTGCGGGGTGGATCAGGAAGGGGTCGAGGGGGCAAAAAAAAACCGCCGGGGGAACCGGCGGTTGTCTGGGTGCGGGGTGTCGCTGTGCTTTACGCGCGCTTGCCTCTCCAGCCGCCGAAGTGGGGCGAGATCCAAAAGCTCGTAAAGAAAAATCGCGAAGTGCGCATGGGGCGCGAATGTAGCACGCCGCGCATGACGGCCCGCTGACGCAGGCCGCCAGCCGGGTTCAGAAAAACTCCAGCTCGCAGTGGGCCGGGCCGTCGTTGGCGGTGGCCGGGGGCTCCAGCTCGTCATGGGCCACGGTGCGGTTGCGGCCATTTTGCTTGGCATGGTAGACGGCCCGGTCGGCGCGCTCGAAGGCCCGGCTGGGGGTGTCGTCGCTGCCCACATCGGTGAAGCCGATGCTCACCGTCAGCTGCCCCACCTGCGGGAAGGGGTGCGCCTCGATCACCTTGCGCAGGCGCTCGAAGGCCAGGCGAGCCGACTGCGCAGCCGGGCAGCGCAGCAGCACCACAAACTCCTCGCCGCCAAAGCGGTAGATGCGGTCACCATAGCGGAAGGTGTAGCGCATCAGCTGGGCCACCAGCAGCAGCACCTCGTCGCCAATCAGGTGGCCGTGGTTGTCGTTCACCCGCTTGAAGTGGTCGATGTCCACCACCGCCAGCCAGTAGCGGTTCTCGGCGGCTGCGTTGCGGCGCTCTTCGCACTCGGCCTCGGTGGCGTCGGGCGCCATCACCGGCTCATCCCCCTCCATCGCGGCGCGCAGAAAGGTCTCGTCAAAGGTCTTGCGGTTGAGCAGGCCGGTGAGCGAATCACGCTCGTTCTCGTTCATCAGGCCGCGCAGATGGCGGTAAAAGCCCAGCAGGCTGCCCACCATGCGCTGCTGGTTGGCGTCGAGCGGACCGTTGTGCGCCACCTCCATCACACCCACGGCCTCGGTGTTGGTGCCCATGGGGTAGAGCTGCGTGTGCGCGGCATAGGAGGCCTGGCGGGCCATGTTTTCATTCAGGCAATCGCGCCACTCGGGGCGCTGATCCACTTCGGGCATGGCCCCCCCCGGCCCGGCTGCTGCGCTGGGCGCCTCCCGTGAGGCCTGCCCGGTGGTCAACCAGCGTTTGACCGCGCCATCGGCCACCAGCCGATGGATGGCCAGCCGCTCACACTGCAACAGGTCGCGGGTGAGCGCACACAGGGCGGTATCGAGCACATCGATATCGCGCAGTTGCGTGAGCTCGGCCAGATGATCAATCAGGTCTGACATCGTTTGCATCCGCCGGCAAGGGCGGCATCAAGATTGGCGACGCGCGGCTCGGGTCGTGAAAGCCGTCCTCCGTTATCGACCATTCCCTACAGACCTTGAGCCACGTCAAACCGGCACGATTTGGCATTGGTGCACCAAAAAGTGGCGTGAAATGAGAGCCTGAACGCCTGGGTACCCTGCTCCTTCCCCGGAATCGGGTCGCAAGGGCGCAGCCGAGCCCCACGCGCAGGTGGTTCGGGGGGCGGGCGCAGGGCCCATTCCCGGTGACCTCTTGCCTCGTGGTGGCACCGCCGGTGAGGATAGTCAGGCCTCGTAGATCAAGCGGCGGTGCCCCGGGAGCGTGGTCCCGGAGAACGACCCCCGGGCCATCTGCGCACC
>Ga0228698_1001451_pt1 | contig 11652 bp, 9 predicted proteins | sample McNCre117_Aug_MG_FD_178015 | JGI IMG/M metagenome (GOLD analysis project Ga0228698, IMG submission 178015) | Freshwater microbial communities from McNutts Creek, Athens, Georgia, United States - 1-17_Aug_MG | ecosystem: Environmental > Aquatic > Freshwater > Creek | place: USA: Georgia...
CGGCGCTGCTGCAGCTGCACGGCACTCAGGCCCACGCGCAACTCGGGCAGCCCGTCGGTGCCGTGCAGGCCGGTGCTGCTGGCCAGGCGCGGCATCAGCTGGCTCAGGCGGTCGATCATGCGTGCGCGCAGCTCCGGCGCGTCGCCGCGCTGGCGGCCGGCCGCCGTGCGGGCCAGGTCGCGCCAGGTGGCGTGCAGCAGCCGGTGCAGGCTCAGCGATGCGCCGAACGGCCGGGTCAGCAGCGTCCAGACGAAGGCCAGCAGGTTGCCGGCGATGGCCGCCAGGCCGCCGTTGGCGAAGGCGCCGAAGTCGGCGCTGTAGGCATCGCCCAGCGCCAGGTTGGTGGCGAGCGTGACGGTCAGCCCCAGCGCAATGACCGCGAAGGCCGGGCGCGACACCAGCGTGCCGATCAACAGGAAGATCGGCGCCAGCGCCAGCGCCAGCGTCTCGAACTCGTGTGCCGCCGGCAGCACCAGGAACAACAGCGCCACGCCCAGCACCAGGCACAGCGTGTTGGCCACGAAGAAGCCGAACTGCGCCGGGGCCGGCTCATCCTGCGCCGCGAAGAAGCAGGCCACGACGGCGCACATGATGACCATGCCCGCGCCGTCACTCCAGCCACTCCAGATCCAGATCATGCTGGCCAGAAACGTCACCGCACTGACGGACGCCGCCGAGAACAGCTGCATGCCGCGGTCGTGGTGCCGCACGGACGGGCTAAAGGTCCAGCGCTCGTAGGCCGGCGTCCAGGCCGGGTCCAGCCGGCCGTCGGCCATCATGCGCTGCAGCGCCTGGCCGTCGCGCCACAGTTGCACGAGGCTCTCCAGCCGCTTGAGCACGTGCCGGTGCAGCAGGTCGTCCCAGCCGGCCGAAAGCGGCGCCGACAGCCCGCCCGGCAGCGCCAGCTCGCGCAGTTGCTGCTGCAGCCGCTCGCCCTGCATCGCACCCTCGACGGACGCGGGCGCCGCGATCCAGTCCGCAATCTCGTCCATGCGCGCCGCCAGCGCCGCCGGCACGCCATGGCGCGACTGGCGCAACGCACGCACCGCCGTGCTCAGCGACGACAGCGTCGGCAGCAGCAGGCCCAGCCGCATGCGCAGCTCGCGCGCCAGGCGCACCACCGCCGCGCTGTCGCTGTCATAGCGCAGATGGCTGATGAACTGGTCCAGCGCCAGCACGTCGCCCGCCAGGCGATGGCTGCTGATCTGCGTGGCGGCATCGCGCGCCGTGCCGGCCGACTCGCTGCGCAACAGCCCCGTGGCCCAGGTGCCGGCATCGGCCAGCCAGGTCTGGAAGCGGGCCTGCAGCACCGGCGCGACCTTGCCGGGCAACACCAGCGACGACACCAGGCCGGCGCACAGGATGCCCAGCAGGATCTCCTCGCTGCGCGCCACGGCCAGCGGGAAGACCTGGTCGGGCGTCTGCACCATCGACAGCGCGATCATCGGCAGCGAATACGCCGACAGCATGTAGACGTAGTTGCTCGGCAGCCGGTCCAGGAACGACAGGTACAGCAGGCTGCCCGTCCAGACCGACACGAACAGGCTCAGCAGCACCGGCATGTCCACGAGCACCGGCAGGATCAGCACCGCAGCACCGGCGCCGATCAGCGTGCCGATCATGCGGTAGAGCCCCTTGGAGCGCGTCGCCCCGGTCAGCGCGTTGGACACCACATAGGCCGTGGCGAACGCCCAGTACGGGCGCGGCAGGCCCACCGACAGCGCCAGGTAGAACGCCAGCAGCGCGGCCGCGAAGGTCTTGGCCGACAGCAGCCACTCCGCGCCGGTGGGCAGGTGGCGCGTCACGCGGTCGACCTGCGCCAGCCACCGCGGCTCGGCAACGGCGCTCATCGCACCGCTCCCACATGCGCGCCGCGCCCGGGCAGCCAGGGGTCGCTGTCGTCGTCGGGGAACACCTCGAGCAGGAAGTCCAGCAGCGCACGCGTCTTGGCCGGCACGTACTTGCGCGACGGCATGGCCGCGAAGACGAACAGCTCGAACAGGTGCCAGTCCGGCAGCACGCGCTCCAGCCGCCGCTCGGCGATGGCCTGCGCCACCGCGTAGCTGGGCATGGCGCTGATGCCCAGGCCGGCCGTTGTTGCGGATAACGCAACGTCCATGTGGGTCGTGGCCATGGGCACATTGAGCGGCGTGAACTGCACGGGGTCGCAGCCGGCATCACCGTCGCGGTCCCGGTGCAGGGTCATGTCCTTGGCCAGCGGCGGCAGCAACACCTCGTGGTCGTGCAGATCGCGCGGCTGCGCCGGCCGGCCGTGGCGGGCGAGGTAGCCCGGCGCCGCGCACAGGATGACGTGCGAGCGTGCGAGCCGGCGCGCCACGAACTCCCCCTCCACCGTGCCGCGCGAGGTCAGGATGCTGACGTCGAAGCTCTCGTCGAGCGTCTCCACCGGGCCCGGCGACGACAGCTGCACGGTGAGTTTGGGATAGCGCCGCCGAAAGCCGACCAGCAGCGGCGCGAGCTGGTGCGCCGCGAAGGCCGGCGGCGCCAGCACCTTCAGATGGCCGTTCAGCGAATGGCTGCTGGAGCGCACCGAGGCATCCGCCTCGTCCAGCTCGGCCAGCGCGCGGCGTACCTGCTCGAGGTAGGCCTCGCCGGCCTCCGTCAGCGCCAGCCGGCGCGTCGTGCGGTTGATCAGGCGCACGCCGATGTGCGCCTCCAGGTCGTTGATGAGGCGGGTAACCACCGACGGTGACAGCCCCATCTCGCGCGCCGCCGCAGAAAAGCCCTGCAGGTCGATGACGCGGCAGAAGGCTTGCAGGCTGTGCAGTCGGTCCATGGGCGGGATCGCGCCGGAGCGCGGGTTGGATGTTGCGGATCGGACAACGATCCTCGGATGGACGCATTCTGTAAGCCCACTCCACTGGGAACAACCTACCTGCCGAGAATGGTTTATTGCCATTACAGCAAATATCCCACCGAAAAACGACGGAAAACAGGCGCCAGCGCTCATGCTGCAGGCGCACCGGACTCAACGCTGCCGCGCCGCTCGTGCGACCTGGGCAGCCAGGTCTGGCGCCACCGCAGGGGTTGAAATACTGTTTTTTCATACAGTACCATCCGCGCATTGCGACATGACGGCCGCAGCGCCGTCACCCATACCAGCCCGTACCCGCCCGTACTCGCCAGAGGCCCTCGCCCATGAGCCCGACCTACGAACCCGTCACCGACCCGGCGCGGCTGCTCGCCAGCTTCGGCGTCACATGGCCCGACGCGCATGCCGCGCCGCCCTGGGCAGAGGCCGGTATGGTGGCGCCCTTCATCGTGCGTGCTGGCGCTGCACCGGCGCTGGCGCGCCTGGGGCTCCACGGCCTGCTGCCCCATTTCGCCAGTGACATCGGGATGTCGCGCCAAAGCGGCCACTGCCGCGTCGAGACGATGAAGTCCCAGCCCACCTTCCGGGAAAGCTGGTGGGCGGGGAGGCGCTGCGTCGTGCCGGTCCAGTGCATCGCCGAATGGCGTTATGAATCCGGCCGCCCCGAGCTGTGCCACATCCAGCAGGCCGACGACGAGCCGCTGCGCCTGGCCGGCCTGTGGAACGACTGGCCGGGCCCGGGGGGCGACACGGTGCCGACGTTCACGCTGCTCACCGTCAATGCCGACGGCCATGAGGTCTTCGGGCGCATGAATGCCCCCGACCATGAAAAACGCATGCCGGCCATCCTGCCGGCCAGCCTGCAGGACTTGTGGCTGCTGGGCTCGCTGAAGGACGCCGAGCGGCTGCTGGCGCGCTACCCGGCGCCGCAGTTGCAGGTCACGTCGACCGCACCGCTGTTCAAGGCCCCCCCCGAACCCAGCAGCTGGGCCGTGAGCGTCGACATGTTCGCGACCGAATGGCATGTGCTGGCAGCCGAGCCGCCTCGCCGGCGCCCCGCACGCCCGCCGCGCGCGCTGCCGCCGCCCGCCCCCGAACGCCCCGCGCCGACCACCGGCGACCTTTTCTGACCAGGAGCATCCGATGCAACTCGACCTGAACAATGTGGACAGCATCGTCGCGTGGTGGCGCGTATGGCCCGGCCGGCACGACAGCTACCTCGACTACAAGGCCAAGGCCAGCCCCGAGTTCGCGCACAGCATCGGCGCGGCCCGGCGCCTGATAGCCGCCGACCCGGAGCTGCAACGGCTGCGCCGACAGTCGGCCCAGGAGCGCCGCAGGCAACGGGTGACGGAGGCGTGGCCAGGCGACGAGCCGCTGGAGGTAGCTGCCACGACGATCACCCCGGTCGACACCGCGCCGGCGTGACGCCAGGCACTCCTCACTCTCATGCGAGCAGTTGCCGTGCGTCTCGTTGACGACGCGGCATTGGGCTTGACGGCATCGGCCGTCGAGCCCTTTTTTGTATCCGCGCGGTGGCCGCCACGGCGGCGGCGATACACCGATGCCGCGCCGATTTCACCCGCTCACAAGCTGTAGCAATCGGTCGTCAACCTGGCGGGCACACTGGCGTTGATGAATGGCCGGCAGCCACCACAAGCTTCTGCCGGCTTCGCAAGAAAGTGACGACCATGACCACGCTGACCCTCACGTTCAACGGCCCTGCCAACCAGGCTCGCCAGGCACTCGGTGGCCTGCTGCAACGCTACCGCTCCGCCTATTTCGTGGAACGCAGCCACAACGAATACGCGGTGACCGCCGACGAAGTCACTGCCGCCGAACTGGCCCGGCAACCGCTGTGGTCCACGGCCCCCGCGCCGGCGTCCACCGCACGCTAAACCCCTGCCTTCAGCGCCCTCGCGCTGGCAGATCTGCCCGCCGAGCGGCGCCCGCGCCGGCCGCTCGCCCCCACCGCGTAACGCGTCACGCATCACTCGCCACGTTCGGCGCCGTGCGTGCGTGAACGCCCCCGGTTTACAACGACCCACCCGCCAAGCCGCCCCCGTCAGGCGGCTTTTGGCGTGGCCTGCGCGCCCAGCCCGCGTCGGCCATGCGGCCCAGCGAACAGGCTTCCTAATCTTCGCCTCACCTTCCCCTCATCGAGCCCTCACCCGCGCTGCCTAGAGTCGCCGACATGGGCTGCACCGCAGCCTGTTCAGAGGAGCTTTCGATGACCCAGACCGCCAAGATGACACTGACCGCCGCTGCTGCCGCACTGCTGACGGCCGGCGTGACACTGACCACCACGGCGTCGGGCTGGACCCTGCCCGGCTTCACCAAGACGCCCGCCGCCGCTGCGAAGAACGACAGCACCGGCAGCACGCCCTCCACTGCGGTGGCCGCCACCGCGCCGGCGCAGGCACCGGTCGCCGTGCTGCCGGTGGCGCAGGTACCGAACTACCGCGCCATCGTGCAGACCCAGGGGCCTGCGGTGGTGGGCATCACGGTCGCCGGCCTGCACAAGGTCGGCAACATGGAGTCTGACGACGACGGCCCCAGCCCCGCGCGCGGCCAGGGCAGCGACGATCCGTTCTTCCGCTTCTTCCAGGGCATCCCGGGCCTGCGCCTGCCGCAGCAGATGAACCCCGGCGCCCAGCCGTTCCGCGGCCAGGGCTCGGGCTTCATCATCAGCAGCGACGGCCTGGTGCTGACCAATGCCCACGTCGTGCGCGATGCCAAGCAGGTGACCGTCAAGCTCAGCGACCGCCGCGAATTCTCGGCGCAGGTGCTGGGCAGCGACCCCGCGACCGACATCGCCGTGCTGAAGGTCGACGCCAAGGGCCTGCCCACGGTGCAACTGGGCGACCCCAAGCAGGTGCAGGTGGGCGACTACGTGCTCGCCATCGGCGCGCCCTACGGCTTCGAGCAGTCGGCCACGCAAGGCATCGTCAGCGCCAAGGGCCGCTCGCTGCCCGGCGAGAGCGTCGTGCCGTTCATCCAGACCGACGCGGCGGTGAACCCCGGCAACTCGGGCGGCCCGCTGTTCGACGCCTCCGGCCGCGTCGTCGGCGTGAACGCGCAGATCTACTCGCAGAGCGGCGGCTTCCAGGGCCTGGCCTTCTCCATCCCGGTGGACGTGGCGCTGAAGGTCAAGGACCAGATCGTCACCCACGGCAAGGTGGAGCATGCGCGCCTGGGTGTGACGCTGCAGGACCTGTCGGCCCCGCTCGCCGCCTCGTTCGGGCTGGACGCGCCGGACGGCGCGCTGGTGTCCAGCGTGGTGCCCGGCAGCGCCGCCGCCAAGGCCGGGCTGAAGGCGGGTGACGTCATCACCGCCGTCGACGGCGACCCGGTGCGCGTGGCCGGTGACGTCTCCAGCCGCGTGGGCCTGGCCCGCCCGGGCGACAAGCTCAAGCTGGAGCTGTGGCGCGACAAGTCCCGCACCAGCGAGACGGTGGCGCTGGGCCGTGCCGACAAGGACGCGCAGGAAGCCGCCGCCGCACCGCAGGGCGCCTCGCTGGGCCTGGCGCTGCGCCCGCTGCAACCGCAGGAACTGCGCGGCTCGGGGCTCGACCACGGCCTGCTGATCGAACGCGTGGGCGGCCCGTCGCAACTGGCCGGCGTGCAGCCCGGCGACGTGCTGCTCGCGCTGAACGGCAAGCTCGTGCAGGACGTGGAACAGGTGCGCGCCGCCCTCAAGAGCAACCCCAAGCAGGTGGCGCTGCTCGTGTCGCGCGACGGCCAGCAGATCTTCGTGCCGGTGCGCCTGGGCTGATCGCCGGGGCGGCGCTCACGTCAACGGCGGGCTTCGGGCCCGCCTTTTTCATGGGGCGGCGGTGGTCAAGCCATGCCGTTGCCCACGTACTCCGCAAAGCCCGGCCGCTCGCTCAGGCGCTGCAGCCAGGCGCTCACCGCCGGCAGGTCGATGCGAGTAATCGGCGCGTTCTTCCAGCGCTGGGCCGACAGCCCCAGCACCACGTCCGCCAGCGTGAAGTCGTCGCCCGTCACGTAAGCGCCGGTGCGGGCCAGTTGCGCGTCCAGCATGGCCATGTGGCGGTTCCAGTTCGCCACGCTGGCTTCGATGGCCTCGGGCGTGGCCGGCTGGCCGCGCACCAGCGCCATGAAGGCCACGCGCCACGAGTTGTTCAGCTCGCCGGCCTGCCAGTCCATCCATTGCTCGACGCGGGCGCGCGCCCGCGCCTCGGTGGGCAGCAGCGTCGTCGCATAGCGCTGCGTGGCGAGGTAGCGGCAGATGGTGTTGCTCTCCCACAGCACGAAGTCACCATCGATGAGGACGGGGATCAGGCCGTTGGGGTTCAGCGCCAGGTACTCAGGCTCCTTCGGCGAACGAAAACCCGGGCCCCAGTCCTCGCGCTCGAGCGCCAGATCCAGCTGCGCGGCGGTCCACAGGACCTTGCGGACGTTGATGGAGGCGAGGCGGCCGAGGAGCTTCATGGCGGTGGCGTCAGTTGCTGCGCGGCCTCGCGGCCGGCGGGGGTGAGGTGGGCGGTCCAGCGACCCGCATCGTCGCAGACCAGCCGCACCAAGCCCGGGCCGGGCACGCCACCGATGACGGCGTCGCCCAGCGCCGTGCCCTGGCGCAGCAGCACGCTGACGCGCTCGTCCAGCCGCTTGGCCAGCCGCGCCAGCGCCACGCCCCTGCCTTCGTCCAGCTCCAGCAGCAGGCGCAGCAGCGCCGCCTCAGGCATGCCGGCTCAGCGTCACCGGGATGGACTTGGACGTGGGCGTGCGTGCCGTGATGGAGAAGCTCTCCAGCGGCACCAGCGGGTTGGTCTCGGGGTAGTAGCTGGCCAGGCAGCCGCGCGGGATGTCGTACTCGACGAGCAGGAAACGCTCGGCGCGCCGCTGCTGCACGTCGTCACTCGCTTCGCCGACGTAGAGGCTGGTGATGTCCACCCAGTCGCCGGCCTTCATGCCCAGGTCCTTCAGGTCCTCGGCGTGGATGAAGACGACGCGGCGGTGGCCGTAGACACCGCGGTAGCGGTCGTCGTTGCCGTAGATCGTCGTGTTGTATTGGTCATGCGAGCGCAGCGTCGTCAGCGTGAAGACGCGCACGTCGCGGTGCCGCTGCGCGATTCGTTCGACGGCGAGGTCCGTCGGCAGCGCATGCGTGCTGAACACGGCCTTGCCCGCAGGGTTCACCCAGACGCGCTCGCTGGCCGTGTTGCGCAGCCGGAAGCCCCCGGGCTGGCGGATCTTCTCGTTGAAGCCGGCGAAGTCGGGCAGCACGGCCTCGATCTTGTCGCGGATGGCGGCGTAGTCACCGGCCAGCTGCAGCCACGGCGTGCGGCTGTTCGTCAGCGTGGCGGCCGCCAGCCGCGCGACGAGCATGGGTTCGGACAGCAGATGCTCGGAGGCCGGCGCGTTCATGCCCGACGACAGATGCACCATGCTCATCGAGTCTTCCACCGTCACGCCCTGCGGGCCGCTGGCCTGCATGTCGATCTCGGTGCGGCCCAGCACCGGCAGCACCAGCGCCTGGCGGCCATGCACGACATGGCTGCGGTTGAACTTGGTCGTCACATGGACGGTCAGCTCGCACTGGCGCAGCGCGCGCCAGGTGGCGGCCGTGTCCGGCGTGGCGGCGGCGAAGTTGCCGCCCATCGCGAAGAACACCTTGCCCTGCCCTTCGAGCATGGCCTGGATGGCGCCCACGGTGTCGTAGCCATGCTCGCGCGGCGGCTCGAAGCCGAACACCTCGCCGAGCTTGTCGAGGAAGGCCGGCGTGGGCTTCTCGTAGATGCCCATCGTGCGGTCACCCTGCACATTGCTGTGGCCACGCACCGGGCAGGCGCCGGCCCCGGGGCGCCCCAGGTTGCCGCGCAGCAGCAGCAGGTTGACGATCATCTGGATGGTCGCCACCGAATGACGGTGCTGCGTGATGCCCATGCCCCAGCAAGCGATGACGCGCTCGCTGCTCGCGTAGATGTCGGCGGCTTGCTCGATCTGCTCGCGCGTCAGGCCCGAAGCCTCGACGAGCGGCTCCCAAGGCTGCTCGCGCAGCTCCGCCACAAACGCGTCGAACCCGGTCGTGTGCTCGGCGATGAAGGCGGTATCGAGCACGCCGCGCTCGACGACGCGCTTGCACATGCCCTTGAGCAGCGCGAAATCGCCGCCGACCTTGAGCTGGAAGTAGTGGCTGCTGATCGGCGAGTCGCCCAGCGTCAGCATCTCCATCTTGTTCTGCGGGTCGGCAAAACGCTCCAGACCGCGCTCGCGCAGCGGGTTGAAGCTGACGATCTTGGCGCCCCGCTTGCGCGCCGCGCGCAGTTCGCCCAGCATGCGCGGATGGTTGGTGCCGGGGTTCTGGCCGAAGACGAGGATGCAGTCGGCCTCCTCGAAGTCCTGCAGCGTGACCGTGCCCTTGCCCACGCCGATGGTGGGCCGCATGCCCGAGCCGCTGGGCTCGTGGCACATGTTGGAGCAGTCAGGGAAGTTGTTCGTGCCGTACTCGCGCACGAAGAGCTGATACAGGAAGGCCGCCTCGTTGCTGGTGCGGCCCGAGGTGTAGAAGATGGCCTGGTTCGGGTCGGGCAGCGCGCGCAGTTCGCGCGCGATCAGCGCGAACGCCGCGTCCCAGGTGGTGCGCTGATAACGGTCCGTGTCGGCGTCATAGACCATGGGCTCGGTCAGCCGGCCCGTGGCCTCCAGTTCGAAGTCCGAGGCTTCGGCCCATTCCTTCAGCGTCCTGGCGCCGATGACCTCGGGCGTGGCGCGCCGCGCCGTGGCTTCGGAGGCCACGGCCTTGGCCCCGTTCTCGCAGAACTCGAACGTGGAGCGGTGGTCGCGGTCGGGCCAGGCGCAGCCCGGGCAGTCGAAGCCGTCCGCCTGGTTGGCGTGCAGCAGCGTCTTGGCGCCTTTGACGGCAATGCCCTGCTCGTTGAGCGTGCGGGCCACGCTCTTCAACGCCCCCCAGCCACCGGCGGGGCCGTCATACAGCTCGATCTTCTGTTCGTTCATGTCAGTAGCTCCCGGCCTCATCGGCAGCGCGGCGGGCCTTGAGGCCTGCGGGCCGCGCGCAACGTCTGCCGGGTCATCGTCTTCAAAGAAAAAGGCCCCGCGCCTTGGAACAGCAGCGGGGCCTGACAGCCTAGCAGCAAGGTCTCAGTAGAAGAACTTGCCCACGTTCAGCAGGGTCTTGTAGACACCCCAGGCCAGCGGGATGCCCACGACGGCCCAGGCCAGCGCCACCACCACGGGCGACGTGACGGCATCGGAGGCGCTGCCTGCGCCCACCTCGGCGGCCACGGCACGCTCGCTGGCCAGCTTCTTCTCTTCCGCCAGCTCGTCCTCGCTCATGAAGTGATGGGCGGCAACCGGCTTCACCAGCATGTTGGCGATAAAGCCGATGACCAGCATGCCGACGAGGATGTACATGGTCTGGTTGTAGACCTGCTCGCGCGGAATGCCCAGGCCCAGCTGATAGTCACGCATATAGCCCACGACGATGGGGCCGAGGATGCCCGCGGTCGCCCAGGCCGTCAGCAGGCGGCCGTGGATCGCGCCCACCATCTGCGTGCCGAACAAGTCGGCCAGATAGGCCGGCACCGTGGCGAAGCCACCGCCATACATGCTCAGGATCACGCAGACCGCGCCCACGAACGCCAGCTTGGAGCCCGCAGCCGCGCTGCTGGGCAGGCTGGCATACATGATGCCGCCCAGCACGAAGAACACCGCGTAAGTGGCCTTGCGACCCAGCTTGTCAGACAGGCTGGCCCAGAAGAAACGCCCACCGATGTTGAACAGGCTGAGCAGCGCCGTGAAGCCACCGGCCACGGCGGCGATGGCGGTGAGCTGGGCCTTGTCCAGATCACCGAACTTGGCCTCCACGCCGATCAGGCTGCCGCCGAAGATCTCCTGCAGCATCGGGCTGGCCATGCCGATCACGCCGATGCCGGCCGACACGTTCATGCACAGCACGACCCACACCAGCCAGAACTGCGGGATGCCCCACACCTTCTTCACGTGCACGTGATGCTCCGTGATCATGGCGTTGCTGGTCTGCGCCTCGGGAGGCGTCCAGCCTTCAGGCTTCCAGCCGGTAGGCGGCACGCGGTAGCCCATCGCACCGCCCATCATGAAGACGAAATAGACGAGTGCCATGACGACGAACGTCAGCATCACGCCGCCGTCCGTGGGCGTGCTGAAGTCCTTCATCAACTCCACGGCCAGCGGCGAGCCGATCATGGCGCCGCCACCGAAGCCCATGATGGCCATGCCGGTCGCCATGCCGCGCTTGTCCGGGAACCACTTGATCAGCGTCGACACCGGCGAGATGTACCCGAGCCCAAGCCCGATACCGCCGATGACGCCCGAGCCCAGGATCATCATCCAGAGCTGATGCTGTTGAATGCCGATCGCCGAGATCAGCATGCCGCCGCACCAGCACAGCGCCGACACCACACCCGCCTTGCGCGGGCCCGCACGCTCCAGCCAGCCGCCCCACAGCGCTGCGGAGCAGCCGAGGAACACGAAGAACAGCGTGTACATGAGCTGCAGCGTGGAGATCTTCCAGTCGCAGTCGCTGACGAAGAACTCGGCGAAAAACCCCACCTCCGGGCCGCACTTGGCGCCTACCGCCTTGCTCAGCGGCAACCAGAACACGGAGAAGCCATAGGCCATGCCAATACACAGATGGATGGCAAGGGCAGCCGGCGGCACCAGCCAGCGATTGAACCCCGCACCGGCGATGGTTCTTTCCTTTGCCAGCCAACCCGCGCTCGGGCCCGGACCGGGCACATCATCAATTCCCACGGAAGACATTCCTTGGATTCCTTCAAACATCGGTTACCGCCGCT
>Ga0228698_1001452_pt1 | contig 11649 bp, 12 predicted proteins | sample McNCre117_Aug_MG_FD_178015 | JGI IMG/M metagenome (GOLD analysis project Ga0228698, IMG submission 178015) | Freshwater microbial communities from McNutts Creek, Athens, Georgia, United States - 1-17_Aug_MG | ecosystem: Environmental > Aquatic > Freshwater > Creek | place: USA: Georgia...
GCTGGCATCCAGGCTGCTGCGGTGGGTGCGGCCCCGCTCTCCGGGCGAACGGTCCGTGGTTGTGCCAGTGCCTGCGAACGGTGCCCCGGCGGCTTGGCGCCTGTCCTGTCTGGCGGGCATCGCCGGACTCGACGCACGCAAGGGTTTGTGCCAGTCGGCGGGTCGGGAAACCCTCTATCTGAGCCTGCTGTCGCGTTTCGTCGCCAGCCAGGCAGATGCGCCGGCACGCCTGCGGCGTGCGTTGGAGGCGTCGCGCCCGGATGAGGCCGAGCGCATCGCGCATACGCTCAAGGGCGTTGCGGCGCAGATCGGCGCCCCGGGCCTGAGCGAGCGCGCGCAGCAATTGGAGCAGGCGCTGCGCGAGCGCGTGCCACAGGTCGATGCCTTGCAGGCGGAGGTGGCCGAGGCACTAGCGTCCTTGATCACATCGATTTCGGCTTGTCTGCCGCCTCCCGTGCCACAGCCGGTGCGCGATGGACCGGGCACGCGCGAGTGGCCGGCCTTGCGTGCGCGTCTGGTGACCTTGCTGGAGCGCGGGGATACCGACTGCATGCGCTTGCTGCAGGCCGAGGAGGCCACGCTGCGCACCGGACTCGGGCCACGTTTCGAGGTCGTGGCGGCTGCCATGCGCGATTTCGACTTTGGCGCCGCGCTCAATGCATTGGGCGTGCCGCAAGGGGCGGGCTGAATCGCGATCCGGGTCCCCGCTTCAGCGGTAGCGGTTCTTCCATTCGCGCAAGGCGGCCAGGGTCGTGACCGCATCGCCGCAGTCGCTGCCGCCGGATTGCGCTGCCACGGCCGTGCGCACGGCCGGTTCACGCACGCGCAGGAAGGGGTTGATGGTCCGTTCCAGCGCCAGCTGGCTTGGCAGCGTCGGCTGGCCTGCGGCCCGCAGGGCCTCGCAGCGGGCCTGGTAGGCGGCCAGCTCGGCGTTGCCGGGCTCGACCGTGCGCGCGAAGCGCAGATTCGACAGCGTGTACTCGTGGGCGCAGCAGACCCGGGTGTCATCGGGCAGGCCGGCGAGCTGGTCGAGCGAGGTCAGCATCTGCGCCGGCGTGCCTTCGAACAGGCGGCCGCACCCGCCCGAGAACAGGGTGTCGCCGCAGAACAGCAGCGGGCCGTCTGCCAGCCCGGATGCGAAGTAGGCGACATGGCCGGCGGTGTGGCCCGGCACGTCGAGCACCTCGAAGCGCAGACCCAGCGCCTCGATGCTGTCGCCTTGCGCGACGCGCCGCAGCGGCTCCGGCATTTCCTCGCCAGCGGGGCCATAGACCCGTGCGCCGGTGGCCTGGCGCAACGCCGGCACGCCGCCGGTGTGATCGGCATGGTGGTGGGTCAGCAAGATGCCCTGCAGCTGGAGCGCGAGTTCCTTCAGGCAAGCCAGCACCGGCGCGGCATCGCCGGGATCGACGACCCAGGCGGCCTGGCCGTCGTGCAGCAGCCAGATGTAGTTGTCGGCCAAGGCGGGCAGGGGCAGCAGTTGGAGATCAGAGGTAATCGGATTCACGGACCCAGTATGTTCCAGACGAGATGCATCCATGGGGATGCTGGTGAAAATTCCCCGGATGCGCACCGTGCAGGGGCGCGATTCGCAGAGGATCGGGTCGGCGGCGACGCAGACGATATGCGCCTTCTGGTCGTGAATGCATGAGTGCGCCGCCGAACACAGGTCATAGCGGATTACCTGCAGGGAAATCCCTGGTCCGGGCCCGATCCGGCCTTGTGGTCACGGGACGCGCAGCCCTACCATAGCGGGGTTGGGCTATCGACGGAATCGGCTTCCCGGGAAGCCTCTGTTCTTGAACGGAGAAACATGGACCTGCTCGCGCTGCGCACTTTTCAAGCCGTCGTCGAAGAAGGCGGCATACTCGCCGCCTCGCGCAAGCTGCATACCGTGCAGTCGAATGTCACCGGGCGTATCCGCCGGCTGGAGGACGAACTCGGCGTCGAGCTGTTCTTTCGCAAGGGTCGTGGCCTGGAGCTGGCGCCGCCCGGGCGCGTGCTGCTCGATTACGCGCGGCGCATGCTGCTGCTGGAGCGCCAGACCCGGGCGGCGGTGCGCCAGGTCGGCGAACAGGTCGGCGAGCTGCGCATCGGCTCGATGGAGACCTTCGCGGCGCTGCTGCTGCCCGGCGCGCTGAAGGCCACGCGCCAGGCCCACCCGAGGCTGGAGCTGCGCGTGGACACCGACACCAGCGCGGCGCTGACCGACAAGGTGCTGGCGCACAAGCTCGACTGCGCCTTCGTCGCCGGCCCCGTGATCCATCCTGACCTCGAATTCGATGAACTCAGCGTCGAGGAGCTGGTCCAGGTGCACGCCGCCGGTTCGGACCCGGTGCGCTTGCCAGTGATCGTGCTGCGCGACGGCTGCGCCTACCGCAGCCGGGCGCTGGCGTGGCAGCGCACGATCGGGCACGCGCTGCCGGATCTGATGGAGTTCGGCACGCTGGAGGGCATACTCGGCTGCGTCGCGGTCGGCCTGGGCTGGACGCTGCTGCCGCACCGGGTGCTGGCGCTGTCGGTCCATGCCCCCGAGCTGGAATTCACCCGCCTGCCCGAGCAGATCGCCCGCGTGCCGACCGGCCTGATCCGCCTGCGTGAGGCGCCACGCATGGCCGCGCTCGACACCCTGGCGCGGGCCGTCATCCAGATCGCGGGCGGGACGAGGCCGGCCCCGGCGCCCGTTCGCGAGGCCGGCGCGGCGCTGGCCCTCGATTTCCAGGGCGATTGAGCCATGAACCTGCACCGGCTCGATCTGGTTTCGCTGTCGCTGTTCAACCTGGTGGTGCGCAGCGGCAGCATCAGCAAGGGCGCCGAACTGGCGCGTCTCGCGGTCGGCGCGGCCAGCAAGCGCATCTCCGACCTCGAACTCGCGGTTGGCGCCGAGCTGTTCGAGCGCCACTCGCGCGGCGTCACGCTGACGCTGGCCGGCCAGGCGTTGCACCTGCACGCGCTGCGCATCCTGCGCGACATCGACGAGCTGGCGGCCGAGCTGTCCGACCACGCCCGCGGCGTCTTCGGCGTCGTGCGGCTGTGGGCCAACACCTCGGCCATCACGCAGTTCCTGCCGCGCGACCTCTCGACCTTCATCGCGGATCACCCTGGCATCCGGATCGAGATGGAGGAGCACGACAGCCAGGATGTCGTGATGGCCGTGTTCGACGGCCGCGCCGACCTCGGCATCTTCGCCGAGCGCACCGCCGCGCCGGGCCTGCAGACCGTGACCTACCGGCGCGACCGCCTGGTGCTGGTCGTGCCCGAGGGTCACGAACTCGCGGGCTCGGAGAGGCTGGCGTTCTCGCAGGCGGCCGAGTACGACTTCGTGAGCCTGTCGGGCGGCACCTCGCTCGCGCAGCGCCTGGCGCTCGAGAGCCGCCAGCTCGGCAAGGGCCTGCGCGTGCGCATCCACGTCCGCAGCTTCGACGCGATGTGCCAGATGGTCGCCGCTGGCCTCGGGATTGCGGTACTGCCCGAGGCGGCGGTGTGGCCGCACCTGGGCTCGATGGGCTTGCGCCGCATCAAGCTCAGCGATGCCTGGGTCGAGCGCGAGCTGCTGCTGTGCGCGCGCGACTTCAAGGCGCTGGCGCGGCCGGTGCGCGGCTTCGTCGAGCACCTGCTGGCCGCGCCCGAGGCCGCTGGCGGCGCGCCGGGCTGAGCGGTCCAGCTTTCGCGTTTGGCGAAAGCTCGCTTGTCCAGCCTGTCATTCCGCTGGCACGGCGTCGTGCCTAGACTTCGGTTCAAGCGAGCCCGGTGCTCGCCAAGTACCTGGAGACGACCGATGCCCCCAAGCCCAACCCGACCGCAGACCCTGTTCGACAAGCTCTGGCAGCGCCACCTGGTCGACGAGACGCCCGATGGCGAGGCGCTGCTCTACGTGGACCGGCACCTGGTCTACGAAGTGACCAGCCCGCAGGCCTTCGAGGGCCTGCGCCTGGCGGGCCGCAAGCCCTGGCGCGCGGCCACCGTGCTGGCCACCACCGACCACAACGTCCCGACCACCCGGGCCCAGCGCATCAGCGTCGAGCACATCGCCGATCCGCTGTCGCGCCAGCAGGTCCGCCAGCTCGACATCAACTGCCGCGAGTTCGGCATCACCGAGTTCGGGCTCGGGCGCATCGAGCAGGGCATCATCCACGTCGTCGGACCCGAGCAGGGCGCGACGCTGCCGGGCATGACGGTGGTGGCAGGCGACTCGCACACCAGTACCCACGGCGCCTTTGGCGCGCTGGCGTTCGGCGTCGGCACCTCGGACGTCGAGCATGTGCTGGCGACCCAGACCCTGGCGATCAAGCCGATGCGGCGGATGCTGGTCCGGGTCGAGGGCGAGCTGCCCGCCGGCGTGGGCGCCAAGGACCTGATCCTGCACATCATCGGCCGCATCGGCACCGCGGGCGCCACCGGCTGCGCGATCGAGTTCGCCGGCAGCACGATCACGGCGCTGTCGATGGAAGGGCGCATGACGGTCTGCAACATGGCGATCGAGGCCGGCGCGCGCGTCGGCCTGGTCGGGGTCGATGACAAGACCATCGCCTACCTCAAGGACCGGCCCTACGCGCCGCATGGCGCGCTGTGGGACGCAGCCGTGGCCGACTGGCGCACCTTGCACACCGACCCCGGCGCCGAGTTCGACCGCACGCTGGAGATCGACGCCCGCGAGCTGCGCCCGATGGTGACCTGGGGCACCTCGCCCGAGATGGTGGTGCCGATCGACGGCCGCGTGCCGGACCCGGCGCAGGAGAGCGATCCGGTCAGGCGCGCCTCGATGCGGCAGGCGCTGGCCTACATGGGCTTGCAGCCCGGCACGCCGATGACGGAAATCGCGATCGACAAGGTCTTCATCGGATCGTGCACCAACGCGCGCATCGAGGATCTGCGCGCCGCCGCCGCTGTCGTCGCCGGGCGTCAGGTCGCGTCGAACGTGCGCCAAGCGCTGGTGGTGCCGGGCTCGGGCCTGGTCAAGGCGCAGGCCGAGGCCGAGGGGCTGGATCGCATCTTCCAGGACGCCGGCTTCGAGTGGCGCGAGCCGGGCTGCTCGATGTGTCTCGGCATGAACGACGACCGCCTGGCGCCAGGCGAGCGCTGCGCCTCGACCAGCAACCGCAACTTCGAGGGCCGCCAGGGCCCGGGTGGCCGCAGCCACCTGGTCAGCCCGGCGCTGGCCGCCGCCGCCGCGATCGCCGGTCACTTCATCGAACCGAACCGGGAGTAACCCCATGACCCCCTTCACCCGCCTGCAGGCGCTGGTCGTGCCGCTGGACCGCGCCAACGTCGATACCGACGCCATCATCCCGAAGCAATTCATGAAGTCGATCCGCCGCACCGGTTTCGGCGACAACCTGTTCGACGAGTGGCGCTACCTGGACCGGGGCGAGCCGGGCCAGGACGTGTCCAGGCGCCCGCTGAATCCGGACTTCGCGCTGAACCAGCCGCGCTATGCCGGCGCGCAAATTCTGCTGGCGCGCGAGAACTTCGGCTGCGGCTCCAGCCGCGAGCACGCGCCGTGGGCGCTGCGCGACTACGGCATCCGCGCGCTGATCGCGCCGAGCTTTGCCGACATCTTCCACGGCAACTGCTTCAAGAACGGCCTGCTGCCGATCCGGCTCGACGCCGCCACCGTCGAACGCCTGTTCCAGCGCGTGCGCACCGAGCCCGGCTTCGCGCTCGACCTCGATCTGGCCGGGCAGGTCATCACCCTGCCCGACGGCGAGCGCATCGGCTTCGAGGTCGATGCGGCGCGCAAGCACCGGCTGCTCAATGGCCTGGACGACATCGGCCTGACGCTGCAGCGCGCCGAGCGCATCCGCGCCTACGAAACCCGGCGCGCCGCCGCCGAGCCCTGGCTTTTCGCCTGATACCCGATATCAAGGAGACATCCACCATGAAGATCAACCGCCGCACCACCCTGGCGCTCGGCCTGCTGCTGGCCGCCACCACCACCGGCACCGTGACCGCCACCGAGAAATACCCGAGCCGCACCGTGACCCTGGTCGTGCCGCACGCCGCCGGTGGCGCCAACGACGTGATCGCGCGCGTCGTGGCGCAAAAGCTCGCCGAGCAGACCGGCCAGTCCTTCATCGTCGACAACCGACCCGGCGCGGGCGGCAACGTCGGCACCGCGATGGTCGCCAAGGCCAAGCCCGACGGCTACACGCTGCTGCTGACGGTCAACAGCTCGCACGTCATCAACCCGTCGCTGTACAAGAGCACCGGCTTCGACCCGATCAAGGACTTCGAGCCGATCACGCCGGTGGCGACCGCCGGCTACGTGATCGTGGCCAACAACAACTTCCCGGCCAGGAACGTCGCCGAGCTGATCGCGGCGGCCAAGGCCAAGCCGGGCCAGATCGCGATCGGCTCGGCCGGCAACGGCACGCTGAACCACCTGATCGGCGAGATGTTCGGCAAGGCCACCGGCATCGACCTGCTGCACGTGCCCTACAAGGGCTCGGCCGCCGCGGTGACCGACCTGGCCAGCGGCATGGTCCAGGTCTCGGTGCAGAGCCTGCCGTCCTCGCTGTCCTTCATCAAGAGCGGGCGCATCAAGGTGCTGGCCACGGTCAACGAGAAGCGCGTCTCGGCCCTGCCTGACGTGCCGACCGTCGGCGAGACCGTCAAGGGCTTCGGCTCCACGCCCTGGTACGGGCTGCTGGCGCCGGCTGGCACGCCCAAGGCCATCGTCAATCTGTTGCAGGCCGAGGTGTCCAAGGCGCTGGAGACGGCCGACGCGCGCGAGAAGCTGGCCAACGTCGGCTGCGAGCCGTTCAAGAGCACGCCCGAGCAGTTCGCTCACCTGATCCACGATGATCTGCCCAAGTGGGCGCGCATCGTCAAGGACTCGGGCGCTACCATCGACTGAACCAGACCAGGAGGGGAACAGACATGAACGAGATCGGAATCGCGCCCGGTGCGCTGGCCGGATTGCGCGTGGTCGAGATGGGGCAGCTGATCGCCGGCCCGTTCGCGGGCAAGACGCTGGGCGACTTCGGCGCCGACGTGATCAAGATCGAGCCGCCCGGCGTCGGCGACGCGCTGCGCAACTGGCGGCTGCTGCAGGACGGCACCTCGGTCTGGTGGCAGGTGCAGTCGCGCAACAAGCGCTCGATCGCGCTCGACCTGCGCGCGCCCGAGGGCCAGCAGATCGCGCGCCAGCTGATCGCGCAGGCCGACGTGCTGATCGAGAACTTCCGCCCCGGCACGCTGGAGGGCTGGGGCATGTCGTACGAGGAGCTGTCCCGGGAGAATCCGGGCCTGATCATGCTGCGGATCTCGGGCTACGGCCAGACCGGCCCCTACCGCGACCTGCCGGGCTTTGGCGCCATCGGCGAGGCCATGGGCGGCCTGCGCCACTTGACCGGCGAGACGGATCGGGTGCCGGTGCGCTGCGGCATCTCGATCGGCGACACGCTGGCCGCGCTGCACGGCACCATCGGCGTGCTGACCGCGCTCTACCACCGCAAGGTCAATGGCGGCCAGGGTCAGGTGATCGACGTCGCACTGCACGAGGCGGTCTTCAACGTGATGGAGAGCCTGATCCCCGAATACAGCGCGTTCGGTGCCGTGCGCGAGCCGGCCGGCTCGGCGCTGCCCGGCATCGCACCGTCCAACGCCTACCGCTGCGCCGACGGCGTGGTGCTGGTCGCGGGCAACGGCGACAGCATCTTCAGGCGCCTGATGGACACCATCGGCCGGCCCGACCTCGGCGCCGACCCGGGCCTGGCCAGCAACGCCGGGCGTGTCGCGCGTGTGGCCGAACTCGACCAGGCGATCGAGGCCTGGACCCAGGGCCGGCCGGTGACCGAGGTGCTGGACCTGCTGGGCGCGGCCAAGGTGCCGGCCGGTCGCGTCTACACCGCGAAGGACATCGCCGAGGACCCGCACTACCGCGCGCGCGACATGCTGCTCAGGCAGGTCACGCGCGACGGCCACGAGATCGAGGTGCCGGGCATCGTGCCCAAGCTGATCGGCACGCCGGGCCGTGTGCGCAGCTCGGCGCCGCGCCTGGGCGACGACACCGACGCGGTGCTGGCCGAACTGGGCTTGAGCGCCGAGCAGATCCAGGCCTTGCACGACAGGAAGGTGGTCGCATGAACGCGCCGCAGACGACGACATCGGCTTCGGTCTGGTCCGGCCGGGGCCGGCGCATCCATATGCAGGAGGTCGGCACGCGCGACGGCCTGCAGGTCGAGCCGGTGTTCGTGCCGACCGAGGACAAGATCGCGCTGGTCAACGCGCTGTCGGCCACCGGCCTGGCCAAGATCGAGGTCACGGCCTTCGTCTCGCCGAAGGCGATTCCGGCCCTGCGCGACGCCGAGATCGTGCTCAACGAGATCGAGCGCCGCCCGGGCGTGGTCTACAGCGCGCTGGTGCCCAACGTGCGCGGCGCCGAGCGCGCGATCGAGTCGCGCGCCGACGAGCTCAACCTCGTGATGTCGGCCAGCGAGAGCCACAACCTGGCGAACCTGCGCATGACGCGCGAGCAGTCCTGGGCCGCGCTGTCGGCGGTGGCCGCGACCGGCCGCCAGGGGGGCGTCGCGGTCAACGTCTCGCTCTCGTGCAGCTTCGGCTGCCCGATGGAGGGCGAGGTCGAGCCGCAGACCGTGCTCGACTGGTGCGCGCGCTATGTCGAGCAGATCGGCGCGCGCGGCGTGACGCTGTGCGACACCACCGGCATGGCGTACCCGACCCAGGTCCATGTGCTGACGCGCGCGTTTCGTGCCCGCTGGCCCGACACCGAGCTGACGCTGCACTTCCATAACACGCGCGGCCTCGGGCTGGCCAACGTGCTGGCGGCGATCGATGCCGGTGCCGACCGCTTCGACGCCTCGCTCGGCGGCATCGGAGGCTGCCCGTATGCGCCGGGCGCGACCGGCAACGTCTGCACCGAGGAGATCGTGCACGCGCTGGACCTGATGGGCTACGACACCGGCATCGACCTGGCCGGCGTGATCGACGCCGCGCGCCGCCTGCCGGGGCTGATCGGCCACGACATCCCAAGCCAGATCATCAAGGCCGGCCGGCGCCTGGACCTGCATGCGTGCCCGGCGGATTTCGAGCAGATCCGCCAGCGCGCGCTGGAGCGCGACACGGCGGCCTGAACGTCCATCGGTCATGGGGGCTTGGTCCAGGCCCTATGATCGGGAACGATCTTCTTCCGTCCATCGATTCCTTCTCCATGACCACATTGCAAGCCTCCCTGCGCGCGCGCTACGGCGACGCCGCGCCCGCCATCGCCAGCGAGGGTCGCGCCGGCCTCGCCATGCTCGAACAGCTGCTGGTCCACCGCTCGGTGCGCAGCTACCTGCCGCAGGCCCTGCCTGACGGCGCGCTCGAAGCCATGGTCGCGGCCGCGCAGTCGGCCTCGACCTCGTCGAACCTGCAGGTCTGGAGCCTGGTCGCGGTCGAGGATCCGGAACGCAAGAACCGCCTGGCCGACTGGTGCGGCGGCCAGGAGCATGTGCGCGCGGCGCCGCTGTTCCTGGTCTGGGTCGCTGACCTGTCGCGGCTGGACCGCGTCGCCGCGCACCAGCAGGCGCCGGCCGACGGCAACCACTACATCGAGCAGTTCCTGGTCGCGGCCATCGATGCCTCGCTCGCGGCGCAGAACGCGGTCGTCGCCGCCGAGGCGCAGGGCCTCGGCACGGTCTACATCGGCGGTCTGCGCAACCGCGCCGACCTGGTCGCGCGGGAGCTTCGCCTGCCCGCACACGCCTTCCCGCTGTTCGGCCTGTGCGTCGGCGTGCCCGATCCGGACCGTCCGGCCTCGGTCAAGCCGCGTCTGGCGCAGTCGGTGGTGCTGCACCGCGAGGTCTATGCCGATGCGGCCAGCGGCACTGAAGCGGCAGCCGTGGACGGCTACGACGCCATCATGCGGGAATTCCAGGCCCGTGAGGGCATGGCCCTGGCCGGCTGGTCCGGCCCGGCGGCCAAGCGCGTGGCCGGCCCGCAGAGCCTGTCGGGGCGCGACCGGCTGCGTGACTACCTCGGTGCTCAAGGCTTCGAGCTGCGCTAAGCCGCCTCAGAAGCGCAGCCCGAACGACAGCCGCGTGGCATCGAGCGCCGAGAAGTTCTGCTTCGGGTCGCGCGCCAGCCGCACGAACCAGCCGGGGTAGTCCAGCGTCGCAGCCAGTCCCCAGGCCCGGACCGGGCCGGCATCGCCGTCCCCGGTCTTGCGCAGCAGATCCAGCGTCAGGTGCCGCTGCGGGTCCAGCGGCTGGCGCAACAGCAGGTGCCAGTCCTTCTGGCCGCTGTGCAGCCGGTCGTCGGCGATGCAGTAGAGCTGGACCGATTGCTCGGCCGCGCCGCGCCATCCCGCACCCAGGGTCAGCGCGTCGTTCGGGTCGAAGTTGAGGTTGAAGTAGGGCCTGAGGTTGGTGCGGCCCCAGCCGGCAATCGCGTACCACGGGTCGCCCAGCAGCAGGTTGGCGCTGGCGCCGACGAAGCCGTGCGTCGCCGCCTGCAGCGAAGGCTGCAGCTGCAGCGCCGGTCCCAGCGTGATCGAGGTGTCGAAGCCGACGCGCGACTGCGCGCCGAAGGCGGCGTCGCGGTAGTCGCCGATCCAGGCATGGGTGTCGCCGCTTTGCCAGCGCAGGTTGCGGTCGATCCCGGTGCCGCCGTCGGCGTAGCGGTAGCTGCCGACGGTCAGCTTGTAGCTCTCAGGCGCCACGGCGTCGGCATGGCCGGCGCCGGCCAGGCTGGCGGCCAGTGTCAGCAGCAGCCCGTGGTGGATGTTCGTGGTACGCATGTCGGCCAATCCTATCGGGTCCGACGACGCTTGCGGAGCAGGGCGGGAGATGCCGGATGCCGCGTGCGGCGCCTGCCATGCGGCGGTCATGCGGGGCTGCTATGCTCGCACCGGCCTTGCCACCCAGTCGGTTGGCCCGCGCTGCGTGGCCCGGCTCGGGTGGTCTTCATGCGCCGCCGCTCCTGTCCATGCAAGCCATCGCCAACATCAATCTCGCCTCGACCGCCGATACCCTGGTCAGTCTGGTCGCCGCCTTCGTGCTCGGCGGACTGATCGGTCTGGAGCGCCAGTACCGCCAGCGCACTGCCGGCCTGCGCACCAACATCCTGGTCGCCGTCGGCGCCTCGATCTTCGTTGACATGGCCAACCACCTCGGCGGTTCCGAGGGGGCGTTGCATGTGGTGGCCTATGTGGTGTCAGGCATCGGTTTCCTCGGTGCCGGCGTCATCATGCGCGAGGAGGGCAATGTGCGCGGCCTCAATACCGCCGCCACGCTCTGGGGCTCGGCGGCGGTCGGCGCCTGCGCGGGGGCCGACCTGCTGGTCGAGGCCATCCTGGCCACGCTGTTCGTGCTGTGCGCCAACACGCTGCTGCGCCCGGTCGTCAACCGCATCAACCGCCAGCCGCTTGATACCGAATCGGTCGAGGCGACCCACACCGTCTACCTGATCGCGCCGCGCCAGCGGCAGAAGGAGGCGATGCACAGGCTGGAGGCCGCGCTGGCCGAGGCCCAGTATCCGACCCGCGATCTGAACGTCCATGCCTTCGGCGACGACGCGGTCGAGATCGAGGCGGTGCTGGCGGCGACCTCGGTCGATGGCGAGCAGCTCGATGCGCTGCTGGCCGGGCTGTCGGCGCTCGACTGCGTGACCCAGGCGTTCTGGAGTCCCAGTACCAGCGAGTGAGGC
>Ga0228698_1001453_pt1 | contig 11642 bp, 8 predicted proteins | sample McNCre117_Aug_MG_FD_178015 | JGI IMG/M metagenome (GOLD analysis project Ga0228698, IMG submission 178015) | Freshwater microbial communities from McNutts Creek, Athens, Georgia, United States - 1-17_Aug_MG | ecosystem: Environmental > Aquatic > Freshwater > Creek | place: USA: Georgia...
GCGGGCAGATTATACGCAAAAAATTGTTGTAACACAAAAGCACGGTAGTAAGCCGTGCTTTTATTGGCGGAGCGTCTCTTTTCAATTCCTTTTTTACACCTCAATTCCTTCCAGACGATCTTCAAGATCAGAGTAAATCTCCTGCAACTTTTCGATCATGTCAGGATCAGCGCTCCACATGCCGCGTCCACTCGCTTCGAGCATACGACCAACGATGTTTTTAAAGGCTTTTGGATTTACCTTCATCAGGCGCTCGCGCATGTTTGGATCCATGGCGTAAGTTTCTGCCGCCTCCTTATAGACCCAGTCGTCAACGCCTTTGGTGACGGCGTCCCAGCCGAGCATGTAGGTGAAGCGATTGCTGATTTCGGCGGCGCCACTGTGCCCTTGGTCAAGCATGGTCTCAAACCATTTTGGGTTGAGCAGTTTGCTGCGGAACTCAACCTTCAGTGCCTTGTCGGCATCGTCAATCTTTACATCGGCGGTAAAGGTTTCGACGTAGTTCAGCTTGACGTTATCGCCTTTCGGGTTGCGACGGCGTGCGGAAAGTTGCAGCGCTCCCGATGAGGAGAAGTAGCGATCAATGTCGGTAATACCAAACTCTGCCGAGTCAACCTGCTGCACCACGCGATCAACCGTGCTCAGTAGTCCTTTCAAAATATCAGTCTGCTGGTCGCCGTAACGGTTGCCGCCGTAGGCAAAGCCAGTGCGTTTGATGAACATGTTGTCGAGATCCTCTTCCGATTCCCACGCCGAATCCTCAACCAGCTCTTCGACCTGCGAACCGTAAGCGCCTGGCGCTTGGGTGAAGAGGCGCGATGTGGCGCTCTCAAAATCTTTACCCTCTTTCAGTGCGGCATCAACATGCTTTTTGATATGGTTCATTTCGTGCGGCTCAATGGCTTTTGCCGCCTCCTTGACCAATTTGTCGAGATGATCGACCAGCACGCCAAAGGTGTCGCGGAAAATCGAGCTTATCTGAATGAGCACGTCAATTCTTGGACGACCAAGTTTTTCGAGTGGCACAAGGCGGTAGTGGCTGATTTTGCCCTGTCCATCGTAAGCCGGTTCCGCGCCCATAAGGTGAATAATCACCGCAACCGCTTCGCCCTTGCTCTTGATGGTATCAAGTCCCCAGAGCACCTGCGCAATGGTTTCAGGATATTCGCCGTTGTTCTCCTCAACGTGGCGGTTGATGATGGTTTCGGCAATCTGCTTGCCGCGTTTAAAGGCAAGTTCCGAAGGAATGCGCCACGGGTCAATGGCGTGAATGTTGCGTCCGGTCGGCAGAATGCCAGCGCCGTCACGCACCAAGTCGCCGCCCGGACCTGACGGAATGTACTCGCCGCACAGGGCGCGCAGGAGACCTTTCATCTCATTCGAGTTGTCCTCAAGCGCACGCTTCAGTGCCAGACCGTCTTGCAGTGCACCGTTGATTGCTTCAACCATATCGGGCGACACTTTGGCGCCGTTGGTCAGTTTGTTGAAGATGGTCGTTGGATTGGTTTTACCAAAAATGGTCTGCGCAATAAACTCTCTGGTGTGTTCGTCCACCGTTTCGCGGGCGCTCATTGCTTGCGGTTCACCTTTTCTGGCGCGAGTGGCAAGCGAGGCGTAGTCGCCGTAAGTAGCATCTTCACCAATCGCCCTCATAATGGTTGATGGCAGTGATTGTTCATTGCCGCGTACCTTCAGGTATTCGGTGATGGTGGTGATTTGGGTTTCGAGCTTTGGGGTTTCACCAAAAACATGCAGCGAGTTGGAGATCAAGCGCCCCTCAAGCTCCATCATGTAGGTGTAGAGGCGGCTGATGTAGCCTTGGAAATCCTCTCCCTCAACACGCGGGCAATCATCCGTCAGGTTGAGCTGCTGCGCTTTGGTGAGAATCACCTCTTCGGTCTCGGCGTCGGCGGTGGTTTGCAATCCGCGTTCTCGATAATCGTTCAGCATCTCCTTGAAGGCAGGCAGCTCTTTGTAGAGACCAGCGCGTGCCAGTGGCGGGATGTTGTGCGAAATCATGGTGGCGTAACCGCGCCGTTTCGCAATATTTGCTTCGCTTGGATTGTTGATCGGGTAAATATAGAAGTGCGGAACTTCACCAAGCAGCGCGTCCGACCAGCAGTCGCCGGTAACACCAAGCTGAAGACCGGGCATCCACTCGACGGTGCCGTGCATACCGATGTGCACCATGGCGTTGGCTCCAAAAATGCGGCTAATCCAGCGATAAAAGGCGATGTACTGGTGGTGCGGCGTATTCTCTTTGTCGAACAGCAGGCGCATCGGGTCGCCCTGAATACCGAGGCGAGGCTGCACGCCGATAAAGATATTGCCGAGCGTAATTCCCCCAATAAAGAGATTGTCTGGCTTGATTGGTGCAACTTCACCCGGGAAACCGCCCCAGCGTCCCTCAATACGCTCACGCTCCCTAACGCTGGTGATGCTGTTGTACTGCTCACGGTTGATTGCAAAACAATCCTGCTCGTGCGCCTGAATTTCGTAATCGGTTGCCTTGTCGAGCATGGCGAGCAGCGCTTCTGGTGACTCCGGCAGTTCGCCAATGTCGTATCCTTCGGCACGTAACGTCAGGAGGATATTGTAGATACTTTTTGGTACGTCCAGCAGCGCAGCGCTCGCCTTTTTGCCCATGCCGGGCGGATAGTCATACACAATCAGCGCCACTTTTTTATCGCGATTGGGAACTTGACGTAGCTCTGAAAACTTTTTAGTGATTCCAGCAAGCCTCTCCAGACGATCAGGAACCGTCTGCAACCGTCCATCCTTGATGGCGCCGAGCACGACCGGACAGACTGCGCCATCCATTTCAGGCAGCGAGTAGGTCATGGCAGACTGAAGCGGCACAACGCCCTGCGATTTCCAAGAGTTGACATCCTGAATAAAGAGTGGCTGTGAAACCACATACGGCGCATTGATTTTGCCGAGAATCTCTTCGCGTGCGGCTGATGAGGCGCCTGGTGTGGTTGCGCCTGCCGGACCGCCCACAAAACCAAAGCCCATCATGTTGACCAGCATGTCGATGTTGTTGTGCGTAAACCACTCTCTGGCGGCAACGTGCCCCTCAACACCCATCACAAAAACCGGCAGCGGATTGATGCCTTTTGCCTCAATGGCACGAATGGTGTTGTCGATATATTCCTTCTCCTGCAAGAGATGTTTGCGGAAGAAGAGTAGTCCGATATTTCTATTTTTTTCTGAACCTTTTTTCTGTTTGTGGAGCCATTTTTCGTAGTGGTGCAGATCTTTCAAATATTCTGGTGCATCAGGGTGATAGAAGCCCATCGTCGGAACCTCCTGCACCTTTTCAACCTTCACACCAACCTCAAAATATTCAGCCATAATGTAGTTGAACATCGAGGCGAGATTGTCGCCGGTCGGATTCATCCAGTAGGTATAAACCTGCATCCAGTTCTTGAAATCCTTCGCCTTTTTCGGAATCAGTGGCAGCATGGTGCGCATGATTTTCAGCAGCTTCATATAGCCATAGAGCGCATCCTCATCGCGTCCCTTGACGAGCATTTTTGCAACTTTCTTGACAATATCAGGCATTCCGCTTCCGTCGCCCGAAACCACATAATTGCCAACCTTCGTCATCTGCATCACTTCGGGCATCGACTCGTAGGCAAAAACAACCTTTACCTTCGATTGATTGATCTGTTCTTGCAGCCAGTCAGCCTGTCCTTTGAACTGAATCAGCGTGGTGAAAATACAGTCGGCATTGCGGATAGCCTCGCCAGCTTCAGGATTCTGATGTTCGAGGTCTTGATCGGTCCACTGGGTCAATTCAGCATGATCGGCAATCTTGGATGTTACCTCGCGCCAAACCCGCTGGTTGCATTGTTCCATTCCGACAACAGCGGCGATTCTGATTTTATCGTGCATAGAAATACAGAAAATGTACGTTTGTTTGTGGCTTCAAAAGAGTTGCAAAAGGTAATAAAATCCAGCGTTGTAAACTAACGATTAAAACAGAGTCAGCTCCTGAGGCGATCAGGAGCTGAGAAAGTACGCAACTACCTGCGCATCACGGTTTTGTTGAGAAAAAGAGTGTGGCACCTTCTCTCAGATAACTCCAAGCTCTTTGCCGATGGTGCAGAATTCGGTGATTACTTTATCAAGGTGCTCGCGTTCGTGCGTTGCCATAAAGCTGGTTCGAAGCGCTTCGTGCCCAGGCATCACGCCCGGACGGATGAAGGCGTTGACATAGACGCCGGCATCAAAGAGCTTTTTCCAGAAGAGCAGGGTTTTGATCTGATCCTTGACCAGCACCGTAACGATAGCGGTACGCGACGGCATGAGCGAAAATCCCGCCTTGAGCAGCGCTTGGCGAACGTAGTCTGTATTGGAAATAAGGCGTGTTGTGAGTTCCGGCTCGGTGCGGATAATGTCGAGCGTTGCCAGAACAGCCGCAACGCTTGCTGGTGTTGGCGACGCGCTGAAGATCAGCGAAGGTGCGTTGTGCTTGATGTAGTTGATGACAGAACGGTCGCCGACGACATAACCACCGAGCGAACCGAACGTTTTCGAGAAGGTGCCCATGATGAGGTCAACCTCATTCACTAATCCGAACTCTGATGGTGTTCCTTTGCCATTTTTGCCGATGATGCCGACGGCATGGGCGTCGTCAATGAGAATGCGTGCGCCATATTTTTGTGCCAGTCGCACAAGATTTGGCAGATCGACGATCTCTCCCGAGACTGAAAAAACGCCATCGGAAACAATCAGGCGGCTCGCCGCTTCGGGAAGTGTTTGAAGCACGCGCTCCAAATCCTCCATGTTGTTGTGATTGTAGCGCACCAGATTAGCTCCAGCTCCTTGAGCCATGATGGATGCGGCGACCAGACTGGCGTGGTTGTCGCGGTCGGAGACAATGTACTCGCCACGCTGCACCAGCGTCGGGATGATTCCTTGTCCCGTCTGATAGCCAGTGCTGAAGAGCAAGCAGCGCTCTTTCTCAAAAAAGTCTGCCAGCTTCTCTTCCAGTTCAACGTGCAGATTGACGGTTCCAGTCATGTAACGAGAGCCGCTGCAACTGGTTCCATACTTTTTGATTGCCTCTATTGATGCCGCTTTTACTCGTGGATCTGCGGTAAGACCGAGATAGTTGTTCGAGCCAGCCATCACCAGCTTGCGTCCGCCAAAAGAGACAACCGGACCTTCATTTTCGTCTATCGGATGAAAAAAAGGGTAGATGCCCTGAGCTTTTACTTCGTCGGCAATAGTATAATCAACGCACTTTTTGAATAAATCTTTGGTTTTCTCCACAGGAATAGAATGTTTTGTCACTTCATCGTTAACGACGAAGTAAATGCTGAAATTTCTTACTGTTAATGCTCGTCGCTTGTTGTGTTTCTTGTCGGGAAGAGCGTAACAAGCCAAGCGGACTCTGCTTTTGCGGGTCAAATGTAATGAAATTTTTTATTTTTTTTGGTTAAAACGAGTTGCGCCTTTTTTGCTGTGTTTGATTGGTTGCAATGCACCGTCGCCTGCGTTTTCGAAAAATCTTGAATGTCTTGTGAGCTATGAGCGAAACTTTTTTGGTGACCGGTTCTACCGGTTTTATTGGCGCAAGGTTATTGGAGAGACTGGTACAACAGGGCGAAAAAATCAGGGTTTTTCTTCGCCTTGAGAGTGATGCCTCAGCGCTGCCCGACGTTGTGGAGGTTGTTCGTGGTAGTTTCAGCGATCCTGAAGTGCTCGCCGATGCGGTTCGTGGCGTTGACCGCATTCTTCATCTTGCCGGTGTTACCAAAGCACTTGATGAGGCAGGCTACAATGCCGGCAATGTGATGCCGGTTGAGCATCTGCTTGCCGCCGTCGAAAAGCACAATCCGGCGTTGAAGCGCTTTCTGTACGTCTCGTCGCTGACGGCAGGTGGTCCTGCTTCGGAGGGAATTCGTGGTATTGCGGAGTCTGATCAGCCTCATCCGGTCAGTGCTTACGGGCGCAGCAAACTTCGAGCAGAAGCGCTTTGCCTTGAACATGCGGCGCAGCTTCCTGTCACCATTGTGCGTCCGCCAGCCGTCTATGGACCGGGCGACAAGGATGTGCTTCAGGTCTTTCAGATGCTTTCGAGGGGATTGCTTGTGACGCCGGGCAGTGAGGCAACCCAGCGTTTCAGCATGATTTATGTTGATGATCTTGTTGAGGGGATCATGATGGCAGCTCGCTCCGAGCGGTCAGTTGGTCGTCTCTACTTCATCACTTCGCCCGCTGCTTGCTCATGGGAGGAGGTTGTTGCTGCCGCCAAACCGCTGCTTGGCTTCACCAAACTTTACACCATCAGCTTGCCAAAGCCGCTCATCTTTTTTGTTGGTGGGATCGTTGGTGCGGTTGCTTCGTTCTGGGGAAAAGTGCCGCTGCTGAATCGCGACAAAGCCAATGAGCTGGTACAGGATTTTTGGGTCTGTTCGCCAGAGAGGGCGAACCATGAGCTTGGTTTTACAGCACGAACAACGCTTGCTGATGGTGTCTCAAAAACGATTACATGGTATCGGCAAAAAGGGTGGATGTGATTATTCCACGATCAGTTCCCTCGCTTATCATGAGCGGTATTATTGGGGCGAAACTGTTACGGTACGTCATCCATCGTTTCACTTATCGCCCAAGCGTTGTCATCAACGGAATGGATGTGATCATCAATCTATCCGAGCAATTGTTGCATGAGCTGCAAGAGCAGATATTTTTCATCAGGATAGGGAATCAGCCCTTTCAGTGCGGCATCGGTATCACGCAAGGCAACAATCGCTCGTTCAGCATCCTGCAAAGAGAATGATCTGGTGTAGGCAAGGTAGTTTTTGATGAAGTACTCCTGCTTGCCATACATGCCAAGTATTTTGGCAATCTCCGCTGGCGGTTGTTGCCGCACTTCGGGAAGCGAGAGTTTCCAGAGGCGCAGGTAGAAGGTGGTGAGAAAACGGACAATGTTGCTAAGCCCCTCTTTTTGCCCCTCTTGATCCATAATCATGAGCGACATACCACTACACAGTCGCAGGTTGCGCTCCGCAAGCGCTTTCTCCAGCTCAAAAACGTTGTAGGTTCGCGAAATACCGACGCAATCATAGACGTCTGGTGCGGTAATATGCTTTTTGCCGTTTCGCGTCGAGGCATAGAGAATCATTTTGTCGATCTCTTGACATATCTCTCGTGCCGATGGCTGGATATAGGCGCTAAACGCTTTGAGCGCGTCGGCATCAAACTCCCATCCCAGCGCTTTTGCCCTGTTATAGGCGAAGAGGTCGGGCGCTTTGATGGCGAGAAAGTCGTGGCGAAATTTTTTCAGTGCGCTGAATGGTGGCTTCTCCAACTCCTTTTTATCGACAGCCTCAGCATCGAGAATCAGGACGGTAAACTCTGCTGGTCTGGCGAGATACTGGTTCAGTTTTTCGTCGATCTTTTTCTGCAACTCTTTTGTTGCCGGCTTTTTGATCTTGTCAAATTGACGAACAATAATAAGCTGTTTTTCGGTAAACATTGGATATTCAGAGGCTTTCGACAGCAGCTCTCCAAATGTCAGCTCCGAGCCGTAGATCACTTGCGTGTTGCATGTTGCATCGCTTTCTGAAGGGAAGAGCGCCGTTTTTATCAGCTCCGTCATCTCCTCTTTCAGGAAACTTTCGGAGCCATATAGGAGATAGATTGGTGCAATTTTTCCAGCTCGAATATCTTTTTTTAGCGCTTCCATAGTTCATATCAGGCAACAAAAGGTGCACCTGCGTGCACCCTGAAGAGTTCAAAATTTAGAACGGGAGATCATCCTTTTCATGCTCAAGCATAGCTGTTGATGGATTCCGAGCTTGCATGGAATCGCCCTGTGTCTGTTCTGGATAGTGTGCATTCATCTGCGGTCGTTCAGAAGTTGAAGCGCTACCCTCGTAGGCTGCGTTGCCACCAGCTTGTTCCCGTTGTCCGCCGAGCATCTGCATGTCGGAACAGACAATTTCGGTGGTATATTTTTTTTCACCGCTTTTGGTATCGTCCCAACTTCGTGTTTGCAAGCGCCCTTCAATATAGACCTGCCGCCCTTTTTTCAAGTATTGGCTGCATATCTCCGCAAGTTTTCCCCAGACGACAATTCTGTGCCATTCAGTGCGCTCTTGCACGGTGCCACTGCTGTCCTTGAAATTTTCGTTGGTGGCAACCGTAAAATTCGCCACGGATTGACCTGACGTTGTTGTTCGTGATTCTGGGTCGTTGCCAAGATGCCCAATCAACATTACTTTGTTCAGTCCTTTTGCCATAATCGTTGGGAATTCGTTGAAAAAACGTTCGTGAATGCTCGTCGTCTGCTTACTTCTTATACTATAAAAATACACTCTTATCTGCAAGCAACTCCGAATCAATAATTGCTCCTTTTTGGCAAAGCAGCATCGTGTCGGGTTCACCATCTCGGTTGTTGACGTGGACAGTACAGCCGTAGCATATTCCGATGCCGCATCCCATGACCGCTTCAAGCGAGAGTTCACAAGCTAACTGCTGTTCATGACAAAAGTTTGCCAGAGCCTTCAGCATTGGGGTTGGTCCGCAGGCAAAGACTTTGATTGTGCTCTTTTGTTGAAGTTTAGCGAGTTTATGCCGGAGCAACTCCACCACCGTTCCTGTAAAGCCTGCCGAACCATCATCGGTGGCAACGTGGCAGTTGGTCAGCTTGTGGATGAGCAGATCATCTTTAGTTCTTCCACCAATAAGATTGATGACCTTTTTGCCGTTTGCGATCAATTTTTTTTCGAGGAAGAGCATGGGCGCTGTTCCAATGCCACCCGAGACAAGAATGGCGGTTCGGAATGGCTTGCTGCTCACCTCGAAACAATTACCGAGCGGTCCGAGCATCATGAGCGACGTTCCCTCAATGGCGTTACTCAGAAGCGTTGTGCCCTGCCCGATCGCTTTCACCATTACCTCAATATTATCACCATGGACGTTGTGTATGGAAAACGGTCTTCTGAGCAGCGGCTGTACGGCATCGTTCACCTTGATGTTGACAAAGTTGCCGGGTTTTGCCGCAGCCGCAATTGCCGGACACGCCAGCGTGATAAGCGTAACATCGTTACTCAGACATTCTCTTTTGACGACAGTAGCACGGCAATCAACCGGATAGTTTGTTTCACAGAGCATGGTGAGAATCCTGAATCGGTGGTATGAAAGGAGAGATCATCAAGCTACACAGGTGGAAGCGCAACCATCAAGAAAACAGTAATTTATAAAAGCATTGGTGTCCGTCCTTCATCTGGACAGAACGGACACCAATGGTTGCTCAATCGTTGTCTTTATCCTTATCCTTGCCCTTTTTCCCTGAGCTTTTTTTGTCGCCAAAGGTTGCCACCAGCCCTTTGACCAGCTCCTCTTTCTCTGTTGGATTCAGCTTCGCTTCGGGGTGCGCTGGGAGGTAGATAAAGACAGGCATTTTGCCCTCTCTTACCTCTTCAGCCGCTTTGTCACCCTCATTTTCCTCTGGTCGTCCCCATTCAGAGACGTTGAAAGCGTCCCGTCCAAAAGAGACATCAGCTTTCGTGAGCCACGAGATTGGCGCAATTGAGCTGTACCAAGGCCAGACGGTGTTGTTGGAGTGGCAATCTTTGCAGGCGCGATTAAACAGCTCCTTGGTTCGTGGTGAATCCCACTGCGGTTCGCCTGTAACGGGTGGATTACTGTGATCACGACCATAGGGGATAATCTGAATGGCAGCACAAAGAATTGCTGCTCCTGCTAATAATTTTACTGGCTTCATAGTGCGAAGATTCCTTGTTGGTGAGGTTGCTAAAAATAAAGCTTAGATTGATGAAGCGCGACTTTTCACACAAACACCCGGCACGAGACGCTGTGCAGGGTGTTTATGGGTTCACGATTACATTCGAAAATTTCAGGTTCAAGAGTGATTTCAGGCGACAGCAAGCGCCTCCTGCACCTTGTGCGCCGCATCGCGTAACCCTTTTGCGGCGATGAGGTTCAGTCCTGATTCGTCAAGCATTTTCTGGGCGATTGGTGCATTGGTGCCTTCAAGCCGCACAATAACCGGCAGATGCAGATCAATCTTTTTCGCAGCTTCAATAATGCCAGCGGCAACACGATCGCAGCGGACAATACCTCCAAAAATATTGACCAGAATTGCGCGGACGTTCTTGTCGCCCATGATAATTTTGAATCCCTCTTCAACGGTCTGCGGGCTTGCGGTGCCACCAACATCAAGGAAGTTTGCCGGTTTGCCGCCAGCGAGCTGGATCATATCCATTGTGCCCATTGCCAGCCCAGCGCCGTTCACCATGCAGCCGACATTGCCGTCAAGACGGATATAGTTCAGATTGGATTTTGATGCCTCAACCTCAAACGGATCCTCTTCGTGGATGTCGCGAAGTTCAATGAAATCCTTGTGGCGATAGAGTGCGTTGTCATCAAAATTGATTTTTGCGTCGAGCGCCAGCACCTTTCCCTCTTTGGTGATAACGAGCGGGTTGATCTCCGCCAGCGATGCGTCGATAGTGGTGTATGCCTTGTAGAGTGACGTGATAAAGTTGACCGCATTTCTGAACTGATCGCCCTCAAGCTGAAGGAAAAATGCCGCTTCGCGCGCTTGGAAACCTTGAATGCCAAACAATGGATCAATCTGGATTTTCAAGAGTCGTTCCGGCGTCTCTTCGGCAACTTTTTCAATCTCCATGCCGCCTTCCGTCGAAACCATCAGCACATTTCGTGAGGTAGAACGGTCAAGCGTAATGCCGACATAAAACTCTTTTTCAATGCTCATACCCTCTTCAACCAGCAAGCGCCGCACCTCTTTGCCCTCTGGTCCGGTCTGGTGCGTTATGAGCGTCAAGCCAATCATAGCGGAAGCAATCTCAAATGCCTCTTCGGGCGATTTGGCAAGTTTTACGCCGCCAGCTTTTCCTCTACCACCAGCATGAATCTGCGCTTTTACCACCACCACCGGCGAGCCAGTCTCCTCAAAAAGCTGCTCAGCCGCCTGTTTTGCCTCATCAGGCGAATGGGCAACAATTCCTTTCGGTACGGCAACCCCGAATTTTCTCAGGATATCCTTGCCTTGATATTCATGAATGTTCATATTTTTTGGTCTTGGGTTACTGACGAATACGGTGCACAGATCGCGCAGGAAGAGTAAGGATTGCGCAAGGGCGACAGTATAATGAAAATTACAGGAACGGTACAACCTTCCAATCTCCATTTCGCCGATTTTCGGGGAAATAGTTGCGCGGTTTTTCGCGATTTGATTGCAACGGTTTTCAGGCGCATATTGATCCGTTTTTCGATATGATTTTCTCAATAGTCTCGATGAGAAAACGACTCCGTTAAGCCAGCGATGTCTCTCATAAGCGGAATTTTTGAAATAGGTTACCATGATAAGTTGATGAACGTAAAATATATCGCCGATGCGTGAATGGCTCTTGCATATTCCACGCTTTGAGTTTGCAGAGCCGTGGTGGCTGTTGCTGCTGCCACTGCTTGCGTTCATGGCGTGGCTGAAAGAGCGTCGTGAGCGGCAAGGAACGCCAGCGATATTTTTCCCCACGCTTGAGCGGCTGAAGAGTTCACCGTTTGCAGCGCCTCGATGGTTGCGGTTGTTGCCACAATGGCTACGCTGGAGTGCGCTGCTGTTCTGTGTGGTGGCACTTGCC
>Ga0228698_1001454_pt1 | contig 11640 bp, 9 predicted proteins | sample McNCre117_Aug_MG_FD_178015 | JGI IMG/M metagenome (GOLD analysis project Ga0228698, IMG submission 178015) | Freshwater microbial communities from McNutts Creek, Athens, Georgia, United States - 1-17_Aug_MG | ecosystem: Environmental > Aquatic > Freshwater > Creek | place: USA: Georgia...
AGCAGCAACGCGTTGCGTTGGCGCGCAGCCTGGCCAAGCGCCCCAAGCTCTTGTTGCTGGATGAGCCCTTGGGAGCCTTGGACAAGAAGCTGCGGGAGCAAACGCAGTTTGAGCTGGTGAACATCATCGAAAAAGTGGGGGTGACCTGCGTGATGGTGACCCACGACCAAGAAGAGGCCATGACCATGGCCAGCCGTATCGCCGTGATGAGCAAGGGCAGTGTGTTGCAGGTGGGTACACCCGAAGAGGTGTACGAGCACCCCTCCAACCGCTTCGTGGCGGATTTCATCGGCAATGTGAACGTGTTTGAAGGTCGCTTGAGCGTTGATGAGGTGGACCGCTGCGCCGCCATCACCGGCATTGGTGAAATTCACATCGGCCACGGCGTGAGTGGCACGCTAAATATGCCGGTGGGTATTGCCGTGCGACCCGAAAAAATTGAAATCAGCAAGACCCGGCCTGCGGTGGATGTGAACCTGTTCACCGGCAAGGTGAAGGAGATTGCTTACTTTGGCTCCTATAACACCTTCATCGTGCTGGCGAGCGATGGCACCCGCGTCAAGATCACCGAGGCCAACACATCCCGCCAGGAGTTGAGCGACATCACCTGGGAAGACGATGTGTACTTCTGGTGGGGCGACCGCGCTGGCGTGTTGCTGCGCGATTGAGGTCCGCCATGCCCCAGACCACCTTGTCCATGCCCGGCCGCCGCTTTGTGATTGGTGTGCCTTACGGCTGGTTGCTGCTGTTCTTTTTGTTGCCTTTTTTGATCCTGCTCTACATCAGCTTTGTGGACATGGGCAACGACATCAACCCCTTCAAGCCTATCTGGGATTCCGGAACCGGCTTGTTGAAATTGAAGTACGAAAACTACTGGTCCATTTTCCGCAACCCGGATGGGGGAGTGTTGTTTCAGACCTTGTATATCGAGGCCTACCTGCGCTCTATCTGGTATGCCTTGTGTACGGCGGTGTTGTGTTTGCTGATCGGGTACCCGTTCGCCTACTTCATTGCCCGCTCCAAACCCAGTGTGCGGCCCGCTTTGCTGATGATGGTGATGCTGCCGTTCTGGACCTCGTTCCTGCTGCGGGTCTATGCCTGGAAGGGCATTCTGGCGGATCAGGGGGTGGTGAATCAGTTGTTGATGGCCTCGGGTTTGACCACTGAGCCGGTGCAACTGTTGTACACCAACGTGTCCATGCTGGTCGGCATGACCTATGTGTACCTGCCCTTCATGGTGTTGCCTTTGTATGCGAATCTCGTGAAGATGGATTTCCGTTTGCTGGAGGCGGCCTACGACTTGGGCACCTCGCCATGGAAGGCTTTTTGGTTGATCACGGTGCCCCTGTCCCGCGCGGGCATTGTGGCGGGCTTCATGTTGGTGTTTATTCCTTCGGTGGGCGAATTCGTCATTCCCTCGCTGCTCGGGGGGCCGGAGAACATCATGATCGGTCGCGTCGTGTGGGATGAAATGTTCACCAGCAACAACTGGCCCCGCGCAAGCGCGCTGGCGGTGGTGATGATTGGTTTGATCGTGATCCCCTTGGCGCTGTACTACCGCTATACCGGTGAATCCGCCGAGTCGCGGGATTGAGGTGAATGATGCAAGCCTGGTTTGAAAAACATTTCGGCAAAGTATGGATGGGCGTGGTCTACGCTTTCCTCTACATGCCACTGGTCTTCATGGTGGTGTTTTCCTTCAACAGCACCCGGCAGGACGCGAACTTCACCGGGTTCTCGCTGCGCTGGTATGAGGCACTGACCAAAGACACCAAAATTGTGGAGGGCTTCTGGTTGTCGGTGCAGGTGGCATTGGTGACCGGGGTGCTCTCTGCCGTGCTGGGGACGTTTGCGGCCTTTGTGCTGGTTCGCTATCGCCGCTTTCTGGGGCGGACAGCGTTCTCCGGCATGGTCAACGCGCCGCTGGTCATGCCAGAGGTGGTGATTGGCCTGTCGCTGTTGCTGTTGATGGTGGGGGCGCAAAACTTGTTGGGCTGGCCGGAGCGAGGCATGTTCACCATCATCCTCGGCCATACCTTGCTCGGGATGGCCTATGGCATGGTCGTGGTGCAGTCACGCTTGCTCGAGGTCAATCGCTCGTTGGAAGAGGCTGCGATGGACTTGGGAGCCCGTCCGCACGAGGTGTTTTTCTTGGTGACTCTGCCCAATATCGCCCAAGGCATTCTGGCGGCTTTTTTATTGAGCTTTACCCTGTCGTTTGATGACGTGGTGATCTCGGAGTTTTTGTCGGGGCCCGGGGTTAACACCTTGCCCCAAGTGATCTTCGGCTACGCGCGCCGCGGTATCAACCCCACCATTTATGCAGCGGCCACTTTGTTGATTACGACCGTGACACTGGTGATTGTGGGCTACAGCATTTGGGTAGCCCGGCAGACGCGCAAACGCGAGCGAGAGATTGCAGCAGCGGCCCGCACTGTGGTGCCCGCAGCCGCCTGAGCGCATTTGGCAGCTAGGTGTGACAACTCCTTAGCGCGCCTGTTGGTGCATTGCAAAGGCCCGGAAACTCTTGGTTTCCGGGCCTTTCCTTTTGGCACCTGACGCAATTTGTTCACATCACGCATGCAAAGTGGATATGCGCAGACGAATTTTTGTGATGCGTGATTTGATTTCTTTATATGAAATTTTCGAAAGAGAATCTCGTATCAAACATTTCATATCAGGCGTGTGCATTTTGTATTGTGGTGTTGTTTGTGTAAGTCGTTGATTTTTAATAAAAAAATTTACCTCTTATATAAGACACAAGATTAAACATATGTCTTATATAAGACTTAGAATTCATCCATGCGCAGTCCAAAACTGCTGAATTGATCCATCAACCTAGGAGTGTTCTCATGCCGCAATCCATCAACGAGCAATTGAGCCGCGAACAACAAATCGCCGCACTGGAAAAAGACTGGGCTACCAACCCCCGCTGGAAGGGTGTGAAGCGCGGTTACTCTGCCGCCGACGTGGTCCGCCTGCGCGGTTCGCTGCCTATCGAGCACACGCTGGCCAAGCGCGGTGCCGAAAAGCTGTGGGACAAGATCAACGGCGGCGCCAAGAAGGGCTACGTGAATGCTTTCGGCGCCATCTCCGCCGGTCAAGCCATGCAGCAGGCCAAGGCCGGCCTCGAAGCTGTGTACCTGTCGGGCTGGCAAGTTGCTGCGGACGGCAACACGTCGGAAACAATGTACCCCGACCAGTCGCTGTACGCCTACGACTCGGTGCCCACCATGGTGCGCCGCATCAACAACACCTTCAAGCGCGCTGACGAAATCCAGTGGGGCCGTGGCATCAACCCCGGCGACAAGGAATTCATCGACTACTTCCTGCCCATCGTGGCTGATGCAGAAGCCGGTTTCGGCGGCGTGCTGAACGCGTTTGAGCTGATGAAGAACATGATTCAAAGCGGTGCTGCTGGCGTGCACTTTGAAGACCAACTGGCTGCCGTGAAGAAGTGCGGCCACATGGGCGGCAAGGTGCTGGTTCCTACGCAAGAAGCCTGCGAAAAGCTGATCTCCGCACGTTTCGCGGCAGACGTGATGGGCGTGTCCACCATCGTGCTGGCCCGCACCGATGCGGAAGCTGCAAACCTGATTACCTCCGACCACGATGCCAACGACAAGCCTTTCCTGACCGGCGAGCGCACGCAAGAAGGCTTCTACCGTGTCAAGAACGGCCTGGAGCAAGCCATCAGCCGCGGTGTGGCCTATGCGCCCTATGCCGATCTGGTGTGGTGCGAAACCGGCGTGCCCGACATCGGCTTTGCCCGCGAGTTCGCCCAAGCCGTGCACGCTGCCTGCCCCGGCAAGCTGCTGTCCTACAACTGCTCACCTTCCTTCAACTGGAAGAAGAACCTCAACGACAGCCAGATCGCTTCCTTCCAGGAAGACCTGTCCGCGCTGGGCTACAAATACCAGTTCATCACGCTGGCCGGTATCCACATCAACTGGTTCAACACCTTCCAGTTTGCCCATGCATACGCACAGGGCGAAGGCATGAAGCACTACACCGAAATGGTGCAGGAGCCCGAATTCGCTGCCCGCGAAAAGGGTTACACCTTTGTCTCCCACCAGCAAGAAGTGGGCGCAGGCTACTTCGACGACGTGACCACGGTGATCCAAGGCGGTTCGTCCTCCGTGAAGGCGCTGACCGGCTCCACCGAAGAAGAGCAATTCCACTAAGCCAACCGCTGTGGAGTCCAGGCCGGGTTGCTCACAAGGCGCCCGGCCTTTTTTCATTCCAAGAGACTGCGGTTAAAATAGTGAATCAACTTTGTATAAGAGCGAGAAAGGCAGTTTGGTTATGACACCGCGAACTACACCGGCAACATTCATCAGCGAATAGGCCGCTAGTCCGCGCGCCTTTTGCGCAGCCAGCTACCAAAATCATAGTAAAGCGCGGACCCTTCCGCGCTTTTTGCTTTTCCAGACACTCTTTTTTCCTGCAATCACCATGATCAACATCACACTCCCTGACGGTTCCAAACGCGAATTTCCCGGCCCGGTTACGGTGGCCGAAGTGGCGGCTTCTATTGGTGCCGGCTTGGCCAAGGCGGCACTGGCAGGCAAAGTGGATGGCAAGGTGGTGGATACCAGCTTCCAGATGGCGGTAGACAGTGCACTGTCCATCATCACCGCCAAGGATGCCGATGGTCTGGAGGTGATCCGCCATTCCACGGCCCACTTGCTGGCGTATGCAGTGAAGGAGTTGTTTCCGGATGCGCAAGTCACCATTGGGCCTGTCATTGAGCACGGCTTCTTTTACGACTTTTCCTACAAGCGCCCCTTCACGCCGGAAGATCTGGCGGCAATCGAAAAGAAAATGACGGAGCTGGCGAACAAAGACGAGCCAGTAGTGCGCCGAGTCTTGCCGCGTGATGAAGCGGTGGCGTATTTCAAAAGCTTGGGTGAGCAGTACAAGGCAGAAATCATTGCCAGTATTCCGTCCAATGAAGACGTGTCGCTGTACCGCGAAGGCAAGTTTGAAGACCTGTGCCGTGGCCCGCACGTGCCGAGCACCGGCAAGCTCAAGCATTTCAAGCTGATGAAGGTGGCAGGTGCTTACTGGCGCGGTGACCACCGCAATGAAATGTTGCAGCGTATTTATGGCACGGCCTGGGCGACCAAGGATGAACTGCAACAACACCTGACCATGTTGGAAGAGGCGGAGAAGCGCGACCACCGCAAGCTGGGACGTGAGTTAGATCTGTTCCACATTGACGAGCATTCACCTGGCACCGTGTTCTGGCATCCCAAGGGCTGGACGCTCTGGCAGGGTGTGGAGCAGTACATGCGCAAGGTGTACCAGGACAATGGCTACTTGGAGGTCAAAGGTCCTCAGATCATTGATAAGAGCTTGTGGGAGAAAACCGGTCACTGGGACAAGTACCGCGAAAACATGTTCACCACGGAGAGCGAGAAGCGTGACTACGCGCTCAAACCGATGAACTGCCCAGGTCACATCCTGATCTACAAACAAGGCATCAAGAGCTACCGCGATCTGCCGCTGCGCTTTGGTGAGTTTGGTCAGTGCCACCGCAATGAGCCATCGGGTGGCCTGCACGGCATCATGCGTGTGCGCGCGTTTACACAGGACGATGGTCACATCTTCTGCACGGAAGACCAGATTCAAGAAGAAGTGAAGGCCTTCACGACCTTGCTGCAAAAAGTTTACAAAGACTTTGGCTTTACCAACATCATCTACAAACTGTCCACGCGCCCGGAAAAACGTATCGGCACCGAAGAAAGCTGGGATCGTGCGGAGAACGCATTGGCGGAAGGTCTGCGTGCTTCGGGCTGCGATTTCGAGTACTTGCCGGGTGAGGGCGCTTTCTACGGCCCCAAGATTGAATACACGCTCAAAGACGCGCTGGGTCGCCCTTGGCAATGCGGCACGATCCAGGTGGATCCGAATTTGCCCGAGCGCTTGGATGCTGAATTTGTCGGGGAAGACGGTAGCCGTCATCGCCCTGTGATGCTGCACCGTGCGATCGTTGGCAGCTTGGAGCGCTTCATCGGGATTTTGATTGAAGAGAGCGCTGGCGCCCTGCCTGCATGGCTGGCCCCGGTGCAGGTAGCGGTGCTCAATATCACCGATGCGCAAGCGGATTACGCCCGAAGCGTCGCTAAAACGCTGCAAAATCAAGGGCTTAGGGTGAATTTAGACCTGCGCAATGAAAAAATAACCTATAAAATACGGGAGCATTCGATGCAGAAGCTGCCGTACCTAGTCGTTATTGGTGACAAAGAGATGGCAGCAGGCGCTGTCGCAGTGCGTGCCCGGGGTGGTCAAGACCTCGGTGCAATGCCCCTGGAGTCGTTCATTGAGCGCATCACCGCGGACATTGCCAACAAATCTTCCTGAGGTCTCCCCAAGGAAACACCGGTTTGACGGCGCGTGCTGTGCGGCAACCGCTACAGTTTGTGTAGCAGATATTGTGAAGGATTGAGCCATCGCTACTGAATTTCGTGACCGCCGCCAGCGCGAAGAACGTAAACACCGTTTGAATCGTGAAATCATGGCCCCGGAGGTCCGCCTCTCTGGACCTGACAATGAGCCCTTGGGCGTTGTCAGCCTTATGGAAGCTCTCCGCATGGCGGGTGAGCTGGATGTTGACTTGGTTGAAATCGCCGCTACCGCCAACCCGCCTGTGTGCCGGTTGATGGATTACGGCAAATTCAAATACCAAGAGCAAAAGAAGGCGGCGGAAGCGAAAGCCAAGCAGACGGTCATCGAGATCAAGGAAATCAAATTCCGTCCGGGTACGGATGACGGCGACTACAACATCAAGATGCGCAACATCCGCCGCTTCTTGGCGGATGGCGACAAGTGCAAGATCACTTTGCGTTTCCGTGGTCGTGAAATCACCCACCAGGAAATCGGTTTGGCCATGCTCCAGCGTATGCGCGATGAATTGGGTGACACCATCATCGTGGAGCAGTTTCCTAAGTTGGAAGGTCGCCAGATGATCATGATGATTGCGCCAGGCCGTAAAAAGCCCGGTGGCTCTCCCAAACCTGCAGCAGAAGCTGCAGCGTAAATATTTCAGGCAGGTCTGGTCACCTGCTCGGAGTGGGCGATGTACCGAAAGGCGCATCGCAAATAGCAAGCTCGGTAACGGGTTTTGCACAAGTGGCTCGGGGCCAACAAGGCTGGAAGTCGTTTTCCAGACGCCTCACGAGCACAAATGAAAAGGAGCATGAATATGCCCAAAATGAAGACCAAGAGCGCGGCGAAGAAACGCTTCCGCGTCCGTCCAGGTGGTACCGTTAAGCGCGGTCAAGCCTTCAAACGTCACATCTTGACCAAGAAGACCACTAAAAATAAACGCCACTTGCGCGGTTCTGCAGCTGTTCATGAGACCAACATGGGTCACATGGCACAGATGTTGCCCGGTCGTGGTATTTAATTAACGACGTACAAGGAGTAATCACATGCCTCGCGTCAAACGTGGTGTAACGGCTCGCGCCCGCCATAAAAAAGTTCTGGCCCTTGCTAAGGGTTTCCGCGGTCGTCGCGGTAATGTCTTCCGTATCGCCAAAGAAGCGGTAATGAAGGCTGGGCAGTATGCCTACCGTGACCGTCGTACCAAGAAACGTGTGTTCCGTCAGTTGTGGATTGCCCGTATCAACGCGGCAGCCCGTCAATGCGGTCTGACATACAGCCAGTTTGCCAATGGTCTGAAGAAAGCCAACATCGAGATCGACCGTAAGGTTCTGTCCGATATCGCTATCCATGACATGGCTGCTTTTGCTGGCATTGTGGAACAAGTGAAAGCCAAACTGGCTGCTTGAGTCCGCAGCAGGGTGCTATTGATTCAGTAGCACTCCGCGCACCAGAAACAAGGGCTAGCGCTTGAAAAAGCACTAGCCCTTTTTCATTGATTTGAATCGTCAAGTACCTATTTATGACCGAGTTGAACGACATCGTTGACACCGCCAAGGCCGCTTTTTTGCAAGCCGCTACGCCTGCCGATCTGGAGAATGCCAAGGCCCTGTTTCTGGGCAAGTCCGGCAAGATCACCGAGCTGATGAAAGGCATGGCTGCGCTCAGCGTGGAGGAGAAAAAATCCCGCGGTGCCGCTATCAACTTGGCCAAGCAAGCTATCGAGTCTGCATTGACCGATCGTCGTCAGGCCCTGGCCGATGCCGAATTGCAAGTCCAACTCCAGGCGGAAGCCTTGGACGTGACGCTTCCCGGCCGCCAGCGCGGGCAGGGTGGTTTGCACCCTGTCTCTTTGACTTTGGAGCGCATTGAGGCGATCTTCGGATCCATGGGCTTCGATGTGGCCCAAGGCCCTGAAATTGAGTCCGATTGGTTCAACTTCACTGCGCTGAATACACCGGAAGACCATCCCGCACGCTCCATGCATGACACCTTCTATGTGGAAGGTGGTTCAGAAGCTGCTCCTAACTTGTTGCGCACCCATACCAGCCCGATGCAGATTCGCTATGCGGTGCAGCACGTCAAGGCCCACCGCGCTGCGGCTGGTGCCTCTTTGGAGGGGCTGTACGCGGGAGACATGCCTGAGATTCGCGTGATCGCCCCCGGCCGCACTTACCGTGTGGATAGTGACGCTACCCATTCGCCCATGTTCCACCAGTGTGAAGGCCTGTGGGTAGGCGAAAACGTCAGCTTCAAGGATTTGAAGTTTGTTTTCACGGATTTTTGCCGCACTTTCTTTGAATCGGACGATCTGGTGTTGCGCTTCCGCCCCAGCTTCTTTCCTTTCACCGAGCCCAGTGCCGAGATCGACATCCAGTTCCAGACGGGCCCGTTGGCAGGTCGTTGGCTGGAGGTGGCTGGCTCCGGCCAAGTGCACCCCAATGTGATTCGCAACATGGGCTTGGATCCCGAAAAATTCATCGGTTTTGCCTTCGGCATGGGGCCGGACCGTTTGACCATGTTGCGCTATGGCGTGAATGACTTGCGCCTGTTCTTTGACGGCGACGTCCGCTTCCTGTCGCAATTCCAGTAATCCACAAGAACAACATTTCACGCCGGTCCCGAACATGCAATTCTCAGAATCCTGGTTGCGCACTTTCTGCAACCCCGCCATTTCTACCGCTCAACTTGCTGAAACCCTGACCATGGCAGGGCTGGAGGTCGAGGAGCTCAAGCCTGTTGCGCCTCCCTTTACCCACATCGTGGTGGGTGAGATCAAGGAAGCCGAGCAACATCCCAATGCTGACCGTTTGCGCGTTTGCAAGGTCGATGTCGGGCAAGCCGAGCTGTTGAACATCGTCTGCGGCGCACCCAATGCGCGCGTTGGCATCCGTATTCCGTGTGCTTTGGTGGGTGCCGAGTTGCCTCCCGGTGAGGATGGCAAGCCTTTCCTGATCAAAGTCGGCAAGCTTCGCGGCGTGGAAAGCCAAGGGATGCTGTGCTCCGCACGCGAGCTCAAGCTGTCGGAAGACCATGGCGGCCTGATGGAGCTGCCCCTGGATGCGCCCTTGGGTCAAAACATCCGTGAATACTTGGATCTGGACGATACGCTGTTCACTTTGAAGCTCACGCCGAATCTGGCCCATTGCCTTAGCGTGTACGGTGTTGCCCGTGAAGTGTCTGCACTCACAGGCTCTCCGCTGTTGTCGCCCGTGTTTACGCCAGCTCCGGTGGCGACACAAGACAAAGTGGCCGTCAACATCAGTGCTCCGGATTTGTGTGGCCGTTTCTCCGGTCGGGTGATTCGCAACGTCAACACCAAGGCAAGCACTCCCCAGTGGATGGTGGACCGTTTGGCACGCTGTGGCCAGCGCAGCGTGAGCCCTCTGGTGGACATCTCCAATTACGTGATGTTCGAGTTGGGGCGCCCTAGCCATATTTTTGATTTGGACAAAATTCAAGGCGGCTTGGACGTTCGTTGGGGCAAACCGGGTGAGCAGCTCAAGCTCTTGAATGGCAACACGGTCACTCTGGACGACAAGGTGGGTGTGATCGCTGACGCGCAGCACGTGGAGTCTCTCGCCGGCATCATGGGCGGTGACGCCACTGCGGTGTCTGATGACACACGTCACATCTATGTGGAGGCCGCTTTCTGGTGGCCCAAATCGATTGCAGGCCGTTCGCGTCGTTTCAATTTTTCGACTGATGCCGGCCACCGCTTTGAGCGTGGCGTGGATCCTCAGCTGACGGTGGAGCACATCGAGCGCATCACGCAATTGATCATCGAGATCTGCGGCACGCCTGAAACCCAGTGCGGTCCGGTGGATGACGTAGTGGCCCAATTGCCGGCTGCGGCGCCGGTCTCCTTGCGTATTGCCCGTGCCGTCAAGGTCATTGGCATGCCCTTGACGCAATCGCAATGTGCAGATGCTCTGCGGCGCTTGGGCCTGCCTGTGCAAGAGTCTGACGGGGTAGTGACGGTAACGCCACCGTCCTTCCGTTTCGATCTGCAAATCGAAGAGGACCTGATCGAAGAGGTCGCGCGCATGGTGGGTTACAACAACCTGCCCCATACGCCACCGCTGGCGCCTATTACCGCCAAAATCCGGCCGGAAAATCAACGCAGCGCGTTTGCAGTGCGCCGCTCGCTGGCGGCTTTGGGTTACCAGGAAACCATCAACTTCAGCTTTGTGGAGGAACGCTGGGAGCATGAGTTGGCGGGCAACTCCCAGCCCATCAAGTTGTTGAACCCCATCGCCAGCCAAATGAGCGTGATGCGCTCGTCTCTCATCGGGTCTTTGTTGCAGGTGCTGCGTTTCAATCTGGCGCGCCGGGCCCCACGGGTGCGCGTGTTTGAGCTTGGGCGTGTGTTTTTGCGTAACCCCGCGATCAAGAGCACAGATACCACGGTAGAGGGCTTTGATCAGCCTATGCGTGTAGCCGGTTTGGCCAGTGGCAGTGCAGATGCATTGCAATGGGGCCGCAAAGAGCAGGGCGTAGACTTCTTTGATGTCAAAGGCGATGTGGAGGCCTTGTTGGCACCTTTGAAGCCGGAGTTCGTGCCGGGCCAGCATCCTGCATTGCATCCCGGGCGTACTGCCGAGGTCAAGATCCAGGGTCAATCCATCGGCTTTGTCGGAGAGTTGCATCCCAAGTGGCGTCAGTCCTATGAATTGGCAGCCGCCCCCGTAGTGTTTGAACTGGAGCTGGATGCGGTGTTGGCACGCCAGGTGCCGGCGTTCCAGAGCGTGGCCAAGTTCCAGGCTGTCCAGCGGGATGTGGCGGTGGTGGTGGGTGACCAAGTGACCCACGCTGACCTGATCGCTGCGGTTCGTGCTGCGCCCACACAGGGCTTGCTGCGCGACGTGCAGCTGTTCGACGTGTACCGCCCCAAGGCGGCCAAGGATGTCGATGTGGTGGCGGGAAGCACGGATCGCAGCTTGGCGCTGCGTGTGACCCTGAACAGTGATGAAGCTACTTTGACCGAAGAGCAAATCGAGTCCGCGATGAAGGCCGTGGTCGATCAACTCGTGGCTTCGGTGGGCGCACGTCAGCGCGTTTGAGGCATGGACACGCAGAAGGGCGCAATCATGGAATTTTCTGTTGAAAGTCTGGAAACCCCGGCGTTGACCAAAGCGCAGCTGTCTGATCTGTTGTTTGAGCAGATCGGGCTCAACAAGCGCGAGTCCAAGGACATGATTGATGCCTTTTTCGACCTGATTGCGACCAGTCTGGTGGATGGCACGGACGTGA
>Ga0228698_1001455_pt1 | contig 11638 bp, 7 predicted proteins | sample McNCre117_Aug_MG_FD_178015 | JGI IMG/M metagenome (GOLD analysis project Ga0228698, IMG submission 178015) | Freshwater microbial communities from McNutts Creek, Athens, Georgia, United States - 1-17_Aug_MG | ecosystem: Environmental > Aquatic > Freshwater > Creek | place: USA: Georgia...
TGCGTTCGGCCTCGCGAGCCAGCACCACCACCCCCGGCCGCCGCCAGGACAACGACTCGGCCGGCTCGAAGCCCAAACTACGGGCAAAGCGGATCGAGCGCAGGTTGAGCGGGTCACACCAGGCCTCGATGCGCTGCATGTGCAGCCGCGCCAAACCGAGATCGACCACCGCCGTCACCGCTTCGCGCATCAGCCCCCGCCCCTGCATCGCCACGTCGCACACATAGCCGACCTGGCAGTGCCGATGGCGGGGCTGGAAACTGTGCAGATCGATCATGCCGACGAAGCGGCCAGGCAACAGGCCGGCATCGCGCCGAACCTCGGTGACGACATAGCTCAGCACCGCCCCGTCCTGCTCCATCGCCATGCGCGACATGCTGCAGAACATCAGGGCATGCTCCCGGTCCCACGGCCCCTGCCCGGCCCACTCGATGAAACGCCAGTTGTCACCGGCCCGATGCACGGCATCGCGCAGTGCGTCGGCATGGTCGATGCGAATCTTCTCGATCCGTAGTCGAGCGGTGTGGAAATGCTCCGGAGCCCGGTGCGGCAGCTGTCGGTCCATGGCCGACAAGCATGGCGATGACGCCCCATGAAAAACGGGGACTGTTGGTCCCCGTCATCAACCGGCTGTGCGAATTTGCCCGAATCTTCGCAAGTGAGGACTCAGGCGCCTGCCGCGATCAGCTCAGCTTGCCATGGCACTGCTTGTACTTCTTGCCGCTACCGCACGGGCAAGGCTCGTTGCGACCCACGCGCGGCACCTCGGATTGCCGGGCTGGTTCGGCCGTCGCCACCTCGTCGCGGCTGACGCTGCCATCCTCGTTCGGATGGGTATAGGTGACGTGGCTGAGCTGGCCGGCCTGCTCTTCGATGGCCTGCGCGGCCTGCTCGACTTCCTCGCGGGTCTGAATGCGCACGGTCATCAGCACGCGGGTAACGTCCTGACGCACAGCATCGAGCAGCTGACTGAACAGCTCGAAGGCCTCGCGTTTGTATTCCTGCTTCGGATTCTTCTGCGCGTAGCCGCGCAGGTGGATGCCCTGGCGCAGATAGTCCAGCGCCGCCAGATGCTCGCGCCAGTGGGTGTCGAGCGACTGCAGCAGGATCATCCGACCAAAGCCGTAGAACTGCTCGCCCCCAGCGAGTTCGAGCTTGGCCGCGAACGCCGCATCAGCCGCATTAACCGTGGTCTCGACGATGTCGTCATCGCTGATCACGTCGCTGCGACGGGCCAGATCCTGCAGCTCGACCAGCACATGCCATTCGTCGCGCAGCACCTTCTCCAGGCCGGCCAGATCCCATTGCTCCTCGACCGACTCGACCGGCACAAAGGTGCGAACCACATCGGTGATGGCACCGCGGCGCAGGTGAGCCAGCTGCTCGCCGATCTCGACGCTCTCCAGCAGCTCGTTGCGCTGAGCGTAGACCACCTTGCGCTGATCGTTGGAGACGTCGTCGTACTCCAGCAGCTGCTTGCGCATGTCGAAGTTGCGCGCTTCAACCTTGCGCTGCGCACCTTCGATCGAGCGGCTGACGATGCCGGCCTCGATTGCCTCGCCCTCGGGCATCTTCAGGCGATCCATGATCGCGCGGACCCGGTCGCCGGCGAAGATGCGCATCAGCGAGTCTTCCAGCGACAGATAGAAGCGCGACGAACCCGGGTCACCCTGACGACCAGAGCGACCGCGCAGCTGGTTGTCGATACGGCGCGACTCGTGGCGTTCGGTGGCGACGATGCGCAGACCACCGAGCTGCTTGACCTGCTCGTGCAGGCCCTGCCATTCGTCACGCAGCTGCGCGATACGAGCCGCCTTGTCAGCTTCGGGAATCGAGGCATCAGCTTCGAGCAGCTGCACCTGCTTTTCGACGTTGCCGCCCAGCACGATGTCGGTGCCGCGACCGGCCATGTTGGTGGCGATAGTGACCATCTTCGGCCGGCCGGCCTGCGCGACGATCTCGGCCTCGCGGGCGTGCTGCTTGGCGTTGAGCACCTGGTGCGGCAGCTTGGCCTGAGTCAGCAGATGGCTGATCAGCTCGGAGTTCTCGATCGAGGTGGTGCCGACCAGCACGGGCTGACCGCGCTCGTAGCAATCGAGGATGTCGTCCTTGATCGCGTTGTACTTCTCGCGGGCGGTCTTGTAGACCAGATCGAGTTCGTCGCGGCGCTGGGTCGGGCGATTCGGCGGAATCACCACGGTCTCCAGACCGTAGATCTCCTGGAACTCGTAGGCCTCGGTGTCGGCCGTGCCGGTCATGCCGCCGAGCTTGCCGTACATGCGGAAGTAGTTCTGGAAGGTGATCGAGGCCAGCGTCTGGTTCTCGGCCTGGATCGGCACGCCTTCCTTGGCTTCGACCGCCTGATGCAGACCGTCGGACCAGCGGCGACCCTGCATCAGCCGGCCGGTGAACTCGTCGACGATGATCACTTCGAGCTCGCCGTCCTCGCCCGGCTGCACCACGTAGTGCTGGTCACGGTGATAGAGGTGGTGAGCCCGCAGCGCTGCATACAGGTGATGCATCAGCGTGATGTTGGCAGCGTCGTAGAGCGATGCGCCCTCGACCAGCAGGCCGGCCTGGGTCAGCAGGCGCTCGGCGTGCTCATGGCCGTCCTCGGTCAGGAAGACCTGGTGCGACTTCTCGTCGGAGGTGAAGTCACCCGGCTCGATCACGCCCTCGCCCGTGCGCGGATCGGCCTCGCCGATCTGCTTCTTGAGCATCGGCACGATCTCGTTGATGCGAACGTACAGCTCGGTGTGGTCTTCGGCCTGACCCGAGATGATCAGCGGCGTGCGCGCCTCGTCGATCAGGATCGAGTCGACTTCATCGACGATGGCGAAGTTCAGCTCGCGCTGCACGCGGTCACCGGCCTCGTAGACCATGTTGTCGCGCAGGTAGTCGAAGCCGTACTCGTTGTTGGTGCCGTAGGTGATATCGGCGGCGTAGGCGGACTGCTTCTCCTGACGGCCCATCTGCGGCAGGTTGATGCCGACCGACAGCCCGAGGAAGTTGTACAGACGCGCCATCCATTCGGCATCGCGCTGCGCCAGATAGTCGTTGACCGTCACGACGTGAACGCCCTTGCCGGACAGCGCGTTGAGCACCACCGGCAGCGTGGCCATCAGCGTCTTGCCTTCGCCGGTGCGCATTTCGGCGATCTTGCCGAAATGCAGCGCCATGCCGCCGACCAGCTGCACGTCGAAGTGGCGCATCTTCAGCACGCGCTTGCTGCCTTCGCGCACCAGAGCAAAGGTCTCGGGCAGCAGCGCATCCAGCGAAGTGCCCTCGGCGGCCCGCTGACGCAGGGCCTGGATCTGCTGGCGCAGTTCGTCGTCGGAAATCGACTCGAACCGCGGCTCCAGGGCGTTGATCTGCGCAACGGTCTGACGGTACTGCTTGAGCAGTCGTTCGTTGCGGCTGCCGAAGATTTTCGTGAGGAGCTTGGGCAACATGGGGGTGCGCGGCTGGAAAAGGGATGAACGGACCCCCTGCAAAGCGCGAGGGCGCCGGGCCTTCCGGCCACGACGCCCTACGCCCACCAGGGGCACCGAAAAATTGCGGGCGAGTGTATCACCCACCCACAGGCTGACTGTGTCAGTGCGTCTGGCGCTTCTTGCCACCCTTCGGGGCGGCTTTACTCGACTTGCTGCCGGGCTTGGCTCCCGATTTGGACGACGCTGTCCGGGTCTCGCCCTCAGGCTTGTTGCCACGGGCCAGGAACTTGGCCGGGTTCTGCGGCACGCCGTCGAACAGTACCTCGAAGTGCAGGTGCGGCCCGGTCGAGCGCCCCGTCGAACCGACCAGGGCAACCACATCGCCCCGCTTGATCATCTGTCCGGTGCGCACCAGAACCTTGGACGAGTGAGCGTAGCGGGTGTGCAGACGGTTGCCATGATCGATCTCGACCATCTGGCCGTAACTCGGCAGCGTCAGGGTCGAGATCACCACCCCGCCGGCCGCTGCCCGGATCGGCGTGCCAATCGCCACCGGGAAGTCCAGCCCGGTATGCAGCGCAGCGCGGCCGGTAAACGGATCGACCCGGAAACCGAAGCCTGAACCGATCGGACCGACCACCGGCGCGATGCTCGGCATCGACAGGGATTCGATCTTGCTTTCCAGCAGATTCGATTCGGACAAGGTGAACACGTCCGAGCGGTAGTCGGACATCTCGTCCAGACGATCCATCATCTGGTTCAGATAAGTGAACGAGGGCGTGTCGGCCGGAATGAACGGGCCGCCCCGACCCCCAGTGTTGACGGCAGGCTGTACCGCCGAAGCCGGGTCGGCGCCCGAGGCTCCGATCGCCGGTGGGTGGCTCGCTTCGGCCGCCGAAGCACTGGCTGAAGCGGCTACTGCGGCCTCGATCGCCTTGAGTTCCTCGGGCTTGATGCCGGCCAGACCCGACACGCGCAGGCTGACAGCCTCCAGCTTGACCATCTTGGCCTGCATCTCGCCGACCTTCTGGGCCATCGCGTTGAGGTTTTCCTTCATAAAGCGATCGCGCTGCGCGAACTCGTCCTTGGCGATCATCTGCACCAGATCGCCGATGAACGGCCAGCCCTCGCGAGCAGCCTTCAGGAAGATCAGGTGATAGATGGCGCCGGACAGCGCCAGCAGCAGGCAGAACGCGCCCAGCAGCAGGATCACCAGTTGCCACCGCTCCAGATGCATGCTTCGACTTCGGGCCGACCGCCCGTGCGTGATCAGGATATCCACGACGCTACACTCCTTGCGTGAAACCGGAACGTCCCCGGGCGCTGGTGCCCGACGCCATTCCACTCGGCCTGGCCCTGTCTGGCTGTGAGCCCCTGCAACGCTTGCAACAGCGTCTGGCGGAAGCTGCAAGGCGGATGGAGGTCGTGCGGCCACTGATTCCCGCAGCACTACGACAGGCCATCCGACCCGGCCCGGTCGACGAGGACGGCTGGACCCTGCTGGTCCTCAACCCCTCGGCGGCCGCCAAACTGCGTCAGCTGCTGCCCCGGCTCGAACAAGCTCTGGAGCTTCACGGCTGGCCTCACGGCAGCAGGATCCGAATTCGGGTCGGATCTTCTCACGGGGGTTAGCCCCGATTCAGGTTGCCCACACCGCTGCGGTCATCCCGATCGCGAATCGCGGCTGAACGTCACGGATTGTGTCGACCGCTCATCCCCGCAGCCAGGGGGCCAGCCAGCCCAGTCCCGCCGAGGTCGCTCCGCGCGGCCGGTACTCGCAACCGACGAATCCGTCATAGCCGAGCCGGTCCAGCTCTTCGAGGAGCGCGGTGTAGTTGACTTCGCCCTGATCGGGCTCGTGGCGATCCGGCACCCCGGCGATCTGCACATGGCTGACCCCCGGCAAATGCCGTCGCAGCCGGGTCAGCAGATCGCCTTCGACGATCTGGCAGTGATAGAAGTCCATCTGCACGCCCAGCGTCGGCTCGCCCACTTCAGCAACAACTTCATGCGCCTGTTGCTGATGCGTCAGGAAATAACCGGGCATGTCGCGCGGGTTCAACGGTTCGATGGTCAGCGCCACTCCGACTGCGGCCGCCCGCTGCGCGGCATGGCGCAGGTTGTCAACGTAGGTGGCGCGCATCGTCGCCCGATCGCTCCCCGGAGACACGACCCCGGCCATCACATGCAGGCGCGGACAGCCCAGGGCTTCGGCCCAGCGCAGCGCCAGATCGAGCGATTGCCGAAACTCGGCCTCACGGCCCGGCAGCGCCGCCAGACCCCGCTCGCCTGCCGCCCAGTCGCCCGGCGGCAGGTTGAACAGCACCTGCTGCAACCCGGCCCCGCGGAGTCGAGCCCCCAGCTCGGCCATCGGCTGATCGTAGGGAAAGAGGAATTCGACGGCCCGGAAGCCATCGCGCACGGCCGCCTCGAAGCGATCGGGGAACGCATGCTCCCCATACATCATCGTCAGATTGGCGGCAAAGCGCGGCATGGCGGGCCGTCCGGGGAATCAGGCCTTGCCCTGGCTGGCCACGGCCGCGGCAGCCTTGGCAGCGGCTTCAGCGTCACCCAGGTAATACGAACGGATCGGCTTGAGATCGGCATCCAGCTCATAGACCAGCGGAATGCCGTTGGGGATGTTCAGGCTGACGATGTCGCTGTCGCTGATGCCATCCAGGTACTTGACCAGAGCGCGGATCGAGTTGCCATGCGCAGCCAGCACGATGCGCTGACCCGAACGGATCGCCGGAGCCAGCACCTCGTTCCAGCAGGGCAGCACGCGGGCAACCGTGTCCTTCAGGCACTCGGTCAGCGGAACCCGCTCCGCAGCAAGCTTGCCGTAGCGCAGATCCTGACGCTGGCCGCGCGGATCATCCGCTTCCAGCGGCGGCGGCGGCGTGTCGTAGCTGCGGCGCCACACCAGCACCTGCGCATCCCCGTACTGCTTGGCCATGTCCGCCTTGTTCAGGCCCTGAAGGCCGCCATAGTGCCGCTCGTTCAGGCGCCAGTCCTTGACCACCGGTAGCCAGTCGCGATCCATCGCCTCCAGGCAGTGGTTCAGGGTATGAATAGCCCGCTTGAGCACCGAGGTGTACGCCACATCGAACTCGTAGCCTTCGGCCTTGAGCAGCTCGCCCGCGGCTTTGGCCTGCGCAACGCCGGTGGCGGTCAGCTCGACATCGGTCCAGCCGGTGAAACGGTTTTCCAGATTCCAGGTCGATTCGCCGTGGCGGATCAGGACAAGTTTGTACATGGACGAACACTTCGGTTGAGGTAAACCCGCAAATTTTATAATCCCGCCCTTCTCAACCTCACCGGACCGAGCGCAGCCGCGCCGTCACACACCGTGAACTTCCTTCTCGACAACTGGATCTGGATCGTGACTGCCCTGGCAACCGGAGCGATGCTGTTCTGGCCCTCCCTCGGTGGAGGTGGCCGCAACGCGATCTCGGCCCAGGATGCCGTCATGCTGATGAACCGCGACAAGGCGGTACTGATCGACGTCTGCGAACCGGCCGAGTTCGCCGCCGGCCACGCCGCCGGCGCACGCAATATCCCGATGGGCAGTTTCGATGGATCCCGCAATCTGCCGACCAACAAGGCGCTGCCGCTGATCCTGCTGTGTGCCTCGGGCGCGCGTGCCTCGCGGGCTGCCGGCCTGGCGATGAAGGCCGGCTACGAGAAGGTTCACGTGGTCAGCGGCGGCATGCAGTCGTGGCGCTCGGCCCATCTGCCGGTCGAGACTTCGGCATGAAACCGGTGCGCATGTACACCACGCAGGTCTGCCCGTACTGCGTGCGAGCCAAGACCCTGCTGTCGCAACGCGGCGTCAAGGCCATCGAGGAAGTTCGCATCGATCTTGACCCGGCACAGCGCGATGCCATGATCCGCCAGACCGGGCGCCGAACCGTGCCCCAGATCTTCATCGGCGACACCCATGTCGGTGGCTGCGACGATCTGGTCGCCCTGGACCGCGCCGGCGGTCTGACCCCCCTGCTGCAGGACTGACATCTTGTCCACCCACTCCGAAGCGGCATCGTCGCCCAAGGCCCTGGCGGCCCTGACTCTGGGAGCCCTCGGGGTCGTCTACGGCGATATTGGCACCAGCCCGCTGTACGCCCTCAAGGAAATCTTCCACGCCGGACATGTTCCGGTGAACGCCGACAACATCCTGGGGGTGCTGTCGCTGGTGTTCTGGACGATGACCATCATCGTCTCGCTCAAGTATGTGCTGCTGATCCTGCGTGCCGACAACCACGGCGAAGGCGGACTGATCGCCATGCTGGCCCTGGCGACCCATGCCGTGGCCGACCGCCCCCGTACCCATGCTGCCCTGATGGCCGCAGGCATGTTCGGCACGGCAATTTTCTACGGCGACGGCGTGATCACCCCGGCGATCTCGGTGCTCTCGGCCGTCGAAGGCCTGGAAATTGCCGCCCCGCAACTGCACAGCTTCGTCATCCCGATCACGCTGGTGGTGCTGACCGGATTGTTCGCGGTCCAGCGCTTCGGCACGGGCGGCATCGGCAAGTTCTTCGGACCGATCACGCTGATCTGGTTCATCGTGCTGGTACTGCTGGGTGCCCCGCATATCCTGGCCAATCCGGGAGTGCTGGTCGCGCTGAACCCGCTGTATGCCCTGCGTTTTTTCACCGAACATCAGGTCGTCGCCTTCGTCGCCCTCGGAGCGGTGGTGCTGTGCGTGACCGGTGGCGAGGCGCTCTACGCCGACATGGGTCACTTTGGCAAGCGCCCGATCCGTATCGCGTGGTACGGATTCGTCGCCCCGGCGCTGGTGGTCAACTACTTCGGCCAGGGCGCCATGCTGCTGGGCGAGCCCGAGGCGATCGACAACCCCTTCTTCCACATGGCCCCGGACTGGGCGCAGCTTCCGCTGGTTGGCTTGGCCACGGCCGCGACCGTGATCGCCTCGCAGGCGCTGATCTCGGCCGCCTTCTCGGTGACCAAGCAGGCGATCCAGCTCGGCCTGCTACCGCGCATGCGCATCCTGCACACCTCCGTGCGTGACACCGGACAGATCTACCTGCCCTTCATCAACTGGGGCCTGTTCGTGCTGATCGTGCTGGCGGTGGCGCTGTTCAAATCGTCGTCGAACCTGGCTTCGGCCTACGGCATCGCCGTGACGCTGGACATGACCATCACCACCGTGATGACCTTCTTCGTGATCCGCTACGGCTGGGGCTACCCGTTGTTGCTGTGCGTGGCTGCAACCGGCTTCTTCTTTGTCATTGATGTGGCCTTCTTTGCCTCGAACATGCTCAAGCTGTTCGTGGGCGGCTGGTTCCCGCTCGTGATCGGCATGGGCATGTTCGCGCTAATGACCACCTGGCGCGAAGGCCGTCGCATCATGAGCGAGCACCTGCGCAGCGAAGCCATCGACCTGCGCAGCTTCCTTGAAGCCGTGTTCGTCAGCCCACCGACCCGGGTCAGTGGAACCGCGGTCTTTCTGTCGGCCGAGCAGGGACTGACCCCGAATGCGCTGATGCACAACCTCAAACACAACAAGGTGCTGCACGAACACAACCTGTTCGTGACCGTGCGCCACCATGACGTGCCCTGGATCGGCTTCGAGGACCGCATTGCCATGGATCCCCTCGGCCACGACTGCTGGCAGGTGACGCTGAATTTCGGCTTCAAGAACGACCCGGATGTGCCCGAAGCGATCAAGCTGCTGCGCGGCCGCGGCGTGCCACTGGACGACATGGATACCAGCTATTTCCTGTCGCGCGACATCGTGATTCCGACGGTGGGCGAAGGCATGGCGATGTGGCGGGAAAAGCTCTTTGCCGGCATGCACCACAACGCCGCGGCGGCCGCAGATTTCCTCTACCTGCCGACCAACCGCGTGGTCGAACTGGGCTCGAAAGTCGAGATCTGAGCCCGAGGCGGCAGAGCCGCCGCCTTGGGAATTCCGCGCTGGCGCGGCGTCCTAGTCGCCGAATACGGTCTTCCACAGTGCCAGCACCGCCGCCCGATGCTGCGCCGTGTCGGCATCCATGATCGACAGCTCGATCTGAGTCGGCCGCTCGTCGAGCCGCGCGCGGTGCTGCACCTGCCGCAGCGCACGGTAGGCCCGCGCCGCGGCGGCTCCCTGCCCGGCCGGCAGCAGTCCCAAGGCCTCGGCCCGACGCAGCAGGGCGATGTTGCCCACGTTGTCCAGCAGCTGCGGCTGTCCGGCGCTGTGTGCCAGCACCAACTGTTGCACGGCGAACTCCACATCCATCATGCCGCCGGCCGAGTGCTTGACGTCGAATCGGTCGGCGGGCACCGAGTGCGCCTTGCGCACCCGCTCTCGCATCGAGCCGATCTCCTGCAGCAGCGTGGCCGGTTCGCGTTCGGCCGTCAGCACACCACGCCGCACCGTCTCGAAGCATTCGGCCAGTTCGGGCAGACCGGCACACCAGCGGGCCCGGGTAATCGCCTGGTGCTCCCAGGTCCATGCAGTGTTGCTGCCACGCTGCAGCTGATAGCGCTCGAATGCCGCCATCGAGGTCACCAGCAGCCCCGAATTGCCGTTCGGCCGTAGGGCGGTGTCGATCTCGTAGAGCATGCCGAAGGCCGTCTGCAGCGACAGCCAGGTCAGGATCTTGCGCACAAAAGCGCTGTAGATTTCCAGCGCCCGCTCGTCGTCATCGTCGTAGACAAAGACCAGATCGAGATCGCTGCCATAGCCCAGCTCCTTGCCGCCGAGCTTGCCGTAGGCGATCACCGCCACCCGGTGCTGCTCGCGATGCCGCTGGCGCAAGTGCTTCCAGCCCCAGTCAAGCACGCAGTCCAGATTCGCATCGGCCAGCGCCGACAGGTCGTCGGCAACTTGCTCGACGCCCAGCTCGCCTTCCACGTCGCGCACCAGGGTGCGGAAGGTTTCAGCCTGATGGGCCCGGCGCAGCGTATCCAGCAGCGCCCCTTCGTCGGCCTCGCCCGAACGCACCCAGGCCTGATGGCGATCGTCGAGGTCGCGACGGTACTGCAACGGGTCGAAGCGGCTGTGATCGAGCCGTGGGTCGGCCAGCTCGTCGATCACGCCTGGGTGACGCATCAGATACCGGTTGGGCCAGCGCGCCAGACCCAGCAACCGCAGCAGCCGCCCCAGCACGGTCGGCCGCTCAGCCAGCAGCGCCAGATAGCTGTCACGGCGCAACAACGGCTCCAGCCAGTCCAGGAAACGCAGGAGGGCTTCGTCACCGACCTCGCCCCTCGATGCGAAGGCCCGTTTCAGCAACCGTGCCAACCGCTGCCGAGCGTCGTCGCGCAGCATCATCAGCCGGGGTGAGGCCACGAACGCGGCGGCCCGCTCGGCCAACACGCCCTCCAACCCTTCGAGCAGAGCCGGGTTGTCCAGGGTGACAGCGGTCATGCCACAACTGCGACAACCTCCCGGAACGGGCTGGCGGCCGTCATGCAGCAACGCATCGAACTCGCTGGCGACGAACTCGCGGTGGGCACAGAGCTGATCGAGCATCTGGCAGGCCTCGGGGCTGCAGTTCAGCCCCATCGAGCGGGCGATCCAGCGCAGATCGTCATCGCGGGTCGGCAACAGATGGGTCTGCTGATCGTCGAGGAACTGGATGCGGTGTTCGATCCGGCGCAAAAAGACATAGGCCTGCGCCAGCCGCTCGGCGGTCTCCGGTTTCATCATGCCCACCCGGGCCAGACGCTCCAGGGCCTTCAAGGTCTGGCGGGTGCGGATCTCGGGAAACTGCCCGCCACGCACCACCTGCAGCAGCTGAACGATGAACTCGATCTCGCGGATGCCGCCGCGCGAGAGCTTGACGTCATTGGCGCGCTCGGGTCGACCGGCAGCGCGGCGTGTGGCTTCATCGCGGATTTTGCGATGTAGCTGGCGCAGCCCCTCGAAGACTCCGTAGTCAAGGTAACGGCGATAGACGAACGGCGCGACCACTTCGGCCAGGGCCCGGGGCCTTCCGGAAGCAACCGACTCGAAGGGCGCGACCACCCGGCTCTTGAGCCAGGCAAAGCGTTCCCATTCGCGCCCCTGCACCAGGAAATATTCTTCCAACATCGCCAGGCTGACTGCCGGGGGGCCGGAATTGCCGTTGGGCCGCAGCGCCAGATCGACGCGGAAGACGAAACCGGCCTCGGTCACCTCGCCGATCAGCTGCTGCAGGCTGCGCGCCAGCCGAGCGAAGTACTCGTGAGCGCTGATCACACCCGCGCCA
>Ga0228698_1001456_pt1 | contig 11638 bp, 9 predicted proteins | sample McNCre117_Aug_MG_FD_178015 | JGI IMG/M metagenome (GOLD analysis project Ga0228698, IMG submission 178015) | Freshwater microbial communities from McNutts Creek, Athens, Georgia, United States - 1-17_Aug_MG | ecosystem: Environmental > Aquatic > Freshwater > Creek | place: USA: Georgia...
CCGTTCCCCCACGCCGAGTGGAGCCGCCAAGCCACGATCTACGAGGTCAACGTGCGCCAGCACTCGGCCGCGGGCACGCTCAAGGCCGTCGAGGCCGACCTGCCCCGCCTGAAGTCCATGGGCATCGACATCGTGTGGCTGATGCCCCTGCAGCCCATCGGCGTGAAGAACCGCAAGGGCACGCTGGGCAGCTACTACGCGATCCGCGACTACACGGCCGTGAACCCCGAGTTCGGCACGCTCGAGGACGTGCGCCACCTGGTCAGGACCGCGCACGGCCTGGGCCTCAAGGTGATCCTGGACTGGGTGGCCAACCACACGGCCTGGGACCACCCCTGGGCCACGCAGCACGACGATTGGTACAAGAAGAACGCCAAGGGCGAGATCTTCCCGGTGACCTTCACCAATGGCCCCGAGCCCGAGTACTGGACCGACGTGATCGGCCTGAACTACGAGAACCGGGCGCTGTGGAAGGGCATGACCGACGCGATGGCGTTCTGGGTGCGCGAGACCGACCTGGACGGCTTCCGCTGCGACGTGGCGGGCCTGGTGCCCACGGCCTTCTGGGAGCAGGCGCGGGCCGAGCTGGATGCGATCAAGCCCATGTTCATGCTGGCCGAATGGTCCGAGCCGGAGCTGCACGCCAAGGCCTTCGACATGACCTACAACTGGGAGCTGGCCGATCTGATGAAGAAGATCGCCCAGGGCCAGGCCGATGCCCGCGACCTGCGCGCCTACGTGGCCAAGCCCACGGCCAAGCCCTACCCGGCCGATGCCTACCGCATGGCCTTCACCAGCAACCACGACTTCAACTCCTGGCAGGGCAGCGACACCGAGCTCTACGGCGCCGGCTTCCGCGCGTTCGCCACGCTGGCGGCCACGCTGCCGGGCATGCCCCTGGTCTACAGCGGGCAGGAGTCGGGCCTGGACAAGCGCCTGGAATTCTTCGAGAAGGACCCGGTGGCCTGGAAGGGCTACGCGCTGCAGGGCTTCTACACCGGCCTGCTGGCGCTGAAGAAGCGCCTGCCGGCCTTGGCCAACGGCGCCCGCGGCGCGCCGGTGCAACTGATCGAGACCGGCGACAACGCCGTGTTCGCCTTCCGCCGCGAGCTGGCCGGCCATGGCCTGGTCGTGGTCGCCAACCTCAGCGCCCAGCCGCGCCGCGTGAGCCTGCCCGGCGAGGCCGCGCCGCGCGAGCTGCCGGCCTGGGGCCACACCGTCACCGAGTTCTGAGCCCCATGACCCCCACCCCGACCCGCGCCGAGCCCTGGCGCCCGCACTGGCATTTCACGCCCGGGCGGAACTGGATGAACGACCCCAACGGCCTGATCTGGCTGGACGGCGAGTACCACCTGTTCTACCAGTACAACCCCGAGGGCGACCAGTGGGGCCACATGAGTTGGGCCCACGCCGTGTCCACCGACCTGCTGCATTGGCAGGAGCTGCCCCTGGCCATCCCCGAAGACAGCCATGCGGCCATCTTCTCGGGCTCCTGCGTGCACGATGCGGACAACACCAGCGGCCTGGGCACCGATGGCCAGGGCCCGCTGATCGCCATCTACACCGCGGCCATCCACTGGGGCAACCAGGTCCAGCACATCGCGTACAGCAACGACCATGGCCGCACCTGGACGAAGTACGCCGGCAACCCGGTGCTGGACCGGGGCATGAAGGATTTCCGCGACCCCAAGGTGTTCTGGCACGAGCCCACGGGGCAGTGGGTGATGCTGGTGTCGCTGGCGCACGAGGCCCGGGTGGCCTTTTACGGCTCGCCCGACCTGAAGGCCTGGACCCTGCTGAGCGAGTTCGGCCCGGTGGGCGTGCCCACGGGGCTGTGGGAATGCCCGGACCTGATCGAGCTGCCGGTGCGCGACGCCCAGGGGCGGCCCGAAGGCCGCTCGCTGTGGGTGTTCAAGGTCGACGTGTTCGACGGCCACCCCACGGGCGGCTCGGGCGCGCAGGCCTTCATCGGCGAGTTCGATGGCCGCAGCTTCCGCCTGATCGAGGGCGGCGAAGCGCTGTTCCCCGACCTGGGGGCCGACTTCTACGCGGCCATCGCCTGGGCCAACCTGCCGGCCGATCAGGATCGCCAGGTGTGGTTGGGCTGGATGAGCTGCCACCGCTACGCCAAGTACCTGCCCACCGCGCCTTGGCGCGGCGCGATGAGCGTGCCGCGCGAGATTGCTCTGCAGCGCGATGGGGCCGGGCGCCTGCGCCTGCTGCAGCGCCCGGTGCCGGAACTCGATGCGTTGCGCTGCCTGCCCCACCTGCGCGGGGCGATCCGCCCGCTGTCGGGCTGGCAGGCGCTGCCCGACACCGGGGGCCAGAGCTTCGATCTGACGGTCAGCATCGAGCCGGGTCAGGCCTCGGCCTTCGGGCTGCAGGTGCTCAGTTCCCGCGAGGAGCCCACCGGCGGTCAGGCCCCGGCCGAGGGCACGCGCATCGGCGTGGACGTGGCCGCCGGCCGGATCTGGATCGACCGCGGGCGATCGGGCTACCTGCCGCCCGAAGACGCCCCGTTCGCCGGCCGCCGCAGCGCACCGCTGCCCGCCGGCTGGCGCGACGCGCCGCTGCGCCTGCGCGTGCTGGCCGACCATTCGACCGTGGAAGTGTTCGTGGGCGACGGCGAGCTGAGCTTGAGTGAACTGGTGCTGCCCGCGGCGGGCAGCACGGCGCTGGCGGCCTGGGCCGAAGGTGGCGAGGCCCGGTTGTGCGCGTTCGAGCAGTGGGCGATCGCGCGGGCCTTGGGGTGAGGGGTTGGCCGACGGGAGTCGGCCATGGGCTTACCCGGCCTCGGCCTCGTCGTCGCCGCTGTCTTCGGCGGCCGCCGCATCATCCGCCCGGGCGCGACGCGGGCGCGGCTGCACCGGCTCATCCGGCGAGCCATCCGGGCGCGAGCCCTTGGGCCGCTTCTTGGCGAACATGTCCTCCAGCCGCGCTTGACGCGCGGCTTCGGCGGCCAGGCCCTGGGCCAGCCACTGCGCGTATTCCTCGGGCGTTTCCAGCGTGATGCGCCCCAGCTCGCCGTGGCGGAAGTCGGCCAGCACCGCCTCGGACACCTTCTGCATGTCGATGCGGCCCCCGCTGAGCACGGCGCCGCGCCGGCGCCCGATGTGCTCCAGCAGCTGCTCGTCGGTGGCGTCGACCAGCTTGGCCGGGTCGAGCTTGTAGCGCTTGACCAGGCCGTCCAAGTACGGGCCGCGCAGGTAGGACAGCAGCTCCAGCACCACCTCTTGCTCGTCGAACGCGTTGCGCCCCACGGCGCCGCTGGCGGCCAGGTTCTCGCCGGTGCGTGGCACCACGATGCGCGGCCACAGCACGCCGGGCGTGTCGAACACGTAGAAATCCTCGGCCAGCACGATGCGGGCCTCGATCTTGGTGATGCCCGGCTCGTCCCCGGTCTTGGCGGCCCGCTTGCCGGCCAATGCGTTGATCAGGGTGGATTTGCCCACGTTGGGGATGCCGCAGATCAGCAGGCGCAGCGGTTTGGTCATGCCGCCGCGGTGCGGCAGCAGGCGCCGGCAGGCGTCCACCATCTGCCGGCCGATGCCCTTCTGGCTGGCATCGGTGGCAATGGCCTGGGTGCCGGGCAGCGCGTTGTAGTGGGCCAACCATTGCGCGGTGCGCGCCGGGTCGGCCAGATCCTGCTTGTTCAGCAACTTGAGCGTGGGCTTGCCACGCGTGAGCTCCGCCAGCATCGGGTTCGCGCTCGAACCGGGCAGGCGGGCGTCCAGCATCTCGATCACCCCATCGATGCTCTTGCAGCGCTCGATGATGGCTTTCTTGGTCAGATGCATGTGACCGGGAAACCATTGGATAGCCATGCCCGGATTGTCGCCGCATCCGCGCCTGGGCGTGGATGCGCGTGCGGGCGCCTGCGCGGGCGCGGCCGGCTCAATGCCCGCCGGCCTCCCGCCAGGCCGCACGCACCGCGGCCACGCCATGGCGCTGCTCCAGGCGCCGCACCACGAAATGCCCGCGGGCCATGGCCTGGAAGTGCTGCACGAACAGCAGGTTCAGCGTGGCCCCGCCAGCCGCGCCCAGCACGGGCAACGCCTGCAGCGCGAACTTCTCGGTCACCTGCACGCCCAGGCGCTCGGCCACCAGGGCGATCACCCGCAGCACGGCCGGCGGCGCCACCGCCCCCGCGGCATGGCGGGCGAACTGCCCCAGGGCCTGGGCCACCACCTGGGCAAAGGCCTCGCGCGCCGCGAAGTAGCCCAGGGTGCTGCCGTCGTCCCCGCGCCCGGGCCCGCCCAGCATCAGCACGCCCACGCAGTCCAGGCGCACGGCTTCCTCGCCCAGGTCGGCGCCTTCGCTGCGGGCCACGTCGGCAATGGCGCGCATCATCAAGGTGGTGGTCAGGGGCAGTTCCAGCAGCAGCGCCGGCAGGCCGAAGAAGCCCGCGCCGGCGCCGGTGGCCATCACCGCGGCCTGGTGCCAGCGGGGGGAGGCGGCGGGCAGCGCGGCCGCTGGGAGGCGCGTACCCGTACCTGTATGGGTACGGGTATCCGCATCCTGATCAGCAGGCGCCACCGGGCCGGGCCCCGGCCCCCGCCCCCGCCCCCGCCCGCTCGCCATCGTGGTCAACGCCAGCTTCAACGCCAGGCCCACGGCCTTCTCGGTGGCCGTGGAGATCAGTGCGTGCGCCCGTGCCGGCAGCCGGGCCAGGCCCTTCTCGACCGGGGCGCCAGCCAGGTGGGCCAGGCGCACGGCCAGGCCTGGGTGCTCCAGCAGCTGCACCGCAGCCGCCAGCTCGCGCCGGGCCGCGTCGTCCAGCGGGGGCAGGGCGGGGCGGCTCATGCGGCCCCCAGGCGCGCGATGTCGGCGGTTTCCAGCACCGGGGGCGAGTGGCCCTGCCGGGCCACGGCCAGCATCGCCCGGCCCACGCTGCGCGTGCTCAGGATCGCGTGCGGCATCAGCCGTCGCAGCAGGGGCAGCAGCGGGGCGCTGAGCGTGTAGAACCAGCGGTAGGCCGGGGTCAGCGAGCGGATGCCGTCCAGCGGCTGGATCACCCCGGGCCGGAACATGGCCGCCTGCCGCACCGGCAGGCGCAGCAGCGCGTTCTCGGTGCGGCCCTTGACCCGGGCCCACATCACCCGGCCCTGTTCGCTGCGGTCGCAGCCGGCGCCCGACACGTAGGTCAGCACGCCGCCCGGGTTGGAGTGCGCCCAGGCGCGGCACCAGGCCAGGGGCAGGTCGTGGTTCCAGCGGGTGTACTCCGCCTCGCCCAGCCCGGCGGCCGACACCCCCAGGCAGAAGAAGCAGGCATCGAAGCCGGCCAGCGGGTCCTCCGCGGCCACCATGCCCGGCCCGGCCGCGGCCCGGGCCTGCGCCAGCGCGTCGGCCTCGGTCAGGGCCAGCGTGGGCAGCACCCACTCGACCAGCTTGGGGTGGTTGATGCCCAGCGGGTGCCGTACCACGCAGCAGACGCGCTGCACGTCGGGGGCGGCCAGCGCTTCACGCAGCACGCCTTGGCCGACCATGCCGGAGGCGCCGAACAGAAGGAGGTTCATGGGAATGCCTGGGCGGGCCGCACATGGGCGGCGATGCATCCGCAGATGGTGGCGGCCCGGCGGAATGCAAGGCCACCGGGTGGCCGCCATGTGCCCGTCGGACGGCCGCCTCGGGGACAATCCGGGATCGACCTCTTCGCGCCCGTCCTCCGGGCCCGGTGCGTCCGCGTGACGTGCCGGCGTCGGCGCCATTCCCCATGATCGACACCCTCTTCCCCACGGGCTGGGCCCACTACCTGGCCGGCGGCCTGCTGATCGGCACCGGCGTGAGCCTGCTGTACCTGGCGCTGGGCGCCATCGGCGGCATGAGCACGGTGTTCTCGTCCACCTGGTCCTGGTTGCTGCGCGGGCCCTGGTGGCAGCAGGCGCGCTTCGTCGAGTCGCGCCAATGGCGGCTGTGGTTGGCCTGGGGGCCCAGTGCGGGCCTGCACACCCAGGTGCCGGTGTGGCGCCTGGGCCTGGGCGGCCTGCTGGTGGGCTTCGGCGCGCGCCTGAGCAACGGCTGCACCTCGGGCCACGGCATCTGTGGCTTGGCGTCCCTGCAGGCGCCCGCGCTGGCCGCGGTGCTCACCTTCATGGCCACAGGCATCCTCACCGCCCACCTGGTGGCGCGCCTGGCCGGGGGCCTGGCATGAACGCGCGGCAGATCCTGGTCACCGTGGCCAGCGGCCTGCTGTTCGGCCTGGGCCTGGCCGTGTCCACCATGCTGTCGCCCGAGGTGGTGCTGAGCTTCCTGGAGTTCCGCGACGCCGGCCTGCTGCTGGTGATGGGCGGCGCCATGGGCCTGGCCCTGCTGGCCTACCAATGGGGCCCGCGCCGCCTGCGCCAGCCCTGGCTGGGCGGCGCCTTCGACCGCCGCCAGGCTCGCCTGGACCGCGACACCCTGCTGGGCGCGGCCCTGTTCGGCGTGGGCTGGGGCTTGAGCGGCGTGTGCCCGGGCCCGGCCATCGCCAGCCTGGGCGCCGGGAACATCGAGGGCTGGCCGGCCCTGCTGGGCATCGTGGTCGGCGCCTGGCTGCAGGGCGTTTGGGCCGCGCGGCGGGCGCGCTGACCCGGGGCCGGATCAGTCCGCGTCCGGGTCTTTCAGTTCCGCGAACTTCGCGGCCATGGTCGGGTTGCCCTTGGTCAGCTTCTTGATGGTCACGTCCTGGGCCTTGTCATTGGCCAGGCGCAGGTTGCGGTCCGCCCCCAGCAGCGCGTCCTTGGTCTTCTGCAGGTGGTCGATGGACTTGTCGATCTCGTCGATCGCGGTCTGGAACCGGCGCGAGGCCAGGTCGTAGTTCTTGGCGAACGCCGACTTGAAGCCTTCGAGCTGGTCCTCGAAGTGCGTGATGTCGATGTTCTGCGCCTTCACCAGGGCCAGTTCGGCCTTGTACCGGACCGCATTCATCGACGCGTTGCGCAGCAGGGTGATCATCGGGATGAAGAACTGCGGGCGTACCACGTACATCTTCGGGTAGCGGTGGAACACGTCGACGATGCCGGTGTTGTAGAGCTCGCTCTCGGGCTCCAGCAGGGACACCAGCACCGCGTACTCGCAGCCCTTTTCCGCGCGGTCCTTGTCGAGTTCCTTCAGGAAATCCTCGTTGCGCTTCTTGGTGGCCGTCGCATCGTTCTCGTTCTTCATCTCGAACATGATGGACACGATCTCGGTGCCCGACTCGTCGCTGTCGCGGAAGATGTAGTCGCCCTTGCTGCCCGAGCTGGCGTCGTTGTCCTTCTCGAAGTAGGCCCGGGGGAAGGCCGTCGCGCGAATGCGGTTGAATTCGGTCTCGCAGTGCTGTTCCAGCGTTTCGCCCACCATCTTGGTCGACAGGCGCGCCTTCATGTCCCGCAGGCGTTCGATGGCCTCGTCGCGGTCCTTGATCTGGACTTCGTAGCGCTCTTTCAGGGATTGCTCGGCCAGTTGCTTCTCGAGCCGGGCCTGGTTCAGGCTGGCCTGCAACTCATCGCGCTTCTTCTCGACGGTGGCCAGCGCCTCGGTGACCGCCAGTCGCTTCGACAGCTCGAGCTCGGCCAGCCGGGCTTTCAGGCCCTGGATTTCGCTGTCCTTGCCGGCGGCGGCCTTCTGCAGGTCGGCCAGGCGTTGCGCCTCGGCCAGTTGGCGGACCGCCTGCGTCTCCTGCCGGGCCCTGTCCAGCTCGCTGGCCAGGGCATCCCGCTGCTTTTCGACCCCGCCCAGGGCTTGGGCCACGGCCAGTTGGCGGGCGACCTCGCCGGCCTCCAGCTGGGCCTTGAGCTTGAGGATCTCGGCCTCCCGCTCGCCCCCCTGCTTCTGCAACTCGGCCGTCAGCTGGGCCCGGGCGAGTTCCACGGCGCTGCGCTTGTCGCGCTCGGCCAGTTCCAGCCGCTCGTGGAGCTGGTGTTCGAAGTCGCTGTCGCGCACCTGTTTGAGGATGTCGGCGTAGCCGGCCTCGTCGATCTTGAAAGCCTTGCCGCAGTGCGGGCAGATGATGTCGTTCATGCTCATGTTCCGTTGATGTGCAGGGGGGGCCGGGTCCAGGTCGGGCCCCGCCTCAGCCTGTCGCCCCGCCGTCGGCCATGGCCCGTTGCAAGGCCTGGGCGGTGCGCGCGCTGACCACCAGGGCCAGGTCCATCTGGGCCCGGGTCAGGCCGGTGAACAGCAGACGCCGCGCCAGCGATCCGCGCGGCCCCAGGTCGGCGATGTCGACGCCGCTGAGCACCACGGCCGGCGCCGAGCGGCCCTTGAGCCGCCGCAGCGTGTCCACGGTCAGCTCGCCGCCGGTCCAGACCGGCTCGCCTTCGCTGTCGTAGTCGCCGGTGAAGCGATTCACGGCCAGGCCGGCCAGTCGATCCAGGCCCAGCAAGGGCGCGTGCTCCCGGCCACGCCAGGTGGCCACCAGGATGTCCTGGGGCGCGTGGCCGCGTTCCAGCATCCGGCGCACCGCGCGTTCGGTGGCGGCCTGCTCGGCGCGCGGCGCGGGGTCGGCCTCCAGGGCCGTCATGTCGGTCAGGCCTTCGTCCAGCGGCCCCTCGGCCAGCACGGGCCGCTCGCTGAGGCCCAGCGCGTTGATCAGCTGCACCAGGGCCCGTGGGCTGCGGAAGTTCTCCATCGAGGTCACGGTCACCGTGTCGGCCAGCTCGAATTCCTGGCGGTCCGGGTACAGGCTCTGGTCCGGATCGTCCAGCAGCACCAGGCGCCCGTTGTCCTTCAGCAAGGGCAGCAGGGCCTGCACCCACGCGGGCTGCCAGTCCTGCAGTTCGTCGACCACCAGCAGGTCGAGGTGGCCCGGCTGACCTTCGGTCGCCGCGGCATAGGCGGCGGCCAGGGCCGCATGATCCAGTGGCGGGGCCGGGCGCCCGGCGGCCTCCCAGCAGCGCTGGTGGAAGGTGTGCACCGGGCTGCCCTCGGGGGCCAGGCCCCGCACATGGTCGGCCAGCGGGCGGTTGAAGCACACGTAGGCGGCGCGCTCGCGGCGGACGCTGGCGTCGTTGAGCAGGCGCAGCGCCAACTGCGTCTTGCCCGAGCCGGCGGTGCCGCGCACGCGCAGGATGCCCGACGGGGCCTCGATGCGGGGCACCCAGGTGGCCAGGCCGGCGGCCCGCTGCTCGCGCACCGCGCCGGCCAGACGGCCGATCACGGCCGGGTCCAGGCGCCCGGGCATCTGACCGAGCAGCCAGGCGCACACGCGGGCGTGGCGGTCCGGGTCCTTCAGGCCCGGGCCCAATTGGTGGCGCACCACGCCCGCCAGGTCCTGGCAGGCGCCGGCGTCCAGCACGCGTGCCCGCGGGTAGCGCCAGGTGCCGGCGGCGGTGGCATCCAGGGCCTGGTGGGGCAGGGCCAGGAACTGCAGCACGCGCAGCTCGAGCAGGCCGGCCTCGCGCAGCCGGTCCTGGGCATGCTGCCATTGGCGGCGAAGTTGCGGCTCCACTGGGCGGGGGCCGTCGCCGTAGGTCTTGAAGAGGCCCTGCTCACGCCATTCCAGCTCGCCGGCCTTGACCTCCAGCAGCAGCAGGTCGCCCGCCGCGTTGACCACGGCGATGTCCAGCTCGCCGCGCCGGTCCGTGGCCCCGGCCGTTCCGGGGTCGACCCAATCGAGGTGGTGGAAGACCGCGTAGTCGTCGGGCAGGCCGGCGTCCAGCTGCCGCAGCAGGGCCAGTTCGGCGTGAGCCCCGGCGCTGGTCGGGTGGATCAGGGACAGGGCCGGGGTGGTGCGTGCCATGTCACCGATTGTGACCGGCCGCGCGGGCCATGTCCGCCCCCGGAGGAGGGGGCGGGTGCCGTGGCGGGGCGATACCGTGCCGGGTATCGCGAACGCCATGTGCCGACACCGCCGCCACCGTCGGCGGCCGGCCCGGCCTCAACCGCCGCGCATGCTGCGCGAGATGCCCAGCAGGTTGTCGCGCAACTCGGCCGGCGTGCGGCCGCCGATGAACATGCGCAGGAAGATGCGGCCCATCAGGTCGCTCTTGATGAAGCGCGAATCCGTGCCTGGCACCATCACCGACTGGCCGTTGATCGTGGTGGCCAGGCCCTTGCCCGGCAGGATGTCCATGGCCACCACGTCGCCCTTCTTGAGCTTGGGCAGCGAGCTGTACACCTGGCCCACCAGGAACACCTCGTTGAGCAGGGTGCGGAACTCGTCCTTGGTGGCCGCGGCTTCGAAGTCGGCCACGAAGTAGCGGGACGCGGTGGCCCCGGTGAGTTCCTGCAGGATCACCAGTTGCAGGCGTTTCGGGCCCGGCATGGCCTCCACCGCCTCGATGGTGCTGGCCTTCTGGCCCAGGTAGAGGCCGGTGACGTCGACCTTGAAGTAGCCGCGCTTGCGCCAGCCCACGCCGTTGAGCAGCAGCCTGCTGCCATCGACCGTGATGCTGTCGTCGAACGAGATGCCTTCGATGTCGAGGGCGGCCGCAGGCAGGGGCAGGATCGCTGCACCGAGCAGGCAGGCCGCGATGAACCGGCGGCGCAGGGATGGGAGCGTCATGCGGGGCCTCGGGCTGAAAAGGAAGGGAAGGGCGGGTGGGCGGGCAGGGCCGGCGGGGGGCCGCCTCAGAGCGGCAGCGACAGGTTGATCCAGAACGCCGTGCCTTGCGGGCGGTCCTGCGCGCCGAACTCGCGCACCAGGCGGCCGTCGAGTTCGTAGTCGCCGGCGCCCTTGATGTAGGCGAGCTCGGGGCCCAGGCCGAACACCCGACCCTTGAGCCCGTTGGTCACGCCCAGTCGGGCGGCCAGCGCCGGGTCGGTCGGGGTGACCGTGATCTTGTCCGGGGTGGTCTGCACCACCGCGTAGCCGGCCACGCCCACGCGCCAGGCGTCGCTCAGCGACTTCAGCAGTGCGGTGTCCAGATTGAGGTAGTTGCCGGTGCGGAAATGGGTCTTGGCGTTGGTGCCGTTGATGGCGAAGGACGCGCGCGTGCCCAGGTCCCAGCCGTCGCCGATGTAGCTGTACTGCACCAGGGGGCGGAAGCTGAGGTATTCGCCCGCGCCCGGATTGGCGGTGTGGCGGCCGTCGTACTTGCCCGTGGGCAGGATCACGGCGGGCACGAACAGCCACTGGCTGTTCTCGGTGGACCAGCGCAGCACCGGGGCCAGTTCCAGGTCGCCCGCACCGGTGGCGGCATTGGAGTTGGCCAGGGCCAGGGCCTTGGCCGAGGCCGTGGCGCCGGCATTGACCAGGGCGCCCACGCCTTCCAGGCCCACGCCCGCCGGGCTGACCGTGGTGGCCACGCTCTGCACCGACACCGCGGCCTTCTGGCGCATCAGGGGCAGCATCGCGGTGAAGCCGACCTGGGCGCCCAGGAACTTGCCCTGGCCCATCCAGGTCAGGCGCGGCAGCACCGCGTCCACGCCCACGTTGATGCGGGTGTTGATCTGGGTGGTGGCCGTCGACGGGATGGGCGCGCCCAGCGGTTGCAGCGGCGTGCTGACCACCTGGCCATGGTCGATGTGGGCGCGGTAGCTGAAGACCGGGGTCTGGATGACCCAGCCGCCTTCGAGCGGCGCGGACATGTCGGCCCCACCGATGCCCGGGGCATAGCGCAGGGTGAAGTCTTCGGAGGCCTGGGCGGCACCGGCCATCAGGGTGGCGATCAGGGCGGCAAGAAGCGTTCGCGTCATGGTGCTGGGGGGGGGGCTGGGGGGTGGGTGGGGGAGGTGC
>Ga0228698_1001458_pt1 | contig 11630 bp, 16 predicted proteins | sample McNCre117_Aug_MG_FD_178015 | JGI IMG/M metagenome (GOLD analysis project Ga0228698, IMG submission 178015) | Freshwater microbial communities from McNutts Creek, Athens, Georgia, United States - 1-17_Aug_MG | ecosystem: Environmental > Aquatic > Freshwater > Creek | place: USA: Georgia...
CAGCGTGCGGATGGCCTCAAGCCCGCCCAGGACCCCGACCACGCCGTCAAAGCGCCCGGCATTGGGGATGGCATCGATGTGCGAGCCGGTGGCGACCGGGGCGGCACCAGGATCGGTGCCCGGCCAGCGGGCGAAGGTGTTGCCGACGGCATCCTCCCGCACCACCAGGCCGGCGTCGGCGTAGAGCAATTTAAGCCACTCGCGCGCGCGGAGGTCCACCGAGCTGAACAAAACCCGCGTGACCGAGGGATAGGGCGTGTCGGAGACATGCGCGAGATACTCGATCTCCGCCATCAGGCGCTCGGTGTCAGGCTGCAGGCTCATGAGGAAGGGTGGCGATGCCGCCCCCTTCCCTAGCAGGAGCAATGCCGGACCGGGGCCGAAACTAGTGTGCGGCCCAGGTCTTCACCCGGGCCTCAAGCACCGCCAGCGGCAGCGCGCCTTCCATCAAGACCTGGTCGTGGAATTCCCTGATATCGAACCTCGGCCCAAGCTGTTTCTCGGCCAGGGTGCGCAGCTCGCGGATCTTCAGCTGGCCCATCTTGTAGCCCAGGGCCTGGCCGGGCGCGGACATGTAGCGCTCGATCTCCGCGATCTGCACCTCCGGCTTGCCGCCCTCGGCTTCCGCGCCGTATTGCATCGCCTGCTCGCGTGTCCAGCCCTTGGCGTGCAGTCCGGTGTCAACCACCAGACGGACCGCACGGTGCATGTCGCCGAACAGCATGCCGAGGTATTGGTAGGGGTCGGAATACATGCCGAGCTCCCGGCCGAGGCTCTCGGTGTAGAGCGCCCAGCCCTCGACGTAGGCATTGTTGGCATCGTAGCGCCGGAACTTCGGCAGGCCGGTGTTCTCGAGCGTGAGCGAGAGCTGGAAATGGTGCCCCGGGATGGCCTCGTGGAGAAACAGGTCCTCCATCCGGGGAGTGCGGAACTTGAGCGGATCGACGATCGGCACGTAGAAGACGCCCGGCCGCGAGCCGTCGGCGGCACCGGGCTGGTATTCGGCCGAGGCCGAGGCGGCCCGGAATTTCTCCGTGGCGCGGATCTCGAACTTCGTGCGCGGCAGGTGGCCGAAGAACTTCGGGACCGTGGCCATCACGCGACCCTCGATGGCACGGTAGCCGCTGAGGATGTCCTCCTCGGTCTTGTAGGGCGCGAACTGCGGGTCGGTGGCCACGTAGTCGAGGAACCCGGCCAGCGTGCCCTTGAAACCCACCTGCGTCCGCACCTTCTCCATTTCGCCGCGAATGCGGGCGACCTCCTTCAAGCCGATCTCATGGATCTGCTCCGGCGTCAGGTCGGTCGTCGTCTGCCAGCGCACGGCGCTGGCGTAGGCGGCGGCGCCGCCGGGCAGGGCGCCGATCCCCGCGGTGTCCCGGCAGCGCGGCAGGTACTCGGCCTGGATGAAGGCATGGAGCTTCGCGTAGGCCGGCAGCATGATCCCCTTGACGGCGGCGCGGTACTCGGTCGCGAGCTTTTCCCTTTCAGCCGCATCGAGCCCCCTTGGCAGCATCGCGAGCGGGCCGAACAGGATGTTCCGGACCGGGTCGTCCGCCATGAGCGGCTCCAGCTGCGGCAGGACGCGTTCCATGACGATGCGCGGCTGGACGATGCCCCGGGCCATGCCTTCCCGCATGTTGGCGATGGCGGTGTCGACCCACTGGCTGAAGCCCTGGGCGCGGCTGATGAAATTGCGGAAGTCCTGAGCGGTCCTGAACGGGTGCAGGCCCTTGCCCGAAGCCATCTGGGCAAACGTCAGCGTCGGGCAGGAGAATTGGTTCACCGGAGTCAGATGGAAGAAATGCGAGCCCAGTTCGCGACGGGCCGTGAGACTCCACTTCAGGGTGTCGTAGCTGAGCTGCCCGGTGGGCGGGAGTTCCGCCCGGTCGCAGGCGGCGAGCGCAGCGAGATACTTGTCGCACAGGGCGGCGACCCTGGCTCGATGTTCGGCGCCGATGTCAATCGGCCAGACGGCCTCATAGCGCGGGTCGCTGTCGCCAAGGCCGGCCGCATCGATGGGAAACAGGGCGCGGTATTCCTCGTAATAGGCATCAAGCATCGCCGGGAATGACGGGGCGGCGCGCAAGGCGGCGGCAGAGATCAGGCACAGGGCAAGAAGGAGACGTTTCAGCATGGATCCTTGATTAGCAACGAAGCCGGAAAGGGCACGAAAAAATCCCCGGCCGCCCCAGGAATGAGACGAAACGCGAAAAAAAGACCGCGACTGTGCCACTGGTGGCACTTCCAGCTGAGGCCTCCGGCCTCAGAACTTCAACCGGCTGTTCTGGTGCCCGCACCTGGGGCACGGCGCCGTATCCGTGCCGACCTTCTCGGTGTAGAGGTGGTCGCAGCGGATGCAGTGAAAAGTGATCTTGCGCCGCTGGGCGTCATAGAGCGCCCGGTCGCGGCGGTCGTAATAGATCCAGAGCGCGCCAAACACGCCCAGCACCAGCAATCCGTAAAGGACGGTATGCAGGGTGAAATCAGGCGCCGTGAGCACGGGCGGAACCTCACACGAAGCCGTGCGGACGCCAAGGGGAAAGAAAAACGCGCCGGCGGTGAGGCCGGCGCGTTGCGAGTGGAGGAAGTGAACCTCAGGCCTTGGGGGCCTCGGGCGCGGCTTCGGTCGCCGGAGCGGCGGCCTTGGCCTTCTTGGCGCCCTTCTTCTTGGCGCCACCCTTCGGCTTCTTGTAGCCCTGGTCGTCCGCACCGACGAACTCGATGATCGCCATCTCGGCGGCGTCGCCGATGCGCTGCGGGCCGAGCTTGTAGATGCGGGTGTAGCCGCCGGAACGCTTGGCAAACTGGGCCGCCTTCTCGTTGAAAAGGAGCGTGACGGCACCTTCGTCGCGGATGTCCTTGAGGGCCATGCGGCGGAGATGAAGGGCGTCGGCCTTGACGGTCGCCGCCGCCGCGTTCTTCGCCTTGGTGATGACCTTCTCGATGAAGGGACGGAGCGCCTTGGCCTTGGTCAGCGTGGTCTCGATGCGACCGTGCTTGATCAGGCTGGCGCCCATGTTGGAGAGCATCGCCTTGCGGTGCTCACGGGTGACGCCGAGGGAGGCGTGGTGTTTATTGTGACGCATTGGTGTTTTTTGTTATCGGTCCCCGATCGGCAATCCGGTCGCAGCGTTGGGGCGGCAGCGGACGGCGCGAGGCCCGAAAGATTGGATTTAGGCTTCCTTCTTGGTGTCGAGGAGGCGCTCGTCGAACTTCATGCCCAGCGACAGGCCGAGGGCTTCGAGCTTTTCCTTGATCTCGTTGAGGGACTTCTTGCCGAAGTTGCGGTACTTGAGCATCTCCTGCTCGGTTTTCATGGCGAGCTCGCCGACGGTGGTGATGTTCGCGTTGTTGAGGCAGTTCGCCGCGCGGACGGAGAGCTCGATCTCGTTGACCGACATGTTGAGGAGCTTGCGGAGCTTGTTCTGCTCCTCGGAGACCTCGGCGGCCTGGCTCTCGAACTCGTAGGCCTCCTGCGAGACGCGGTCGAACACGTCGAGGTGGTGCTTGAGGATCGAGGCGGACTGCTTGAGGGCGTCGTCCGGGGTGATGCGGCCATCCGTCCAGACCTCGAGCACGAGCTTGTCGTAATCGGTGATCTGGCCGACCCGGGTGTTCTCGACGGCATAGCGGACGAGGCGGACCGGGGAGAAGAGCGAGTCGATGGCGATGACGCCGATGGCCTGGTCTTCCTTCTTGTTGCTCTCGCCGGGGCAATAACCGCGGCCGGTCTTGACCTCGATATCGGCCTCAAAGGTCCGCTTGTGGTCGAGGGTGCAGATGAGCTGGTCCGGGTTGACGATCTTGATGTTGGCGTCGGCCTGGATGTCCGCGGCGGTGACGGCACCCTCGCGGTTGACCTTGAGGTGGAGCTTCACGGCCTCGCGCTTCTCGGAGACGATGAGAATCTTCTTCAGGTTGAGGACGATGTCGGTGACATCCTCGACGACACCGTCGATGGACTGGAACTCATGGTTCACGCCCTCGATCTTGATCGAGCTGATGGCGCTGCCCTCGATGGAGCTGAGCAGCACGCGGCGCAGGGAGTTGCCGACCGTGTGGCCATAACCGGCCTCGAAGGGCTCGGCGATGAACTTGGCGTAGGTGGGCGTGGCGCCCTCCTCGACCTTGGTGAGCTTGGAGGGAATTTCGAACTTTCCGAGACGCTTGGGCATGGCAGGAATGATTTGGTTTTTTAAGGAGCGAAGTTGGGTGAAGCGACCGGCAGAAAACGCTTAGAAGCGGGAGTAGTACTCAACGATGAGCTGCTCGTTGATCGAGGGCTCCATCTCGTCGCGGGTGGGCAGGCGGGTGACGGTGCCCTTGAGGGCCTCGTCGTTGCGCGTAAGCCAGCCGGGGACGACCCGGGCGCGGTTCTCCTCAATGGCGCGGGTGGCCAGCTGGCGGGAGGAGTTGACGGCCTTCATCTCGACCTCGTCGCCCTGGACGACGGTGTAGCTCGCAATGTCGACCTTCTTGCCGTTGACGCGGACGTGGCCGTGGTTGACGAGCTGGCGGGCGGCGGCGCGGCTCTTGGCGAAGCCGAGGAGGTAGACGACGCTGTCGAGGCGGGTCTCGAGGAGCTGCAGGAAGCGCTCGCCGGTGACGCCGCGCTCGCGCTTGGCGATGGCGAACGTGCGGCGGAACTGGCGCTCGAGCAGGCCGTAGATGAAGCGGAGCTTCTGCTTCTCGGCGAGGCCGACGGCGTATTCAGAGAGCTTGCGGCGCGACTTCGGGCCGTGCTGGCCGGGCGGGAAATTGCGGCGCTCGAGCACCTTCGCCGAGCCAACGATGTATTGGCCGAAGCGGCGGCTGATGCGGGTGGTGGGTCCTGTATAACGGGCCATGGGAGGATGCTTTTAAAGTTGGGGAGGGTTAGACGCGGCGGCGCTTGCGCGGACGGCAGCCGTTGTGCGGCACCGGGGTGACGTCGATGATGGAGGAGATCTCGAGGCCGATGGCCTGAAGACCACGGATGGCGGAATCACGGCCGAGGCCGGGACCGCTCACGCGGATCTGCACTTCCTTGAGGCCGTGCGCCATGGCGTTGCGGGCGGCATCCTGCGCCACGACCTGGGCGGCATAGGCGGTGGACTTGCGCGAGCCGCGGAAGTTGCACTTGCCGGCCGAGGACCAGGAGATGACGTTGCCCTTCGCGTCCGTGATGGAGACGATGGTGTTGTTGAAAGTGGCCGCGATGTTCGCGATGCCGGAGGTGATGTTTTTCGAGCCCTTGGCCTTCCGGACCTTGACGGCGAGCAGCTCCTCCTTGAGGAGATCCTCGGCGGTTACGGCCTTCGGCACGCCGCCCACGAGTTCAACAGGCTTGGCCTCGGCGGCCGGCGCAGCGGCCTCGCCTTCGGCGGCGGGCTTCGCGGCCTTCGGGGCCTTGACGGGCTTGGCCTCGGCGGCGGGAGCAGCGCCGTCAGCGGCGGGCGCGGCCTTCTTGGGCTTTTCTTTCTTGGGAGCGGATTTCTCTTCGGACATGGAGATGGTGATTGGAGATTAGACTTCCTTGGCCTTGGTGACGCCAACGGTCTTGCGCGGGCCCTTGCGGGTGCGGGCGTTGGTGCTGGTGCGCTGGCCGCGGACGGGCAGGCTCCGGCGGTGGCGGATGCCACGGTAGCAATTGATCGCCTGGAGGCGCTTGAGGTTGCCGGCGATGTCGCGGCGGAGATCGCCCTCGACCACCCACTTGTTGTCGGTGATCACGTGGAGGATCTTGTTCAGCTGCTCCTCGGACAGGTCCGAGGCGCGCATATTGGCATCAAGGCCGGCGGTGGCGATGATGAGGTCGGCCCGGGCCGGGCCAATACCGTAGATGTACCGGAGGGAGTATCCGATCTTCTTTTTGGCGGGAAGTTCAACGCCGAGGAGACGAGGCATAAGTGGAGGTTAGTTGAGAGTTGGTTGTTTGAGAGTGGAGAGCGGGAAAGTTTTCAGGCGGTCCGCGGGATCGTGAGAATCTCGGGGCCGGCATCAGTGGTGAGCACGGTGTGTTCGAAATGGGCGGAGGGCTGGCCGTCGGTGGTGACGATCGTCCACCCGTCGCTGAGGGTGCGGACCGCATAGCCGCCAAGGTTGACCATGGGCTCGATGGCGAGCGTCATGCCGGCCTTGATCTTCTCGCCGGCGTTCCGGCGGCCGAAGTTCGGGATCTGCGGCTCCTCGTGCATTGCGCGGCCAACCCCGTGGCCGACCATTTCGCGGACGACGCTGAAGCCGTGGGACTCGACGAAGGTCTGCACCGTGTGCGAGATGTCGCCGATCCGGTTGCCGACCGTCGCCTGGGCGATGCCGAGCTGGAGGGCCTCGGCGGTGACTTTCAACAGCTCGGCGGTGCGGGGGGCAATGGTGCCAACCGGGACCGTCAGGGCGTTGTCGCCGATGTAGCCGTTGTATTCAACGACGACGTCGAGCGAGATGATGTCACCGTCGCGCAGGATGCGCTTCAGGGAGCCGATGCCGTGGACGACCTCTTCGTTGACGGAGAGGCAGGTGTAGGCGGGATAGCGGCGCGAGTGCAACTGGTAGCCATGGCAGGCGCTGCGGGCGCCGAACGAGGCGATGAGATCGCGGCCGATTTGATCCAAGTCGTAGGTCGTGATACCGGGACGAACCTGCTCCTTCAGCCGCGCGAGAACGGTCGCGGCGACGGCGCAGGCCTCGCGCATCCGCTTGATCGCTTCCGGATTTTTAATCGGGATCATCAGGCGGCGGCGGGGAGGGCTCCACGGAGGAGCCCGGAGGTGCGGTAGTGGGTGACGACGGGTTCCGCCGAAAGCGGATCAGGCGCGAAGCAGCCGGTGAGGGTTTCCCCGCGGGCTTCAAGCCACTCGTCGAACACCAACGCTTGGAGCAGCGTAGCCGGGAAGCCTTCGAGAAGGAATCCCGCATCGGGTTTGCGCGCCCAGAACCACTTGCGCAGAAGCGCCATGGTCAGCTGGTTGGGGTCCCGCGGTGGGGCGGAACGGGTGCGTCGCGAAATCTCCTGTTGCACAAGGGACGCAGGAGAGACGTGCTCAAGATTCAAAGAACGGCCTTGGAGAACCAGATCCGCGAAGTGCGGGCCCGATGGACCAAGGAGAAGGAACTTGGCTTTCGCCGAGGCGAAAGCGGAAAGGGGGCTGGAGTGTTCAGTCCCTTTCACCGAAGTAAAGGGTTAAAGAGCGAAGTGCCGGACAGCCCAGGCGGTGATGCCGATCAGGAGGATAACCACCATAATGGCAGTGAGTTGCATGACCGACTTGTCGCTGGCGGCCTCGCCCAAGGCAACATTGGCCGAGGTGCTGCGGCCCCGGATGCGGCCCTTCTTCAGGAAGCCGTCATAGTGGCGCTGCAGCAGGAAGGTTTCGATCTGGCGCATGGTGTCCAGAATGACGCCGACCGTGATCAGCATGCCGGTGCCGCCGAAGAAATAGGCGACGCGCGGCGGGACCTTCAGCTCGTAGAGCAGGCCGTCCGGGATGATGGCGATGACGGTGAGGAAGATGGCACCGGCCAGCGTCAGGCGCGTCATGATGAAATCAAGGAAGCTCGCGGTCGGCTCGCCGGGGCGGACGCCGGGGATGTAGCCGCCGTATTTCTTCAGGTCATCGGCGATCTGGATCGGCTTGAACATGACGGACACCCAGAAATAGCTGAAGAAAAGGATGAGCAGCGCCAGGCCGATGTAGTGGATCGAGTAACCGGGCAGCAGGTTGTTCGAGAACTCGACAAGGAACGGCAGATTGAGGGCCGCGCCCGCCTGCGACATGATCGTCTGTGGAAAGAGCAGGATGGCGTTGGCGAAGATCACCGGCATGACGCCCGAGTAATTGACCTTGAGCGGCAGGAAGGAGCTCTGGCCGCCATAGACCTTCTGGCCGACGACGCGCTTGGCGTACTGCACCGGGATCTTCCGCTGGCCCTGCGTCACGGCGATGATGCCCATCGTCACGATGACGAAGAGCGTGAGCATCATGGCGCCCTGCGGAAGGCCGAGCTTCGCGACACCGACCGGGGCGAAGAAGAGCTGGTAGGTGGCGACCGCGGCGCCGGGGATGTCGGCCAGGATGCCGACGGTGATGAGCAGGGAGACACCGTTGCCGATGCCGCGCTGGGTGATCTGCTCGCCCAGCCACATGAGGAGCATGGTGCCCGCGGTCATGTAGATGACCGAGAAGGTCAGGAACATCCAGTGGCTCATGACCACGATCTGGCCGTAATGGTTGACGTCGAAGCCCGAGAAGAGCTTGCCGGGGTTCTCCAGGGTGAAGACGAGCAGCACGCCCTGGATCAAGCAGATGGCCACCGTGAGGTAGCGGGTGTATTGCGTCAGCTTCTGGCGGCCGACGTCACCTTCCTGCTGCAGGCGGCTGAGCGCCGGCACCACGGCCGTCATCAGCTGGAAGATGATGGACGCGCTGATGTAGGGCATGATGCCCAGCGCGCAGACGGCGCCCTTCACGAGTGCGCCACCCGTGAACATGTTGTAGAGGCCGACGAGGCCGCCGCCGCCGTTGGCGGTCTGCTCGGCGAAGAACAGCTGGAGCGGCTTCGGATCGATGCCGGGCAGCGGGATGTGCGCACCCACCCGGGCCACGAAGAGCAGCCCGAGCGTGTAGAGGATCCGCGAGCGGAGCTCGGGGATCTTCATGGAGTTGGCGAAGGCGGAAAACATTGGGGAGGAAAACGGACAGCGGAGCGGTTACAGAAAGAGACGGGCGGAGGCCCTGCCCTGCCCGAGGCTCAGGCCGTGATGGCCTGGCCGCCGGCTTTCTCGAGCTTGGCCTTGGCCGAGCCGGTGAACTTCTGCGCGGTGACCTTGAGCGCGCGGCTGATTTCGCCGTCACCCAGCACCTTGAGCAACTTGACGCCCGGGCGGATGAGACCGGCCGCCGCCAGCACCTCGGCGTTCACCTCGGTGACCTTGGCATCGAGCGCGGCGAGATCGCCGACGTTGACGACGGCGTAGCTCGTGCGGAACTCGTAGTTGTTGAAGCCGCGGTGGGGGAGCTTGCGGTAGAGGGGCATCTGGCCGCCCTCGAAGCCGGGGCGGATGGAGCCGCCGGAGCGGCCCTTCTGGCCCTTGCCGCCGACCCCGGAGGTCTTGCCGTGGCCGCCGCCTTCGCCGCAGCCGACGCGCTTCTTGCGGTGGACCGCACCCTTGACGTTAACGAGATTATGGAGACGCATTTTCTGGATTCCTGATTTTTTGGGCGCCGGTCCGCGCGGGGCGCGGACCGACTCGGATTGATGGGATGACCGCTTAGGCGCGGAGGGCCTTGAAGTCTTCCTCGAGGCGCAGCTTGCGCAGGCCGTTGAGGGTCGCATGGACGACGGCGATGTGGTTCTTGGAACCCATCGACTTCGTGAGAACGTTATGGACGCCCGCGGCCTCGAGGACGGCGCGGACGCCGCCGCCGGCGATGAGGCCGGTGCCGTTGGAGGCCGGACGAAGGAAGACCTTGCCGCCGTCGTATTCGCCGAGGACCTCGTGCGGGATGGTGCTGCCCTTGAGCTTCACGGAGACCATGCGCTTCTTGGCCGACTCGGTGGACTTCTTGATGGCGTCGGGGACCTCGTTGGCCTTGCCGTAGCCGATGCCGACGCTGCCCTTGCCGTCACCGACGACGGAGAGCGCGGAGAAACTGAAGCGGCGGCCGCCCTTCACGACCTTGGCGCAGCGATTGATGAAGACCACCTTCTCGAACATGCCGGGCTCGCCCGTGTCATTCGCGGGGCCGTTGGAAAAAGACCGATTATTGTTAGCCATGGGAGCGGATTAGAATTGGAGGCCACCCTCGCGGGCGGCTTCGGCGAAGGTTTTGACGCGGCCGTGGTAGGGCCGGCCGTTGCGGTCGAACACCACCGAGGTGATGCCGGCGGCCTTGGCCTTGGCGGCAAAGGCGACGGCGAGCGACTTGGCGCCGGAGAGATTGCCCTTCGCGCCGCTCTTCTTCACCTCGGGATCGAGGGTCGAGAGGAACACGAGGGTCGAGCCGGCATCGTCGTTGACGGCCTGCGCATAGATATGCTTGCCGGAGAACTTGACGCTCAGGCGCGGACGGGCGGCGGTGCCGGTCACCTTCTTGCGGATGCGCCACTTGCGCTTCTGGAGGAGCTGGGCCTTGTAGACAGTTTTCATGGGTGGGATCTCGGTTAGGCGACGGTCTTGCCTTCCTTGCGACGGACGCGCTCGGCGTGCTCGCCGACGATGCGGACGCCCTTGCCCTTGTAGGGCTCCGGCGGGTAGTAGGCGCGGATCTCGGCGGTGACCTGCCCGACGAGCTGCTTGTCGGCACCCTCGATCTTGAGCTTGGTCTGGTCGGTGACCGTGACCTTGATGCCCTCGGGGATGTCGTGGAGGATGGCGTGCGAGTAGCCGAGCGCGAGGTCGAGCTGCTTGCCCTTGAGCGCGGCCTTGAAGCCGACGCCCTGGATCTCGAGCTCCTTCGCGTAGCCGACGCTGACACCCTTGACCATGCCGGCGATCACCGAGCGGGCGGTGCCGTACATGGCGCGGGAAAAGCGGGTTTGCTCGGTCGCCGAGACGACGACCTTGTTGTCCTGCTTGTCGATCTTCACGACGGGCGCAAAGGTCTTGGAGACCTTGCCCTTGGGGCCCTCGACGGACACAGTGGTGCCATTGATGTCGACCTTGACCTTGTCGGGAATCTGAACGGGTTGTTTGCCGATTCTGCTCATGGTGGTGGGTGTCCTGTTACCAGACGGTGCAGACGAGTTCGCCGCCGAGTTTGTTGCGGCGGGCGTCTTGGTCCTTCATGAGACCCTTGGAGGTGGAAATGATGGCGATACCCAGGCCGTTGAGGACGCGGGGAATCTCGGAATAGCCGGAATAGAGGCGGCGGCCCGGGGTGGACGAGCGCTTGAGGCCGGTGATGACCGGGGCGCTATCGACATACTTCATCGTGACGATCACGGTCTTGTGGCCGCGTTCGTCGGTGCCGGTGGCAACGTCGCGGACGTAGCCTTCCTTCTTGAGGATGTTCGCGAGGCTCTCCTTGAGCTTCGAATGCGGCGAGACGCACTGCGCGAGACCGGCCTTCGACGCATTGCGAAGGTGGGTCAGGAAATCACTGATCGGGTCTGTCATGGCTGGATGTTGTTTGGTGGGTTGCCCGTCGGATCATATCCGACTTCCGGCGGGAAAGTGGTTTACCAGGAGGACTTGGTGACGCCCGGGATCTTGCCGGCAAGCGCGAGCTCGCGGAGCGTGATGCGGGAGACGCCGAAGCGGCGGTGGAAGCCGCGGGGCCGGCCGCTGAGCGAGCAGCGGTTGCGGATGCGGACCTTGGAGGAATTGCGCGGGAGCTTCGCCAGCTTCTTCTGGGCGGCAAAGAACTCCTCGTCGGTCGTCGCCGGGTTGGCGAGGATGGCCTTCAGCTCGGCGCGCTTGGCGGCGTGCTTCTCGACGAGGCGGATGCGCTTCTTGTTACGTTCGATGGCGGAAGTTTTCGGCATGGTCGGAAGGGTTTAGGCGGCGGAAGTCTTGGCGGGCGCGGCGGGCTCGATGCGGCGGAAGGGCATGCCGAGGGCCTTGAGGAGCTCGCGCGCCTCATCGTCGGTCTCGGCGGAGGTGACGAGGGTGATGTCCATACCCATGGAGCGTTTGTTGTTCTCGACGA